>ENA-ORMO01000003-ORMO01000003.1-human-gut-metagenome-genome-assembly--contig:-NODE-3-length-323263-cov-10.897230_pt1 | contig 323263 bp, 287 predicted proteins | sample MGYA00242106_ERZ509001 | MGnify/ENA primary metagenome ERZ509001 (study PRJEB26280, sample SAMEA2338736) | human gut metagenome | biome: human gut; feature: human-associated habitat; material: faeces...
TTGAAAGAAAATACGCTGAAAATATATCAGGATGCCCGACGTAGGCTTTTTCAAGAATATCCCGACATCGTTTCTAGGCCGCTTAGTGGTCTTACGACATTGGAGTTTGAAAAGATCCTGCTTGAGATGAGTAGCAAATACGCAAAATCTACACTTCGGCACATGAGAATACTGATGAATCAAGTGTATAAGACAGCAAAGAAGGCTGGAAAATGTGTGGTTAATCCAATCGCGGAGGCACAGGTTCCGAAAGGAGCCAGAGTAAAAATTGTTACGCCGATGACAAAGGAGGAACAATCCGCCTTTGAATCGCAGCTTAGTATTTTATCGGTTCCAGATGATTTTTCGCTGCGGATATTTCTGCTTACGGGGCTGAGGCTTGACGAATTGCGATTGCTTAGATGGCGTGACTGGAACAAAAAAGATAACTTGATTTTGGTTCGAGAAAGTAAGACGGAAAGCGGTATTCGGTGCGTGCCGTTGCTTCCGGAGGCAGCCTCCATGCTGAAAATCCTCGCGGCCAGAACGACGCCGGACCCGCAGGAGTACATATTTGGAGTTGGGGATGGACGCCCGGTTTGTAAATCGCATTTCAGGCACATTTGCAACAAGGTTACAAAGGCAGCGTCTATTCGCCATGTGACGCCGCATGTGCTGCGGCATACTTTTGCGACCCGGATGATTGAGGCCGGTGTGGATGCAAAGAGCTTGGCGATGATTATAGGGCATTCAGATCCGGGATTTACACTGAAAACTTATGTGAAGCCGGATTTCAAATATTTAGAGAAGCAAATGAGGCGTTTGCTCGAAGTGAGGGAAAGCGCATAAGCAAAAAGCCCGAGTTCTGAAAAGAACTCAGGCTTTCATGCGAAATAGACGGACAAAAATGAATAAAATGTGTCAAACACCTTGACACAACACAAAAAGAGGAATACAATACATATGAGGATTCCCCTTTAAGCAGAATCCAACTGGCCTTATCTGAAGCAACGAACTTCAGCGCGGCCTGCTCATGTGATACACGCAATATCACGGAAGCATTTGAGAACTCTGAATATCTCAGATGTCCTTATGAGTAATCATAACACATCTGCTTTTTGAGTGCAAGGCTTTTGTCGATTTTTGTTGTATCACAAACCTTGCCTTTTTTCATGCCGTGAATTTCGGACATCCGAAAAGAAGGGCACAAAAATTGAATAGCCACACAGGTGAGAATACAAAGCCTCAAAGAACAGCTATGCCACGACCGCATCCCGCGCGAGCGAGCCAGCGTCACAACCCCGCTGCTACCCTGCGAGGTGGGTAAGATGACACATCTGCGTTTAAGACCCGGTAGCAACCTCTACTGCTTGAACCGAAATGGTTAGCAGCGGCGCTCAACCGGAGGAAAAGGTAACCTGTGCTTGAGTAAAACTAAAACCTTTAAGGAGGAACAGCGCAGTTATACTACGCTATTTTTCCTTAATCGATGCGCACAGTAAAGCTGTGCGCATACATTAAGGAAAAAATATGGGGTGAATGATGGGACTTGAACCCACGGTCTCCAGAGCCACAATCTGGCGCTTTAGCCAACTAAGCTACATCCACCATATGGCGCGCCAAAAGGGACTCGAACCCCTGACCTACTGCTTAGAAGGCAGTTGCTCTATCCAGCTGAGCTATTGGCGCATCAGTTGCTGACCTCAGTCAGCCTTTATATTATACCCATATACGGCATATTTGTCAACACTTTTTTGAATTTTTTTCATATTTAATTTTTAAAAAGTTTTTTTCGGACAAAATCCATCAAATTACGGCTTTCTGTATTTCTGAGCAAGTGCAAGATTCCTGTAATCGGGTTCAAACGAAACCTCTCTTATAAGCTTTACAAACTTAGGAAGTTGATACCGCTGATCTTCACTAAGCAATTCAATTTCTATTGTTGCCCTGTCATTCCAGAACGGATAAACATCAAGTTCGTAGTATGTGTTGTTGTCAACAATGCAATATCTGTCTTTACTGATGATGCCTGTAACATACTGCCTTTGAGCAAGGTACGAGTCGTATTGTTCTTTTGAAATATAATTTTCAATTTCGATCCGCTTAATATCCGATATTTTGATTTTTACAGTTTTGATATATACAGCCTTGTCACCCTCTCCCCTTTTGCGGATTCTGAAATATCCTTCCTCGGGAGTAGTGAGGTATGCCTGTGTAATAGGAATTCTGCGACAGGTTTTTATGCTGTTCAAAAATTCAATATCAGGATATTCAATCAAAAATTTTCTTTCAATTTCAAGTGGTTTCGGAATTCCGAGAAATGCGACAACCTCCTTAAGAAGTCTTTTCAGCTTAGTATCAAAGTCGGTCGAATTATCAATAATTCTCAGATGCGGTGTGCCCGTCCACACAGCCATAACATCTGTGTCAACTTCTCTTGCTTTTTCAAGACTTTCTTCTCTGCGAAAAATATTAGTTTCTTTTCCGTAATACTCTTCAGCACCATCTGCGGAAGTCACAAGATGAAATACTGCGTCATAAGAATTTCGTATTACATCTTCATTCAAATTGTGAATACCTGCATACTTTGCAAACTCATCTTCCGTAACATATGCTCTGCTGTCAAGCAATCCTCTGTCAAAAAGCAAAACCGCCTTTTCACAATCCATATTTTTGGCAATTTGCGTTTTTTCATTCTCCTCAGCAAGCTGAATTTCAAACAGTTCTCTGTGAAATTCATAAGAGCCGACATTTTCGGGGGTTTTGCCCTCACTAAACAATCTGCTTGCAACCTCACCGATTGTAATTGTAGGAATATTAAGCTTTTTAAGCTCTTCGCTGATATATTTTAATGCGGAAGTCTTGCCGCCGCAAGGTCCTCCCGTCAATACTATTTTTACAACTTCAGCCATAAAATCACCCATGTAACTTATTAAATTAAGTATATATCCCAACAGCAATTTTTTTATTCTGTAGAAGAACATTGTTGTTTGTTTTTGCTCTTTAAAAGATAATATCGGCAAAATGAAAGTTTCTTATGCAGTAAAATTCATATTATACATTAAAAAGCGTATAAATTATCATAAAAATGGTGAAATATGCTGTTATAACATTGACAAGTTGCGTGTTAAAGTGCTAAAATATGTGTATAACCAATGAGGTTTTTTCTTATATTGAAAGGAAGTATTTATGATGGAAAAGCAGAATATTGACTGGGCAAACATTGGCTTCGGTTATATGCCCATCGGTGAAAGATTTGTAGCTAATTATAAAGACGGTAAGTGGGACAACGGCAGTATGACAGCCGACACCACAATTACTATCAGCGAATGTGCAGGCGTTTTGCAGTATGCTCAGACTTGCTTTGAGGGTATGAAAGCGTACACTACCTGTGACGGCAGAATTGTTGTGTTCAGACCTGACCTTAACGGACAGAGAATGGAGGACAGCTGTAAGCGTCTTGAGATGCCTGTATTTCCAAAAGAAAAGTTTGTTGAGGCTGTTTGCAATGTTGTTAAGGCAAATGCCGATTATGTTCCTCCGTACGGCACAGGCGCAACACTTTATATTCGCCCGTATATGTTCGGCAGCGGTCCTGTAATCGGTGTTAAGCCGTCGGCAGAATATCAGTTCAGAGTATTTACCACTCCTGTAGGACCTTACTTCAAGGGCGGTGCAAAGCCTATTACAATTAAGGTTTCAGACTTTGACAGAGCTGCTCCTCACGGCACAGGTCACATCAAAGCAGGACTTAACTATGCAATGAGCCTTCACGCTATTGTTACCGCTCATGCAGAAGGTTTTGACGAAAATATGTATCTTGATGCCGCTACAAGAACTAAGGTTGAAGAAACAGGCGGTGCTAACTTTATTTTTGTAACAAAGGACAACAAGGTTGTTACTCCAAAGTCTAACAGCATTCTCCCCTCAATTACCCGCCGTTCACTTATGTATGTTGCTGAGCATTATCTTGGTCTTGAGGTTGAAGAAAGAGAAGTTTACTTTGATGAAGTTAAGGACTTTGCAGAATGCGGTCTTTGCGGTACAGCTGCCGTAATCTCACCTGTCGGCAAAATTAACGACCACGGCAAGGAAATTTGTTTCCCGAGCGGTATGGATGAAATGGGTCCGATTACAAAGAAGCTTTACGATACACTTACAGGTATTCAGATGGGTAGAATCGAAGCTCCCGAAGGCTGGATTAAGGAAATCAAGTAATCAATTTTATACATATAACAAGACGGTCTGCGAGAACAGACCGTCTTTTATTTGCAGTTTTTAATTATATTGTTGTAGGCAACATCTACGGCAGAATCATCTGTATTACAATGCAATACATAAAATTTTGTATGCCGAATAAGATTATCAAGATTTGAGAGCAAAGACATTCCATCTGACTTATTCACAAATTTGACAGTTGATTTGTAGAGCCTTTGTACAATCTCATTTGTGTCGGGAATTGTAACAAAATTATCGTCTGAGCGTTCTATGAATATTATAGCGCCTACGGGAACGGTTTCATTGTTAGCAATTCCGCTTCCGCCGTCAAACGGAGTTCCGCAGCATAGCGGGACTTCGTTTTTAATTTTCACAACAGGCTTATCGTCATTGAGAATATGAGCTTTTGAGCCGAATCTTTTCAGCCACATCTTTGTATGAGTAGATTTGCCGACACCTGAATCGGCGGAAAACAAATACGCTTTTCCGTCAAAAACAAGTGCTGAGGAATGCACAAGCATAGCGCCACGGTGAATTATTTTGCGGTTAAAAATTGACGCCGTTGCAAATTCTTCGGCTACATCAATGGTTGAACCTTCAACCATACGGCTCAACAGGGAATTTAAGTATGAGGCTGACGGTATTGCAGAAAAATCTGCACTTCTCTCCCCTTCATACAAAAACGGTTCGCACAATTTTTTTAAGTAATCAAATTTTGGTTCAATTTCAACGATAAAATCAGCTATTAAGTATTTTGGCAAAGCGTCCTCCGAAATAAAACAGACTCACAAAAAGTGAGCCTGTTTTTTTATTGGTTAGTTTAAATGAACGATAAACTTCTGAATTTCCGTTGCGTCAACTACCGTGATGTCACCGTCGTTGTTATAATCGGCAAGATGTTTTTGTTCTGCCGAAAGTTCAACAATACCGACAACATACTTCTGCACAAGAGTTGCATCTAAAATATTAATCCCGCCATCCATATTAACATCACCGACATCATAAGCAGAAATGCCGTTAAACGGAATATTGTTAGCCTTTGCATATTCCTCGGCATAAGAACCGTAACTGCCCTTGATTGTTACATTCGGAGAGTTTCTGAAAGCATTAGAAGCAATAGAAGTCACGGATGTAGGAATATACACCTCAGATAATGATTTACATTCAGCAAAAGCACTCTTACCAATCGCACTTGTACCGGCAGGTAAATATACCTTGTCTAAAGAAGTACAATTGTAGAACATCTGATCGGTAATTTTACTCGGCACACAGTTAAAGGTAACAGATTTCAAACTTGTGCAATTCTGAAATACGGCAGAACCAAAATCTCTCACCCAAATAGGAATTGAAATTGATTCAAGTGAAGTACAACCGTAAAAAGAATCAGTACCGATTCTTCTAAGATATCTTGCTTCGTTAAGCCTGACCGATGTTATTGCGGTCTTTCCCACAAAGGCAAAATCAGAAATTTCCGATACAGACCAGCTTTGAAGCTTAAGCGGAAGAACAATATCGGTCTTATCACCTTTATATCCGGTTACGCTCGCATTACCGTCGGAAACAGAATATACAAAGCCGTCGGTTTCATATGAAGCCGCAGAAATTTGAAATGTAGAAATCAGTACCAACAAAAATGCGAAGATAAAAGCAGAAATCTTTTTTATCGAAACAAAAAACTGTTTATTCCTCTTCAAAGCCATCAACCTTATCTCCATTACTGTCTCCTACTTCCGGAACATCAGTTAAGCTTCCTACTAAAATTACATCCTCAAATTGAAACTTAACAAGCTCAAATTCAGGGGAGAAATATTCTTTTTTCATAAATAACTCCTTAATTCATTCTGTATGTGCAACAGTTGCCTGCTGCACATACAAATTAAAATTTATTATGACTTGTTTGCAATATCATAAAATGTGAAGTAAACCGGATCGCTAAGTTTAACAGCCGAATTACCATCTGCATCGGTATACTGGATATATGTATAGAGTCTAAATACACAATTGTTATTACCTTTGACATTGTTAAAAAGAGTATAATACTGAAGTCTGTTCTTGTTATCAAGTTTACTATTATTAATCTGTTGTTTTACAGATTTAATATTAGAAGTGCCAGTTGTAATTTTTTGGATTGCATCACTTTTAGCATTTTCAAGAGCAGTCTTATCATACTTATTAGCATAATGATTCAAATCGGTTATACATCCAGTACCTGTCTCATTTTCATCAAGTTCTAACCTCTGAATAAGAACACCTGCCTTAACATTATTGCTGTTAGGATCAAATACACTAAGCTGTTTACCGTTATAGAAGAAGTTAAGTACAAAGTCAGCGTAAAGCTTGTCTTCACCTTTAACCTTAATGAAATCTTCATTTGTATCAAGTGTATTCATACTATCAGCGTCAAATCCGGCAAAATTGGAATTTGTATCAGCTGTCCACTGATTTCTTGTTACTTCCATAAACTGAGTTGAAGTATAAACATCCTTAACAGATGCAACTGGAGTTGAGCTTTCGCCATAAACAGGAACTATCCAACAGTTATCATACGCTACATAGCTGAAATTTCCTTCACTGTTGTATGCATTAATAACAAGATTTTTACAGTCCGGATCGGAGTAGATTGCCCAATACATAAACTGAAGTTCTTTACCACTATCTTTATATGTTTTCGGAGCAGTGATATCATAATTATAAGTTCCGTCAGAATTTTGTTCATAGAACACTGAACCGTAAGGTAAGGCAATTGAACCACCTTTTTCGAAAGGAGTAAAAGCACCAGCTTTATTTATAAGCGGAGTAGGTCTACCGTCTTTATCACGGAAAACATTAAGGTAGATTGTTCTGCCTGACTGAGTTGAATTAACAACAGCTGAAGCTATTGACTTACTAACTGATGAATCAAAAGCGGTATTGCTATCAGGAGTCTCTTTCCAAGTAAGATTCTTTGTAAAGTTTGACTCATACGGTGCAAGAGAAAGGATAAAGCTATTTGTAAGAGTTACCTTTACAGAATGTGATTCTACACCTTCAACATTAGTAGTAGCCTCATCAATTGTGTATGATGAAGTATTTTCGGGATCAACATAACCAGCCCTGTTGTAATACTTTTGATTACCCATTCTGTCAGTATAAGAGAACTGAACCTTATACGGTACTTTAATAGAAGTAATGTCAGAATAGAAATTATAATATACTGTTCCCGCATTATCACCAATAAGAGTATTCTGATGTGTTTTATAATAATCATTAAACGAGAACGTATATTCTAATTTAGTTACAAGTCCATTTTTTCTGTCTCCGCTAACAACTGGTGTAGAAGTAGGTTTAAAAGCAGTTATATCTGTTGTGTTTTCAGCAGAATAGTAGCCATTGAAATTATAAAGGTTCTTTGTTGTTGTGTAAAGAGTAACAGTAATTTTAGCATCTCGCTGATCAGCAACTATCTCACTAATAGTTTTTTGATCAATTGAAGCAGTAGAATCAATTATACCTGAGTTGTAGTACTCTTTACTACCATCACTTGATTTTACAACAACCTGAATTTCGGTAGCGGCTTTACCGCCACCTGCATTTTCACCGTTGTACAATGAATGGTGGAAGGTCATTGAACCGCCCGGAGTCTTGATATAACGAGCAACCAAAACAACATTAGCATTTCGAGCTACCTGTCCTGTAGTCTTGTTAAGTTCAGATGGGTCATTAACAGCCTTATAAGTATCATCAATCAAACGATACCAACCAACGAAAGTGTAACCGCTTGTTGTTGAACTTGTTGCACCAACTGTAAACTTAAAGTTTTCAGAGTTATCCGAGGTTGTTTCCACATGAGTCAACCTATCATCAGATTGATCAACTGGTGAAGTAAAGTAAGCTTCTGCAGCTGTATTTTTACCTGTAGCTGTGCCCTCAATAAATGTATCTGTCTTAACACCTGTCATTGTAGTAAAGCTGTCGAGGGTATCGGCATATTCAATTTTGATATCACCTGTAATTTTAGCTTTATCAACTGAATAGTACCAACGACCGTCGCAACGCTCACCCGGTTGTTTTATAGCTCCATCTCTGCCACTTGAATGGATAGATGACTCATAGTTGATTATAGCATACTTACCTGCATACTTGGTATACAGCAATTTAAATGAATCCCAATAACCGGAAATAACATCTGCGCTTGCACCGGAATCACTCATAAAATCTGCCGGAGCTGTATCCTGAGTAACAAGGTTTTCGAGTTGAGTGGATGATTTTGTAAGACCATACAAAAGTGCTGACGGAGGAAGTGCTGCGACTTTTTGATCTGCTTCATTGTAAATATACCACTTTGTAGCATATTGACCGAGGTAATTCGCAGTATCTTTGTAATAGTTAACATAACCATCAGAAACAATTGTTAAATATTCTGGTTGAGCTTTTACTGTATCAACAGTTACCGCATCATTACCCTTAATAATTGTACCAAATATATCTGTCGGTTTATCGTAATAATCGACAAACACTTCATATTTAGTATCATCAACTTTTGTTCCTGTCAATGTATCCTTCGGAACATTACCGGCTTCAGCCGAAGTATTATTATAAGTATGATACTTAAAACGATATACGATATTCTTAATATCAGCGACAGAATCACCGCTATTTACCTTTGACATATTTGCAAGATATTTAAAGTCATCATAGTCATATGTCTGGCAGTTCTTTGATTCTCTGGTCTTATCATTACCTGATACATGAACAAAATCCCATACATAGTTATTGAGGGTAATACCTTTAACAACATTAGATGCATCAGCACCTATATGCTTTGGAATCTGCATATATATACTACCTTCTGCATTGACCATCGGCTGTCCTGGATAATCGCCAAGAGCATGATCGGAATTGTAATAGGAATAACATGCGATTGTGTCACCCCATTTAGCTTTAGCGTCCATAAAGTTTTCTACATAGAATGTAACGCAGTCCGAATCATCCTTAAGAAAATATATAGGAGTAATTTCAATCGTTGATACATCAGCATAAACATCTTTTTTTACAGTAAAGGTGTATTCATACACATCACTTGTATGTGAATTGCCGGCTTGCTGTGTAAGTACTCCACCTGTAAAACCGTTGATACTGAATCCCTTAACATAGTAATCACTGCCCTTGTGACCTGCAAAGATTTTATCAGACTTAATTGTGGTTGTAACGGTTACTTTTGAGCCATAAGGAACTTTCTTAGCAGTAACACCCTGAGGATGACCGTCAAATTTACATGAATCAATTGCAGTAATAGTAGTAGTGTTATCCGGTAAAGTTACTTTAAGTTTAGTATCACCCAAGGCAGATGTTGTCTTACCGTAATATTTCTCTCGAACCGTACCGTCTTTACCAACAATATTTACGGTTGTATCAGAAGCACTATCTTTGGTAGCTTTTACCGTATATGTTTTAGCAGTCGGGTCGTAGATGATTTTTATATCTCCGATATATTCAGAATTTTCATTTTCAATGCTCATCCTACCGAATACATATTGGGTATTATCTGCATTAAAAATTTCTTTACTGGTGGTGACAAGACTTAAATCAACAGGATTATCAGGATTTACACCGGCAAGTTTATCCTTTGGTGTCATGTTCTTATAATAGTTAGATGTTGAAAAAGCAAAATACAGTTGTTTATAATGTTCTTTGTTAAGAGTTACTATATATTTTCCGTCTTTTTTATAAACATTATACTTTCCATATCCTGCTTGATTATATCCCTGCTGTCCTTCCCAACTTGTTGGGTTGTTAGTGCTACCATACAAAAAGTACATATCATTCACGATTGTACCTGAATCTTCTACTTTAAAGTTAGCTACTACGGTTGTGTTGTTGCTGACTGTAATTTTATACGGATTAGCTGTTGAAGAAGCTGATATACCGTTTACAGTCCAACCGGAAAGAGCGTAGCCATCGTTTGGTTTTGCAGTGAATGTTACTTCATCGCCCTCGGTTACTGTTGCAGGAGAATTGAGTGAAGTTGTTCCGTTCGTTGCAGAAACAGTACCGGATTTATTGTCACTTGAACTGAATGTTACTGTGTATGTGTTTGCGGTACGGAATGTTACATTTGTTATGGTAACATCCTGATCAGGCATTTTAAATGTTGCGGAGTTGCCACTTACGGTGGTTTCAATTGGAGTACTGTCTTTACCCACAACAGTTACTGTGTCAAGAATCTGTCCTTGCGGAATCGAGGTTGCAGTAACAGTAACCGTTTCGCCGGCTGTAGCTGTTTCCTTATCAACAGACGCTGATACACCGTTTGCTACAGTAACAGTATGAGGAAGTGCTGTTGTATACCAAAGTTTATATTCGTTATTTCTTGTATCAAGCCAAAAAGTGGCAACAGATGTAGTTTGGTTATTAATATAGGTAAGGGTTTTAGTATTATCTGTACTACCGATTATTTCAAGAGTAGATTTATCATCTGTAGAATTTAAAACCTTTGGTGTATTATCTGTTTGATTATCTTTACTACCGTACTTATTAGATGATGAATCTATAATGTAGAAATACTGCTCTAAGTTTTTACTACCAACTTTTTCTGACCACTGCTTAGGTGTGTATTTTGACTCGTAATAGTACAAACCTTCAGTATCTGATTCAGTAAACTTATATGTTTCATCTTTTGAATCTACCCAAGTATCTGAACCGTCTTGTTTAACACGACCTGCAAGATAATATTTAACAGAATCAGTTACTGTAAAACTAACCTCGGTGCTTGTGACAGGCGAATAACCATCCGCTGAAACTGTGACCGTATACTTGTAAGTGCCGGCTACAGTCGGGGTTACTGTAAGTTTGTTATTATCCTGTACTACAGTAGCATCACCGCCGGAAGTCTTAGTAAATGTATATTTGAGATTTGTAGAAATGGGGTTATCAGCTACAGCTGTGAGAGTAACAGAATCACCTACTTTAACAGTTTCAGATGAAGCTGTAAGTGAAGCGCTATCTGCTACAGGGTCAGAATCAAAATAGTAAGACCAAGTACCATTACTATTATCTATAGCCCAATCCTTATAAGTTTCAGTTGTCATAGTGTAATAGTTCATACCAGAAGGTATATCTGAACAACTTTTAGAATAGTCCCACTCCTTAGTGTAATCATTATTATATCTCAAAAATTGAACAACATTATAAGTAGTATTAGAATCAAGCTCACCCTTGTATATAGGTTTGTTTTCATCAACTTTAGTCATCGTAATTTTATGCCAATTATTGCTACTATCCTGAACATTTAACCTAAAATTTGCACCACCCTCTTGCCATTTTATACTAGGTGTAAAATAAATTTCAGAAAGACCACTAACAGTAGCATTAACTGTTGAAACAGTGCCGATAAGCATTGTTGACAGAAGCATCATTACCGCAAGGATGACGGAAACAGTGCTTCTGCCTAAATGAGAATTTTTGTTTTCATAAATATTACCTCCATAACCGAATATTTTGGTTTTGGTTAGGTTCGGGGTCGACCTTTACCGCCTGATCAACGGTGAAATATAATCGGCAAAGCCACGGGATTTTGTTGTTAATTTACAAAAAGTGCCGTGTCTTTAGCTAAAAAATGTGTCCTTGAGCTTGTTTCAGTCAAAATGTGAACACTAACCCATATTTTTTATAGTAGATTGTACCATTTTAGATTGATTTTTTCAATTAGGTTGCAATAATTTTATTGCGTTTGTTTAATGTGATAGTTTTGTGTTTGTTTTTACATTCAGTTTTGCCGTTTTGACAAGATATTTTTATGTTATGCACAAGTTATGGTGCGTTTTTTGTAGAATTCGTCTATATATCGGTGTTTTTAATTATTCCGATTAAGAAATTGTTATGCCGTGTGTTACAAATTTAATAATGTTATTTTGCTGAAAGTTCAATATTTGAATGTTGTACAGTAACATTGTAAAATCAGTTTGACGGAAAATTTTCCGCCTTTGCGTGACGGCAGTCCGACGGACACAGCTACGGGTAACCGTGCATAGTTTAATATACAAATAAAAATGCCCGACTGCGGTGTCGGGCATTTTGTTTGAGATTATATGATTTTGATTATTTATCCTTACTTAAAAGCATACGGTCGTTTTCAAGCTTTGAACCGCTTGCTTTTTCAAACATCTCGAGTAGGTGTTCAACCGTAAGATTTTTCTTTCCTTCGCCTGAGATATCGAGGATAATTTTGCCGTCACTCATCATAATAAGACGGTTGCCGTGAGTAATTGCATCATGCATATTATGAGTTACCATAAGTGCCGTAAGGTTGTTTTCGGCAATAATTTTGTCTGAAAGCTCAAGCACCTTTGCGGCTGTTTTCGGGTCAAGGGCTGCTGTATGCTCGTCAAGCAGGAGAAGCTTTGGCTTTTTGATTGTTGCCATAAGGAGTGTTATTGCCTGACGCTGACCGCCAGAGAGAAGTCCTACTTTTGAGGACATTCTGTCCTCAAGTCCGAGGTCGAACTCTGCAAGCATCTGACGGTAACGGAATCTTTCGTCAGCCTTTACACCCCACGAAAGTCCTCTTTTTTTGCCTCGTCTTGCGGCAATTGCGAGGTTTTCTATAATTTCCATATCGGCTACCGTGCCTGTCATCGGGTCCTGAAATACTCTGCCGAGGTACGGCGCTCTTTTATGCTCGGGCAATGCGGAAATATCCTTGCCGTCAATGAGAATCTGACCGCAGTCAACAGGCCACACGCCTGCAATTGCGTTGAGTGTTGTTGATTTGCCTGCACCGTTACCGCCGATTACCGTACAAAAATCGCCGTCATTGAGGGTGAGATTAACTCCGCAGAGTGCCTGTTTTTCGTTTACTGTGCCTTTATTAAAGGTTTTCCATACATTCTTGATTTCAAGCATTCTTAACCCTCCTTCTGTGCGTTTTTAGCATTCATTTTTGCAACTTTCTTGAATGAAGTCTTTCTCTTTTTCTGGAGATACGGAACTGCAAGGAAGATTGCAACGATAATTGCCGTGAAGAGCTTTGTATCGTCTGTCGGCATCTTGAGCCAGAGGACGATGCCCATTGCGATATAATAAAGAATACCGCCGACAATTACAAAGACCATTCTGATGATGAAATTCATGTGCTTGCGGAAAATTGCCTCACCGAGAACTTCACCGATGATTACAGCGGCAAGACCGATTACGATTGCGCCTCTGCCCATGTTGATATCCGCAAAACCCTGATACTGAGCAAAAAGTGAACCCGAAAGTGCAACGAGTCCGTTTGAAAGTGCAAGAGCAATTACCTTTGTAAAATTGATGTTAATGCCCTGTGCCTTGCTCATTGCAGGGTTTGAACCTGTTGAACGGATTGTTGAACCCTGTTCCGTGCCGAAATACCAATACATTGCGGCAATTACAACGGCACAAATTCCAAGTCCTACGAGAATTGCCATATTTATATTGCTTGCAGAAACAACAAGCGTATAGTTTCTGTAGCTGATTGGGAGGTTTGATTTTCCCATAATATTCAGGTTAATTGAATAAAGAGCAATCTGTGTGAGGATACCTGCGAGAATGTCGGGGATTCCGAGAAGCGTGTGAAGAAGTCCAGTTACAAGACCTGCCGCAAGACCTGCAAGGATTGCTACGATGATTGTTGCCCAAACGGGACAGCCGTTGATGAGCATAACTGCGGTTACTGCACCGCCTGTTGCAAATGAACCGTCAACGCTGAGGTCGGCAAAGTTCAAAAGCTTAAAGGTGAGAAATACACCGAGTCCCATAAGTCCCCAGATTATACCCTGAGCAATATTACCCGGAAGTGCGGATAAAAAGCTCATTGGATTAAGAGAACCGAAGTAGTTTGCTAAAAAATCCATAAAAACCACCTATACATAAAATATCGGGGTGTCGCTTGCACGGCACCCCTGCCAATATTATTTTTCCGAATATGAATTATTCTGCTTTGATTTCTGTGTAACCGTCGGGAACTTTGATTCCGTATGTGTCACAACGATCTTTGATATATTCTTTTGTTACATTCGGAGCAGCCTCAACCTTCATCTTTGTGATGTCCTCGCCCTTTACAAGAATGTTGCAAGCCATTTCGCCTGTTTTTCTGCCGAGTTCATCATAGCTGATTGAAAGTGTTGCAACACCGCAGCCCTTGCAGATGCCTTCTTCGCCGGCAACAACAGGAGTTTTTGCGGCTGTGGCAACATTGTCGATGATACCTGTGTTAGATGCCGCTGTGTTATCTGTCGGGATGTAAAGAACATCGCTCTCGTCACAGGCAGTCTTTGCAACTGCAGCAACATCGTTTGAATCTGCAAATGAATATGATTTTACAGTATAGCCTGCATCCTTGAAATAAGGAGTGATTGTATCGCACTGATACTTTGAGTTAGCCTCAGCCGAACAGTAGAGGATTCCGACATTCTTTGCATCGGGGAAAAGCTCCTTGAGCATTGCCGCCTGCTGATCAAGCGGAGCAAGGTCTGTTGTACCCGAAACATTCATACCCGAAACGCCGTTCCAATCAGACTTGTCAAGCGCTGTGCCGTAGTCTGTGATTGAAGTACCGAGAATCGGAATATTCGGTGTTGCTGTGTATGCTGCCTGAAGTGCGGCAGTACCGTTGCCGAGAATAAGGTCATAGTTTGAAGAAACAAACTGGTTACAGATTGTAGCGCAGGTTGCGGAATCGCCCTGAGCGTTCTGCTCGTCAAACTTTACATTGTCTGCACCGAGTTTCTCAGTAAGATAATCTTTAAAGCCTTTTGTTGCGGCATCAAGAGCCTCGTGCTGAACAAGCTGACAGATACCGATATTGTAAACCTTACCGTCCGTGCCTGAATTATCTGCCTTCGAGCTTTCTGCAGAACCGCCACATCCTGCAAATGCGAGTGACATGGAAGTCGCCGCAAGAGCAACTGCGACAATTTTTTTAGCTTTTTTCATTTTAATTTCCTCCTAAGCTTTCAGCACTTTCACGCTGTAAAGCATCATATACTTCTGCACTTTTATGCAATAAAGTGTTTTAACAACATAAATTATAATACAAAAAAACGAAATTTTCAATAGCTTTCACCAATTTTTATTGTAAATAACTGAAATAAAAGTTTGTTTTTGGTTATTTTGCCACCACATTTTCGTCACCAAGCTGATATTTGAGTTCTTTTATCATTACAGGATTGATATCAACCCACATTGACGAGGGAGCTTTCACCTTTCTTTTAGTGTCGGTAAGATAGAAAATAACAGGCGTTCTGCCGTCAAAAATGTCAAGAACACGCTTTGCACGGTTGTATTTGTCGGTATTGAGGTCATCAATACGCAAATACAACGCAGAAAGCTTTTGTGTATTATTTTTCACGGCTTGCATCTGATAATTTTGCGAAAAATGTTCTGTGTTTTTTATTGCAACAGGGTTATTTTTGCAATCCTCGTTTGTACGGGCAGACGCTATGGAATCGCAGATGATTTTCGGCTCTTCATTTTCTTTTAAATTGACAGTTCCACGGAACAGCAACGCACCGCCTGCACCGAGAAGGGCGGAATATTTTTCATATACATTCGGGAAAATCACGATTTCAAGCATTCCGTATCTGTCCTCGGCATTGACAAAAGCCATAATCCTGTTATTTTTTGTAAGCTGGGTTTTCAGCTTTGCAACTATGCAGACAAGGCTGACTTTTTTTCCGTCAAAATACATACCGCTGTCATTATTGATTATATCGCCCGTTTTGTCGGCATGGATTGCTTTTGAAAAAGCTGTGTATTCATCGAGCGGATGACCGCTGAGATACATTCCCGCAATTTCGTTTTCCATATGCAAAAGTTCAGAAACGGGAAATTCGGGCAAATCGGGAATTTTGGGCTTTGATGATTGAGCATCAACCTCTGCGTCATCAAAAAACGACATCTGACCGCCCGCATTTCTTCTGCTTTCATACTCAACATCATCAAGAACGGTTTTACTGATTGCGAGCAATTGTCTGCGATTTGCTCCGAGTCCGTCAAATGCACCGCATTTTATCAGACTTTCAATTGCTCTGCTGTTCATATTTCTGCCGTAGAGCCTTTTGCAGAAATCAAAGAAATCTTCATAAGGATTGTTTATGCGCTCCGAGATGATTTCATCTATGAAATTTCTGCCGAGATTTTTAACGGCAAGAAGTCCGTAACGGATATCGTTTCCGCTGACTGTAAAATGAAGATTGCTTTCGTTGACATTAGGCGGTAATACACGGATTCCGAGCCGTTTGCACTCAGTAATATATGACGCAAGTTTATTTTGATTATCAAGAACACTTGAAAGCAGAGCCGCCATATATTCACGGGGATAGTGGCATTTGAGCCATGCAGTTTTGTAGGAAATGTTGGCATATGCCGCCGCATGGGATTTGTTGAAAGCGTAGTGTGCAAAGCTTTCCATTTCATCATAAACGGAAATTGCCGTTTTTTCATCAACGCCACGGCGAATGCATCCTTCAACTATGATATTTCCGTCTTCATCAGTAAGACCGTGAATGAATATTTCACGCTCCGACTCCATTACGGCAAGTTTTTTCTTGCTCATTGCACGGCGCACTATGTCTGCTCTGCCGAGACTGTAGCCTGCAAGCGTTCTGAAAATCTGCATAACCTGTTCCTGATAAATTATGCAACCGCTTGTAACTCCGAGAATTTCCTTTAAAAGCGGATGTTTGTAACGAATATGCGACGGATTGTGACGACAGTCAATATAAGCGGGAATGCTGTCCATAGGTCCGGGACGATAGAGAGCCGTAACAGCTATAAGATCCTCAATTCGCTCCGGTTTTAGCTGAGTGAGAACATTTTTCATTCCTTGGCTTTCAAACTGAAACACACCCTCCGTGTATCCTTTTGAAAACATTTCAAAAACTTTTTTATCATTTTCATCGACCATATCGGGATTATAGTCGGGATTTTTATGTTTTATCTGCTTTTCTGCATCATTGATTACGGTTAAGTTTCTGAGCCCGAGGAAGTCCATTTTTAAAAGACCGAGTTCTTCAAGTGCCGTCATGGTGAACTGTGTTACAACATTATCGTCATTTTTTGACAGCGGAACATAGTCGCTGACGGGCTTATCGGTGATTACAACTCCTGCGGCGTGCATTGTTGCGTGACGGGGCATTCCCTCAATGCTCATTGCAACATCAAGCAGTTTTTTTATCTGCGGATCGTTATTGCAGCGACTTCTCAGATCGGGACTCAGTTTCAGCGCTTCCTCGATTGTCATATCATGTTCCATAGGAACAAGCTTTGCAACAGAATCTACTGTCGCATACGGAATTTCAAGCACCCTTCCGACATCTCGGATTGCACCTCTTGCCGCCATTGTACCGAACGAAATTATCTGTGCAACATGATCTTCGCCGTATTTACGCACAACATAGTCGATAACCTCTCCCCTGCGTTCCTTACAAAAATCGACATCAAAATCGGGCATACTGACTCTTTCGGGATTGAGAAATCTTTCAAAAAGAAGATTGTACTTTATCGGATCGATTGCGGTTATGCCTATGCAGTAGGCACAAAGTGAACCTGCACCCGAGCCTCTGCCGGGTCCGACAGGAATTTGGCATGATTTTGCGTAGCTTACAAAGTCATTTACAATGAGGTAGTAATCTACAAAACCCATTTGCGACACCGTGTTGATTTCATATTCAAGTCGGTCAATCAGAGCTTTGTCGGGATTCTCGCCATAGTGTTTATAAAGCCCCTCATAGCATTTTCTTCTGAAATAATGCAGATGATCTTCATTATTAGGAACATCAAATCTCGGAAGCTTGCGTACACCGAATTCAAAATCCACATTGCACATATCGGCAATTTTCTGTGTATTGTCGATTGCTTCGGGGTAACTTGCAAACACCTCACGCATTTCATCTTCTGTTTTAAGATAAAATTCCGAAGTTTTGAACTCCATTCTGTCGCTGTCATTGACTGTTCGGTTGGTCTGAATACAGAGAAGAATATTGTGAACCGTGCTGTCCTGTTTTTCGATATAGTGACAATCGTTTGTTGCAACAATGTCAACACCGATTTCACGGGCAATTTTTATAAGGCTTGGAATTATCCTTTTCTGTTCCTCAATTCCGTGGTCTTGAAGCTCTATAAAAAAGTTCTCACTCCCGAATATATCACGGTAAAATTCTGCCTTTGACTTTGCACCGGCATAATCACCGTCAAGGAGCTTTTGAGGAATTTCACCCGCCAGACAGGCAGAGAGGCAGACTAAGCCCTCATGATACTCGGCAAGGAGTTCATCATCAATTCTCGGCTTTGTATAGAATCCCTCCGTAAAACCCTTTGACACAAGCTTGATAAGATTCTGATAGCCTGTATGATTTTTGCAGAGCAGAACCATATGATAGTATTTTCCGTAGGATGTGGTCTTGTCAAAACGGCTTTGCGGTGCAACATACACTTCACAGCCGATTATCGGCTTTATACCCTGCTTTTTGCATTCCTTATAAAAATCGACTGCACCGTACATTACACCGTGGTCGGTGATTGCGAGTGCAGTCATTCCTTTTTCTTTGGCGGCTTTTGCAAGTCTGCTCAGACGGCAGGCACCGTCAAGCAGACTGTATTCTGTATGAAGATGTAAATGTGTAAATGCCATTTTACTCACCTGTTGCTTTTGCCTTTATTTCACCGTCTGAAAAACGGAGTGTAAATTCATCTCCGCTTTTCAGCATTTTTGCGGAATTTACCGCCTTACCGCCTTTTTCGGCAATCGAATAACCTCTTGAAAGAATTTTAACGGGGTTGAGTCCTTCAAGTTTTCCGGCTGTCTTTGTGATATCGGCTGTTTTTTTATTTATTGTTTCCTGAACAAAATGCTGTATTTTCGTTTTGCAAAGTTCAAGAGATTTTTCATATTCAAAAATTCTCTGTTGTGGTGATACAACGGACAGTCTTGTTTTTAATTCTGTAAGAGCATTATATTCCTGCCTTAATTTCAATGTTGCCATTGACGAAACATACTGCTTATGCGATTTATAGTAATCAACAAGCTCCGCAGTATCGGGAACTGCAAGCTCTGCCGCCGCAGACGGAGTCGGCGCTCTGAGATCGGATACAAAGTCACAGATTGTAAAATCGGTTTCATGACCGACAGCGGAAATTACGGGAATTTTACAGTTGTATATTGCATAGGCAAGGTTTTCATCATTGAACGCCCACAAATCTTCAATTGAACCGCCGCCTCTGCCGATTATGATAACATCACAGGCGTTGTATTTATCAAGTTTCTGTACGGCGTCAATAAGTTGAGCGGGAGCATTCTCGCCCTGAACAAGTACGGGACACATAATTATGTCGGCAGACGGAAATCTTCTTGAAAGAATGTTGCGGATATCCTGTACTGCCGCACCTGTGGGAGAAGTAATTACACCTATTGAATTCGGAAACGGCGGAATTTTCTTCTTATGTTCGGGAGCAAAAAGTCCTTTTTCGGCAAGTGACTTTTTAAGTTGTTCATATGCAAGCGAAAGCGCACCTATGCCGTCGGGCTGCATATCTTCAATATAAAGCTGATACTGACCTGTGGGTTCATAGACTGCAACTCTGCCACGGCAGATTACTTTCATTCCGTCGGTCGGTCTGAACTTTAAATTACGGGCATTGCCGGCAAACATTACAGCTCTTATAACGGATTTTTCGTCTTTGATTGAAAGGTAGATGTGTCCGCTTCTGTAGTGGTCGGTAAGGTTTGAAATTTCACCCGTAACAAAGACAAAATTCAGTCTTGCGTCATTTTCAATAATTGACTTTATATAGAAATTCAGTTGTGAAACACTTAAAACTCGTGGTTTGCTAAACTCGGGTGTGTACATCGTTATACTTCCTGTATCCTAAATATGCAATTCCTGCCGAGTTATCTGCCGAAAACTGCGGCGGTGCGAATATTGCATTGTATTTTTCTTCAAAAGAATTTTTTATTATTTGATTTGACATTACTCCGCCTGCAAAGAGCAATGGAAGTTCTCCGTATTTTTCAAGCAGTCGCTTGGTCATTTCGGACAAGGTCTGTTCAATATATTTAAGACAGAATGCCGAAACATATTCGGGAGATTTGCCTTCGACAATCAGCTTTTTAGAAAGATTTTCAACTCCGCTCAGGCAACAATCGCAACCCTTGAGAGTTGGTTTCACCTTGATTTTTTCTGTATTTTTAAGGGCAAGCTGTTCAAGCTGAGGACCGCACGGAAATTTTAAACCGAGCATAAGTCCTGTGCGGTCAATCGCCTGTCCTGCATTAAGGTCGAGTGTGTGTGCCGCAAGTTCAACGGAAAAGCCCGTGCCGAAGCCCTTGGCAAATACTGCCTCGGTAGTTCCTCCGCTGACATGGAAAGCGATAAACTGCTTATCAAACAGATCTGTCCTCTGCGAGCCAAACAGCGCCGCCGAGATGTGTCCCTCCTGATGCGAAAAGGTGTAGAGAGGGATTTTCATTGCGGAAGATAAAATTTTTGCCGTGTTCTCTCCAACGGTGAAACACGGCATATATGAGCCGTCAACAGGTCTTGGACGGCTTGACGCCGCAATTGCGGCTATTTTGCTTGTATCAACATCTTTCAAAAGTTCTTCAATAAGCGTGTGCAGCTGTGCTGTGTGGTGAAACACAGCGTCACTCTGACGAAGTCCGAGCTGACCTTCTTTTACGGGAAGAAGTTTTTTCTGCTGAACCATTTCGCCCGTTTTGCTGTCGTAAAGGGCGGTTGATGTTGTGTAATTTGAAGTGTCAATTCCGAGAAAAAGGCTCATATCACTTCTCCGACTTTCCCGAAAATTCACGGGAATATGTGCCGAGAATACCGTTTACAAATTTGCTCTCGTCGATTGTATATTTCTTGGCAAGTTCAACAGCCTCGTTGATTGAAACGCTCTGCGGAACATTGTCGAGATACTTCATCTCATAGATTGCAAGGCGAAGAATAGCAAGCGACGGCTTTGAAATCCTTGAAAGAGTCCAGCCCTTTTTCAGGTGGCTTGCAATGATTTCGTCAATCTCCTCATGCTTGTCCTCAATGCCGGAAACTACAGCCTGAGCATATGCGCAAACACCGCCTATAAACATTTCAGAATTATCATCTATTGTTTCTTCAAGAGGCTCATCGTCAAAAGACTTTGAGAACAAAAGCATAAAAGCCTGCTCTCTCGACTCACTTCTTGTAAGATTAACCTCTTCCTCAAAAATATCATTAACTTCAATATCATTAGTTACATTGTTCATTTCATTATCCATATTAAGCCCAACTTTTCGTTAAATTAATTTAATAAAGGTAGTTATTATCATCAAGATTATACCATAACTGAAATTGAATGTAAATAAGAATTGACAAAGATATCTGTGACAAATCATTTGAATTTCGGAAATTTCTTTCTGAATAACTCTTCAATAATTTTAGTGCTCTCATCACAGCCGAATGTATCGGACTTTATGCACAAATCGTAGTTATCTGCATTGCCCCATTCGGAAGATGTAAAGTATTTGCAATGGTCGGCTCTTTCACGGTTTACCTTTCTGACCTTTTTAAGAGCATCGTTTACGGAAAGATTATCCCTTTCGGAAATTCTCTCTGCCTCGGTATTTTCATCGGCTGATACAAATACATTGAATGTATGCTTTTTGTTTTTGAGAATCTCGTTTGCAAGTCTGCCGACTATTACGCAGGATTCATTCTGTGAAATGGTTTTTATTACATTTTTTTCACGGTTAAAAAGGCTTTCGACATTCGGCATATTTGCGGTATCAAGCGGTCCGCCGTACCACGCAAAGAAATCGTGAAGTAAAGGATTTTTAATTGTCTGTTCATTCTTTTCAATAAAATCAGGAGAATAGCCGCTCTTCTCAACAACAAGTTTTATCAGCTCGTTATCGTAATACTTAAACCCAAGACTTTCGGCAAGTGCCTTTGCAATCTGTCTGCCGCCGCTGCCGTATTCCCTTGACACGGTGATTACATATGTAGGATTCTGCTCATCATCAGTTTTTTCATCAACCTGAACGGACGGAGTCTTTTTAAGAAGTTTATCTCTGTATTTTCCGAAAGCTTTGTTGATAATGCCGAGAATAAATCCGACAAGAAATGCCGCAATTACTGTTCCTGCACCGACACTGCCAAGGCTGTGAATCATAATCAGACAAGCCGCTGCCGACACTACCACCATAGTGATATCAAAACCCATTTTTATCTTTGAAAATTCGATTTTTGTAACCTGTGAAACAGCAGACATTACACCCTCGCCTGCGAGCGGAATAACATCGGCAGGAAGATACAGAAAAATTCCGACTGCGACAATAACGGAGCTTGCAAGCACCATTAAGATTCTGACAATAAGATTATCGGGTGTCGGAAAGAATGATGCAAGGTAGTTGCAGAATGTTGTAAAATAGCCGAAGATAACGCCTACGGGAATCTGCAAAAGGGTTATTAATTTAAAGTTTTTGCGAAGTAACAAAAACTGAATGAACACAAGAACAATGTGGAATATGATTGTTGCCTTGCCCATTTCTATGCCCCATATGCAGGTCATTGTGTATGGGATTGAGCTTACGGGAGATACACCGAGATTTGATTTTACCGAAAGTGCAATTCCGATTGTCATTATAAAAAGACCGATAAAATACATCGGCAATCTGATTTTCATATTTTTTAAATTCATTACATAACTTCCTTTTCAAAATGCTTTGTCATATTTTCATACACTTTTGCAAGCAGACTTTGGAACACTTCCGTTTCTTCTTCTGAAAAGCCGTCTGTTGCAATACTTTCTACGCTGTCAAATTTTTCATTGAGATATCGGACATACTCTTTTCCCTTATCGGTGAGAAAAACATAGAGTGACCTTCTGTCGCCGCCAAGAGATTTCCTTGCGATATAGCCTTTGGTTTCCATACCACGCAAAATCACGGTTATGGACGCAGGCTCAATGTGACAGCCTGCCGCAATATCCTTTTGTACACAGCCGTTATGGTCTTTTAGGTAATCGAGTATTTTCGGCTGACCCAATGTAAGTCCCGATTCTTTGATACTGCCGAGAAGTGCCTTTTGCACAAGCATATGGTCAGACATCAGCAGATAGTGAATTGACTCTTTCATACACAACCCTCTCTTTAATAGTTTTAATTCTAATTGTTATAATTCTAATTATATATCCGTTTAAATCGATTGACAAGTTTCCGGAAAAATTTCAGCCTATTGCGCAGTATTCTTTGTGAACATAGGAATATTTTTATGCATAAAAAAAGCAGAGGACACTATGCCCTCTGCTAATTTCATGCCCCTATTACCGATATATCGTCATAATCAACCTCATAATGAGTAACCACGGCATCGTCAATAATCAGAACAGATGTATCGTCAAGCTGAGATTTCGGAACAATTACCGACACACCTTGATCGCTTATATAGCAAAGGCATTCTGAAAATCCTTTGGCTTTGACAATACTTTCAATGCTGTCCTGAATTGTAAAGGTTTTTAGAAGCTCTTCAACATTCTTTTCAGCCTCGCTTTTGTCGGCATCAGACGAGCTTTCAAGATTGAAAATTTCTTTTGCATCATCAATTATTTTATCCTGAGTTGCCTGCCGCTTTGTCCTTTCGGCTGAAAAATAGCTTTTGCTCTCGTTTGAAAGTGCCGCCGTCTGCTGTACCTCATCATCCGACGCCGAAGCGGTTGCACTGACATATGATGCCGCTCCGAGTTCTTTGGCACTTTTGGGAGTTTTTGCCCCCGAAAGCTGCCAGTTTATGTACACAGCCGCTGAAAGTGCAAGCACAAGTGATGCAAAAACGATATATTTTTTCTTAGATTTCATATTACTCCCGACCTTTATTCTGATAATTTTGTAATACATACTTTTGCTGTTGAAATATCAAGCGCTTTAGTGACTGCATCGGTGACACGCTCAACCACAACAGGATCATCACCGCCTTCACACACTACAAGCACTCCTCTTATCAAAGGTTCAATTTCCTTTGTTTTTGTGGTGCTGTTATCAAGATAAACATATTCAACGGAATTTTCCATTGTGAGCAAAACTTCCGTCTTGCCTGCTCCCTCAATTTTTGAAATCACCGTCTGCAAATCATTTTCTATTTTTGTGCTGTATGTTTTTACGGAAAATGCTTCATCTCCTTTTCCTGATGTCAAAGAACCGAAATCAACCCAGTTTGAAAGAAATATTAAACCAATACCGATAAGACCGACAACGATTATGATATTTCTTATTTTTTTACTGTCGAGCATTGATTTCAGCTTTGAACTTGTTTTGTCTTCCATAATTCACTCCGTCATAATGTTTGGTGTAATTCCGAAATTGTCATAAACAATTGACGATACAAGATTTGTGTACCGAACAAATTCTTTGTCTATATATATGCTGATTGACGCTATGATTATGCCGTTGTTTTCAACTCTGCTCAAAATTATGTCACACGATTTGATTGTTATATTATTCTGTAAAAGAAGATTTTTTAATGCAGTTTCAAGATTTATCTCCGTCTGCTTTATAACAGCATTGCTGTATGCCTCATCATCTGTCGATATTTCTTTAACAGAATTTTGCTTTTCCTCAATATCGGTATTAAATGACGATACGGCACTTTTTACGGGAACAACCATACAGCAGATAATAAAAGCTCCTAAAACAAGGCTGATGATTTTCTTTGTACTGCCATCTGTAACAAAGGTCTGAACAAGCGAGCATATTAACGCAGACGCACACATTACAACAACAACCGTAAAAAGTCCGCTCATGATGAACCTCCGCCAAGCATAATTACCGCCGCCGTTGAAAGAATGTAAATTGACATAATGCACAGCAAAACGGCTATGAGAGTTGAAAAGACAGACGATATGTTTTCAAGCAGTTTTGCCGGACCGTTTAGATTGAGAACCTCTGCCGTTGATTTGCCGATCCAAAGGGTTAACATCCACATTACTCCCTGCAAAATCACTGGCATAAACACAATTGTAACGGACAAAATCACTATTATTCCTATTCCCGATTTCAAAAGTCCGATACTGCCCTGAACTACCTTGTAGGCATCCGAAAGTGCCGAACCGACTATCGGGATAAATGAATTGAGGGTAAACCTTACAGCACGGGTTGAAACATTGTCAACCGAAACGCTTATAAGCTGTCTGAATGTCAGAACGGCTGTGAAGATTGTCATAGCAAAGCCCAAAAGCCACTTTACGCTCTTTGAAATCATTGACATAAAACCGCTGAGATTTACGGACGGCGACACGGATGATGTTATTGACAGACCGAGGAACATATTGAGCAGAGGAACGATTATTTTTGATGAAAGCTGTGACACACCCTCCCCTGCCCCTATCATAACGGCATAGTATGATGCCGAACCTGCCACAGAACCCGAGCTTGCCATAATTACAGCCATAACAGGAACATAGGCAAGCATTATATTTGATGCGGTGCAGATTACCGAACCCGTTGATGCGATGACTCCGACAGCGGGGACTACTGCGGCACAGGTTATACAGAGCGTTGCGGTTATATTCAACGAGTTTGAAATATCGCAGGAGAGCGAACCGTTGTAGGCGCTGATTACGGAACAGAGCAAAAGCAGGGCGGTTATATTGACAAGACCTTTGAGCGGTGAAGAAATGTTGCCGAGTGCAAGCGAGAGAATTTCGCCCATTACATTTTCAAAAGACAGGTTGGCAAGCTTTGAAAAATCCCCCAAATCAACGCCCATATTCTGAAGGCTTTGCTTTATATCGTCGGACAGCGAATCAAAAACATTTGACATATCATAAATCATTTCACCTTCTTCAGCGTTTGCACAGACACATGAAAGGGCGATAAGCACAAACACGACAGTAATTATTACAACACTTTTTTTCACTTCTTCACCTCAATTGCCTGCAAGTGACAACACGGTTTTTAAAATATCCGAATAAAGCGGAAGTGCCGTTACCGTAACCATAATTTTTCCTGCAAGTGAAACATTTGATGCAAGCGACTGACTGCCCGAATCCTTGCAGGTATTCACGGCGAACTCGGTGACAAGGCATATTCCGATTGATTTCAGCAGAATTACTATGTAGTCAATGCTTATTCCCGATGACGCTATGATTTGATTGATTGTTGTAACGATAGCCGAAACCTGAGTAAGCACGCCGATTAAAATAATAACGGAACAGCTTATACCGAGCATTACGGAAATTTCCGCATTTTTCGGTTTGAGCATTACGCAGATTATTACGGTCACAACGGAAAGCACGGAAATTGACAGAATATTCATATTAAAAACCGAAAAGCTGTTTTATTGTGTTGAACAGAGTGCTGATTTGCGTTATTATCAGCGTCAACACGACTATAAGTCCGGCAAGCGAGGTCAGCATTGCCTGCTCCTCTCGACCGCTTCGTATGAGAAGTTGGGTAAGTACCGCAACAATTATGCCGACAGCGGCAATTTTGAAAATAAGCTCAACATCCATTACTACCTCTAAATCATCATAAGGGCGATTGCACTTCCTGCAAAAAATCCCATTGTTTTATATAGCTTTGATTTTTTTGTTATGGCATCACGGGCTGATGAAAGCTGTTTTGAAAATGACACCTCGTAGAGTTCAAGATGTTTTAACTGCCCCTCCGTATCGGTTTTTCCGAGCTGACCTCCAAAATCGTTCAGCATTGAAATGTCGGATTTTGAAAGCGGTATTTCAGAAGATAATCGTTTTACTCTTTCAAGCCACAATTCGTCAAAAGGTCTGTCACATTCTGAAAAAAGCAATAAATCAAGGCTTGAATTTTCTGCACAGGAATTAACCAGAGTGAAGATATCATCACCGCTGTAGCGAAGATTTGTTGCAAGCAATGATATAAATTCCGTGAATGATTTCAGAAAATCTCTGCGTTTGTACAACCTACCCGACAAAACAAAACCTATCATTGTACCCGTGCAGACAACAAGCAAGCATCCTATGAGTTTAAACGGCAAAGTTGTCACCTACCTGCGATATTTTCACAATTTCACCTGCGTGGGTTCGATTTGACAGAAACACAAGCGTTTGAAATGCCCCTGTTTTCATGAGAGAAACCATGTTTGCTTTCTGTTTCAGTTCGTATTCATTTGCACAATGCGTTGATGAAATTATCCGAACTCCGCAGTTGACCGACTTTTCAACGGCATAGATATCTTCTTTTGAGCCGATTTCATCGCAGATGACAATTTCGGGTGCCATACTGCGGATTGCGTGAAGCATTGCCTCGCTCTTGTTGTATGAATCATAGACATCGCACATTCCGATATCATTCTGAAATTTACCCGATGCCGTGCCTGCAAGCTCTCCTCTTTCATCAATCAGGGCAACATTCTTCTTGCCCTTGGTTGACAGAAGTCTTGCAAGGTCACGAAGTACGGTTGTTTTTCCGCTGCAAGGTGCTCCGCATATGAGAACACCTCCCGAAACGGCAATTATCTTATTATAAAGAGAATCCGCACAACCCTTATGCTCCCTTGCAATTCGGACATTGATTGAGGTTATGTCACGGATATTCACAATTTTTCCGTTGTTTACGACCGCTGTTCCGCAGATTCCTGCCCTGTGACCGCCGTACATCGTGACAAAGCCGTTTACAATTTCGTTTTGTCTGTTATACACGGAGTAGTTGCAAATGTTGTTGAAAGTATCGACAATATCGGCTTTTGAAACAACAAGCATTGCACCGTTAAGGATTGTGTTGCTAAGTCCGCCGTTTTGCGTTAAGTAGTATGTATTGTCGGGACAGACAAGTGCAAGCGGTCGTGAAAGCCGCAATCTGATTTCCTGAACAGAATCAGCTAATTTAGGTGCAAGCGGTAAAAGTCTGCGTGAAATATTCTTGCAAAGGCAGTTGAGTACCGCCGTAAATCTCTTTTCGTTTTGTTCAGCAAGCATAGTTTAAATTCCTCCCAAAAGAGTTTGTACAATAAATACTATGCAGACAAGCACAGTCATATGTCAAAAGGGCAAAAAAATCCCCCGACATAAATCGGAGGATTGAAAATTGTTTTATTTGTTTTTAATTTCACTAAAGATAGCCTTATATTCTTCATCGGTGTAATCACCTGTAAAATTCATATTGCCGTCAGTAATTTCAACATTTATATACGGGTTTGAAACCGTCTTTCCGTTAATAACAAACCGAACAGCAGAACCGATATTATTTTTAGTGTAGTCTGCAAACTTATCAGTTCCGTCAGCTGTAAGCTTCATATTTAACACCATACCGTTAATATCATCAAGCAAACACACATACTCGATTTGAGATGACTCAATAATAACTTTGTTTTCATCTTCATTATCACGGATTTCTACATTGGTCGGATTATAAATTTTCGGCAATTCAGCATTTGTTGTCTGAACTGTTTCATAAACCGAGGTTGAAACCTGAACAGTTGTATTTTCAGCAGAAGTATCATTACTTTTTACATTTCCGCTACAAGCAGATAACAAAACAGCAAGTAAAGTTACAACAGCTAAAATCAAATATTTTTTCATTTTAAGTACCCCTTTCGTTATAATTATATAACAACATAAACAGTGTCAAGTATTTATTGTAACTATTTCATTGACAACATTTCTTTTAATTCTTCTTCGGAAATTATTGCAACGCCTAAGGTTTGGGCTTTGGTTAGTTTACTTCCGGCATCTTCGCCTGCCAAGACATATGAAGTCTTTTTTGAAACTGATGAACTTGTTTTGCCGCCGTTTTGTTCAATGAGTTTTGAGGCTTCACTTCTTGTCATTGTGGGAAGTGTGCCTGTGAGTACAAAGGTTTTGCCTTCAAAAAGACCGCCCGTGTTTTTCGGCTGAGAGGGTTTCATTTTCAGACCGAGTGATTTAAGGTCTGCAATAAGCTCCTTTGTACCGTCAAGTGAAAAATAATTTTCAAGGCTTTCTGCCATAACAGCACCGAAACCGTCTATTTTTTCAAAGTCCTCCGCCTTTGCGCTCATAATATCGTCAATTGTTGCAAAATTTTCGCAGATTATCTTTGCGGCTTTAAGACCTATGTTACGGATTCCGAGAGCAAAAACAAGCCTGAAAAGTTCGTTTTCTTTTGATTTTTCTATTGAAGAAATAAGATTCTGAGCAGATTTTTCAGCCTTGCGTTCAAGGCCTGAAATATCTTCTGCTTTAAGTCTGTAGAGGTCGGCAGGAGATTTTACAAGTCCTTCGTCTGAAAGCTGTTCAAGAATTGCAGGACCGAGTCCGTCAATATCCATTGCGTCACGGCTTACAAAGTGAATAAGATGTCTTGTCAGCTGTGCGGGACAGTCCGTATTTGTACAACGGATTGCCGCCTCGCCCTCATCATGTGTAACGGGATTACCGCAAGACGGGCATACGGACGGAAATTCAAACGGCACGGCATTTTCAGCGTGTTCCTTAACGGAAAGAACTTCGGGAATAATCTCGCCTGCTTTTCTGATTATAACCGTATCGCCTACGCAAATGCCTTTTTCGTCAATAAAATCCTTGTTGTGAAGTGTGGCACGGCTTACTGTTGTTCCGGCAAGAAGCACGGGTTCAAAGTTGCCTACAGGAGTAAGCACACCTGTTCTGCCGACATTGATTTCGATATTGAGGAGTTTAGTAGGCTTCTCCTCGGGCGGATACTTATATGCCTCCGCCCATTTAGGATATTTTGCGGTACTGCCGAGAAGTCGGCGGCTTGCAAAGCTGTCAACCTTGACAACAGCGCCGTCAATTGCATAATCAAGCTCTCCACGCATATTTCCTATGCGCTCAATTTCCTCAATCACCTCGTCAACATTATCGTAAACGCTGTAAAATGCAGTCGGAAAGCCGAGTTCCGTAAGATAGTCAAGCCCTTGAATATGGCTTTCAATCGTCATTCCTCTGATTTGCTGGATATTGAACACGAATATATCAAGACTTCTCTGAGCGGTTATTTTTGCATTTTTCTGACGAAGTGAGCCTGCGGCGGCATTTCGTGGATTTTTAAAGGTTTTTTCCTCGTTTTCTTCCTGTCTGCGAGTGAGTGCGTCAAACGACTTGAACGACATATACACCTCACCACGAACCTCGAGATATTCGGGTGCATTCGGAATACGCTTTGGCAGACTCTTAATTGTCATAAGATTTTCAGTTACATCTTCACCGACAGAGCCGTCACCACGGGTTGAACCTCTTACAAAGACACCGTTTTCATATTCGCATGATACGGAAAGACCGTCAAATTTAGGTTCAACAACATAGCGTACATTCGGCACGGTTTCTCGCACTCTTGCGTCAAATTCACGAAGCTCTTCGTGTGAAAAACTATCGTGAAGGCTTTCCATTACAACCTCATGAGTAACGGGAGAAAACTTTTCTCCTGCATTACCTCCGACACGGTTTGTCGGTGACATAGGAGATTTGAGTGACGGAAATTCCTTTTCAATATTCTCAAGTTCACGCATGAGCATATCGTAATCGTAGTCGGAGATTTCCGGATCATCCTGATTGTAGTAAAGGTTGTTGTGGTATTCAAGCTGTTTTGTAAGCTCTTGGGCACGATTCTGAGCTGTTATAAAATCCATTTTGGTTTCCCCATATCATAAATTTATCGGTAAAATAAGTATCTGCACCTGTGTTTAAAATATTACCTGTTATTAACCTGTGAAGTTCCTTTTTCACGGAGGAAGGTTGATTCAAGGTCTGCAAGGTGAAGCTTTACGGCAAGTGGATACTTGTCATAAGCCTGACTGATTGTGTTGCTGTTTTTGTCTCCGAATTCACCCATATGCCAACGAATTGCCATAGCCTCATCAATTTTAAGGTGCATTTTGCGTTCAATGAGAAAAACAGACTTTTCACCGTGACCGTAGGGAAACTGATCTTCAATTGCATAATACGGAACTTTTTCCCACTGACCTGTTTTTTCATTCTTAACATTTCTGCTTGAAACCTTGTAGAACTGAGCCTTGCACAAATCGTGAAGAAGTCCGCAGATTGCAAAACTTTCAATATTGTCGGTTTCTTCATCATAGTGCTTTTCCATCATTGTATTGAATACGCTGACGGAGTGCATTACAAGACCGTTTTCACAGGCACAATGATATTTTGAACTTGCAGGGGCGGTAAAAAAATCGGTTCTTTTGAGCCATTCAAGAAGCTCGTCAGCACCCTGTCTTGTGATATATTTGTTGTAGATTTCAATAAATTCTTCCTGCGGCGTCATATTAATCCTCCTCATATAATTGTATTTTTAAAAAGGCAACAGCAGATAATCTGCCGTTGCCCTGCATTAAAAGTTCAAAAGATTTACTTTGCTGAAGTTGTAGCTGTTTCCGTAGCCGCCTCGGTTACTGCTGCTGTAGTTTTTGCCGAATCGTCATCCTTTGTATAGAGAATGTCATTGAGCTTGAGTCCGTTGCTCTCTACGGAATAAGCAACATCCATTTCAACTTCATCTGTGTAATAGTACTTAATGATGATTGTGCCGTTCTTGATTAAGTAAGTACCGTCAACATTGAGTGCGTCTGACTGGTTGATTTCAACAGTACCGTCATCATTGAACTTGTATGTCATCTTAGCGTAACCGTTATCATAAGTCCATGAACCTGTGATTTTTTTGTCAGCCTTGAAGTCCTTATCAACCTTCAATTCAGGCTTAACCTCTGAACCTGACTTGAGTTTCACCTTGTTGGCAGCAGTTGAAGTTGAAAGCTCAAGAGTTCTGCCGGAGAACATATTACCCGAAACAGCGTAGTTACAGCTTGTTTCATTGCCGTTAAGCGTCATGGCAAGTGTCTGATTACCCGAATCATCTGTTGAAACCGTGTATGTACCGTTCCAAACCATTGAACCGATTCTGTAATTGAGAGTATTGTCACCGTTAAATGTGTAGTAAACATCAACCTTTGACGCCTCGTCTGATGATGCTGAATTGCCTGTTACATCAACAGATTCAATCCATGTTCCTACAATGCTTGTATCAAAAAATCCTTTGATTACGAAAAGAGTAGCTGCCGCAACCGCAACAATTACGATACCTATAATGATAGGAAGCTGAATAATACTCTTTTTCTTTGGCTGCGGAACAATCACGCCGTTTTCGTTTGCAGGTTCTGTTTCAGCAAAAGACATTTCTTCGCTTTCTGTGGGCTCATCTGCAACGAATGTTGTATTTTCTGTTGTTTCTGCTGTTGTATCTGTGTTGGTATTCTCTGCCTCATTTTCAGAAGTGAGAATTTCTTTATTCTCGTCCAACTGTGATACCTCCTTAAATTTTGTCATCGCTTTCTATCATACTATAAATATGAAAGAAAATCAACTGTTTTTTATGCCGTTAAAATGTAATGAAAATTATTTAAAATACATATAAAGTTCGCATTTAAGCGTTCCGTTATAAAGTTTGCGGCGTTTGTCAGCCTTTCTGCCGAAGATTTTTTCAAAATCGTCATCGGGACTTATAACGGTGTAGCTTTTACCCTTCATTCTTTTAAAATGTTCACCCATAACCGCATACAGCTTTTCAGCTGATTTTACATCAAGTAATCGTTCACCGTATGGCGGATTTGTGATGATTGTCTGAAAACCGTCCTCAAGTTCAAAATCTTTAATATCACGGTTTGCAAATGTTATTCTGTCGGCAACTCCTGCAATTTCTGCGTTTTTCTTTGCGATTGCAAGGGCTGAATCATCTATATCGTAACCTGTTGCCCTAAATGTTGCGTCGTGTCTTATTTTCTGTCTTGCATTTTCTCTTGCTGTTTCAAAAACATCTTTCGGAACACAATTCCAATGTTCACAGGCAAAATAACGGTTAAGTCCCGGAGCAATGTTAAGTGCTTTCATAGCCGCCTCAATAAGAATTGTGCCGCTGCCGCACATAGGATCGGTTACAAAGTAGTTTGCCCTTACTCTTGAAAGGTCAACCATAGCGGCGGCAAGTGTTTCTTTTATAGGAGCATCATTTGAATCGGCACGATATCCACGCTTGTGAAGTCCTGCGCCCGAAGTGTCAAGCATAATACTTACCTTGTTGCGAAGAATGAGAAACTGAATCTGATGCGGAGCACCTGTTTCATCAAACCACGGGAGCATATATTTTTGTGAAAGGCGGTCTGCAACTGCCTTTTTAACGATTTTCTGACAATCGGGAACGCTCATAAGGTCGGAATCAAGACATCTTCCCTTTACGGGAAAAGCCTCGGAAATTCCGATATAATCTTCCCACGGGATAGCCTTTACGCCCTCAAACAAATTATCAAAGGTGTGAACCTCAAATTCCGCAAGAAGAATGAGTATTCGCTCCGCATAACGGGAATTTATATTTGCAAGTGCAAGTGTTGACCAATCGCCTGTAAAGGTAACTCTGCCGTTTTCGGCATTGACATTTTCAACACCGAGATATCTCAGCTCATTTGCACAAAGACCTTCAAGACCGAAAATGCATGGAGCGGAAAATTTCATATTCATATTTATCTCCTGTTTTATTGATACACAAATTCTATTAAGACTGAAAGACAAAAAAACAGGGTATCGGAATAACCGATACCCCTTGCTTTTAAAAAATTAATCGGTTGTCGGCTCGAGCACACCATAGTTGCCGTCTGCACGCTTGTAAACAACATTGATTTCATCTGTCTCGGAATTGATAAACATAAAGAAGTTATGGTTTACCATATTCATTTCAAGAATAGCTTCATCAACCGAAATCGGCTTTACAAGAACATGTTTTTTACGAACTACGCTGTATTCATCGTCCTCCGGTTCATCAGTCTGAGCTGCTTCCGTGATTAAATCTTCAATACCGGCGGATTTAATTTTCTTTTCAAGCCTCGTTTTATTCTTACGAATCTGACGCATAAGAATGTCGCAAACCTTGTCAAGAGCGTCATTCATTTCGGGCATTGTGCTTTCGGCACGATAAATCATACCGTTGTCACGGATTGTAATTTCAACAGTCTGACGGTTCTTTTCGAGGGTGACAACTACATTGACAGAAGCATCCTCCGAGAAAATACGATTAAACTTTGAAAGCTTTTTCTCGCATCTTTCCTTAAAGTTATCTCTGAGGTTGACTTTTCTTGCTGTGTAGGTGATTTTCATAAAATCTGCCTCCCTTATATAATTTTTTATTTTCTGCCGTTGCCGTTGCCTCTGCGGCTGTAGCCACGGCTTTCTCCGCCACGCTTAAGATCGGACATCTTATCCTCGCTTGTCTGCTTGAATTTTGACATCATATCCTCAAACGAAGAAGGAGCATTTCTGCGTGAACTCTGCCACTCGTAATCACCCGGTGAAGTTACGGGCGGAGCAGGCTTGTATGGCTCTCTGCTTCTGTGATTCTGTCTTTGAGGTCTGTCAGAGCGTTTTCTCTGCTGTTGCTGTTCTTTCGGGAGAGCCTGTTTCATTGACAGACTGATTTTTCCGTCATTAAGAGCAAGCACCTTAACCTTTACTTCTTGTCCTACTTTTACATAATCACTGATTTCATTGATGAAGGTAGGTGCAACCTCCGAGATATGTACCATACCGGTTTTTGAATCCGGCAAATCAACAAATGCGCCGAATTTTGTAATACCTGATACTTTGCCTTCCAGAATCATTCCGACTTCAATAGCCATAAAAATTTATTACCCCTTAAAATTATTTCTACCCTTTTATTCTCCGGCAACATTAATGAAAATTCTTTCACCGTCACCGACATAGCCTAATTCATCCTTAGCTATTTTTTCAATATATTTTTTAAGATCGTCACCCTTGTAATTCTGAACCTTTTTCAGATACTGCGACTGAATCTCAACCACGCTGATCTGCTGTTGCAAATCCGTAAGCTCTGCCTTTTTCTCGGCAATCTGAACATTCTGATTGATAATTGTAATTACGGCATAAAAAACAAAACCGATAATTGCGAGATAAATCAGAATATATCTTCCTTTTTTACGCTTTTTCGGAGTTATCTCCTTTATTGCGCCGTCTTCTGTCTGCCGAGAAGCCGCAGTGCTTTCTTTTACTTTCTTTGTGCTTTTTTTCATCTTCAAAACTATCTGCTTTCTCTGCTGAATTATTATTATCGTTTCTAAATATACCTTTATTCTTACCCTCATTATACAATATGTTGTTGCTGTTTTTCAATAGCTTTTTCAGATTTTTTTTAATTTTTTGCGAAATTTTCACACAGACACTCTCCGTAAAACGAATCATCGGACAATATACAAGCGATAAAAGTCTGCCGAGGGTTAATCGACAAATAACAAAACCGAGAAATGAACCGACCGTTACAAACACTCTGAAAAATCCCAGCATATATGCAACGGAAAAAATGAACAGATTAAGTGATACGATAAAAACATAAAGAAAGTCTGTAACAAAAACCGACGCTTTTCCTTTGCAAAGCGTCATTCTGATTATTTTAAATATATCATACAGCAATCCTGCCGCCGCTCCGAATACAAGTGAACAGAGAAATGCGGTTGACTGCTGTGCAAAAGTCAGCTCCAAGATTACACCTACTTAAAGAGTTTTGAAAGTTTGGATTTTGACGCACCGTTGCCGAGGTATTGCATTGCGTTAATTTTTCCGTCAATTGAAACATCTCCCGTTTCAAGGTTTAACTTATCAATGTGCAGATTTTCCCCTTTGATTACAAGGCACCCGCAGGAGGTTTTTACCGACACCGTTTCCTCGTTGAAGCCCGACACATCCTCCGTGCCTGTCATAACAAGCTTCCCCCTGTTATCAAGCATAACCGTATGATTCTTAGCCTTTGGCATTTCCTGCATAAAAAAACCTCCGTATAAATTATTTGTCAGTAATTTATACGGAGAAAAAAATAAAATTATTCTTCTTTTTTTGAGATTTTATGTATAACAACATAGTGCATCAGATTGCCATCAACAATAACATGAGCAATAGCAAGAAGAGGGAATTCAGAGAAGAACGCCTCCTGATTGCCTTTTACACCCTTTGCCGTAAAACCAAGCACCACAATCAGTTATATCACATTGTTTAACACAACAATATTTCATAGTTTAATACCTCAACTTACGATTTATTTATATTTATTAAGTTGATAATTATTCCTACTAGTAAACCTGATGAATGTCGTGGTATACACATATTCTCCTCGTGTGTAGATTATTTTAACGAATTTAAAAATTGGCATACCGAAATAATGAACAATAAAGTCATTATTACGAAAGAGCCATTGGGTATATTTATCTGTGTGTAAAACTTCATTACAATAATCCCAATGTAAGTAATTACAGATAATATTGCCAATATTAAATTAATTGTCTTATTCATAATCTACTCACCTAATTTCATCCAAAGTAATATTTTGTGTTTTAATTTTGGTAAAAAATCAGACTGCCGCCTCATACATTGTTGCCGCATCTTCCTTGCGAACAACTTCTTTTACCTCTGTAACCTTAACCTTTACACTTTTTGAACCGAGTGTGATTTCGATTACATCACCGACTTTTACATCATAGGACGCACGGGCAACCTTGTCATTAACTGTGATTTTGCCTGCGTCACACGCCTCATTTGCAACTGTTCTGCGTTTGATGAGTCGGGATACTTTTAAATATTTATCAAGTCGCATATTATAAACCCTTCCGATTTTTAATAAAAAATTTTTAACAAAAAAGGGTAATGATACAGCGTACCATTACCCGAAATATAAAACGAGATTACTTGTTTACTACATCCTTAAAGCCCTTGCCTGCCTTGAATGCAGGAACCTTTGAAGCAGGAATTTCGATTGATTTACCTGTTCTTGGGTCACAACCTGTTCTTGCATTTCTCTGACGCTGTTCAAATGTGCCGAAACCTGCGATCTGAATCTTTTCGCCTTCAGCTACTGTATTGATGATTGTGTCAATTGTTGAAGAAACTGCCTTTTCTGCATCCTTCTTTGAAAGTCCGCTCTGCTCGGCAACTGCAGCAATAAGTTCTGTTTTGTTCATAATAATAAACCTCCAATTAATAATTCTTAGATAATTTAACTTCATCCCAAAGGGAATCGAGTACAGATAACGGTGCCGTTTTCATATCTATTCCACGCTCGTTTGCAAGCTTTTCAACAGACGAAAAACGGTCGGTGAATTTGTCACAGGCATCGTAGAGTGCATGTTCGCTGTCAATGTTCAAAAATCTTGCAACATTAACTGCTGAGAAAAGCACATCACCGAGTTCTTCACGCTGATTTTCAGCATCATTGTTTTTAACAGCGGCTTTAAGCTCTTCACATTCTTCAAAAAGCTTATCAAGCGCACCGTTTACATTTTCCCAGTCAAAACCGACCTTTGCGGCCTTCTGCTGGATTTTTGTACTGCGCATGAGTGACGGAAGTGCCTTTGACACGCTGAGAATTGCCTGTGTCTGAGTTTTCTGGGATTTTGTTTTCATCTTAATGGCATCCCAGTTTTTGAGAACCTTTTCGGTAGTGTCGGCGTTGACATCACCGAAAACATGGGGATGACGGATAATGAGCTTTTTGCAGATTCCGTCACAAACATCGTTTATATCAAATGTTCCCTGTTCACTTTCGATTTCCGCATGCAGAGCAACCTGCAGAAGAACATCACCGAGTTCTTCTTTAAGCAAATCGAGGTCGTCGGTATCAATTGCCTCAACAGCCTCATAGGTTTCCTCAATAAAATTTGAGCGGATTGACTTGTGAGTCTGTTCTCTGTCCCACGGACAACCGTCGGGTGCACGAAGGATTTTTACTATCTCAACAAGGTCATTAAAATTATAATTTTCTTTTTCTGTAAAGTTCATTCGTGACATCTCCGATAATCTTATTAGACAATGCAAATTTTATCTGAGAAGCGGAAACAACCGCAACAGATATATTTTACCTAATTAATCCTAATTTTTCAAGTGTTTTTGCAATTTTCTCACCTTTCGGCAAAAATTTCAGTTCTGTTGCCGTAAAAGCACGCAATATCAACAATACAGCAATATAAACGATAACCGCAACAAAGATTGCAACTGCAAGCGAAACTGCTATTGACATTCTTGCAGAGCCGATAATGCTTTCCATAAGGTGATATGCGCCGAATGCCGAAGCGGCACTTGCAATCGCACCGATAAGCGGTTTTACTGTTGTACCGAATAAATCAGGCTTGATTTTTGAATACTTGATAAGCAGATACATACCTACGATTGTCATAATTGCATAGGTAATCATTGAACCAACAGTTGCACCCTGAACATTAATTTCCGGAACGCTTACAAACATCCATGTAATGCCGATCTTGACAGCCATACAAACTGTGTATAGCTTCATCGGGAGGTCAACTCTGCCGATGCCCTGGAGCATACTGCATACAGGAGTTGACGCCGCACCGAATATTGTTGTAACACCCATGATGAGGAGAATTCTTCCGCCGACATCTGTAATAAGCGGATCGTTATACACAAGTCCCATAATCGGGAACGAAAGTGCCATCATACCGAGAGCCATCGGGAATGTAAAAAGCATTGTAAGGCGGATAACAGTTTCGATTGACTTTTTGAGTTCGTCCTTGTTGCCCTTTGTCCATGCACTTGTTACATTCGGCATAGCACTTGAACCGAACACCTGTGTTACGGCTGTTACAAGCTGAAGAAAAGTGAGGGCGGCTGAGTAGCAGCCCCAAAGGCTGGTGTGGATTGTCTTTGTGTCGGCATAGAACATATCGGCTGTAAAATACTTACTGTACTGTGCCTGCAGAGCCTGCGGATTAGTTTCAATCATATTGAGGAGTACACGCTGAACAATTACCTGGTCAATAAGCGAGCCTACGCTCATAATGAGTGAACCCATTGCAACAGGAATGGCTGTTTTGAGAATCTTGTTAAAAGTTTCCCTTTTGGAACGAGCCTCTACGGAATTACGGTAGTATTCTTCCGGAATTCCATCACCCTGAATTTTAAATTTGAGAATATAGAACACAAATGATGCGGCGCTTCCGAGGGTGATACCCATAATTGCACCGGCAACCGAGAATGAAACGATTGTCTGATAAGCCTCGGTTTGATTTGCAATGTAAAGTCCGAAAACCGTGCCTGACTCAGCATAAGAATTCATACCGAGGTGCGCAATGATGTAAGCGAGGAATGCACCGATAAAGAGCTTGATTGTTGCCTCTATAATTTCCGAAACGGCAGTCGGGAACATGTTGCGCTGACCTTCATAGTATCCTCTGTAAATTGAAACGAGGCAACCGAATAATACCGTCGGAGAAAGGCAGAGCATACCGAGCAATGAATACGGTGACTCAATAATCTGAACATAGATAAAGCTTGCACCGACAAGAATTGCAAATGAAAGAATGCCGACAATAACGAAGAAAGGAATTGAAACCCTATGAATTTGTTTTACATCGTTAAATCGTTTTTGTGCCGTACTTTCAGATACAAGTCTTGAAATTGCTATCGGCAGACCGCCCGTTGCAACTGTGAAAATTACGACAAAAATTTCGTAGGCATTACTGTAAAGACCCAGACCGAAAGATGCAAAATTGACGGTTTCCGTTCCGCCTGCAACAGCCTGTTCAAAAGAAACACCGGAGAAAATACCTGTAAGAATAACCTTGTCAAGAAGTCCGAAAACCTTGACAATTACCATACTTAAAGTAAGAATTGCCGCACCTTTGACAAAGGTTTGAGAAGCGTCCTTCTCAGCGTTTGCAACGGCATTGTATTTTTTAGTTTTTAATTTAGACAAAAATAATCACCCATTAATAAAAAATCAAAGTTCAAAATCCTCATCAGTATCGTCAATCTTGATACCGCAGATGTTGCAGAATACAGAATTTTTAGGAATAACAGCATTGCATCCGGGACATCTTCTCTGATCTTTTGCCACGGCAATATGTTCGTTTACAACATCAAGATTATCTTTCAAATCGGAAATTTCCGAAACGATAAGCTTAATCTGCTGTGAATTGTCTGTTCCGTGAACCTCAGATTTGTATGTAAGAGCACCGAGTTCACGAAGCTTTTTGTTGATATCGCCTCTGATTTCAGCGGCAGTAATCTTGTGCTTTGAAACATCATAAACTGTTGACGCTTTCTGCGAAACAGCAGATGCACAGGCTTTTGCATTGACAACTACATCGTCAAAAATTTCATCAAATTTTCCCATATTAATCCGACCTTTCTTAAAATTATCTCATCATAAAAACAAATTATGAACAAGAATTCTGTTTTGTTCAATATATGACAATTTCACTTCCGTATGCAATCACATATGTCGTATTATAACACCGTTGACAGCATTAATCAACTGTGTTATTGACCATAAAACTGCATTATCCCGGACTTTCTTTGAATAAGTTCATCAAAACGGTAAATGTATTCGTACGGATATTTAAAATTGAATATTCTTTCGAGATAATCGGGATTGTTGCGTTTCAGTTTTGTAACACCTCCCGAACCGCAGGCAAGGATTGTGTGGGTTTCGTCCATAACATAAACATTGTACAGGCTTTCAAAGCCTTTTTTTGACCAGCCGACATTTTCAAGATTACCGACCATTCTGCTCTGGCGATACATATAGTACGGAATGTACTCGTTTTGTCCGAGAATATTCTGTGTGTATGCAAGCATTTCTCTTGCATCTCTCGCCTGTTGCAAATCAAGCGTTACTCCCTCGGTTGTAAGGCGTGACGCTCTTTTCATGCACAGCGTGTGAACCGTGATACATTCCGCATTCAGCCTGACGATTGAATCAAGTGAATTTTTAAAGCTTTCGGGGGTATCTGTCGGCAAGCCTGCAATGAGGTCTGTGTTGATATTATCAAAGCCGCATTTTCTTGCAAGCTCAAAAGCGTCAAAAAACTGCTGAGCAGTATGCTTTCTTCCGATAGTTTTCAGCACCTCATCGTTTACAGTCTGCGGATTTATGCTGATTCGGTCAACTTTGTTTTCTTTTAAAGCAAATAGTTTTGCAATGTCAATTGTATCGGGGCGACCTGCCTCGACAGTAAATTCACGACAGGTTGACATATCAAAGCTTTTGTTTACTGTTCTAAGCACCGTATCAAGCTGTTCGGCACTCAGAGTAGTGGGAGTGCCGCCGCCGAAATATACGGTTTCAAGTCTTAAGCCAAGCTTGTTTGCAATTTCGGCTGTCCGTTTAATTTCTTCGCATAATAGCTTTGTGTACGGTTCAATCAGCTTTTCAGCCCTTTCGATTGACGCCATTACAAATGAGCAATAACTGCACCTTGACGGACAAAAAGGGATTCCGACATAAAGACTGAACGATTCGGGTTTTGAAAGTTCAAGAATTTTTCGTTCGTTATGCTCGGTTTCCCTTGACAATGCTATTTTTTCGTTGCTGACAAAAAAGTCTTTCTCAAACTTTTTTACAGCCTGTTCTTCACTTGATTCTTCGGCAAGTCGTCTTAAAAGCTTTACGGGGCGAACTCCCGTAAGTATTCCCCACGGCTGTGTAAGTCCCGTAAAGTCACAAAGGAGTTTGTACAAAAGCTGTGCCGAAACAAGCTCGTTGTCATCATCCGTAAGCCTTTTTACAGCTGTTTCGGACTTATTAAAAGAGCCGATATTCACCGAAATTGTGATTTTATCCGAAACCTCCGTATAGATACACGGAGGCTGTGGTTCTGAAAAATCTCTTATTACCGTTATTTTTTCATTTGGAAAGAAAAGCCTTGTAAGATTTTCAAGTTCAAAATGAAAATTGTGATTTTTTACATATAAATTCATATTAAAGAATCCTCATCAGCGGATTGTATTTTCTCTCGTGGTCAAGGGTTGTTGTCGGTCCGTGACCGGGAATTACACGATAATCACCCTCAAGATTTTTAAGCTTTCTGATTGACTTTGCCATTTCGGCATCGTCACCTGTGGGAAAGTCTGTTCTGCCGTATGATTCGCAGAAAAGAGTATCTCCCGAAATAATCGTGTCATCAAAAATATATGAACCGCAACCGCTTGTATGTCCCGGCGTGGTGATATATTTGATTTCAGTATTGCCGAGCATGAAATTGTCACCGTCTTTAAGCAGAATATCGGCTGAGAACGGTTTGAGTGAAAGTCTGTGCTTTTCGGTAAGATTGAGTGTAGGATTGCTGAGAAATTCGTTATTCTTCTCGCCCGTAACAATTTTTGCGTCAAACTTTTCCGCAAGCTGTTTTGCATAGCTTATGTGATCGTAGTGACCGTGTGTAAGAATTACATATTCAAGCTTTCCGCCGTTTTTCTCAATTTCAGAATTGAGTTCTTCATTCGGTGCGCCCGGATCGGTTACAGCCATTTTGCCTGTTTTTCTGTCTGTAAGCAAACAACAGTTTGTCATAAGAACCGTAACATTAAAAATTTTTACATCTATCATATTTTCAAATCCTTTGTGTTGATTTCAATAGTAACGGGACCGTCATTCACAAGCGAAACCTTCATATCGGCACCGAAAATTCCCTTTTCAACACGCTCAATTCCGTTATCGTGCATTTTTTTGCAGAAATATTCGTAGAGCGGATCGGCTGTGTCAGGTCTTGCGGCAGCCATAAAGTTAGGGCGTCTGCCGTGTGAGCAGTCGGCGCAGAGGGTAAAGTTTGAAATTACAAGCACCGAACCGTTTACATCGGCAAGAGCAAGATTCATTTTATCATTTTCATCCGTAAAAATTCTCAGACCTGCAATTTTTGCGGCAAGTGCGTCCGCCTCTTTTTCGGTGTCACCGTTTTCAACTCCGAGAAGAATAAGAAAACCCGTACCGATTTCGCCCACGGTTTTTGAATCAACTTCAACCTTGGCCATGGTAACTCTTTGTAAAATTGCTTTCATAAATTATAACCTCAATTACAGTCTTTTTACTTCGATTGTTCCGTTGATGTCGGAAAGCTTTGAAATTACACCACGGAGGTGATTTCTGCCCATTACATCAATTGTTGCGGTAACTACGGCAGTGCCGTTGCCGGCCTCTCTTGAATTAAGCGAATGTATAAAAATGTGCATATCCGAAAGCTTGATTGTAACATCTGCAAGAAGTCCTGTTCTGTCGGTTGCGGTGATCTGGAGCGTACTTCTGAACGCCTCTCCTACCTCGTCCTCCCAGTAACAGCTTACCCATCTTTCGGGTTCTTCACTTTTACTGATATCTTTCGGCACATTCGTGCAATGCCTTTTATGAATTGAAACGCCGTAGCCCCTTGTAATATAGCCGATAATATCGTCACCCGGCAGAGGATTGCAGCACTTTGAGAATTTTACAAGAACATCGTCTGCACCCTCAATTACAACGCCTGCGGATGCCTTCGGTCGCTTTACGGGTGCTTGCGGAACATCAATTTCTTCAATATCTGACGCATATGCTTTCTGATATTCTTCTTTGAGCCTTGGCATTATCTTCCAAAGCTGAATACCGCCGTAGCCTACTGCAGCATAGAAATCATCCATGGAATTATACTGCTTTTTAATCATCAGTTTCTGGAGAAAATCGGGATATTCTTCTTCGGAAAGATTGATGCCGTGGCGCTTGAACTCCTTGTCAAGCATCTGCCTGCCTTCGGCAATATTTTCATCACGCTTTTCATGCTTATACCATGAGCGGATTTTTGATTTTGCCGATGCGGTTTTACAGATATCAACCCATCCCCTGTTTGGGTGTTCCTCTTTCTGGGTGATAATTTCGCAGATATCGCCTGTTTTAAGCTTATAGTCAATCGGAACGATCTTTCCGTTGATTTTAGCACCGACCATTCTGTGACCTACCTGTGTGTGAATAAGATAAGCCATATCAATCGGAGTTGACCCCTGCGGAAGATTGAACACATCGCCTCTCGGGCTGAACACATAAACATCGTTTTCCGTAAAATCGTTTCTGATATTCTTTGCGATGTCGGTAACATCTTCTGCCTCAAGCTGATCAAGAATCATATCCTTGACCTTTTTGATGTTCTCCTCCATTTTGTCATTATTTTTACCGCCTGCGCCCATTCCAAGCTTATACTTCCAATGGGCGGCGATTCCGTATTCGGCGGTGTAATGCATTTCCCATGTTCTTATCTGAATTTCAAAAGGAATTGCGTTTTTGTCGAGTACGGTTGTATGGAGCGACTGGTACATATTCGGCTTAGGCATTGATATATAGTCCTTGAAGCGGTTAGGAATAGGCTTGAATATATCATGCACTACACCGAGAACATTGTAGCAATCGGATACTGTATCAACGATTACACGCACGGCAAAAATATCAAAAATCTGATCCATTGTTTTGCCCTGCATATATGTTTTGCGGTAAATACTGTTAATACTCTTTACTCGACCGCTGATATACACACCGGGGATTGTACCCTCGGTTTTTGCGAGAATCTGGTTCTTAATGGATTCAATAAACTTGTCACGACCCTCTTCGGTCATAAGAAGATCGTCTTCGATTTCCTTATAGCCGATTGGATCAAGGTACTGAAGAGAACGATCCTCAAGTTCGTCTTTTATGGTTTTAATACCGAGCCGATGAGCAATCGGAGCAAACACCTGCATATTTTCAAGTGATTTATCTCTTCTTTTTTGTTCCGGCATACAATTCATTGTACGCATATTATGAAGCCTGTCGGCAAGCTTGATGATAATTACACGGATATCATCAGCCATTGCGATAAGCATTTTTCTTATATTTTCAGCCTGTTGCTGTTCACGGGTTGAGTACGGAATTTTTGAAATTTTTGTAACGCCGTCAATCAGCTTGGCAACATCCGCACCGAAAAGCTTTGTAACCTCTTCAAGTGTGACTCCTGTGTCCTCTACTGTGTCATGAAGCAATGCACCGCAGACGGAATCGGTATCCATACCGAGCTCTGCAACAATACAGGCTACCGAAACGGGATGAAGAATGTACGGAATTCCCGATACTCTGCGCTGGTCACCGTGAGCTTTTTCGGCAAATTTATATGCCTTTTCGATTTTATCCATATCGTAAGTGTTGGCAGCAGATGCGGAAAGAATCTTTTTCAGTTCCGTAAAATCCTGATAGTGTGCAACATTTGAAAATTTACCCATCAGAATACCTCCCTTAATTTCTTGATAATCGGGGCTGATTCGAGGTCAACCCTGCCGTTTACGGGCAGGACTGAAATTTTTGAGGTTTTCATTCCCTCTGAAATTTCGATAAGCCTGAGCTCTCTCATGGCCTCAAGTATCACTTTAATTTTACCAAAAGACAGCCTGTTGTCAAGCATGTGAACCAAAGTTGCGGTTTCAAAAGCGTAACCGCCGTTGCTTTTCAGATATCTGTAAAGCAATGCAAAATCGTTTCTGTCGGGCATTAAATCCGAAAGCTGTGAGCGGTCAAGCTGTTTTCCTCTGCAAAAATCCTCATAGTTTGTACGGCTGTCAAGGAGCTTTTCGGTATCGCAGTCCGAAGATTTTATATCTTTGACAATTACGGAAACAGACACATTTCCGTTGTACTCATTGCGGTCAAGATTTACTGCAAGATCAAGTGTTTCACCGATTTTATACGGAAATTCTTCGGTTGATGTAAAGAATTTCATTGCAGTAATCTGTATGTTATTGCGGGACAGAGTGAGTCTTAAATGCCTGTTTGCCGAAAGCGGAGTAATGTTCTTCAATGTCATATTGTACAAACCGAAAACAGGCGTCGGATTGCCGGCACCGTAGGGTTGCATAAGCGACAGAGAATCAATCAAATCAAGGTTTATGTATGCCGGATTGAGCTTGCACTCAATGTTGATTTTATCATACGGCATCTTGCCGAAATTGTCGGCAAATTCGTTTATTTTCCTGCGAAAAGCAGGGATATTCTCGGAATCAAGAGAAAGCCCGACAGCCATAGGATGACCGCCTCTGTGTGTGAGAAGATCCGAACAGGCAAAAACAGCGTCACAAAGAGGAAACCCCTCAACACTTCTGCCCGAGCCCTTTGCAATATCACCGAGCTTTGAAATGACGATTGCCGGCTTGCCGTAAGCCTCTTTGACTTTGGCGGCAATAAGTCCGATTACGCCCTGATGCCAGCTTTCACCGTCAATTACTATGATTTTATCATTGACAAGCGACGGTTTTCTGCGGATTATTCCGTCAATTTTTTCAAGAATATCACGCTCAATCTCTTGCCTTTCGGAGTTGTCAACGCAGAGTTGCGATGAAATTTCAGCCGCCTCATCATAATCTTCCGTAAGAAGAAGCGACACCGATTTTTCGGACAAACCGAGTCGTCCTACTGCATTTATTCTCGGAACAATTGTAAATGACACATTTGTTGAAGATACGGTTTTTCCCGTAAGACCGGAATTTTTGATAAGCGCCTGCAGTCCGGGACGGTCGGTATTTGTAATGCTTTCAAGTCCGTGTTTGACAAATACTCGGTTTTCATCCTTCAGCTCAACAACATCACCGATTGTGCCGATGCTCAAAAGGTCGGAATAGTTGTCAAGCAAGGTGGTTGTATCGCAGTATTCGCCTTCAAGCGCCATAATCAGCTTGAACGCAACGCCCACCCCCGAAAGATTTTTGAATCTGCTTTTACAGTCCTCTCTGTGCAAGTCAACTACGGCACAAGCCTTTGGCAACTCGCCTGAGGGCATATGGTGGTCTGTGACCACGGTATCAATTCCGAGTGAGCTTGCGTATGCAACCTCCTGTGCTGCCGCAATTCCGTTATCAACCGTAATTATGAGTTTTATTCCACGCTCATTGAGTTTGTCAACAGCGTTTTTGTTCATTCCGTAGCCCTCGGTTTCACGGGACGGAATATAGTACATTGCGTTTGCGTCAATTGTTTCAAGGTAAGAATATAAAAGTGCTGTTGAGGTGACACCATCGGCATCATAATCACCGTAAACACAAATCGGTTCACCGCAATCAAGCGCCTTGTTAATGCGTTCAACAGCCTTATCCATATCTTTTATTTCAAACGGATCGGCAATGAAAGAATCGTTGTAAAGAAAGCTTTCAATTTCATCTTTCGTTGTAATATTCCGTATCTGAAGCAGCATTGCAACAATTGCAGGCAGCTCATAGCGGGACTGAATCTCCCCCGCCTTAGTTTTATCAAGTTTTGCAACCGACCACAGCTTCAAAATGCCGCTCCCTTTCGTTTGTATAGTTTAATAAATTATTCACCAAAGAATCCGTTATTGCTTAATTCGTTCCATTTAAGATACATATCTTTGTAGTTATCCTTAATAAATTCACGAATAATTCTTACTTCTCTTTCAGAGAGGATTCCCTGTCTTTCAACAGTTGTGTCACCGTTACTTTTAACAAAAAACTTAGCTGAACCAGATTCAGTAAGTTTCTTATCACTTGCATGGACATGCATAGCCTCAATAATACAATGTGCGGTATAATAGAGATAGTAACCGCATACTTTAAATTCATAATATTTAGGCACGGCTACACCTCCATATATTTTTTATTTTTATTATAATAATCAAATACAATCTGAATTTCTATATCATCCATACTTGTTTCAATTACTTCCTGATTATAATCAAACACAAGTGCTTTATTAGGGCGATTCAAATTTAAAACCCTGATGTAATCTCCTGATTTTGTAAACGCATAACCGTTTATAATCAAATCAGCATTGTCAGCAATTGTCTTAAAATCAATCATAACTGATTCTCACTTTCTCTATCTGTTTTAAAAATTCATCAGGATCAATATACAGATTTTCAAGAATCGGCACTAAATCTATATATTCCTCTTCTTCGGGAAGCCCTTTATATTTTGCTGTCACTGCAATATAACCGTTTTCCCATTCAAGTATTTTTGTATATCTTTCGAGTTTTGATGAAGTTCTGAATCTGATAACATAGCCGTTAAAGCTGAATAGTGTATAATTTCCGTTACTGCTTAATATTGCTTCATTCGTCATATTCGTTACTCCTTTCAAAATCAGTTATTATACTTTTCAAGCATTGATTCTGCGTGTTTAAGTGCGGCATCGGTTATATCAACACCGCCGATTATTCGTGCAAGTTCGCCTGCTCTGCCGTTATGGTCAAGGAGGGTTACATTTGTAAATGTTCGTCCTTTTTCAACCTGTTTGCGGATAAGATAGTGATAATCCGCAAGGGCTGCGATTTGTGCCTGATGTGTCACGCAGAGAACCTGACTGCTTTTGCTGACTTCACGCAGTTTTAAGCCGACCTTTTCTGCCGCTGAACCCGAAATACCTGTGTCAACCTCATCAAAAATGAGGGTATCAACCGTATCCGTGCTTGCAAGAACTGTTTTGATTGCAAGCATCATTCTTGAAAGCTCACCGCCCGATGCGATTTTTGCAACAGGGCGAGGTGTTTCACCCGGGTTTGCGGAGATGAGCAGTTCCATTTTATCCGTACCATTTGAATTTGGTTCGCACTTTTCAAAGTACGGAACAAGCTCAACATTCGGCATATTCAAAAATGCCATTTCGGATTTTACTTTTGTTGCAAAGGTTTTTGCGGCTTTTCTGCGGAGAGTACCGAGTTTTTCGGCAGCCGCAAGCATTTTTTCTTCGCTTTCTCTGCATTTTTCCGCAAGCTCGTCACGGTTGCGGTCATAGTTCATAAGTTCGTCAAGTCTTGCCTGATATTTTTCGGCAAGATCCGAAAGCTCGTCTGACGGACAATTATATTTTCTTGTAAGACGATTGATAAGGTCAAGCCTTTCTTCAACTTCTTCAAGCCTTTGCGGATCGGATTCAAGTGAATCAATGGCGTCGGAAATGCTGTCGCAACAATCCTTTAAATTGTAATATGCATCTGTAAGCGTATTTGCAATTTCTTCATATTCAGCATTATATGATGACGCTTTTTGAAGGGCAGTTGATGCAGAATCGACCGATTCAAGACCGCCGCCATAGTTTTCGTCACCGTCAAGAGCCATTTTAGCATCATTGAGCAGAGAAAAGATTTTCTCAAAGCTCATAAGCGCTGTTCTTTCGCTCTCAAGCTCCTGTTCTTCTCCCTGCTTAACATCGGATTCTGTGAGTTCATTCACCTGATATGAAAGCAAATCAATTTCTTTCAATCTTTCACTTTCGTCCGAATCGGCTGAATTTAATTTCTTTTTGAGAATTTTATATTCATCATAACATTTTTTATAATCAGCCAAAAGCTTTTCGCAACCGCCGAAACGGTCAATATAATCAATATGAGTTTCAGGAGAGAAAAGTTCGTAGCTTTCGTGCTGACCGTGAATGTTTATAAGGTGCTTTGAAAGTTCTTTGAGCATTGAAACCGTTGCAGGCTTGCCGTTGATTTTACAACTGCTCTTGCCGTTTCTGTTGAGAGTTCTCTGCAAAATGAGCATTCCCTCGTCATCGGAAAAGCCGAGTTCATCAAGCTTTTCAACAATGCTTTGGTTAATATCGTCAAATTGAGCGCTTACAAAGGCTGAATCAGCCTCGGTGCGAATAATTTCCTTTGATGTCCGCTGTCCCATAATTGCATTGATTGCGTCAATTATTATACTTTTACCTGCACCTGTTTCACCTGTGAGGACATTAAGACCGTTTTCAAAATCTATTGAGGTTTTTTCAATCACGGCAATGTTTTCTATATATAAAGTTCTGAGCATTTCAATCAGTCCTGTCAAATAAGCTTTTTGAGTTCTTCGGTAAGCGACACCGCAAGATCGGCTGTTCGGCAGGCAATGAAGATTGTATCGTCACCTGCAATTGTTCCGACAACAGACGGATAGTCGGCTGAATCGAGTGCAGCACAAACTGCCTGTGCCATACCGCTGAGGGTTTTTATTACAACAAGATTCTGTGCTACATCTATTGAATTTACCGAAGTGCTGAAAAGATTTGAAAAATTGGTACGGATATCGGTTGAACTGCGAGATGCAGAAACATAGCGATATTTTCCGTCACTTCCGAGAGTTTTAACAAGGCGTAAATCCTTGATATCTCTTGAAATTGTAGCCTGCGTTGCCTTGAAACCTTCCTCACGAAGTCGGGTAAGCAATTCGTCCTGTGTTTCAATGGGATGTTCGGCTATAATATCAAGAATTCGTGCGTGTCGCCCTGTTTTCATCAAAAATCCCTCTCTTTCAGTTTTTCATTGAGCAGTTTATAAAAATTGCGGTTGTGGAGTAACGCAAGTTTAAGCTTTAAATCGGATTTGCGGATTACAACCCTGTCGGTTGCAAGAACAGGAACATTTTTTTCACCGTCAATTGTCAGCACACAACAGCATTCTTCGGGGATTTTCACATGAACCGAAAGCTCCGATTCTCCGCTGAAAAGTACTGAACGGGAAAATAATGAATGCGGACAAACGGGAGTCATAAGAATACATTCCATTTTCGGTGCGAGGATAGGTCCGCCTGCCGACAATGAATAAGCGGTTGAGCCTGTCGGAGTTGAAAAAAGCAGACCGTCCGCTCTGTATTTTGAAATTTCGTCACCGTCAAGTGTCAGGTGCAAATCAATTGTTTTTGAAAGCTGACCTCTTGCGACAACGGCATCGTTCACTGCAAGATAGTGCTTTGAGCCGTCCTCTTTTATGACCTCAACATCAAGCAAAATTCTCTCCTCTGTTGTGTAATCACCCGTAATAAGCCGTTCAAGCTGTTCATATTCGTGCGGTTCAACATCTGCGGCAAAACCGAGTCTGCCGACATTCACACCAATAAGCTGTTTATCTGCTTTTGCGGCATATTTTGCGGCATGGATAATCGTTCCGTCACCGCCTACTGTAATTGCCATATCGCAGTATTCAAAAAGCTCCGTAATATTTTTTGAATAATGAATGTGGATTCCCTTAAAATACTGACTGCATTCCTCAATCATAGCAATTTCTGCATTTTTATCAAGAAGAAAAAGAGAAATCTTTTTTGCATATTTAATTGCCCGTTCTTTTGAAAGATTGACCACTAATGCAAATTTCATAAAAGCACCTGCTCATTTTTTGTCAAGAGCGGCATGTGAATTTTCAACAAGCTGCTCGGGTGTTACATCTGTGTATGACTTTGGATCATAACTCTTGCGAAGATGGATAAGGTATTCTATATTGCCTTCGGGACCTTTGATTGGCGAATAGTCGAGATTAAGCACATCAAAGCCGTTTTCAAGGCAAAAATCAAATATTTTTCTGACAACCTCAACATGAACGGCAGGATCACGAACTACGCCCTTTTTGCCCACCTTTTCCCTGCCTGCCTCAAACTGCGGTTTGATTAGGCAGACAGCCTGTGCGTTTTCGCTCATAAGCTGTCTTGCAACAGGCAGAATCAGCTTTAATGAAATGAACGAAACATCAACCGAGAAAAAATCAATTTCATCGGGAACCTGCTCCCTTGTAACCTTTCTCATATTGGTGCGTTCAAGATTGACAACACGGGGATCGTTGCGAAGCTTCCAAGCAAGCTGACCGTAACCGACATCAATTGAATACACCTTTTTTGCACCGTTTTGTAGCATACAGTCGGTAAAGCCGCCCGTTGACGCACCGATATCCATTGTTATCTTATCTTTTAAATCAAAGTCAAAATTGTCTATGGCCTTTTCAAGCTTTAAACCGCCACGGCTGACATATTTCTGTGTGTTGCCCCTTACTTCAATTTTAACATTTTCATCATAAGAAGTTCCGCACTTGTCGGCTTTCTGATTGTCAACATAAACCTGTCCCGACATTATAATCGCCTTAGCCTTTTCACGGCTGTCGGTAAAGCCCTTTTCATATACAAGAATATCAAGTCTTTTTTTCATTCTAATTCTTTTCCTTTAAATTTTTGGTAATGGTGTTCACCATTCCGTCATCATCGAGTTTCAGTTCATGAAGAGCCTCGCTGACAGACATCTGCTTGACAAATTTGTCATCAATAGCCTTTATATGATAATCTCCGCAGAACTGTGTGCAACAGAGTAAATCGGAGAAATTTCTCGCAATACCGCCGTTTTTGATGCCCTCTTCAAAAAACCACACATTATCGAAATCTGCCGCAAAATCAACGGCATTTTCGTCAATCGGTTTAATTCTGCAAAGTTTTAATATGCAAATCTCAACGCCCTGTTTTGCAAGGGTTTCCTTGGCTTTGCAGGCATAAGAGAAAAGTCTGCCGTAGGTTATGAGAAGATTTTTACAATTCGGATTTCCGTAAACATCGTATGAAAGATCTTCTTCACCGAAATCATCGGGTTTGTAAAGCTCTCCGCCACGGGGATAACGCACAACAGCGAGGCTGTCGCAAATGTAAATTGCGGTTGAAAGAGATTTTCTCATACCGTCAAAATATGCCGGAGAAAAAATTGTTGTGTTCGGAATGGTGTTGAGTATCGAAACATCAAACACACCCTGATGAGTTTCACCGTCATCACCAACAATTCCTGCACGGTCAACCCCAATTACGAGGTGAAGCTTTCCGAGAGCCGCATCATGCAAAAGCTGGTCATAGGCTCTCTGGAGAAATGTTGAATACACGGCAAAAACAGGTCGCATACCCTTTGCGGCAAGTCCGCATCCAAAAGTTACTGCGTGTTCTTCAGCAATACCGACATCAAAAAATCTTTCCTTAAAAAGCCTTGAAAATTCGGTAAGTCCCGTTCCTCCCGACATTGCGGCTGTAATTGCGCAAATCTTTTTATCATTCTCGGCAAATTCGCACATAGTCTTTCCGAACTCAGCCGAAAATCCCTTGTGACTTGAAAGCGGTTCGCCCGAATCAATATCAAACCTGCCTATTCCGTGAAATCCGCCCGGATTGTCCTCGGCAGGCTGATAGCCTTTGCCTTTTTTGGTAACAACATGAACAAGAACGGGAGAATTCACCTTTTTTGCACACTCAAACGCATTTTCAAGCTCATCAATGTTGTGTCCGTCAATAGGTCCGAGATAGGTAAAACCGAAGCAGTCAAAAAGAGTGTTTTTGTACACAAGATTTTTAAGTTTAGACTTTCCTCCCTGAAGAAATCTTTTCAGAGGTTTTCCGATAAGCGGAATGTGTAAAAGAATTTTTTCCGTAATTTTCTTGACTCGCATATACCACGGCTGAATTCTTACCGTTGTAAGGTAGCGTGACAATGCGCCTACATTCGGTGAAATGGACATTTTGTTATCATTGAGAACAACAATAAAGTTCTTGTTGAATCTGCCTGAGTTGTTCATTCCCTCAAAAGCAAGTCCACCCGTAAATGAACCGTCACCAATCACGGCAACGGTGTAGCTTTGGTCGCCCATAAGGTGTTTTGCTCTTGCAATTCCGTATGCGGCTGATATTGATGTACTGCTGTGACCTGTGTTAAAATCGTCGTATTTGCTCTCGGCACGCTTCGGAAAGCCTGAAATTCCGCCTTTTTTGCGGATTGTGTCAAACTGCTCGTAGCGTCCCGTCAGCAGCTTGTGGGTATATGCCTGATGTCCGACATCCCATACAATGCTGTCTTTCGGCAGATTAAAGCTACGCTCAAGAGCAACGGTAAGTTCAACAACACCGAGGTTCGGTGAAAGATGTCCGCCGTTTACAGACACGGTTTCAACGAGCTTTTCCCTTATTTCGGTACACAGCTTTTCAAGCTGTTCGTCATTAAGCTTTTTGACATCATGCGGTGATTTAATTTTAGAAAGCAGTTCATACTCACCCATAATTTATTTCCTATCCGTATAATTAATATTTGCAAAAAATTATTTATTTCTCTTTGCAAGCTTGTAAGCAAATTCTTCAAGTTCTTTTGTATCACCGTCAAAGCCATGAAGTGCGTTGACAGCTTTTTCGGTAAGTTCATCAACAAGCTCACGGCACTTTTCAATTCCGAGAAGTGAAACATAGGTTGATTTGCTGTTTTCTGCGTCACTGCCTACAGGCTTGCCGAGTTCCTCATCGGAGGAGGTTACATCGAGAATATCGTCCTGAATTTGAAACGCAATACCGATGCATTCGCCGAATTCAGAGGCGGCTTTAATTTGCTTATCGTTTGCACCTGCGCTTATACAGCCCAGTTCACAAGCCGCTTTGATAAGACAGGCTGTTTTTTTGTAGTCCATTTCACGAAGGACTTCAATCGGAGCGTTTGTGTTTTCGCTCATAAGGTCAATCACCTGACCGCCTATCATTCCTGTCGCACCTGCGTATTTTGAAAGTACGGAAACACCTCTGCAACACGCAGAAGTTCCGCAGATTTCTACTGTCTTTTCGTTTGTAAGGGTTTCGAAGGCAAGCGTCAGAAGGGCGTCGCCTGCAAGCAATGCGATATCTTCGCCGAATACCTTGTGGTTTGACGGCTTGCCTCTTCTGAGGTCATCGTTGTCCATACACGGCAAATCATCGTGAATGAGAGAATATGTGTGAATCATTTCAATTGCACAGGCAAATGCCGTTGCAGACTCTTCACTTCCGCCGCAAAGGCTGTTAAACGAGAACACAAGATACGGACGGACACGCTTTCCGCCTGCCTCAAGGCTGTAAGCCATTGCGTCAATCAGCTTTTTTTCACGGCAATCCGTACTCGGCAGACAGCTCTTTAAAGCGTTTTCAATATTATTTGCATAATCTTTAGTCATTGTCATCACCCTTTGAAAGCTTTGAAATTCTCTCGTTTATATCAATAATTTTACCCTTGCATTGTTCAAGCTGTTTCATACAATAAGCAAGGAGTTCACACGCTTTTGCGTACTCCTCCATTGTCTGTTCGAGAGTAAGTTCACCGCTCTCCATTTTTGAAACCGTTTTTTCAAGCAGTTCGTTTGCCTGCTCAAAAGTCAAATTTTTATTTTCCATTGGTTTTTACCTCTGTACCTGCATATTCAAGCAGTCTTTGCATACGGTGATTTGCACCGCTTCGGCTGATTGGGGTTGAAAGATTCTGTCCCAAATCACGAAGTGACATATCGGGATTTTCAAGCCTTAAATATGCGATTTCACGCAAGTCCTCGGGCAAAGAATCGATTCCGACTGTCTTTTTTATATGTTCGATTGCACTGAGCTGTTTTGCAGACGCTGTTGCGATTTTTCCGATATTCGCAACCTCGCCGTTAATTCTGCGGTTCACATTGTTGCGAACCTGCTTTATTGCCTTTGTACCCATAATTTCCATTGATCTTATCGGTGAGCCTATGTAGGTAAGCAAGTCACAAATCTGCTCGCTCTCCTTAAAATAGACAATGTAACTGCCGCTGCGGACAACCGTTTTTGGAATAAGGGTACATTCGGTTATTTCGGAAAGAATCTTGCACAAATCCTGAGAAAGATTTTTGTGCGGAACACAGAATTCAAGATGATAGCTTTTCATGGGATCGGATACCGAACCGCAGCTAAGAAAAACTCCGCGCAAAAACGCTTGCGAAAGTTCTTCGCTTGAAAGATTTGCCCTGTTGACACGCAAAGTAATCTGACCGTCCGTATGACCGAAATCTTCAAAAATACGCTTGCAATCGTTTCCGTCAACCACAATTATTTTGTAAAGATGACTATCGCTTGATTTTGTTCGCAAAGCCGATTGTTTTTCAATTATCGGCATATATAAATTCTGCAAAAGAAATATAAGACGATTTCCCGCATAATTGCTTTCTGTTGTGAAGGTTATTTTGTTCGGAGAAAAATTTCTGCTGAATAAAAGCATTCCGTAAAGCTCCGCTTTGAGAGCCTCACGGTCAAACTGTTCAACCGAACAAATTTCTTTTTTTACATCCGAGGAAAATGACATCTCTGCACCTTACCTGTCAATATCTCTGTGCTGAATAACACACCTATAGCCTTTTTCACGAAAGTGGTCGTTCAGCTGCATTGCGATTGTAACACTTCTGTGCTTGCCGCCCGTACAACCTATGCCGACAACAAGCTCGCTTTTGCCCTCTTTGAGATAGAGCGGTACGGAAAAATCGAGCATACTCAAAAGTCGCTTTAAAAATTCGGTTGTTTCTTCACTTTCAAGAACATAGTCACGCACATCTTTGTCAAGTCCTGTAAGATGTTTGAGTTCGGGAATGTAAAAAGGATTAGGCAGACAACGCACATCCATAATGAGATCTGCCTCAAGCGGAATTCCGTATTTGAAACCGAACGACATAAATGTCAGCGTAATGCTTTGTGAAGTGTCTTCCATGAACATTGACATAATTCGCTCTCGGAGCTGTTTGTTTGACATATATGTAGTGTCAATGTTATAATCGGCTGTTCTTTTAATAGGCAAAAGAAGCTCCCTTTCAAGCTCAACGGCAGACAGTACCGAACCGTCCTTGAGTTTATCCGAAAGAGGATGTCTTCTTCTTGTTTCCTTATAACGAACAACGAGCCTGTCCGTCATTGCGTCAAAGAACAATACCTTTACATTTTCGTAATGCATTTTGAAGTGTTCAATCTGAGAACACATTTCCTCAAATTTTTCATTTCCTCTTACATCGACAACAACCGCAACCCTCTTCATTGAATCATCTTCAGATTTGAGGCAAAGCCGATAGAGTGTTGACAACAGACTTGACGGAAGATTGTCAACACAATAATAACCGATGTCTTCAAGCACATGAAGAGCGCCTGTTTTGCCTGCACCCGACATTCCCGTAATGATTACAAATTCCATAAAATTACACCTTTTTGCTTTATAGAAAAATAAGTTCACATTCAAGCTTGTAGCCTGTTTCATTTTCAACAGTTTTCTGAATTTCCGACACAAGCTGTTTTACATCGTCAGCCGTAGCCTTTGATTTGTTGATGATAAATCCTGCGTGCTTTTCGCTGACCTGAGCACCGCCGACTGTTTTGCCCTTGAGTCCGCATTGCTCAATGAGCGCACCTGCAAATGCACCCTCGGGTCTTTTGAACACACTGCCTGCACTCGGATATTCAAGCGGCTGTTTTGTTGAACGGCGGTTCATATAATCGTTCATTCTGTTCTGAATTTCTTCGGGATCATCTTTTTTAAGTTTGAATACCGCACCTGTGATTATGCAACCGTTTTTGCGGTAAACGCTTGTTCTGTAGCCAAACTCAAGATTCTCCGCCTCTGTTCTGCCGATATCGCCGTTCTGTGTGATGTGAGAAACGCTGTATACAACATCTTTCATTTCACCGCCGTATGCACCTGCGTTCATAAACAAAGCACCGCCGACTGTTCCCGGAATTCCCCATGCAAATTCAAGTCCCGAAAGTCCGCATTTTTGGGCAAACTTACAAAGACTTCCCAAAGCCGCACCTGCGCCGCAATAGATTGTTGTATCATCAATTAATGAAATATTCCTGAAATCACCGTCAAGACGGAGAACCGTGCCGTGGATTCCCTCATCCGGAACCAGAACATTACTGCCATTGCCGAGAAGAATATACTTCTCCTTGCAGACATCGCATTCCTTTAAAATTTTCATCAGCTGAGAAAGATTTGTCACCTTTATGTAAACATCTGCTTTTCCGCCGATTTTAAATGAAGTGTGTCTGCTCATCGGTTCAAATCGTCTTGCGTCACAATCAAGCTTTTGAGCACAGTTATATATAATATCGGTAGTGTCCATTCAATTACCCTCCGTTGTTAGTTTAGAATATGAAATTTCTGTTCCCTGTATTCCGTTACAAAGCAGAATTATTCCCATGTATCAACAATAACCTTTGGTGACGGCGGAAGATCCTCAACAGCCATTCCTAGATTTTTGAGAAGTTCTCTTGCGGCATTGTAGCCCATTTTCTTCTGTCTGTTATTCATGGCGGCAACCTCTATGATTACGGCAAGGTTACGGCCGGGCTTTACGGGAATTGTAAGGGTAGGCACTTCGACACCGAGAATCTTCATGTATTCGTTGTCAAGTCCCATTCTGTCATAAACCTTTGCGCTGTCCCATTGCTCAAGGTTGATTACCATATCAATCTTTTCCTGCAGCTTGATAGCACCCATACCGAAAAGTTTTCTGGCATTGATAATTCCGATACCTCGAAGCTCAATGAAGTGACGGATATTTTCGGGCGACTGGCCATAGAGTGTAGTCTGGGCAGTTCTTCTGATTTCTACGGCATCATCGGCAACAAGGCGGTGACCACGCTTAATAAGCTCAATTGCGGTTTCACTCTTACCGACACCGCTGTCGCCCGTAAGCAGACAGCCTTCGCCGTACACTTCAACAAGAACGCCGTGACGGGTGATTCTCGGAGCAAGCTCTTTGTTAAGATATTGTACAAGTGACGCAGTAAGATCCGATGTACTCTGCGGGGTGCTGAAAATAGACACCTTGTGCAGCTTTGCACTTTCGAGAATTGCGTTTGACGGTTCAATATCACGGCAGATTATTACAGCCGGAGGACCAAAGCTGAAAATGGAGTCAATAACCATTTTCTGAGCCTCCGGACCGTATCTGCCGAGATATGAGAACTCTGTATTACCGAGAACCTGAATTCGCTTGTTGTCAAAGAATTCAAGATAACCCGTAAGCTCAAGTCCCGGTCTGTTGATTTCAACAGTCGATATGTTAGTTTCCTTGTAATTTTCAGCAACATAAACTTCGGTGAGGTTCAATGCTTCTGCAATTTGCGACAGCGGAACAGAAAATTCAACAGACATAAATCATCGTCCTATCCTAAATATTTATTACCTTTCACAAATCAGAGCAACCGCTCTGCCGCCTAACGGGCAGATGTATGCTCTCAGGCTATATACTTATTGCTATTATACACCATAACGCAGTTTTGATAAAGTCTTTTTGTGAATTATTTTTCAATTTTTAATAAAATTTTCTCATTTTTCTGTTACTGTTTTAACAATGTCTGCTTTTAATTCTTTATCGGAACTAATATAACAAATACTCAAATAGCCGTTGTTTTTACCATTAAAATTATTGAATATGGATAAAGATGTTACGGAAAGGTTGTTATTATTATTCTTCAACAGAACAATGTGTTCTTTAACTTTTTTCAGTGCATTTTTATCTTTTGAAAAAAGTTGCAAAGTTTTTGTATCCGAAAGGGCAGTATAGGTCAAAGGTGAAATTGCGGTTTCTTTTGAAATATAGTCAATATCGGTTTTGAGAGTTTTTTCTCCGAGATTTGAGTCGATAAGATACAATTCAAGCTTTGAAAGCGTCAGCGCAGGGATATAGGCTTTCTTTGCCGATATTACGGCTTTTTCAAGGCTGTCAGCCTCAACCGAAACACCTTGCACATCCTCTCTGTTCTCAAGCAGATAGAAATTATACACGGCTTTGCCCGATTTGTTTTCTGCAGTAATCGTCTGAACAAGCGAAGAAGTATCAATTCGGTTTGAATTTGAACAGCCGCCTAAAATCAGAACAATTGCCATAATCGGCAGTAAAAATAATTTTTTATTCATAAAGTTTTCTCCGATATACAAAAAGATAGATTATAGGAATCAGAAGTGCGGAAATAAAATTGAGTGCAGTCAGAAAAATATTGTTCAGTAATAATTCTTTTACAGCATTATAACTATCTGCACAAACAAACAAAACAAACATTATAAGCGCAATTATCGAAACAAAAACAAGCGTTCTTTTTGAAGATGTATTTACAATGCAGTTTGAAACACTGATGAGGACAGCCGTTACAAAAACGAAAATACAGGCAGTTACTGCGGCAAGGTAAAAGCTGTCAAAGCCTTTCATATCACCAAAATATGCGGTTTTTGACAATAGCTGAACAGAAAACGGTTGCTGTGCAGAATATGCACCGATAACAAAATCGGTAAAAAACAAAGTCAGCATTAATGTGCCGAATATAATAAGAGTTGTAATTACAGGTTGTTTTATTGACAGATTTTTGGTGCTTGTGGAATTGAATCCAAAAATAACAGGCAGAAACGCAAAGATTAAACAGTCTGCAACATTGCTCCGAATATTTGAAAAATCGGGTGTAACAAAGGTGCTGTTCGGTGCAAATTCAAAAGATTTTATATTTCCGAAAAATATCACGGCAAAAGCAATTATGAGAAACGCAAACACAAAAATGCTGACTCTTGAAAGCGGATTTATCCCCTTTGACGCACCGTAAACACAAATGCAAAGTATCAAAAAGGCAATCACCTTTGTGTCGACATCGGGATTAACTCCTGAAACAAACATATCGCAGAATCTAATCAGAAAAGAAACGGTTATCACGGTGAAATACATACAATAATATGAAGAAACAAAGAAAAAGCCCGTTTGCGATGTGTTTTTTGCAAAGGCTGAGAAATCAAGTCTTGTTCTGTGCTTTATCGAATAAAAAGGAACAAAGCACAACAGCGTGAAAAATATTCCGAATCCGATTGACGCAAGACTTGAAAAAATATTGTCGCTCTGCAAAAAGCTCCGCCCCATTAACAATATCGGAAGCACAGAACATACAAACAGCGAAAGCATAAGTCTTTTTGACGGAAAAGTTACATTTGATTGCATTACATCTCCTCCGTTTCGGGGAATTTCTGAACCTTGATTGTGTGCTTTGAAAGCCTTTTCCAATCTGCTCTGACAAAGACATCACGCATACTCCGCCACGAGAACGGTGCAAGCGATGACATATACGGCACGCCGACTGATGTTTTTGAACACATATTGACAAGCACTCCGCAGGTGAGCAGAACTATTCCCCACAAGCCGAACATTCCGCCTGCGATAACGCAGAAAAATCTCAACACCATAATAGGCGGATAGAGTGCGAATGTGACATAACTGCAAATTGCCGCAGTTGCAACAACCATAAGAGTTGACGAGCTGATTATGCCTGCGCTGACGGCACTTTCACCGATTACAAGCGCTCCGACAATGCTGACAGCGTGTCCGAGCGGCTTTGGAATACGCAGTCCGGCCTCTCTCATGACTTCATAGATAAAGGTTATGAGAATAACTTCAAGTGTTACGAGTAAGGGTGTTTGTGACAAAGAATCGGATGTTTTCACGAGCAATCCGGTCGGAAAATATTCGGGATGAAACTGTGCAAAAGCCGTGTATATTCCCGGCAAAAATACGGCTATAAGGAACGAAATATATTTTAAAATCCGTATGAATGCCGCATAATACGGGCGGTTTGAATAATCATCAACGCTTTGAAATTCTTCTGCAAAAAGGTGCGGAATGATTATCACCGACGGTGTTCCGTCAATCAGAATTGCCACTCTGCCCTCCGACAGCTTTCCGCAGACCGTATCCGGTCTTTCGGAAATCCCGACACCCGAAAAAAGTGATTTTGAATTGTTGTCTTCAAGATAACTGCTTAAATATCCCGACGCAAGAATCATTTTAAGGTTGCAGTTTTCAAGCCGTTCTCTGATTGCTTCAAGAATTTGCTTTGACACGCTGTTTTGAAGATAACAAATCATCATCTGCGTGTTTGAACTGTATCCGCTTGTTATGGTTTCAAAAACGAGGTCGGGACTTTTGATTCTTCGTCTTATTAAAGTCATATTGATTCTCAGCGGTTCTGTAAAACCTTCTCTGCAGCCTCTCTGCACTACCTCACTTTCGGGTTCCGAAACACTTCTGAATGAAAAGCCCTGTGCTCCGATTGCAAGCATACGACTGCAACCGTCAACAACAAGCAGGGCAAAACCTGATGTTGAAAAGCTGATTGCCTCGTCAATTGTCGTGAACTCGACAATTTCACTTGATGTCAGCACGGTATTTTTGATAAGGTCAAAAACCTTATTGGGGGATTGGCAGTCAAAATAATAATTGAGCAGAGGATTGATTACCGACAAAGCAAGCGTGTCCTTTCCGCACATTCCCTCAATTGTGATTATTGCGGATTTTATACTGCATTGTCCCTTTAGATTCATTTCACGAACCGTAAAGTCTGCCGAATTTTTGAACATTTTCTTCAGAGTTAAAATATTTTCTTTTAATGAATTATACATTTAATCACCGTCTTAATATATCTGCTTTTTATTTTGCGGTATATCGGCTCAAATTATGCAAATATTAGTAACGGTGATGTTATGTTAATTTCAATAATCAGAACAATTTTGCTCTATGCCTTTGTCATTCTGGCAGTCAGGTTAATGGGAAAGCGACAGATGAGCGATATGCAGCCGAGCGAGCTTGTAATCACAATGATAGTGTCGGATATCGCATCAATTCCTATGCAGAACACATCTCAACCGCTGTTGAGCGGAGTTATTCCCGTTGCAATTCTCGTTGCACTTGAAATTACCGCAAGCATTATTATGATGAAGTGGAGCGGTTTCAGAAGTCTTGTGTGCGGAAAACCCGTTATAGTAATTAAAGACGGAAGGATTCTGCAATCGGCTATGAAAAAGCTGCGGCTTACTACAGAAGATTTGAGCGTCAGATTAAGACAACAGGGTATTTTTTCAATCGAGGATGTTCAATACTGCATTGTTGAAACAAACGGTGAGGTGAGCGTTCTTGAAAAGCCTGAGAAGAGAAAGCCTTCTGCCGAGGATTTTGGGTTAAAAATTAAGGACAATAAAATTGAAACCGTAGTTGTCAGCAACGGAAAAATTCTTGAAAATTCGCTTAATCTATGTGAAAAAGAAAAGGGTTATGTTAAAAATATTCTGCAAAAGAAAAATATTAAGCAGAGCAATGTTTTTCTGATGACTCTTGACGCACTCGGAAATTACAACATTATAAAGAAGGAATAACAATATGAAAAGAATTTACATTGCACTTTCACTTGTTCTGGCGGCACTATGCTTTGCATCTGTTGAAACAGGATTTATTTCGGGTAAAACGGATTCATTCATTGCAAAAATTGAATGTGCCGACAGACTGATGAGCAGACTTGAATTTGAAGACGCACTCAAAATTTGTGAAGAAACAGAGAAAGAATGGTATGACAACGCAAAATTGATTGACACCATGCTCATTCACGATTATGTTGACAATATCGGATTAAGCATTTCGAGAATGACCGCATTTGCACAAAAACAGAACCGTGATATGTACTTTGCCGAAAGCGTTCAGGCAAAAAAAGAACTCGCCTCCATTAAAGAAAGCGAGTTTCCGTTAGTTGAAAATATTTTGTAATTCTTACACAGAATTATTCTTTTTAATTTTGGAATTGATAAATTCGACCAGTCGGAATATGAGGAAAACGGCGGCATTGACTATTACAACGCTTGCACCTGTCGGGGTATCGCATGAATATGACACGCACATACCGACAAAGAAACAACAGAGTGAAAGCACACCCGAGCAGAGAATTACCGACTTGAATTTTTTGCAAACTCTCATGGAAGAAAGCGCAGGGAAAATTATAAGTGCAGAAATTAGCAGAGTACCCATAATTCTCATACCGATTACAATTGTGAGAGCCGTAAGGAGTGCAATTACCGTGTTATAAACGCCTGTTTTAAGACCGGTTGCCCTTGAAAATGTTTCGTCAAAGGTTACGGCAAAAATTTTGTTGTAGAACAAGATGAATATTACGATTACAACAAGTGCAAGAATTCCGCACATAATTGCGTCGGCTGTTGTAGTGGCAAGAATACTGCCGAAAAGGTATGAGTTGAGGTCGGTATTTACGCCCGATACACTGACAAATACAACACCTATTGCAAGTGCCGTACTTGAAATTATTGCGATTGCCGCATCGCCGTTGATTTTACTGTTCTCGGAAAGTCTTAACAGCAGGAATGCCGCAATAATGATTACAGGAACAGCAACTTCAAGCGGTGCAAGATTTAGTGCCGCCGCTACTGCAAGCGCACCAAAGCCCACATGAGATAATCCGTCACCGATCATTGAATACCGTTTGAGAACGAGCGTAACACCGAGCAGTGCCGCACACAAGGAAACAAGCGTGCCGACAATGAATGCTCTGACTATAAAATTGTATGAAAACATTTCAAAAATCATATCAAACATTTTTAGCACCTCCGTGAACTCTGTGCTGACATTCATCACACGGGCAATCGCTGAGAATAAAGCGTTTGCCGGCATCCGAATGCAGATACTGATGTGCCGTACCGTAGAAATACCAATTCTTTGCAAGGTGCAGAATTTTTGAGGCATTGCTCACGGCTGAATTCACATCGTGAGAAACCATAATAATCGTGATTCCGCTTTCATTCAACTTTTTGATGAGAGCGTACATATCAGCCATTGCCATCGGATCAAGTCCCGTTACAGGCTCGTCAAGAATAATCAGTTTGTGGGTTGCACACAATGCACGGGCGAGCATGACACGCTGCCGCTGACCGCCCGAAAGCTCTCTGAAACATTTTTTGCGTAAATCATAAATGCCCGTGAGCTTCATATTCTCGGCGGCAGTTTTTTTCTGCTCCTTTGAATAGAAAAAGGTGTGTTTTTTATTAAGACAGCCCGAAAGCACCACCTCTTGTACCGACGCAGGAAAGTCACGCTGAATATCGCTTGACTGCGGAAGGTAGCCGATTTCATTCTGTTTTAGTCCGTCACTATAGGTAATCGAACCGCTCAATGGCTTTAAAAGTCCGAGAAGTGCTTTCATGAGAGTAGTTTTGCCCGAACCGTTTTCACCGACTATGCAGATATAATCCTTTTCTTTTATATCGACCGAAATATCATTGACAACGGTTTTGCCTTCATAGCCGAGCGAGGCATTTTCAATTTTAATAAGCGACATCAGTATAACGCCTCCTTTAATGCTTCAAGATTTTGTTCCATTACAGAAATATAAGTTGCACCGTTTTCAAAATCATCCTTAGTGACATTGTGACATGAAGAAAACTGCATCGTCTTTGCAGAAGAATCTTCAGAGATAATCCGAGCAATTTTACCGCTTGAAAGCTCAAGATAGAATACAACGGGTATATCGTGTTCTCTTGTAAAATCAATCAGATGAGAAACAACGGCTGTACTCGGCTCGGTTTCGTGACTGCAACCCGGGAATGCACATTCATATCCAAGGTTGTAGTCGCTTACAAAATACAGAAACGGAAATCTGTCGCCGAAAACAAGCGTATCACGCTTTTTGTTATTTGCAACTTCGGTAAATTTCTTGTCAAGGCTGTCAAGCTGTGAAATGTAATTTGTTTTTCTGTCATTGTAATATTTAGAATTTTTACTGTCAACTGACATCAACTCATCTGCGATTGAGGCAGACATACGCTCCGCATTTCTGATTGAAGTCCAGACATGCTCGTCATATTCCTCCCCTTCTTCGTGATCGTGACCTTCGTCATCATCATCCATATCTTCATGACTGTCGTGTTCATGGTCATGATCCATAGATTGTTCATGTCTGAGAGGAACATACTCCATCATCTTCATCACTTTTACATCTTTGTTTTCAATTGACGAAAGAACTCCGTCAACCCATTCGTCGCTTTCACCGCCGTTGCAGATAAAAATATCGCAATTTTCAATTGCTGTAATATCTGACGGTTTGGGTTCATAACTGTGCGGATCGCTTCCGGGCGAAAGCAACAGGCGAATATCAACTTTATCGCCTGCAAGCTGTCTTACAAAATCATAGTAAGGAAAAATCGTTGTTACAACGCTGATTTTACCGTCAGACTTCCTGACATCTTCAGTTCTGTCACAAGCGGAAATTAATAACAAGCCGCAAATTATCACGGCAGAAAGAAAAATTGAAACAAGTTTTTTCATATATCACTCCAAATAACGCTTAAAAAGTCTTAATACACAAAAGGGATTGCATAAAACATCTTTATGCAACCCCTTTATAATTATTTGCAGAATCGGATAAATTTATCCGAAAGCTGTTTTATGCAGCTTTAGCGGCAAGCTTCTTTGCCTTTTTATGACGCTGCCACATAACCCAAAGCGGACCTGCGATACAGATTGAAGAATAACAACCTGATATGATACCGATAATCATCGGAAGAGCAAAGCCCTGAACAGATGTGATATTGAACGCACAGGCAACAACATAAACAACAAGAATAGCCGAAAGTGTTGTTACAGAAGTCATAATTGTTCTCTTAATACACTTTGTACAGCTGAGGTTGAATATCTTGCCAACATCTGTTTTGCTTCCGACAAGCTTCTTTTCCTCACGAACACGGTCATAGATAACAATTGTATCGTTAAGCGAATAACCGAGAATCATAAGAACAACTGCGATGAAGCTTGCGTCAATCGGCATCTGGAAGATTACATACATAAAGTAAATCATTGCAACATCGTGGAAGAGGGCTACGAGAGCCATAACACCTGCCGAAAGACCGCCGATTTTCTTAAATCTGATTGTTACATAAAGAACCATAAGCACGGCTGCAATTGCAACAGCAGTAAGACACTTGAGAAGGAAGCTGAAACCCATTGAAGCATCAACCGAATTTGATTCAAGACATTTGAAGTTATTGTCCGGATACTTCTTCTGAAGGTCTGATTCAAGGTTCTTCTGAATATCGGTTTTGATTGAATCGTTACCCGAGAACTGAACTGTTACCGTTGTGCCGCTGTCACCCATAAGATCCTGAGCATATGTAGTAGTGATTCTGTCCTCTGTTGTTTTAGCCTGAATAAAATCAGTAAGTTCAGACTGATTGATTTCACCGCTGTAGCTGAATTTAAGAGTTGCACCGCCTGAGAACTGAATGTCAAGCTGTGTACCGAAAATAAAGTTACATACGATACCGATAATAATAATTGCAAGAGAAATTCCGAAGAAAATCTTTTTGTGACCTACAAAGTCAATAATCTTGTGGCCTCTGTTATACTTTTCGGCAAATTCCCCATCTGTAAGGGGGGCATTTGAAACTGCCTTTGTCTGAGTTTTATCAGTCATTCTTAGCACCTCCAAACAACCATTTTTTACGCAGGAACTTAAAGCCTGCAACACTTCTGAGCATAATTCTTGTACAGAATACACCCATGATAAAGTTAGCGATTACGCCGACAAGAAGTGTGTAACCGAATGAGTAGATAGTACCTGTTGTAGACTCACCGAAGATGATTGAGAGAATATTTGCAGGACCAAATACAAGCATAAGGATAATTGATACGATAATAACGGTCATATTACCGTCAACGATAGCGGAAAGTGAATTCTTTGTACCCCTTTCAAGAGCACCGTCAAGAGTTCTTCCTGCCTTAAGTTCTTCCTTGATACGCTCGGCAGTAATAACATTACAGTCAACGCCCATACCGATTGAAAGGATAAGACCCGCAATACCTGGGAGCGTCATTGTGAATGAAGAGAATACAGGGAAGTAACCCGAAACTGCGGCAATTGCAAGACCCATCTGACCGAGAAGTGAGATAACTGCAACAAAACCCGGCAAACGGTAGAAAAGAATCATAATGATTGCAATAATGATAAATGCGATAACACCAGCATATGCCATTGCAACAAGTGAGTTCTCACCGAGGGTTGCGCTGATTGTGCCGTAGTTTGATGTTTCAAGCTGGAACGGAAGAGCACCTGCATTAATTTTTGATGCAAGGTCCTGAGCCTCTTTAGCTGTAAAGTCACCTGAAATAACAGCGTTGCCGTCTGTAATCTCTGCATTTACGGTCGGATACGAAAGCATAATATCGTCCATCCAGATTGATACTGTCTGGTTGAGATATTCTTTGGTGATGTTACCGAAAAGCTCTTTACCGTTCTTGTCACCGTCACTCTTGAGCTTGAGCTGTACAACATATGAATTCTTACCGGTTGACTGATCTGTTGTCATACCTGCTGTTGCACTTTCAACATAAGAACCGTCCATAAGGATTGTCTTAGCTGTGTCGCCCGTAGGAGTTTTGTAAACATACTCGCCGTTTGAATCAACATCTGTTGTTGAATATTCCTTTCCGGGACGGAAAGTAAGCTGTGCTGTTGAAGAAATCTCTTCGATTGCCTCAATTGCGTTCTGGTTGGAATCTTCCTTCCATGGGAAACGAACAATGATTCTGTCGCTTTTTGCATCCGCATAAAGCTCATAATCTGTGATACCCTGAGATACCATTCTTAATTCAATGATTGACTTTGCAGACTCAAGCTGCTCGTCAGTTGCGTCAACATCTCCTGCCGGTTTGAATGTTGCTTCAACACCGCCACGGATGTCAATTCCCCATCGTATATCGCTGATGCCTTTTAATACTGTTGTTTTGTTATCGCCTGTGTAGTAGGAAATACCAAAAATCGCAGTAAACGAAAAGGCAAGTATCAGCAAAGCTACGACAAAGAATACAGGCTTTGGAACTCTTTTCATGCCTTTGAAACCTCCGTTAAATAATTGGCTGTGATTTTATTTTGCTCAAAAGTCAAAATAACTCTGTCACGAACATCCAATCACAGACCGTAACAGAGTTATTATAGAATTTTTTTAGTAAAATGTCAATGGATACGGAAATATTTAATAAAAAAAGAATTGAATTTATCAAAAAATACATTCTAATGTCATAAACTGCATACAAAATTCTTCCAAAATCCAACCGACAAACCAAATTTTCAAATGATGATTACTTGTTCAGAATCTTTTCGCAAGCTGCAAGCCTTGCACAGATACAAAAAACATCCATAGCAACTTCAAGCTCGTGGTTCGGAGGGAAGGTCGGTGCAATTCTGATGTTGGAATCCTTTGGATCAATTCCGAGCGGATATGTTGCACCTGCACCTGTAAGAACAACTCCTGCCTCCTTACAGAGAGCGACTGTTCTCTTTGCCGTGCCTTCAAAAACATCAACGCTTACAAAGTAACCGCCGTGCGGCTTTTTCCATGATGCGATATCAGCAGGCGCAAGTTCTTTGTCGAGAGTATCAAGAACAATCTCGAATTTTGGTTTAATGACAGACTTGTGCTTTTCCATATGTTTAAGCACGCCGTCATAGTCCTTGAAGAATCTTACATGACGGAGCATATTAAGCTTATCATAGCTGATGATTTCGTAGTTATATTTTTCACGGAGAACCTTAAGGTTGTTCTCAGATGCAGCCATTGCGGCTACGCCTGCACCGGGGAAAGTAATCTTTGATGTTGAGCAGAAAAGAATCGGGAGGTCTTCATTACCTGTCTTTTTGCATTCATCCATAATGTTGAGCAAAACATCAGGTGTGTCGCTGATTTCATGGATGCAGTAAGCATTATCCCACATAATTCTGAAATCCTTAGCGGCAGGCTTTAAAGCGGCAAAACGCTTAACAACCTCATCGCTGTATGTGATGCCGGCAGGGTTTGAATATTTCGGAACGCACCAAATACCCTTGATTGAGTCATCCTCAGAAACGAGTCTTTCAACCATATCCATATCGGGACCGTTGTCGTCCATCGGAATCGGAATAAGCTCAAAGCCGTAATACTGAGTAATGCCGAAATGACGGTCATAACCCGGTACCGGACAGAGGAATTTTCTGTTCTTTACTTCATACCATGGTTTGCATCCCTCAACAGCGGGAGCTGTCATAAAGCATGAAATTGTATCAAACATCATATTAAGGCTTGAAGAACCGCCTACAATAACATTCTCTGCATCTACACCGAGAATATCCGCAAAAAGCTTTCTGCACTCTGTAATACCGTTGAGAAGTCCGTAGTTGCGACAATCCATCTTATCCTCACCGATAAAATCGGATTTGCTGTTGATTGTATCGAGCATAGGCAATGAAAGATCAAGCTGTTCTTTGCTGGGCTTACCTCTTGCCATATTGAGGTTAAGTCCCATACCTTTAATCTCCTCAAATCTCTTTACGAGATTGCCATACTCTTTTTCAAGTTCCTGCTTACTCAGTTCAAGATAACCCATTTTGAATAACTCCTTAAAATATTATTGCAAATGCAATTTAAATTTCTAATATATTTTACTCTATTCGCCCAAGAAATGCAAGATGTTTTTTGCAATCTTGCATTTTTATTTTCACAAAAAAGAACAGACCTGCAACAGTCATTTTTGGTGAAAGTTTGCAAGTCTGTGATTTTGTGTTATTTTTATCGAGAATGTGTAGTTTTGTGCCAAAGCACAAAATTGGGATTAATAATACTGGTAGTAGTAATAACCTTTCTTTCTTCTCTTTGAATCATAAGTACAACCTACCTCAATCAGACCGAGTACGGTTGAATCGGCAAGCTTTACGCTGTCAAGAAGGTGCTGAAGGTCACCGTGAGTTGTTGAGCGTTCACGAACAACTACAACAAAGCCGGCAATCATATCCTTGAGAAGCAGAGCGTCGGCAACCACACCGATAGGAGGCGTATCAAAAATTACATAATCATATTCCTGACAAACTGCTCATAAAGTTCCTGAAATCTGGTACTGCACATAAGCTCAGAGGGGTTTGGCGCAACCGTACCTGCCGGAAGAATGTCGAGATTTGGAAGAACGTCATGCTTAACAGCCTCGTCAATTTCAACCATTTTACCGATTACATTGGTAAGTCCCTTCTTATTGTCAAGCTTAAAAATGTTGTGAACATTAGGACGGCGAAGGTCGCAGTCGATAAGGAGAACTCTTTTTTCCATTTTTGAAAAGGAAATTGCAAGATTTGCGGAAACGGTGCTCTTGCCCTCACCCTTTGAGTAACTGGGTACGGCAAAGCATTTTTTTCTTTTGCGGAAAGCGAGAACATAATGTTAGTTCTTGCGGCCTTATACGACTCAACAATTGCAAACTTGCTCTTATCGGAAAGAGAAAAATTCTGTCCGTTATTTTTTTTATCGTCTTTCTTTTTAAATAATTTAAAATCAGAAGCCATAGTTCCTCCTTAACCCTGGTTCTCAAAGTCGGGAATTTCGGCAAATATAGGAATACCGTAGATATCCTGAATATCGTCCTCAGACTTGATTGTTGTGTCGATAAGTTCAATAAGAATAGAAATAAGGCAGGAAGCAATTAATCCGATTGCGGCGCCTATAAGCATATTCTTTGTGTTACTCGGTGCATACGGAGCCGAAGGAACCTTCGCCTGACGAAGTGTTCCAATCTGACCGTAGCTGAATTTTGAATTATAAACCTCAGCCGCCTTTTCGGCAAGCTGATTGGCAACATTGGCACACTTCTGTGCGTCTGTACCGTCCACTGTAATTGTGATAAAGAAAGTACCGTCGGTTACATCAACATTAACCGTGCAGCCGTCATAGAGTGCTGTCATCTCATCGGAATTTTTAAAGAGTGTAACGCAGATTTCAGCAAGATTTGCAGAGGCGGAAATATCAGCAGGATATATCTTCTGGTTTTCCTCATTGGTTGTCTTTTTAGTTGTATCATCGGCAGCCTTTGAAGGTGTCGTACTCTTGGTGTTAGCATTGGCATTTGCTCGCTGTGACGAACTGTAGTTCTGTACATAAATCATGGTAGATGTGCTGTACATCGGCGCAATTACAAAGCGTGAATACATAAAGAACAGCAGTCCCATTACAACAGTAGCAAGAATAATAAACTTGATTCTGTGCAAAAGGACGCCGACAATTCGCTGAATGGTTACATTCTTTGCCATTTATATAGCCCCTTTAATTCGTATTAAGTATTAAGAAAACATACCGTAAAGCAAAAAAGGTGTTTTTACGGCACTGATTTACATATTCATATTTCATTATATCTTATGTATTCTCAGCAATAATTCTATCATAAAATATTGATTGAAATAATTTATTTAATATTATACAAATTTTTCATTGTCGGATTCTTTAACAGCAAAAATAAAGGAAGCCGTAAAGACTTCCTTTATCATAGTTTATTAAGTTACGGTTATCAGCCTACAACATTAAGAAGTACGCCGGCTGCAACTGCTGAACCGATTACACCTGCAACATTCGGGCCCATAGCGTGCATGAGGAGGAAGTTGCCGGGATTTTCAGCCTGACCAACCTTCTGGGATACACGGGCAGCCATCGGAACGGCGGATACGCCTGCTGAACCGATGAGCGGGTTAACCTTACCGCCTGTTGCCTTGTACATAATCTTACCGAAAAGTACACCGAATGCAGTACCCATACAGAACGCAAGAAGACCGAGAACGATAATCTTGATTGTGTCAAAAGTAAGGAAGTTCTGACCGGATGCGGTTGCACCTACAGTTGTACCAAGGAAGATTGTGATAATATTCATAAGCTCGTTCTGAGCTGTTTTGCTGAGTCTTTCAACAACGCCGGACTCCTTAAAGAGGTTACCGAGCATAAGCATACCAACGAGCGGAGCTGCGTCGGGAAGGAAGATTGCGATGATAATAACAACAATTACCGGGAACATAATCTTCTCAAGCTTCGAAACGGGACGAAGCTGTTCCATAACTACCGAACGCTCTTTTTTGGTTGTGAGCGCCTTCATAATAGGCGGCTGAATAATCGGCACAAGAGCCATATATGAATATGCGGCAATTGCGATTGAACCGAGAAGATGCGGAGCAAGTTTTGTTGTTACATAAATAGCCGTAGGACCGTCGGCACCGCCGATAATACCGATAGCACCTGCCTCTGCCTCTGTAAATCCGAGGAAAATAGCACCTGTAAATGTTAAAAAGATACCAATCTGTGCGGCAGCACCGAGGATAAGGCTCTTCGGGTTAGAGATGAGCGGACCAAAGTCGGTCATGCAACCGATGCCGAGGAAGATAAGAGGCGGATAAATGCCGAGCTTAACACCCTGATAGAGGTAATAAAGAAGTCCGCCGTATGTCGGATTCTCAATATAAGTTACTCCGTCAATCACCGTTTTGGCGTGTCCCGACACCGCAATATTCTGTGCGGTACATTGAGCCTCTGTCAAAAGCTGTGTTGTAGGCGGAGCCATAATGCTCGGATAAAGATTAACAAGCAGCATACCGAATGCGATAGGAAGGAGCAAAAGCGGCTCATACTGCTTTTTGATTGCAAGGTAAAGCAAAACGATTGAAATACCAATCATTACATAGTTCTGCCAGTTAAGAGTTAACAGACCCGAGTCTTCAAAGATACCGACAACGGCATCTACAAAGCCTTGTAAAATTTCCATTAGATAACATCCTTTCCCTTAAAACTTTGCCTTAAAACGGGCGGGTATTATCAAGTACACCGGCTTTTGCCCATGCGGAACGACCGCCGTCTGATGACTTTTTAATACTCTTGATTCTTGCTTTTTCGGAAGAGCCGTACATTGTGGCAACCGCTGCGGAAATTACGGCAACAACCTCATCGGAAACACCGTCTGTCTGAGCAGGAGCAACAGGAGCGGCAACAACGGGAGCAGGAGTTTCTGCTACGGTTTCAGCCTTTTTCTCTTTGCTCTTTTTGCCGGCATTTTGAGCTTTCTGAATGATTGCGCCGTAAATCTTGATTATGAAAATCAAGAGAATCAGCATTGCGAATACAACAACAAAACCTGTAAGAACAACTTTTGCAGAGGCAATACCTTTTTCGGCAAGGGAAAGCTCCTCTTTAGCCAATAAAGCTACATCGGAAAGATTCATAAAACAACCCCCATATTTGTCATTTGCATATAGGAATATTATACTTTATTCCCGAAACATTTTCAATAACAAATATGGGGCGAATAATTTTTTGGCGATATTACCAATTTATTTATTTGTGAACCTGTTTATTTGTGAATTAAAGCTTTGCGATTTTATCGTTATTTGTCGTTACAGAATTATACATATTAATCCGTTACAGCCGTCATTGATAATTTTTTCAACTGTCTCCCCTATCCGCCTTCTGGCATCGGCAGGCATTCTGTACAGTTTGTTGTGAAGTCCCTCGTTAACGAGTTCGTGAACTGATTTTCCGAATATGTTACTCTCCCAGATTTTTTCCGGATTTTCGTCAAATTCTCTGAGAAGGTAAGACACAAGCTCTTCGGACTGCTGTTCCGAACCGACAATCGGAGTTACCTCCGTCTGCGTAAAAATCTTCATCATATGAATTGACGGTGCGCTTGCTCTCAGCTTGATACCGTATTTTCCGCTCTGCTTAATAATCTGCGGTTCATCAAGGGTAAGTTCGTCAATTGTCGGCATAACAATTCCGTAGCCCGTTTCCTGAACCTGTTCATAAGCCTGTGCAATCTTGTCGAATTCTTTTTGTTTTTGCGAAAGAGTTTTTATGCAGTTCAGAAGTTCGTACTCCTCGGTTATATCAAGCCCTGTTTCTTCCGAGATAACCTTGTAGAAAAGTTCGCTTTCGATAGATACGGCCATCTCCGCATATCCTTTTCCGAGGTCAAGACTCGTAACCTTTGCAGATGTGATGTACTCGCATTGCTCAATATCAGAGATTATCTGCTGAATTTGCCTGATTTTCTCAATTTTTGCGGCATTTTTCTTTATTGAATCAAATACAACCGATTTCAGCCAATGGTCTTTATCGAGCTTTACAACCCATTTCGGAATGTCAACCTTGATTTCACGAATTGGAAATTCAAACAAAAGCTGTGCAAGTATCCTTTTGATTTCGGTTTCGTCAAGCTCCATACAGCTAACGGGAATTACGGGGACCTTGTATTCGGCGGTCATTTCGTTTGACAGGCGAATTGTTTCATCTGCCGTAGGTGCAACTGAATTGAGAAGTATAATGAACGGTTTATTGATTGCTTTCAGCTCATTAATTACTCTTTTTTCACTTTCAATATAATCTTCTCTCGGAATATCGCTGATTGTTCCGTCAGTAGTGATAACAAGACCGATTGTTGAATGGTCGGTAATTACCTTTTTAGTGCCTATTTCTGCGGCGTCATCAAAAGGAATCGCCTCGTTTGACCACGGAGTTTTTACCATTCTCGGTTCGTCCTCTTCGCTGTAACCGATTGCGCTGTTTACAATATAGCCTACGCAGTCAATCATTCTCACATTGAAGGTTGTGTTGCCACCGAGATTGATTTCAACGGATTCCTCGGGAATAAATTTGGGTTCTGTGGTCATTATGGTTCTTCCTGCCGCAGATTGAGGAAGCTCGTCAACGGTACGCCTGTAAACTGCCTCGTCACGAATATTGGGTAGGACAAGCGAATCCATAAACCTTTTTATAAATGTAGATTTTCCCGTTCTGACGGGACCGACTACTCCGATATAGACATCGCCGTCGGTTCTTCGGGAAATATCCTGATAAACATTTCTCTCTTCCATTTTTTATACCTCCCTATATTCTCGGAATCAACAGCATTTTAGGTGCGTCGAGCACCTGATTTTCAGCCGAATTTTCCGAAAGCAACAAATCAAGCTTTGTGTTGTGGGATTTAGCAATATCCCAGAGCTTTTCTCCCTTGTCGGCAAAGTATAATGTCAGCGCACAATTTTCGGGAGGTATAGGTTTATCCTCAAAAACATTTACATTTTTTACGGTGTTTACTCTGTTTTCCGAAAAAACAGCACCGCAGATTTTCAGCTCACAACGAATTTCTATGACATCATCCTCGGCAAGTCTGTAGCTTATACTTGCTGTCCTTGTACCGAAAATTTTGGCACAGGTGCAGTCTGTCTGCGGAATAATATGCTCATAATCGGCTGAACGCTCAATAAACACAGGCATATCTTCCCCGTTAAGTGCCAATATGCATATGTTGATTTTTCCGCCTATAACAATACCTCTGTCATCGTGTGAAGCCTCGGCAGTTATTTGTTCTGTGAAAATATCGAGAATTCGTGAGATTTTTCCGTCATCAATCTTAACGGACATTTTTTCCATATGAGGTTCATTAATCGGAACAACCTCGCCCGTAATTTTTAATTGTTCAAACTCCGGCAACGAGGAAAATTCTGTTGAGTAGGCGTCACATACAATTTCCTCCTCACGGGTTATATAGCCCTCCTCCGTAACGCAGAGCTTAACTTCAAGTATCACAGACGGCTTTTCGGAAAGCATATCGTTTTTCAGTCTGATATCATACGACATAACATCGCAGGAAACACAGTTGATTGTGTTTTCGTCAATTCCGTCACAATCTAAAATTTTGTTGAACGGCAACAGATAGTCAAGCTTTTCAACTTCTCCGCTCTCTGCGTTTGAAAGGTACAAAAGCTTGAGATTAAGTTCACCGTTGAGCATAAGCTTTCCCGTTACAGCCTTAGCGTCAATCACTCCGACGCTTACATCACTGCGGAGAACGGATTCAATCTGCGGTTTTTCGCCTACCGAAATTTCTTCGCAAACAGAAAACTGCTCCTGGCAGAACGATTTAAGATCGGCACAGGTAACGGTCTTTCGGTCGGTTTCAACATTATCGGAAGGCGTGAAAATGCTCGTCTGAGTTTTTGAAAATACCTTTGCATACAATGAAAACGCTCCGTGCATAACAAGTCTGCGGGGGCTTAATGCCCTGCAGTTTATGTATTCCGGCTTGGTTTTTGTGATGATAACCGGATTGTCGGGAGCGTCTTTTACCGAAAAGTTCTGTGAAAAATTCACGCTTTGTTCGCAACAGCGCACGCTTTTCTTTATGCTTTCCACATACATCACATTCACCGTACAAAATCCGTCAATCTGAAGCTGACCTCCCGAAAGGGTTCTGCTCTGAATTTTTGGTGTGAGTGTACATTTCAGAATTTTTTCTATATCCGGACAATAATCGGGCAGAGTGAGGTCAACATCTGCAAGCTGTTCGGCAACCGTGTCAAGCACAGCCGACGGCGTGCAAAACGAGCGGTTTTCCTGATTAAACTCCATATTTTTCTCTCCTTTATGTTTTATAGTTCAATTATATTAGGGAGTGCGGAAAAATATTACCAGTAAGATTAATCATAATTTTATTTTAAAAAATAAGATGTGCAAAGTTTTTTGTAACTATGCACATCTTTGGCTCGAATTTATTGTAAACTATAACCAATAGCAAGATTTTGGAACAGTGTCCAAACATATGACTATTATTCCGGCTTGGTTTCCTTTTTGATTCCGTAAATTTTTCTCAAAATTGCCGATATGAATTTTGGTTTCTCAATAAGTACAACTTTCATAATTACCTCCGAACACAACAAATACTGACAACTACGAGTGCGCCTGCCGCAATGACGAGTACCCATTCACTCGGCAGAAGTGATGCACACAGCAGTCCCAGTCCAAAGCATACTGCAGATTTTATTCTCTGTGTGTAACAATTCACTGTATCACCCTATATCAGAATATACACAAAATCAAATTATGTGCAAAAGCGGTTGAATTATTTTTAAAATTGATATAAGATAAACTGAGAAAACAATTACGGAGAATTTTACAGACTATGAGAACACTTGAAATTAAAAAGAATGACGCAAATCAGCGACTCGATAAATTTTTACAAAAAAGATTCAAAACTCTGCCAAAGTCGCTTATGTACAAATATATAAGAAAAAAGTGTATTAAGATAAATGGCAAAAAGTGCGATATTCAGACTATGCTCAAAGAGGGCGATGTGCTTACCTTTTATATTAAGGACGAATTTTTTGAGGCATCGGAGCAAAAAAGCTATGAGTTCATGAAAGCACCGAAAACCTTTGACATTGTTTATGAGGATGAAAACCTTATACTTATAGATAAAAAGCCGGGCATAATCGTACACCCTGACAAGAATTATCACTTTGATTCACTTGTTGCAAGAGTTCAGCACTACCTCTATGACAAAGGTGAATACAATCCCGATGAAGAAAAAGCCTTTGCGCCTGCACTTGCAAACAGAATTGACAGAAACACGGGCGGAATTGTTATTGCGGCTAAAAATGCCGAAAGTCTAAGAATGCTAAACGCAAAAATGAAGACAAGAGAGCTTGAAAAATATTATCTCTGCCTTTTATACGGAAAGCCAAAAAGGGACAGCGACACCCTTCACGGTTATATAACCAAGAATGAAAGTAAAAACAAGGTTACTGTTTTCAAAAATGAAGTTGAGGGTTCAAAAGAAATCAAGACAAAATATGAAATTCTTGACTTCAACGGCAAATTCAGCCTTGCCGAGGTTGAACTGCTGACGGGCAGAACTCATCAGATAAGAGCGCATATGGCATCAATCGGACATCCACTTGTTGGCGATACAAAATACGGCAAAGGCAAAAAAGCACCCGACAGCATTAAGTATCAGGCGCTTTACAGCTATAAGCTGAAATTCAATTTTGAAACCGATGCAGGCATTCTTAATTACCTTAACGGCAAGGAATTTAAGGTAAACGATGTATGGTTTGCAAAAAGCGGAAAGATAAATCTAGATAGATAAAGACGGTCAATAACCGTCTTTTGCTTTGCAAAATCAAAAATAGTATTCTTATTTTATACACATAAATGCACTCATTGTGCCTCTGTGACCTTTGGTGGCACGGTGACTCCATAAGAGGTCGCTGTTGCAATTGGTGCAGACATCCGAAACTGTTATGTTTTCATTCTTTACACCTGAAGCAGTAAGAATCTGACGGTTGGTTTCAAGGAGATCGACCATACATTTTCCGTTTCCTTTTTCAAAAACGAACTTTGAGCTGTCAAGGTCTGCAAGATTCAGAAAATGTTCTGCACATGGGTAGTCAACCTCATAGCAACAAACTGAAATTGCTGGACCGATTGCGGCTTTGATATCGGCAGGGTTTGTACCGTAAAGCTCAGTCATTTTCTCAACAACCTTTTCCCCTATTCTGCCGACAGTTCCCCTCCATCCGGCATGGGCAAGTCCGATTGCCTTATTCTTTGTATCGACAAAAAACAGGGGTGTGCAGTCGGCATAGTAGGTTACGAGGGTTACTCCCTTTTCATTTGTAATCAAGGCGTCAACGCTCTCCATATCACGGGGCTTGTAGATGCCTATGCCCTTTTCAGCAGATGTTACGGCTCTTACAACCGTGTGGTGATCCTGTGCCGAGGCTACAAGGTTTTCATAATCAAAGCCTGCACTTTTGCAGAATCTTTTGTAATTTTCGGTTACGCTGTCGGGATTGTCACCTCTGTTGAATGCCATATTCATTGATGTAAATTCACCCGTTGACACACCGCCGAGTCGGGTTGTGAATGCGTGATTGATGAAACTAATTTCTGATAAAGAATTATATGTAAGATACGGAACCGTATCAATATTGTTGAGCTTCATTGTTTTTGAAAAAAATTTCATAAGTGTTCCTTCCATATTCTATAATAAGATTATTTTTAACCGATTAATTGCTTTGTCAATATTTTCCGACAAAATATTATGCTTGAAACACGGCTGAGTTAATGATATACTATATTCATTCAGAGGTGTTGATTATGAAAAAAAGTTTGTTTGGCAAGAATATTCCTGTCAACTGTTCATATTGCGAATACAACGGAATTGAAAATGATATTATGTTCTGCAAAAAGTCAAAGCAGGTCAAAGACGGAAAATGCAGATCATTCAAGTATGACCCATTGTTGCGTATGCCGAATGTCACGGTTTTTAAGACAGATTTTTCGGCTAAGGATTTTAAACTTTAATCCGCCGTATTTTTATTATACAGGAATGAATTTTGTTAATATTCCTTTTCAGAATTAAATTACACATTCAAAAGAAAAAGCTTTACCGTTTTTTGGTAAAGCTTTTAGTTTTGCAGTCTTTATAAATTTACGCCATCTGAAAATCACGAATATAGCTTGTGATAGCCTTTTCAATGATTTCCTTTGCCTTGTCAACACCGTCAGTTTCGGTTACCGAAGTAACCTTGTCAGCCTCAAGTGTTTTGTAAACCTGGAAAAAGTGCTGAATTTCTTCAAAATAGTGTTTTGGAAGTTCGCTGATGTCGCTGTAGCAATTGTAGTTGGGATCGTTAACGGGAACTGCAATAATTTTTTCGTCACAGCTGTCGTTATCAACCATATTGAGAACGCCGATAGGCTTGCATTCAACGAGCGTCATTGGCTGAATTGTTTCACTGCACAAAACAAGAACATCAAGCGGATCGCCGTCATCTGCAAAGGTTCTCGGAATAAATCCGTAGTTGGCAGGATAGTGAGTTGATGTAAAAAGCACACGGTCAAGCTTGAGCATACCTGTTTCTTTGTCAAGCTCATATTTGTTTTTGCCGCCCTTTGAAATTTCGATTACTGCATAAAACTTGTCTTTTGTAATTCTCTTCGGAGAAATGTCGTGCCAAATGTTCATAATTTCTGTCACCCTTCTTAACCTTATTTTTTATATATCCTGTAATACCCTGTGAAACATTATGTTATGATTTAATTATAAGAAATCCGTCAAACTTTGTCAAGGAATTTTTGTAATTTCAATCAAAATAATTCAAATTAAATAATTCTCGGTCATAATTATTCAAAGATTATGACCGAGTTTGATTATTTAAGTGTTTTAAATTTTAAGTGTTGTCATAAACCTCTCGCCTGTGACCTATAGACAAAGCAAGAATAACAAGTTCTTCGTCTTCTATAAGGCAGAGCAGTCTGTAATCTCCGATACGATACCGCCATTGACCTTTGCGATTTGCCGTGAGAGCTTTTCCCTTTACTCTGGGGTTTTCACAACCCGACAAATTCTTTTCAATCCACGCTTTAATCATTTTCATGGTATATCTGTCGAGTTTTTTAAATTCTTTTTCAAATCTCGGAGTGGTTCTTACAACATAACTCATATGTCAAGTTCCTTCCAAAAATCAGAGATTGGTCTGCTTTCTTCACCGCTCTTTTTGTATTCATCATAAGCGTCATCAAAAACGGCAAGGTCATATTCTTCTTCGATTTTTTCAAACAAAGCCTGTTTAAAAGCCTCTCCGAGTGATATTGAGTGCAACCGAGCATAGCTGTCTACTATTTTCTTTTCCTGTTCTGTTAATCTGATTGAGAATGCCATAATACTGACCTCCTTGTATAGTACATTGTACTACATTATTATTTCTTTGTCAATGAATTTTATTCGATAAAAGTAAAAGAACACGACAAAATCAATCTGCCGTGTTCAATGTTATTAAATTTACTTTCTCACATTTTCAACAATAACTTTTACAAACTGAATTATAAATGTCGGGATGAACGCAAGGAGGGCTATAAAGCCTGCCTGTGCGCCTGTGAGTGCGGTAACGCTGAAAAGCGGCTGCATAAACGGAACAAACAATACAAATGCGAGCAGTAATGTTCCGATAAAGAAAGCGCCTATGCTTGCCGTATTTGAAAAAAGTCCGAGTTTAAAGATTGAATGTGTACTTCTGCAATTAAAGCCGTGGAACAGTCTTGCAAGCGTGAGTGTTGCAAATGCCATTGTGCTTGCAACGGCAGGACTTGTCTGAAGTCCGATGTAGAATGAAATGAGCGTTACAACGGCAATCAAAGCACCCTGTCCGAGCATAAGCGCAGAAAAACTTTTTGTAAGGATTCCCTGTTTCGGATCACGGGGTTTCTGTCTGAGCAAATCTTTTTCGGGCTTCTCCATACCGATTGCAATTGCGGGAAGTGAATCTGTAAGAAGGTTGATAAACAGAAGGTGAACCGCCTCAAACGGTACGGGCAGAGCCATGATTGAACAGAACAACACGGCAAAAATGCCTGCCATATTACCCGAAAGCAAGAAAAGAATTGCATTTTTAATGTTACGGTAAACATTTCGGCCGTTTGCAACCGCCTTGATAATTGTAGCAAAGTTATCATCCTGAAGAATCATAGATGCGGCGTCTTTTGAAACTTCGGTACCTGTGATACCCATTGCAACACCGATATCCGCTTTTTTGAGAGCGGGTGCGTCGTTTACACCGTCACCTGTCATGGAAACAATGTTGCCTTTTCTTTGCCAAGCCTCAACGATTCTGATTTTGTTTTCGGGAGAAACCCGTGCATAAACAGAAATTTTCTCAATTTTTTCGTCAAGCTCCTTATCGCTCATTGCGTCAAGCTCAAGACCTGTAACTGCGATGTCGCCGTCATTGAAAATACCAATTTGCTTTGCGATTGCACTTGCTGTGATTTTGTGGTCGCCCGTAATCATAACAGGCTTGATTCCTGCACGGATTGCATCGGCAACAGCCTGTTTTGACTCCTCTCTCGGAGGATCTATCATTGAAACAAGTCCGATGAATGTATAATCATTCTCTGTGTCAACCGTGAGAGCCTCATCAGATTCCTTGTATGCAAAGGTGAGAACACGGAGTCCCTGTTCGGAATATTCACGGTTAACTCTTGAAATCTCAGCCTTATCTTCATCTGTAATCGGACGAATACCGTCTTTTGTTGCGATACTTACACAACGGTCAAGAATCGAATCAAGCGCACCCTTTGTGAGAATATGATTTACACCATGCATTTTGTACTTTGTGCTCATCATCTTTCTGTCGGAATCAAACGGAACCTCCTCAACCCTTGTAAGGACATCCCTAAGCACATTTTCGTCAAGTCCGATATGCTGAAATGTTTCAAGCAAAGCGTACTCGGTCGGGTCGCCTATTCCCTTTCCGTCAACGATACTCGAATCGTTATTTAGAACCATATCGTAAAGGAGATGACGGTGGCTTTCAATATTAAGGTCAAGCTGATTCTCAAGAATACTTTCGCCGTTCACATAGATTTTCTGAACAGTCATTTTGTTTTGTGTGAGCGTACCCGTCTTATCGGAGCAGATTACAGACACACAACCGAGGCTTTCAACAGCCTTCAAATCCTTGATAACGGCATTTTCTTTTGCCATTTTTTGCGTACCCATTGCCTGAACAATTGTGACGATTGAGCCGAGTGCCTCAGGGATTGCGGCTACTGCAAGTGCAACGGCAAACATAAGAGAGTTAAGAACCGACATTCCGTTGAACATACTCAAGCCGAAAACTACTACACAGATCGCCATAATAATAACGGCAAGTCTGCTCGAAAATTTATCAAGGCTGAGCTGGAGGGGAGTTTTCTTGCTCTTTGCCTGATTCATAAGTGTAGCAATTTTACCGATTTCTGTGTTCATACCTGTTTCCGTAACAACAACAATTGCTCTGCCGTATGTTACAAGGCTGCCCGAAAAGACCATGTCAGTGCGGTCGGCAAGCGGAACTTCCTTTTCAATTGTCTCCACACTTTTGTCAATATTTGTAGATTCACCCGTGAGCGAGCTTTCATTTACCTGTAAAGAATAGTTATTTATTATTCTTCCGTCTGCAACAACAAGGTCGCCTGCCTCAAGTACAACAATGTCGCCGGGAACGATGTTTTCTGAATCAATTTCAATTTTTCTTCCGTCACGGATTACCTTTGCCGAGGGTGACGAAAGCGATTTAAGGCTTTCAAGTGACTTTTCTGCCTTGACATGCTGAACCGTGCCGAGAATAGCATTGAGCGTGATTACCGCAAAAATTACGATTGTGCTTTCAACACTTCCCGAAAACATTGAAACGATTGCCGCAATTATAAGGATTATTACCATAAGGTCGGCAAACTGACTTAAAAACACCTGAAAAACAGATTTCTTTTTGCTTTCTTCAAGCACATTTTTTCCGTGTTTTTCAAGAAGGCTGTCAGCCTGTTGTGACGAAAGTCCTTCGCTTGTGACACCGAGCTTATCAAGAGTTTCGCTCTCGGTCAACTGATACCAATTTTTCATAATTTTCTCCTCCGTTCGGATTGCAGAATACAGACAGACTGAAAAAGGCAAATAAAAAAGACCTTTATTGCAAGGTGCAACTCACCCAACAATAAAAGTCTTGTCCTTTAAGATATAACCGATACCGAAAACGGTATGTACTGACGATTAATATCACAGATTATCTGCGAACTACTCCCCTTTATCTGCAACCATTCTATCAAATTTATTCCTCATTGTCAACAGAATTTTCCGAAATTTTGTTGATATCATCATTTTCGGCAACAATTTCATCTGTGACAAGGTGTCTTTTGCGTTTTTTGGGTTTACTGCAGGTTGCAAATATTATGCCCAAAAATGCAAGAAAAGCACCGCTGCATGAAAAGACTGCGGAAAAATACGGGCGTTCAAGGGCATATGCAACAATTGTTGCAACAATGAAAAGCACTGCGGCAACAAGCATTAATATAAAAGCGGTTTTATAAAGACCGTTCATTTTTCTTTTCATAATCAATCACCAAGATTGTTTGCAATGTTTGCAAAATCTTCAAGTTTAAGCTGTTCCGCCCTTGCATTTAGAGGAACGGAGGAATTTTCAAGAATTGCGTTGACCTCTGCCTTTGGCAAAGAAAGTCCGGATGCAAGAGAATTTGAAAGTGTTTTTCTTCGCTGTGAAAAGGCGGCTTTTACAACCTTAAAAAACTTCTTTTCGTCATCAACCTTCACGGGCGGTTCTTTGAGAATGTTAAGTCTTAAAACAGCCGAATCAACCTTTGGAGCAGGCATAAACGAGCCGGCACTAACCGAAAACAGCATTTCGGGTTCTGCGTAATAGTTGACCGATACCGTTACCGCACCGCTTGCACGAGAACCCACCTCAGCACAAATTCGCTGAGCCGCCTCTTTTTGAACCATAACCGTGATTGCACAAATCGGCAGTCTGTCCTCAAGCAATTTCATAATTACGGGAGATGTGATGTAGTACGGAAGATTTGCGCACACAACAACATCCATACCCTGAAATTCTTCTTCAATCAGCTTGTGCAAGTCAATTTTAAGAATATCATCGTTTACAATTTTTACATTGTCATGTTCGGAGAGTGTTTCTTCAAGAACGGGAAGAAGTCGCTTGTCAAGCTCAACCGCTACAACCTTATCGGCAAGTGAGCAAAGCTCTGTTGTGAGAACCCCTATTCCGGGACCGACTTCAATTACGCCTACTCCCTCTCCGGCACCCGAAAGCTCTGCCATTCTCGGACAAACTGACGGGTTTATAAGGAAATTCTGACCGAGTGACTTTGAAAAAGTAAAGCCGTGTCTTGAAAGTATATCTTTGATTGTACCTATATCTGATAATTTTTTCATCTTAATATGCGAAGCCCTTTCGGATATTTATTTTTCAGTCTTGAATTTGACGCTTTGCCAAAGCCTGTTGTGATTCCGTTTACGCAGACAGCCGTATAGCCTTTGACATCCTGTGACACGGCAATTTCCTCACCGTGAAGATACGCTGCAATTTCTTTACTGTTCACATCAAAATCAACTGCGGATTTACAGTTTTCCTTTTTAGCTGCCGTAAATGCGCTGTGATGCGGTTCGATTCTGTTCTTGACAATTTCGCCGAGAATAACTCCCGCACGGAGAATCTGCAAGCCTTTTACATCAAAATTATAATTCTGTGGAAGAACTATAATTTTATCCTTTATAACCTCAATATTTTCACCGAACGGTCTGTCGATAAAAATACTGTCATAAAAATCAAAAATTTTCGAGTCAATTTTATTATTCTTTTTAGAAATACTATAATTAGAATACGGCTCGCCCTTTTTGTGAAGCTTGGCGGCAAAATGTCCTTCTCCGCCGTCCATCGGGAAAATTCTTCTCGCATAATCAAGCGTAGGTCTGCCGAATGTTACGCCCGAATCAACAAGTTCAAAATCGGGATTTTCTGCAAGGAACCGAGAAATTACGCCCTCGTTTTCTTCCTTTGAAAAAGTACAGGTTGAATAAACCATATATCCGCCGTTTTTCAGGGCATCCTTTGCACTGTTAAGAATCAAAAGCTGACGGGCGGCACAACTCTTTACATGCTCAATGCTCCATTCACGCTCCGCATCATTCTTGCGGAACATTCCCTCACCGCTGCAGGGTGCGTCAACAAGAATCCTGTCAAAACGGTTTTCAAGCCTTTTGCAAAGTTCATCGGGACGGCAGTTTGATACAACTGCGTTTGAAATACCCATTCGTTCAATGTTCGATAAAAGAATATTCGCTCTGCTTCTTACAATTTCATTGCTCCACAAAAGTCCTGTTCCGTTAAGTTTAGCGCCGATTTGCGTACTTTTTCCGCCCGGAGCGGCACACAAATCAAGGACATAATCGCCCTCATGAACATCAAGCATTGTAACTGCCGAAGTTGCAGAAGGTTCCTGAACATAGAACGCTCCTGCATGGTGCAGAGGATTGTTGCCGATTGACTTAACATCGGACGGAATATAGAAGCCCTCATCGCAAAACGGAGTTTTTTTCAGTTCAAAATCAAGAAGTGAACAAAGCTTTTCGGGCGAACATTTTAAGGTGTTGACACGAAGTCCCTTTATGAAATCGTCACTATTGTAAAATTTTAAAAATTCGTCAAATTCATCACCCAGAAGTGATTTCATTCGCAATAAAAAATCATTCATGAATAAACAAGCCTTTTCGGGTTAATAATAGTTTTGTAAAGGAGGTGTTGAAATGAATTTCAATCAGAATCGGAACAACAATCAGAACAAGAATGAGCAGAACAGCCAGAATAAGAATCAGAACAACAATCAGAATAAAAATCAGCAGAACAGCCAGAACAAAAGTCAGAACAATTGCAGATGATTACATTCTGAAGTTCTCCAGAGCCGTGTCTTTTTGATACGGCTTTTTTCTTTATGGGAATTAATAACCGTATTCTTCGCCGATGATAATAACCTTGATTCTGTCAATATGTCTTTGCTGAGCGGATACCACATAGTTACAGCATATTCTTGTGTCGCCGTGACAACCGTCACAGAGTTCGGGATTTTCTTTTCTCAATGAAACACATTCGCCTGTTTTTCCGCAGGGGGTTTCAATGCCGAGTCTGATTGTATTCTGCGGAGCGGCAATTGTTTTAACTCTCTTGATTGCCTCGTCAATATTCTTTACAATTTTGTTGATACCGCATACAACGATAACGCTTTTCGGACCGTAAAGAAGTGCGGCAACACGGTTTGAGTTGCCGTCAACATTATAAAGCTCTCCGTTTTCGGTAAGAGCGTTTGTGCTCATAAAAAATGTGTCTGCCCTGAAAGTCTGACGGTAAACCTCTTCAACCTCGGGACGAGTCATTCCTGGTGCGGAACGGTCAAGAAAATTGTAATCGGGTGAATTAATCATCTGATAAATTCCTGTTTCGTCGAGAGTTTTTGAACCTCCGCATGAAATTGTTTCGCCCTTTTTAATGAGTGTTTTTACAAGTGCCTGAGCCTCTTCCCTGTTTTCGCAAAAATAAGGTTTCATCTTGTTGCGTTCAAGATTTTTCATAACTTTCTCAACTTTTGCTCTCATTTCATCAGTCATAATAATTTCTCCGTTTCATAATTTCATAAAGTAATAAGCAAGCTTTTACATTAAATAATAGTTCTTTAAAAGAACAATATCCGCCCCTACGCTTAACATTCTGCCTACGGTTACAATCTGCTCACACATAATAATTGTGATATCATACACTTGCCAACATTTTCACCAAAATCATATGTAATCATTATACAATACAAATTGAATTTTGAAAAGAAAATTATTTGTCAACGGCACGGGTTTTGCGAATAAAATGATAAGAGATTAATTTTAGGAGAGATTTTATGCCGTCAGTTTATCTTTCACCGTCATTGCAGGAGTACAACCCTTATATTGACGGAGGAAATGAAGAATATTATATGAATCTTATTGCAGACGCCATGGAGCCTTATTTGAGGGCAAGCGGAATAGATTTCAGGCGAAACGATCCCGATATGACGCTGAGTCAGGCAATTGCAGATTCAAACAAGGGCAATCACGATTTGCACCTTGCAATTCACAGCAATGCCGCTCCCGAGGGTTCGGCGGGCAGATACACGGGTGCTGACATTTATTACTATCCGACAAGCAGTAACGGCAAGCGTTTCGCTGAAATTCTGCAAAAGAATTACAAGGATATTTATCCCGAATCGAACGATGTTGACATAATCCCTACCACCTCACTTGCAGAAGTCAGACGGACAAAATCACCGTCGGCATTGATTGAGGTTGCATATCACGATAACCCCGAAGAAGCTCAATGGATTAGGGACAACATTAATGCAATCGGCAAAAATCTTGCAAAATCAGTTGCCGAGTATTTTAATATGCCGTTTGTCGAGCCGTAATTTAATTTTGACAAAGAATAAAGGTCAACACGATTATGTGCTGACCTTTTGTTATTCATCTAAATATGCGTTTAAAAATAATCAGATCTTTCGCTCATATTGTTCCTTTCATTACATTTCAATTAGATGTTCACAACATTCGGAACACATATTTCTTTTAATATTAACTGTTTGCCCAACCGCAAATTTCAATTTGTTTTTATACAACTTCAATATCATTCATTTCAATACTGCCCCAGGCTTTTTGCCAGGTGTTTTGGTATTTATCGGGTTTTCTTCTTCTGAAAGTCAGACCGTCTGCGACCTCTAAGGTTTCAAAGGGGGCGGCATCGTTCTTTCGGCTGTAAAAAACATAGCGTGTATAGTATCCGCCACGGACAATTTTTGATATGTCTATTTTCAATTTTGCCGTGTGGGTTTCGCCCTTTTTTCCCGAATAGAAATTTTCAACCACAAATGCGGTAACGGGATATCTTCGGTAATCGCTCACTTCAACACGCAGACAAAGATTTTCAATATCAGCCTTGTTTTTCCATGTGAGTTCAAGCAAAATCTGCTCATCATCATAGAAAATATTATCCTCTTTGCCGTTATATCCGGCAAATTGCAGACAAAGGTCGTTTCTGTCGGCATGATGCTTGTGTTCGTTTCCGACATATTCAATGGCACGGAAATTTTCGTTTGCACTTCCGAGATAGATTTTTACAGCGTCTTCAACATCCCCGTCAAAAACAATTTTGCCGTGGTCAAGAACTATGCACCTGTCGCAAAGGTCACGAATAGTATTCATATTGTGTGAAACATAGAGGACAGTTCTGTCCTCCTCGGTTGCAAGGTCACGCATTTTCCCGATACACTTTTTCTGAAAGTGCATATCTCCGACAGCAAGCACCTCGTCCATAATCATGATTTCTGCATCAAGGTGTGCCGCAACAGCAAACGCAAGCTTTACGAACATACCCGATGAATAACGCTTTACGGGTGTGTCAATGAACTTTTCGCACTCTGAAAATTCAATAATACTGTCTATTTTTGAAGTGACCTCTTTCTTTGTCATTCCGAGGATTGCACCGTTAAGGTAGATGTTTTCCCTGCCGGTAAGCTCAGCATGAAAGCCTGTTCCGACCTCAAGCATACTGGCAATTCGTCCCCTGAAACGCACTCTGCCGTCTGTCGGAGAGGTAATTCTGCATAAAACCTTTAACAGAGTTGACTTGCCTGCACCGTTAGCGCCTATAATTCCTATGCGTTCTCCACGGTTTACCTCAAGGTTCACACCGTCAAGTGCTAAAAATGTGTCGTCTTTTGTGTATTGTTTGGCACCGATTCTCTGATTCGGATCTTCTTTACCTCTCTTTTTTGCATACCAACTCTGCAAATCATGACGGAGAGTTCCCGAACCGATTGCACCGAGTCGGTATTCTTTTGAAAGATTTTCAATTTTTATTACGCAATTTTCATTCATTTCAGTCATGACATCATACCGTATCTATAAAATTCTTTTCTACCCTATTAAAGACGATTATTCCGAACAGAAGAACGACTGCCGTAACAGCAAAGCTCAATATGAGATATTGCCACGGAAATGTTCCGCTGCCTAAGAATCCGTAACGGAATGTTTCAATTAGCGGAGCAACAGGATTTAAGAGTGCAAGCGGACGGAATGAATCCGATACCTGAGAAACAGGATAAACAACAGGAGTAATATACATCCACAATGTTACTCCGAATGAAACAAGCACACCGAGGTCACGGTATTTTGTTGTTACAGATGAAACAATCAGTCCGCAGCCTGTGCCTAAAAGTGCCGAAGAAAGCAAAATCAAAGGCATAAGCAATGCGCATAAATTCGGGTGAACATTTGAACCCGTAAACATATATATAAGAACAAGTATAAAGAACATTACAAAGTTAATCAAAAAACCGATTGTGTTGTAAATTATGTTTGCGCACGGCATTACGAGCCTTGGAAAATACACCTTGCCGAACAGCCTTGCGTTGCCGATAAAGGTTGATGAACTGCCGTTAAGACAGCTTGAAAAAAACGACCACAAAATGTTGCCTGCCATAAAAAACAGGAATTGAGGCATTCCGTCAGTTGAGATATTGGCAATCATACCGAAAATTACGGTAAAAACAAATGTTGAAAGGAACGGCTTTATTATTATCCACAACGGTCCGAGTACGGTTTGCTTGTAGGAATTTTTAAAATCACGCTTTACGAACAGCATAACAAGGTCACGGTACTTTCGGACATCACCGAGATTAAGCTCAAACAATCTGCGTTTTGAAGTAATATCGGTTATTTCATTATTTTTCAAGCCACATTCCCCTTTTGTCGGTATTTCACATACAAAAAATTTTAACACATTTATATTTTTGTGTCAATTCAGGTTGATTTGCAGACATAATAATGATAAAATAAATTAAGTTTATTTACGAAAGGAATTTGAAAATGACAAAAATTAAAAAGATTTCGGCAATTATGGTTGCCGCAGTTATTCTCTGCACATGCTTTTTAATGAGCGGTTGCGGCGGTGACACAGAGAGCAGTTCTTCTGGAAAAGCAACTTCTGCAGTTTCAAACGAAGAAACAACATCCGCAAGCACAGACACAACCGACTACAAATCAAGCTACACAGCAACTATTGATGTTAAAGACTACGGTAAAATTGAAGTTGAGCTTTATGAGGAGCTTGCTCCGATTACAGTCAAGAACTTTGTTGACCTTGCAAAAGACGGCTTTTATGACGGTCTTACTTTCCACAGAATCATTACCGGCTTTATGATTCAGGGCGGTGACCCAAAGGGTGACGGCACAGGCGGCAGTGAAAAAACAATCAAGGGCGAATTTGCTCAGAACGGTGTTGAAAACAACCTTTCACATACAAGAGGCGTTATCTCAATGGCTCGTTCAAATGATCCCAACAGTGCAAGCTCACAGTTCTTTATTGTTCAGGCTGACAGCACATATCTTGACGGTCAGTACGCCGCATTCGGCAAGGTAACAAAGGGTATGGATATTGTTGATAAAATCTGCAAGGACACACCTGTTACAGATTCAAACGGTACTGTTGAAAAGAAAAATCAGCCTGTTATCAACTCAATTAAGATTGAGGAAAAATAATGAACGGTATAACTGTTCTTGTTGATGCGGATGCCTGCCCTGTTGTAAAATCGGTTGAAAGGATTGCAAAAAGTCACAATGTTCCCGTTGTGCTTTTGTGTGACACAAACCATGTTCTAAAGTCAGATTACAGCGAGATAAAAATTATCGGTGCAGGTGCAGACGCAGTTGATTTGGCGCTTGTCAACCTTTGTAAAAAAGGCGACATTGCGGTAACTCAGGATTACGGAGTTGCGGCACTTGTGCTTGGTAAAGGTGCGTACTGTATTCATCAATCGGGAAAAATTTTCTCGGATGATAACATAGGCGGTCTGCTTATGGACAGGCACCTTGCCAAAAAGGCGAGAATGTCAAACGGCAAGCATCACATTAAAGGACCGAAAAAGCGTACAAAACGAGATGATGAAAACTTTGAAAAAAGCTTTGAATCTTTGCTTGTAAAAGTGTTAAATAATTCTAATCAGGAATAATAATTATTTTTCTGCATATACTTGAAATGCACAGAAATGTGTGCTACAATAATTGTAGGCAAAATGAAATGAGTTGTCCATTGGGCAAAACGAAACCCTCAAAGTCGGTAGCTTTGAGGGTTTCTTCTTAGGTTGTGCTGTTCAAGCATTATCTATCCAACCACTTGCAAATGTAGTAGGCAACTACACTTGCTCCAATAGATAATAAAAATGAAATGAGAAGATCCATTGGGTCACCTCCTTCCTGCCGGAAAGAGTCAACAGCACAATCAGTATATCACATCTATTGAAATATGTCGATATACTTTGACACTCATTTACAAACAGAACACCCCGAAGAACTTAATCTTCGGGGTGTTTTATGTTTTACCGTAAGAATTTTTGCAGTCGCATACTCGGGCAAAATATGATATAAACGATTCAAACTATCATCCCGACCGCACCTAACAGCTATTAACTTTTCACTCCTCACTTCCAACGGTATCCGTTGGTTCGGTTGATTTGACTTTTTTCTGATAGGTGTCAATACTAAAAATGCCGAGATTTTGTTTCCATTTCAGGATTCGCTTTACAGATGCGTCAACCTGAGCTTCGGGAATTTCACCGTTTTGAACAGCCTCAAGAACTGCGGGATATTGGGTATTGACAGATGAACAACAGAGCAAATCGTTACCGCATTTTGCCGCTGTGACTGCCGCCGCTTCATCCCCCGTAAAATCCGTGATTGCGTCCATGATAAGGTCATCGGTCATAATTACACCGTCAAATTTGAATTCATTTCTGAGAATATCATGCACCTTTTGTGAAAGTGACGCAGGATATTCGCTGTCCATGCAATTAACTATGTTGTGTGAAACAAGAATACAGTCGGCACCGGACTCAATTCCCTGATAAAACGGTTTAAAATCTGTATTTTCAAATTCCGAATAGTCACGGTCATCGTATGCAATTCCCGTGTGTGTGTCACTGTTATTGCCGTAACCGGGAAAATGCTTCAGAACCGTGCCGAGCTTTTTTGATTTGCTTGTTTCAACAACGGTTCGCACATATCTGTTTTCCATATCAACATCCGAGCTGAAAGAACGGTCATACATAAAGCCGTATTCATCCGAGGTCATATCGCACACGGGAGCCAGATTCACATTGATTCCGAGTGAAAGGAGTAAATCCGCTTTTTCTTCTGCATCCTGCTTGACAGCATCCCAACCGCCGTCTGCATAAGTATCTTTTGGAGAAAGAAACGGAGTTTCACGGAGGTTTGGGTTACTGCTGACACGCACAACCGTTCCGCCCTCCTCATCAACGCCGATTAAAAGCGGAATATCCGCCTCGTTCTGATAGCTGTGAATATCGTCAACAACTTCATCTTTGGTTTTACCGTCAAAATCTCTGCCAAACAGGATGTAACCGCCGATATTGTACTCGCTGACCTGTTGCACAGCGTCTTCATCGGGACAGCGTACAAAAAACATCTGCCCCACCTTTTCTTCAAGCGTCATATCAGATATGAATTTATCAAGCTTTCGGTCATTAATTTCTTCGGCTGACATTGTTGTCGGCTGAACAGTCGTCTGCTCTGCAGGCTGTGATTTTTCGGACTGACTGCTGTTTTCGGCACAAGCCGTCATTACAAAAACCATACATAATGTAAGCAAAGCAGATGAAGTTATTTTTAATTTTCTGTTAAATATTTTCATAAACGCCTTATGCTTTCTGCATTTTAGTCTGCGCACTGCTTGTGACATATACAAGGCACCTTACCGTTACACCGTTTGCCGTGGTACATGATACTGTGGTTTTGCCCGTTTTGTTGGCTGTAATTTTTCCGCTGTTTTCATCAACAGACGCAACAGTCGGATCTGTTGACGAATAGGTTGTTGAACAGGTCGCCTCACCGTCTGCTACAGAAAGATTCAGCAAGCTTGAATTACCCTCTGAAAGTGAAATTTTATTTTTGCCAAAGCTAACCGCCATTGCAAGAAACTTTACATTCACATTCACATTTTTTGTTTTTCCGTCAGAGGTCGAAATCGTGATAACCGTATCGCCTATGCCCGTGGCAACAATATTGCCGTTTTCATCAACAGAGGCAACTGACGGGTTACTGCTTGAATAGCTGACTTCTATATCTCCCCTCAACTCCGTAATTTCGCTGTTAAGGGTGTAACTTTCAAAAAGTCCCATAGAAATGTCACTTTTCGGCAAAACAAGTTCAGACTTGCTCTGTACTGTTTCGTTAAGCTTTTCGGCAACGATGGGACCGTATATCTTCATATTGGCATATGCAAGAGGGTGAATCCCATCGCCTTTTTTGGTTGTTGCATTATATCTAAAATACTGTGTTGTAATTTCCTCATTATCACCGGTAAGCTCTGTTTCTTCCGAAAGGTCAACATAGGGAATTTCCCACTTATCAAGTATATTTTTCATTAAAGACCAATACTGTGACTGTTTTATTCTTGTTGAGCAATTGTGACAGAGTACGAACAGCTTAATTGAGTCTTTATAATTCTTGTCAAGAAAATAACAAATACTTTCCAACGCACCTGCTGTGGTGTATTCATTGTATTTTCCCGATTTATTATTTATATCGGTCATTGCACCCATTTCAACATTTTTGAACAGGTCATTAAAACCGCCGTCAAGCAGAATAACATCGTAACTGCCTTTCATTTCACGGACACGCTCAAGGATACTTCTGTGGTCTGTGCCGATAAAATCCTTTCTTATTGCAAGAGTTGTGCCGGGAGTGGCCTTGTTGGTCATTGTCATATTATATTTTTCGGCAACATAATTGCAGAAAGAATATGTTGAATTTCCCATTGTGTCCGTACCCGAACCGTAGGCAACGCTGTCGCCGTCACAATACATAGTTCTGCCCGAAAGGTAGTCGGGAGCAGAATACATAGCCTTTGCACACGGAAAAAGCTGTGCGTAAAATTCGTTGCCGACAGCCTGCAAAATAAGATTAACATCGTTTTCTGTGATTTTGCCGTCATCGTCAACATCGGCAGCCGTCAGTTCTTCCTCGGTCGGAACAGTGTCGATAAGGCTTTTGGCAAGCTTTGCATCAGCTGCCTCAACAGTTCCGTTGTTATCAACATCGCCGTAAATCACATTGCCCGACGAAACAAAGTTTAGCGAATTATCATTGCAATATTTTTCTGCGACAGTCCCCGAATAGCCTTCAAGAGTGAACGATGAATCGGTTGAATACTGCTGAGTGCTTATTGTCTGCTTACTGTAGGTGTCAAAAACGCCCTTTTGGGTTGAACAGCTTACCGCAAACGAATCATCGCAAATCTGCGTTACGGACATTGGAATGCTCACGGATTTAAGCTTTTTACAATTCATAAACGCACCGTAGCCTACAGTTTTTAAACCAAAATTCAGGTTGATTTTTTCAAGGCTTTCACAACCGTAAAAAGCCCACCATTTGATGCTTCTTACTGTGTTGGGAATTGTCACTTCCTTGATTTTGCCTGAATAAAATGCCGTCCTGCCAATTGAGGTTACAGGCTTTGAATCAATGCTGTCGGGAACAGTCACAACTGCATTCTTGCCCGTATAACCGCAGATTTCGGCTGTGTTATCGTCAAGAATTCTGTATTTAAAGTTTTTGTATGTGTGTTCATCGGTTGCGGCAAAAACGGTTGTACCGACACCTACAACTGATGAAACTATTATTACCGTTGAAAGTAAAAATGATAAAGTTTTTTTGAAATTTCTCATTAAATAGCTCCCATAAATCATTATTCTTATATTTTACTACAAAATGCAACATTTTGTAAATAGGCAAACAACCTAGAATTACCAAAAATAAAAAAACAGAGGAACAACATTGAAAGCAATTCAAAGAATGCTCCGGTTAATCCTCTGTATCCTTTATATATTTTTAAAAAATCAGCCTGCAAGCACAAGCGGAAGAACATCGTTACGGTCAATGTGAAGAACAACCGAAACCTCGTCACAAACCATTTTTTCAGCTTCTTTGAGAAAACGCTCGTCAGTAATGTGAAGTCGTCTACCCTTTTTGAGCTGGAGCTTACTGTGGAAGTGCATTCTCCTGATAAGCTCAACAAGCTTCATACAATCGCCGCCCGAAATAATCTCCTTGATTTTTTCACATCTTTCGGCTTTATTGTCAATCCATATTTCATTATCGGTTTTCTGTGACAAAATATCTTTAATTTCATCCGAAGAAAGGACAGCACGCATTCTTGACACAAGCATTTCATTCTGAGTCGGAACAAAAAGCGTTGAAGAATCCGAGCAAACAGGTTTTAAAACATAGTATTCAATAGAATCCTTTCCGATTTTTTTCGTTGTAATTTCGGTAATCTCACAAACTCCGTTTGAGCCGTAAAGAACAATCTCGCCAATACTGTACATACTCTCACCATCCGTATAATCGCATCATCTTAAATCTCAGATAAACACTGAGTTCTTACAATATTATTGTACCACATTTTGCATAATTTTGTTATAGGCAAAATTACCGAATTTGACAATTTTTTCACTGTGGGAAATTAGAGCATATTCTACCAAAATCCGTTAAAATAGAATTGGTTTAAATCCGAAACAGGGTACAAAATACGCTCTGCGGATATTTTACGAAAAGGCTCTTGGAAATGCAAGGCATTTTAATTGGAGGCGTCGAGGAATTTATGCCTATTGACAAACACATTTAGACAATTTAAAAGGTCAAAAATGTTATTGTTCGGTATATATTTTAAGTTGATAAAAATGTCTGAATCACAGATATTAAATACAATTAAAGGCACGGCGGGTGTTACTGCAACAAAACAAGCGACAGTTTAATTTTTGTCGCTTGTTATTACACTTTATTCTGTTTTTACGGGTTGCCACATAACTATTGACATTGAGCCATAAATGTCAATTCATCAGCAAAAGTCGTTTTATAACGGTTACGGATTGTAGGCTGACCAGTTACCGTTTGAATAAATCTTGCCGACATTCACCGTGAGATCAGCAGTTTGATTTGCACCATTGTTGCTGAAAATCACATTTGTTGCACCTGTCGGCACTGCTATACGGTAGACACCGTCACCGACACTTTCCATTGCTTTTCCAGGCCATTTACCTGCCATATCGGTTGCATCACTGTTCCAGAAGTATGCATGGGTATAGCCCTTTGCATAAACATATGACTTGCCGACTGTTGTCGGTTTGGTTGTGGGAGCAACCGTTGTGGGCTGTGTTGTAGGTACTGTCGGTTCTGTTACGGGAGCTGTTGTGACCTCTGTTGACGGTTCCGTAACAGGCTCTGTTGCAGGAGTTTCCGTTGTTGGTTCGGTTGCGGGGACTGTCGGCAACTGACTCGGATCAACATATGTACCGCAGTAACCGCAATTTTCAAACTTTGCAACATAGCATTGAATCAGGGTTGCGTCCTTGATTGAGATTGTGTTATCCCTGTCAACATCTGCCGCAATGAGGGCATTGTTTGTAAGATTTTCAAGCTTTACGATATGCTTTTGAACGAATGTTGCATCGCTGACATCTATTCTTCTGTCAAGGGTTGTATCACCCATAAGAATCATATTATCGGGTATATCCATGTTGTAATACTCGAACATATAAGTATTGTTGAAGTCGTTGTAATCGTTTGCCTTTGAGATTACCCTGACTGAAACAAAGCCTGTGTCATCAACATATGACTTATCAAGCGGAACAGTTATCGTAACGGGGGTATTCTTTGAAACAAAAGGAATGTTCTGTGTGAAGTAAACCTCGTTTGTGTTTCTGTTATAAACCTCAAGAGTTGCAGGAGAGTCATAGCTGAATCTGTTGTACACAACAGCCTTGATGAAGTTTTCGTCGCCGTCAATATACTGTTCTGCACTGACCGCCATATCGGTATAGCCGAGGGGGATATCATATGATGAAGTGTACTTTGCCTTGCTGTCTGTTACGGTAATTGTTATACAACGGTTTACAATCTGTTCGGGTGATGTGAACGGAACGCTGAACGTCTCGCTTGCACCTGCAGAGAGTGATTTATCTGTTGTTGTATATGTACCGAGTACAGTACCGTCATAGTTCTTTACCGTAAAGGTGAGATTGCCTGTCGGTTCAAAGCTGTTGTTTGTTACAGATACATCTGCTTTGGCTTCCTTGCCTGCGTTGATTTCGCTGTAGTCAACGCTTGCATCTGTAATTACAGGTTTTGAAACAGAGTCGGCAATTGTTGTAACAAGCTTTGACTCTGTGTTCATATCGTCATCAATTACCTTCGAATCGTAATATGTGAATGTAAGCTTGCCGTTAATGTACACCGGCTCAACATTTTCAATGTAGTTGTCGGATGAAACAAGTGTTACGGGATTTGACCAGGTACCGCTTGCCGTGTCAAGATAGAGGGCATTGATTTTGTTCTTGCTCTCTGTGTAAACGATTGCACAGTTGCCGTTTTCATCGTTTACTATTTCAACACCGTTTGCAGCCGAACCTGATATGTTGCAAATCTCTGCTTTTGCCTTAGACTGAACATCATACTGCATGAGAGTTCCGTTTTCGTACCAAACTACAACGGATTTGTTAAGGACTTCGCCTGTTGAGATTGCAGTTTCTACATTTTCTGCAATTACATTTGTTTCGCCAGTGGCTGTGTTACATACACAGATTGTCTTATCGTCTGTTGTCGAAAGGTCGCCGTCTTTGTCACAGGTGTAAACAACATATTTTGACTTTGAGCTTTCGATAATATCACAGTTGATTACCGTGTCAACATTCTGTGCAACAGCCTGTGGCTGTGACCATGTTCCGTTAGCAAGACTGCTCATCATAATTGAGTTGGAGCTGTCATTAAAGAACGGATTGTTTGAAGAACTGTTCATCCAAATTGCTGTGGGAACACCGTTGATGTCTTTAAAAACAGGGTTTGCATCGTATGTACTGTTGTTTGAAATGCGTGTAAAGTTTTCAAACTTGTTAGACCAAAAACTGAACTTTGCAGAATATACATCAATGTTCTTTACTGTATCGGTAATTGAAGAATCTTCCAAAAGCTCTGTGTTACTCTGGGCATAAACAAGATAAATCTGATCTCCGCTTACTGCAAGTGAGTACGATATATCGGCATTTTTGTTGTCATCAAGCTTTGATGCTTTTGACCACTTGCCAGTTGTTGAATCGTAAACGCTATAGTAAAGTGCGAGTGCATTTGCCGAATTTGTTGCATTTTCGTCAACACTCTGGTAAACCATTACCGCCTTGTCACCGCAGGCTGCAATCTGTGGCTTTGATGCGGAGTATGCATTGTCAAGCAATGCCGTATTGCCGTTGCCGGACTCTATCTCGTCATTCCAACCCGAATTGTAGGACAGCAATTTATCATTTATGTTGTATTTGTCGACATCATATGCCGCTGCAACAAGCTCGGAGTAGGCTTTTGCCTTAGCCTTGGAATCTCTCTCATACAAGGTTGCGGTTCCTGAAACGATTTTGAATTTATCCGTATAGAAGAATAATTTTATGTAGACTCCAAGCTCACCGCTTAATTCAACTTTTTTCAATTCAAAAGCATCTTTTATATCGATATCGAAACCTAAGTCAGCACTTCCGTAAAGACCTGCTGATAAACATTTTATTCCAAATCCCGCTTTTATTTCAAGAGCTGCCCGTATTGCGAGTTCAAAACTGTCAATACTGAATATTTTATTAACATCGTTATAAACAAATGATGCTTCTGCACCCATTCCATATGAGAAAGTAATTGACGCCGTGATAGGCACAAAGCCTAAAGTGAATTGAGAACCCCATTCTCTAGAAATAGACACAGCAAGATACAGTTTACTTTTTGACAATGCAAGAGTGCCGTCATCCTTAATTTTAAATTCAAGTGCACCTTGAACTTGGAAATTAAAGTTAGGCTCTCCGTTATTGCTTGGCCTCTTTTTGGCAAGTATATCTTCATACTGTTTCTTGCATAATTCAACCATATCCGAAAAGTGTCCGTCTTTGAGGGTTGCAAAATCGTCATTGGCATCTAAACTGCTGCCACCGGAATTATCCCCATCGGTCTTTTCATCATTTTTATCGCTGTCTTTATCGCCTTCGCTTTTATTATTTTCCTTTTTATCATTTTCCTTTTTATCGTCCTCCTTTTTCTCATCATCTTTTTCATTTTCGTCTTTTTTATCGTCATCTTTTCCGCCTAAGCCCTTATTTGCATCAAAATTAACAGCACATACCAACGCATCTTCGTCTTTGTCATACTGCCAGGAAAGTCCCATACTCTTGCCACTTGTAAGCGAAAATTCAAACGAAGCACCGTTCATAAATTCAAACGGAGAATTATCTATAGTAATAGAAGTACTTTCGGGAAGTTCAATACTTACATCCTGATAAGTCAGCATTACGGAACTGACATTCAGCGCTGTTTTTTCAATCTTGCCCGATTTCAATGTTACATAAAGATAAACAGGTTTGCTCTTTTCAAAATCCGATGCTATATAAGTATTAGTATAAATGTATTCATCTGAATTTATGTTTTTGCTTTTTGCAGTTAAAGTTTTATCGTTTTGTACAACATCAACAGAAGAGATTTCACCGTAGATTTTCGCTATAAATGTTACACTTGCGGCACTTCCGTCTTTGTTCTTAGCATTTGTTTGAATTGAGGCTTTTGATTTAAGTGCGTCTGCACCATCAACCTTAACGCTTGCTACAGCATATTCACCGACACGGTACAATTTTATCTTTGTATTACTGCCGAAAAGTAATCCTGCAAAACTATCATCTTTATAGGTATAGTAATTTGAAGCCGTTACCTTGAGATATGAAGACTCAATATCAAATCTTTCATCCTTATCAATAACAACCTTTCCCTCTCTGTCAGAAGTACGGGTAAATTCAGAATTGAGTTCAACGGTTGCACCCGATATCGGGTTGCCGTCCTTGTCCTGAATATAGAATACATATGCGCCACCCTCTTCGGGGAATTTTTCATAGTATTTTTCAAGGAAGTATTTTACTTCATGAACGGATACACTTGCATTAGCACCCGTTGAAGCAACATCTTCTATAACACTTTTCAAATAACTTAGTGAGCCTTTTGGCTTTGTAAAGCAATGATAAACATACTTTTCACCCGGATTAAGTGTTGTGCGCTGTTTGTCCATTTCGTAAGAATTGCCGTTTGCATCAACATATTCATCACAGTAGGACTCGTTGAGTTTTTCCCATTTAAAGCCCTCAAGAGCAAAGTCGCCCTTGTTTTCAACAATGATATTGTAGAACACCTTACTGCCGTAGTTATGATCTGCCGCCTCAATTTCAACATCAATAGTTGACGCATTGTGAACCTCAATCGGATTATCGGCTACGAATTTTGCGGAAATCGGTTCGTTGAAGTAAGAAAGCATTCCGAGGAAGTCGGCAGAAATATCATATGTACCCGCCTTGTCACCTCTGAGAATCCACTTAATTGTTTTCTGAGTCTGTCCCTTGATTTCATCAATATAGACAGAAGCCTTTGGTTCTAACGAATTTGTCTTTACAACGCTGAGGCCGTCAGGAACATTAAGTGTAACCGTGTTATCAAGCAAGCTGAAATCGCTTGAAGCGTGGTTGATAATATGAAGTGATACGCTGAAGAATTCTTTGAGATATGAGAACTCAACAGGAACATCAAGGTAAACGATTGTTGGATCTTCAGCTTTTGTCAAGCTTGAATTTGAACTGCCAATTACACAAGGAGTAAGCTTTCTTGTGCCTGATGATGTTTTTACATAAATCGGGTCCGATTTTGCGGTTTTACCGTTCCAATAGATTACCGAATGAATCGGTTCACGCTCATAGTGGAGAGTTACATTGATTTTTACAACATTTCTGTTTTCGGCGGCATTGATATCGATACCTGCCGCAACAATTTCATCAAATGTCATTTTGTGAATTTCAAATTCAGCCGTAACAATCGGTTCATTGACAAGAACGAGTGTTACACAAGTTTCCTTGCCTGTAACAGAAATATTCTGCTTAACGGGGAGGTAATCTTTTTTGTACGAAGATACAATGTGAGTTCCAATCGGAGCTTCAAACACGGCAAGACCGTTTGAATCGGTAAATGCATGCTGCTGTTCTTCCTCACCGAGATCCATATAAGCGTCTGTGTTCGGAAGAACATTGCCCTTTTCGTCTTTAAGCAATACATTGACTGTGCCGACAAGCTCTCTGCTTGTAACTGTGATTTCCTTTGTCAGCTTGGCTGTGTTGCCGTCACTGTCAGTTACGCTGACAGTAACTTTGCACTTGCCTGTCTTATCGAAAATATGGAGTGTTTTGCCCTTTTCGTTCTTTACAACGGCTGTGCCGTCACCAAAGTCAAAGCTGTAGCTTACAATTTCGGTATCATCTGTTGAGCCTGTTGCATCAAACATATACTCACTGCCCACTACAACGGTTGACTGACAATCGAGTACGGGAACGGGAGCAATTATGCCCGACACCTTAACGAGTTCGCTTTCGGCACTTGATGAGTTTTTAGCCTTGTCAAAAGCCTCAATCTTGTAGATTACGCTCTTGTCGGAAACGGCAATTTCATTATCGTTGTAGGTGTATGAATTCTTTCCGCTTTCAGCCATTACGGAATCGTAAAGCACATATGACTTGTCATTTGCACGCTTTCTATATATATAGAAGTGAGAAAGATCATCTGCATCACAAGACCAAACAAGGCTGAAGATATTATCGTCTTTTTCAACAAGCTTTACATCCTTGATTTCGGGAGCATCCTTGTCAATTGTGTAGGTTGCGATTTTTTCATCAGCCTGATTGCCCGATGAATCGCTTGCCGTAACCTTGATTGTAACCTCTGTGCCGCTGTTAAGCTCATCAAGAGGGAGAGCAATCGTTGCGGTACAGTTATTCTTTGAGTTACCTGCAATTTCTTTGATTGTCTGATATGAACTGAAAAGTCCGTTTGTTTTATACTCAATTTTCAGGTTGCTGAGTTTTGCATTATCCGATGCGGCAACCGTGACGGAGTTGTTGTTATTACCTATTCTTGTGCCGTCAACAGGTGAGAGATCATAGATAACAGGCTTTTCGGTATCGTCCTTGACTTTGCATGATACAACCCCCGACTGTTTGCCGACATTGCCCGCAAGGTCAACAGCCTCAACCTTGTAGTAGTAGGTAGCACTGAAATCTACATTTTCATCATATGTATTGACAGTCTTTACATTGTTTTTCAAAAGGGTAAATTCACCGTCAGCGCTGTTGCTCTTGTACACTCTGTAATAAGCAAAGCTGTTGTCGTCTGTAATTGCATTCCACGAAATGTTTACGAATGACGAACCTCCCTCTGTTTCACCCGATGATGCCGTAACACCTGTGGGCTGAATCGGAGCTGTTCTGTCAACAACATATTCGTAGCAGGTAAGGTCTTTATCCTCGGTCACATTGCCGTAGCTGTCATAAACCTTTGCCCTTACAAAAACAGAACCTTCCTCATAGTTTTTGAGGTCAAGTTTGCAGTCGAATGTGCATTTTGCAGACTCGCCTGTTGCCTTTATTTCGGAAACCGTTTTCCAGCTTTCCTTGTCTGTTGAAGTCTGGATTTCGATTGATTTTACTCTGTAATCATCTTCTGCTGTGAATCTGAGGTTGATTTCGGATTTGAAATAACCCGGATCGGGAGTAATTTTTGTTACCTTTGGACAAATTGTATCTTTCAAAGTTGTAACTGTGATTTCTTCCGAAGGAGTGCCTCGGTTTGAACGCTTGTCATAGCCGATTACACGGTAAACATAATCGTGTTCGGGAGTAAGACCGCTGAGGTTTACACCGAGGTTTGTGCTTGTTCTTGAAACGCTCTTCCATACTCCGTCAGATTGTTTGCATTCAACAACGAAGTATGAAATATCATCGTCCGAAACATCGCTCCATGAAAGTGTTGCCGTTGTGCCGTCAACTGCAATACACTTGACATTCTTGACCTGTTCAGGACCTTGATTGTCGCACATATATCTCTGTTTTGGAGAATAGGTGAAGTTTCCGACAGCGTCATAAATTTTTGCAACAACATACACAACGCCGTTCGTCATTACTGTCGTGTCGATGTTCTGCGAGTAAGAACTGCCGTTATGCTCGTCAATAAGAGTCCAGCTTTCAAGAGGAGCTTCGGGATCGGTTGAGTAGTAAAGCGCTGTTTTTGCAACACCTACATTATCGTTGCTGACTACCGAGAACGGCTGTTTGCCGTAGATATAGTTGTTTGATGCAGGAGTCATCTTGATAAACTGCGGAGGGATTGTATCATTAATCAATCCTGCCGAAACGATGTCATATCTAAGACTTTCCTGACCGTAAGCGTCCGTACCTACGATATAGTAATAATAAGTTACATTTTCCTTGACTTTTTTATCATCATAGCTTGTTGTGTCACGGTCTCTGATTTCACTCAAAAGTTCAAAATCTGTTTCGTCTTCTGCACGCTTATAAATTCTGTAGATTGCTGTGTCGTATTCTACGGAAATCTGCCACGAAAGCGAGATGCAGGTTTCCATAGGAGTTATGGTAACCTCATCAATCGGTGCAGGATGAGTTCTGTCAACATTAACCTTGATGTCTTTGTAGCTCTGACCGCCGTCTTTATCGGTAAACACAAAGCGAAGCGAATATTCACCTGTTACAACATTTTGAAGTGACCAGTAGCCTACATAGTCAACGCCGTTCGACTGAGCATTTGCAGTACAAGCTGTTTTCCATTCTTTGCCGTCACGGCTGAACTGAAATTCGCCCTTACCGCCTGTTTTTGAAAGGCTGCTTTCCATTGTTGCGGTAAGTTTGATTTTGTTAAGACCGCCAATGTCTGTTTTATTGTTCGGGAGGGTAATGCTCTTTACGGAAGTGCAGGCAGGAGTTACTCTGACTGTTTTTTCCTCTGAGATGACGCCCTCTTTGTCAACAGCAACAACACCGTAAACATACTCTTCACCGCTCTTGAGGTTGATGTCGGTGTAGGTCTGATCTGTCGTTTCATCATACTTTGCACCGTTTTTATAGATTATGTAGTGATCAATAGCGTCATAACCGTTCGGCTTTTTCCATGACATTGTAACGCTGTTGCTCGAAACAGCCGACGCCTTGAGGTCAACAACATAATAATTGTCATGAATAAACTTGATGTCAACATTGCTCATACCCTTAGCATACTCATGACCGTATGTGTCTTCGTAGCAATATACGGTGAGGTTGCTGTAACCTGTGAAAGCTGTTGAATCAATGCTATTTAATCCCTTACCAAGCACTAATTGTTTAAGATTGGTGTTGTAATAAAATGAATTTGAAGCAATTCTTTCAACGTCATTTCCAATATTTACATTTTCAAGTGAAGTACAATAATCAAATGCATTTGAACCGATTGTTTTAACACCCGAATTAAGCACCACAGATTTAAGTGCTGTATCAAACTTGAATGCATTACTACCAATAATCAAATCATCACCTGACAAGGTTACTTCAGTAAGGGATGTACAAAAATAAAAAGCAGCATAATCAATTATAGAAAGTTTATCACCTGTAAATTGAACGGTTTTAAGTTTTTCATTCTTAAAAAAAGCCTGCTCTCCAATTGACTTTAATTCACTGCCAAACTTTACACTTTCAAGATTACTTTCAACATATATTCCGAAACTTCCGCCATATCCATTTGAAAACGGTGAAAAGGCATAGTTACCAATGCTAACTAAACTATCAGGAAATTCTATACTTGTAAGCGATTTTGTCATTATAAATGCGTAATTACCAACTGATGTTACCGCATTACCAAAATCAACATTAGACAATGCTTGACAATTTTCAAATGCATAATCCCCAATCGTTTTATCAACATCGTCACTATCTTTAAAAGATACACTTTTCAAACTAAAGCACTCACTAAAAGCATATCTATCAATTTTTGATACATTTTTTCCAATTACAACACCAGTAATATGATTGCAACGTTCAAAAGCTCTTTCAGCAATTGTCGTTACTGCATCCGGAATTGTAAAATTGCCTCGTCTACCCTTTGGATATAGCACAAGCGTTGTCTTATCATTATTGTAAAGGACACCATCAACTGAGGTATACTTTTTATTGTCCTCTTCTACAATTATTTCTTCAATAGAATTTGCTCCGGTAAATGCAGTTGGCGAAATTGATGTACAGCCGCTTCCGATTGTAACTTTCTTTAAAAGATGACAATTTGTAAAACATCCACCTTGAATTTCGGTTACTTTATCAGGAATATGAACCGAAGTTATTCTCTCACAATTGTAAAAAGCAGAATTACCTATTGAACTAAGTGTATTTGGTAATGTAACTAATGAAATACTTTTACAATTACGAAAAGCATCAGAATAAATTCTATCTAATCCATCAAAGAAATTAAGTTCTGATATTGATAAACAATTATAAAATGCATTTGAACCGATACTTTTTATGCCAGCACCAAAAGTAACATTTTTTAAATATTTATCATCATAAAATGCACTACTTTCAATAACGAGGTTATTCCCTGAAAGATTAATTTCAATAAGTGATATACAATTTTGGAAAGCACCTGTATCAATTAAAGTAAGATTACTTCCAGTAAGATCTATCGATTTAAGTTTTTCATTTTTGTAGAAAGCTTGTTTACCGATTGTTTTAATACCTGAACCAAATTTTATGTTTTCAAGGTTACTTGTTGTATATTCTATATAACTTCCGCCATACCCATTAGAATACGGTGAAAAGGCATAGTTACCAATTCTAACTAAGCTATCAGGAAATTCTATACTTGTAAGCGATTCAGTCATTACAAAAGCATAATCGCCTATTGATGTTACTGCATTACCAAAATTAATATTTGACAATGCCCGACAATTATAAAATGCATAATTGCCAATTGTTTTTTTGTCAATTGTGCTGTCCTTAAAAACAACATCGGTCAATGCAATACATTCACTGAAAGCATAAGCACCTACACTTTCAACATTAGCTCCGATTGTAATTTTTGTAAGATTAGGACAACTGCTAAAAGCTCGATCGGCAATTGAAGTAACCGTATCGGGGATAACAAATTCTCCCGATTTGCTCTTAGGATACAAAATAATTGATGTCTTTTCCTTATTGAGCAATGCACCGTCAACGCTTGAATATTTTTCATTGTCCGCTGACACAGTTATTTTTTCAAGTGCAGTTGTACTACTAAATGCAGTTGGAGCAATAGTTGCACAATTTTTACCTATTGACACACTCTTAAGTGATTTACAGCTTGTAAATGTATTTTCATAAATACCTTTTACATTGTCCGGAATTACAATACTCTGTAAACTACTGCACCTTTCAAAAGCACTGTAAGCTATCTGTGTGAGTGTGTCAGGCAAGGTGATTGTTTTAATACCTGTACAATTATAAAAAGCATATGCATATATTGTTTCCAATCCCGAACAAAGTTTAATATCATCAACAGCCTCACAATTGCGAAATGCGTAAGCACCAATTGACTTTATACCTGATTTTAAATTTATAGATTTCAATTTATTACAAGCGTAAAAAGCATAATCTCCAATGGTTGCATTATTACCCGATAAGCTAAGTTCTTCAAGAGCAAAATTCTCATAGAAAGCATACGAACCGATTGAAGTAAGATTATCACCTGTAAATTCAAGTTTTGAGATCTTTCTATCGTCATAGAATGCATAGTTGCCAATTGTTTTTAAACCTGTACCAAATTTTACACTTTCAAGATTACTTTCCTTATATGTTCCGCCCGTTCTGTCTGTATAAGGTGAAAAAGCAAACTGACCTATGCTTGTAAGACTGTCAGGAAACTCTAAGCTTTTAATTTTACTGCAAATAGTAAATGCATAATCCCCGATTGAAGTTACTGCATTACCGAAGTCAACCTCTGTCAGAGAACCACAGTAATAGAATGCACGCTCACAGATTTTTTTATTTGCAGTATCACTGTCCTTGAATACTACAGTAGCAAGCAAATTACATTGATTAAACGCATACGGGTTTACTGTTTCAACACCGGAACCGATAGTAATCTTTGTAAGCTTGTTACAATTTTCAAAAGCAGCTTTTTCAATTGAAGTTACTGTGTCTGGAATAACATATTCGCCTGATAAGCTTTTGGGATAACAAACAACGGCTGTTTTTTCTTTGTTATAAAGCACACCGTCAACACTCGTGTAACTTTCGTTATCTTCTGAAACATCAAATTTTACAAGATTGACATTCCTTGTGAAAGCAGACGCTGTAACAGAAGTACAACCCTTTCCGATTGTAACTGATTCAAGTCCTGTGCAATCTGTAAAAGAACCGTCAGCTATTGTTGTCACACTGTCAGAAAATATGACTGTTTTTAAAGATGTACAGCTACAAAAAGCACTTCCCTCTATAGTTGTCAGAGTATCCGACATTTCAAGATTTACAAGTTCATCACAACCGTAAAATGCACCTGACTCAATTGTATTTACACCAGACAACTTTACTGTTCTAAGCGAATTACAGCTATAGAAAGCATATGTACCGATAGAAGCATTTGCACCTGACAAATCAAGTTCTGTAATGTCAGTATTATAAAATGACCGATATCCAATACTTGTCAGAGCATCTCCTGTAAATTTCACAGTATTTAATGCTCTGTTTTCATAAAAAGCATAACTTTCAATTGATTTTAATCCGCCGCCGAATTTAACGCTTTTCAAACTGCTTGCTACATATGAGCCGTAATAACCGCCATAACCGTCCGTATAAGCAGAAAAAGCACCGTATCCGATACTTTCCAAACTCTCGGGGAATTCTATGCTTTCAAGTGATTTACATACTGTAAAAGCACAGTCACCAATAGTCTTAACCGAACTCTTTGAAAAATCGAGTTTGTTAAGTGACTGACAACTATAGAACGCATAGTTGCCGATTGATTCTACATATTGTCCGAAAACTACGGAGGTGATTGACTTTTCACGGAAAGCACTGTCGGCTATCGAGGTTACTTTCTTATTGTCAATTCTGTCCGGAATGACGACATCTGTGTCACTGCCGATGTAGCTCAGAATCTGAACCTTTGAATATTCATCGATCAGCGTGTAGGTGAAGTCATCAGTTGTGTAGGTTTCCTGTGTGCTTGCGCCTGTTTCCGAAGAAAACATTTCAGCCGCTTTTACATATGCCGTGTGAAAAACCTCGCTCGGCAGGATTGTAAACACGCTGAAAACAGTCATAAACACAAGAACAAAAGAAACCGCTCTTTTGATTACTCTCTTCATGTACTTCTCTCCTAATTTTTTGTTTTTCGTAATGCCCCTTGTTCTGCCAAAACCAAGCCTTAAATTCCGTGTCCCGGCTTTATGCGCACAACAGGACAGCTTGAAACGCACACAAAAGCTTTGCATGAAAAAAGTGTTGTTGATTTACGACAGTAAAAGTCATGAGATATTGCATACTTATGCTTTATACACAAAGCAATAAACCATTCCGCAAAAGAATACAATATTTCATCAGACATTACACATACAACTTAATCATAACAATTCAACACGCTAAAGTCAATGAATCTGCACATAAAATCTTAACCAATTTTTCACGCTATTTAACAACATAAGACTGACAATATTACCAATCGACAATCTTATAACAAATGATGTACATCTTTATATTTTTTCACTGTATAACCGCATTCTACAAGATAAATGACGCATAACAAACAAGATTTCAGCAAAATATTTTTGATTTGGACAAAAACAATCCGCCTCCGATCGAAATCAAAGGCGGAAAATGATTATTTATGAATTTTTTTAAATTGAAAACTTGCTTGAATCATATTGATACAGGCTGTGTTATAAAGCCTTCGCAAAGCAAATGCTTGCCGAAAAGTGAAATGACCGACAACAAGCGTCGGTCATTTTCGGGGTATATTGGGTTATAGAAGGAATATATCAATATGAATGAACGAAATAAGCATTGAATACAGGCAGAAGAAAGAACTTTTCACGACTAATTTCAAAACTCCAAAACAAATTACCTAAAAACGAATCTGTTTCAATGCTTATTCCGTGGGCATCAACTTTAGCTTTATTGTACAACAAAAGAGTTTTAAATTCAATTGCATTTGCAACGGAATTAAATCTTTGATGTAAAATATCCTTTGGAATTTTTATCTAATTGTTACAAAAATAACAATCTCAACCTTTGCAGAACAAAATTCGCCATCTTTTAGGTGTAATTATTGAAGCTATAAATATATATTTATATCCTTTTATTATTGCATTTATGTCAATTTATTATGATATTATCCAAGAATTTCGTCAGAAAGTTGTTCAAGCTGAGGAATATTTTCTTCTTTCATAGCAGAACGGATTGTCACAACAGTAGGACAAATTTCAACATTTTTCATTTCTTCAAGATATGTTCTCATTGTCTTTGCGGCTGAAGGAGCCCAAGAGCCGTTTTCAACCATAGCAACCTTTCTGTTCCTGTAGCCCTTGATTTTAAGGTGGTGCAGAAAATCGTTCATTATCGGGAACACACCGCCGTCATAGCTCGGTGCGATAACAACCATTCTGCTGAAACGGAATGCGTCCTCAATATCCTCGGCAAGGTCTGTGCGTGAAAGGTCTGCAATCGAAACCTTTTTGTCGGTTTTTGATTTGATGATTTCACAAAGCTTTTCGGCTGCCTTGGCTGTGTTGCCGTGAACCGAACAATACGCAATGAACACACCGTCGGTTTCAGGCTCATATTTGCTCCATGTATCGTAAAGACCGATGTACCAACCAAGGTTCTCGTCAAGTACAGGACCGTGAAGCGGGCAGATTTTCCTAATATCAAGCTTTGCGGCTTTTTTGAGAAGATTCTGAACCTGAACACCGTACTTACCGCAGATATTGAAGTAATATCTTCTTGCCTCGCAAGCCCAATCGTCCTCCTGAGCGTCAAGTGCGCCGAATGTGCCGAAGCCGTCCGCAGAGAAAAGAACCTTTTCTGTGCTTTCATATGAAACCATAACCTCAGGCCAATGAACCATCGGAGCCATTATGAATGTAAGCTTGTGCGAACCGAGTTCAAGTTCGTCACCCTCTTTGACTGTAACGGTTTTATCGGCAAAATCAAAATCCGGAAAAAACTGTGGGAGCATTGAAAAAGTCTTTGCATTACCAACAAGCTTCATTGACGGATATTTCTCGGAAACAACCTTAATATTTGACGCATGGTCGGGTTCAAGGTGGCTGATTACAAGATAATCGGGAGTTCTGCCGTTAAGCTCTCTGTCAAGATTTTCAAGCCATTCGTCAGTTTTTCTCTTATCAACCGTATCCATAATTGCAACCTTTTCGTCAACAATAAGGTATGAGTTGTAAGAAATTCCGTTGGGAACAAGATACTGACTTTCAAAAAGGTCGATTGTCTTGTCATCAACGCCAATGTATTTTATAGAATCGGAAATTTTAACCTGCATTGTATTCTCTCCTTTATAAATCTGTGTCCGTATTTGTCGGAAATTTTTGTTAAGTCAATTATACTATGTTATCAAGTTGAAATCAAGATGATTAGGATAATTTAAACACTATGCAAATTTTGTTCATGTGTCTGATTGTATATGAAATTATTTTGCTATTGATTTAAAAGAAAAGCGATGATATAATATTGTTAAAGAAAATACAAATTGGTTTTATTATGGATATAGGTTCTCGTGGAGATATTTATAAATGAAAGGAGTTGCCGTATATGAGTACGAAAACAGCTGAAATTGCTAAAATGATTGATATGCTTCCCGACAGTGACAAGGAACTTGCCTACGAATTGATTAAGAAACTCGTACTTGCTTGGGATCCTGACTACACAAAAGTTACCGAACAGGAGTATAAAGATATTACAGAAGCGGAAAACGGTGACTTTGTTTCCGAAGACGATATTGATTGGGATAATCTTTCAAGATATGCAAACTAAATAATTGCATTAATTTAGCGGTGGCATTGACCACCGCTTTTTATTTTAGTTTTTAATATTTTGAGTGTATGACATTTACCCACCAAAGCATAATTTTCCACTTTCAATTTTCAATTAACAAAACAGTCCCTTTCTATGCATTTGCAAATTGAAAGGGACTGATTGTATAAATATTAAAAGTATTAGATTTCAGATTACAAAAATTACTTTCTGTTGTTTCTGTTAAAGCCGCCTCTGCGGTCATTGTGAGGTCTGCGTGGGCGAGCTGCTCTTTCTGCGTCAATGTCGTTTTCGGGAACAAGACCGTCAACATCAATAAGAACCTGACGGCGAGAGAGGTTAAGTCTGCCCTTATCGTCAATTTCCATTACCTTAACACGGATAATGTCGCCTACATTAACAACATCTGTTACATTCTCTGTACGCTTAACATCAAGCTGAGAAATGTGAACAAGACCTTCCTTACCCGGAGCGATTTCAACGAAAGCACCGAAGTCCATAATACGGGTAACCTTACCGAGGTACATTGCACCCGGCTCAGGATCAACAGCGATTGTGTTGATGATTTCGATTGCACGCTTACACTTGTCGGAATCAATACCCGAAACAAATACCTGTCCGAGTTCACCGTCTTCCTCAATGTCAACCTTAACTTCGCATTCAGCCTGAATTTCCTTGATAACCTTACCGCTCTTACCGATAACCTCGCTGATTTTGTCAGCAGGAATTGTTGTCGTAAACATCTTGGGAGCGTACTTTGAAAGCTCTTTTCTCGGCTCTGCAATAGCCTTGAGCATTACTTCATCAAGAATGTAGTTACGAGCCTTGTGGGTCTTGGCAAGAGCCTCTTTAACCATTTCGGGAGTAAGACCGCTGATTTTGAGGTCCATCTGAATAGCTGTGATACCGTCATGTGTACCTGCTACCTTAAAGTCCATATCACCGAAGAAGTCCTCAAGGCCCTGAATATCAACCATTGTCATCCAACGGTCGCCCTCTGTGATAAGACCGCATGAGATACCTGCAACAGGAGCCTTAATCGGAACACCTGCGTCCATAAGAGCAAGAGTTGAACCACAGATTGAGCCCTGTGAAGTTGAACCGTTTGAAGAAAGAACTTCCGAAACAAGGCGAAGTGCATACGGGAATTCTTCTACCGAAGGAATTACAGGAACGAGTGCTCTTTCTGCAAGAGCACCGTGACCGATTTCTCTTCTGCCCGGACCACGGCTTGGCTTTGTTTCGCCGACTGAGTAGCTTGGGAAGTTGTAGTGGTGGATATATCTCTTTTCTGTTTCACCGTCAATGCCGTCAAGGAGCTGTTTGTCGGAAACAGGACCGAGTGTTGCGATTGTGAGAACCTGAGTCTGTCCTCTTGTGAACATACCCGAACCGTGAACTCTCGGAATTACGCCAACCTCTGATGCGAGAGGACGGATATCGTCCATTCCTCTGCCGTCAACACGCTTCTGCTCATCGAGTAACCAACGGCGAACAATGAACTTCTGTGTCTTATAAAGGCACTCGTCAATGAGAGCTTCGCTTTCCGGATAAATCTCGTCAAATTTTTCATGAACTGCCTCATAGATAGGCTTGAGTCTTTCGTCACGAATTCTCTTATCATCTGTATCAAGAGCAACCTTAACATCTTCTTCTGCAAATGCCTTGATTGCCTCAAACATATCATGGTCGGGTTCAAGACTTGCAAACTCAAACTTAGGCTTGCCGATTTCAGCCTTGATTTCCTCAATAAAGCTGATAATCTTCTGGTTAGCCTCGTGACCTGCCATAATAGCGTTGTACATATCGTCATCAGATACGCAGTTTGCACCTGCCTCGATCATAGCAATTCTTGAGCTTGTTGAGGCAACTGTTGTTGCCATCTGAGAAACCTTTCTCTGTTCCTCTGTCGGGTTAATGATGTACTCACCGTCAATCATACCTACAGAACAACCCGAGATAGGTCCGTTCCACGGAACATCAGAAATTGAAATTGCGATTGAAGCACCAATCATGGCAACAATTTCAGGCTGACAGTCGGGATCAACGCTCATAACCGTACAAACGATTGAAACATCGTTTCTCATGCTCTTGTCAAAAAGAGGACGGATAGGACGGTCGATTACACGGCTTGTGAGGATAGCCTTTTCCGAAGGTCTGCCCTCTCTCTTGAGGTAAGAACCGGGGATTTTGCCTACTGCGTACATCTTTTCTTCATAGTCAACCGAAAGCGGGAAGAAATCAACGCCCTCTCTTGGCTTTTCTGATGCTGTAACAGCAACATGAACTGTTGTGTCGCCGTAGTGAACAAGACACGCACCGTTTGCAAGCTGTGTCATCTTGCCTGTTTCAACCTTTAAAGGTCTGCCGGCAAATTCTGTTTCAAATACTCTGTATTTGTCGAATGTCATAAGTCGATTCATTTTAGTAAAATCCTTTCCGAAACATAAGTTTCACATTTTAAATAAAGTTCAAATTTATTCAAACGGGATTTTACGCCGATTTAGCAATAAAACCATTAAACAAAACTTACAAACACACAAAAGCATATGTTATTTAATCGTTTTACCGCTAAAAAACAGCAAATAAAAATCCCGCAGAAAATCGAATTTAGGGCAAGCTTTCGCTTGCCCTTGTGTACTTAAAAAATTACTTACGGATACCGAGTCTTGCAATGATAGAACGATATCTCTCAATGTCTACCTTTGTGAGGTAAGCGAGAAGGCTTCTTCTCTGACCAACCATCTTGAGAAGACCTCTTCTGCTGTGGTGATCCTTTTTGTGAACCTTGAGGTGCTCGGTAAGGTCATTGATTCTCTTTGTAAGAAGAGCAATCTGAACCTCCGGAGAACCTGTGTCGCCTTCGTGAGTTGCGTACTCAGCCATGATAGCCTGCTTTTCTTCTTTAAGCATTAAAAATTCCACCTTTCAAAAATAGTCGCCAACATCTCAGGGCAGGGCTGTGAAAATCCGACAAACGGCATACTCCCTGTTCCGAGACACGGTCATCTGTTTTATATTATCACAATCAAAGTCAAAAGTAAAGTGTTTTTTACAAAATCTTCTTTGCTTTTTCATTGTAGAGCATATCTATATATTCACAAATTTTCTTCTGATCTTCTTTAGACATTGAGCGATATCTTGCAATGATTGCTCTTTCGGAAAGAGTCAGTACATTGAGCGTCATGTCACCGTCGGCAACTCTTCTTTCAAAATAATCTCTGTTGTCAAGAATTGCGTTATAATCGATACCGAACATTTTAACGATTTTTCCGAGAAGCTCGTGGCTTGGTTCGGAAACTCCCGTTTCATATTTTGTATAAGTTGTTCTGTTTATCTTTAATGCGTCCGCAACCTGCTGTTGGGTAAGTCCGCACTGAATTCTGTAATAACGCATTCTGAGTCCTACCGAAGCGTCGATATTACTGCACTTTCTTTTGGGCATCTTCTGCACATCCTATCACATAAAAGTATTTCCGCTTTGCACACTGCGATTCAATTATAATACTTTTAAATAAAATATTCCACAAATGTGATAACACTTCACTAAACAAAAATCGGCATGATTTTTGTGCATTATTTTGTATTCATAAATATTTTTTTGATGAATTATACCTGCATCTATTATTATTGATTCGTAAAACTTTTATGCCTCTCTTTCGGTTTTTGTAAACCTCTTTTTCAAATTTGGTATTGAAATCTTTAAATTTTTGATGTATAATCATGTAGCGGAAGTTAGTGTGTATGTTTTTATGCAATTTCTGCGTTCTGTATTTTTGCTTTATTACAGCCGAACAACCGAAAAATTAAACGCTGGAGTAGCGCAGTTGGTAGCGCAACTGATTCGTAATCAGTAGGTCGAGGGTTCAAGTCCCTTCTTCAGCTCCATAACAAAAGCCGCATCAGAAAGCCGTTTTCAGGCTATTTGGTGCGGTTTTTATTTGTTTATTTTTACCGTAAAATATTGCGAAATATTGCATAATATTGCTTAAATATTAGTCAAATGTCAGTCAAAAAGCAGCAATCACATCAATCACACATATATGCCTAACACATTATGCATATAAAACTAAAAGCACCCTGCATTTTGCAAAGTGCTTTAAAAATTACTCTTTCGTATTCGTTTTAGCCGGATTTTTAATCATTCTGCCGTTGACGAAAATGTAGTCATCATCGGAGTTTGCGTTTTCGACTGCTTCGGTTTCACGCTGAACTTCTTCTTCCGTGAGGACATACTGCACATTATCACCTGTAAAATAACCGACAGACTCCTGCACGCCTTTTGCGATTACGGATACTATTATATAGGTTGCAATCATCGGGTAGAAAATTACCGAGAGAGCAACTGCAACAACAAGCATTGCGCCCTTTGCATAGATTACTGCGAGGAATACTGCGAATGAAACTATTACGACAAGCACAAGTGCTACAATATTTCTGAGAATTTTACCGAAAATCAACAGGAGTGAATTTTTATAAATGTCACGGAGTCTGAGGTCATAGGTAATTGTTAGCATGGGTACATAGAACAGCATAATCAGCATTGCAATTGAGAACACTATATATATGGTAAAGACAGAGCCGTAGACTATGTCTGTCTGAGCAAGTGTTCCGTAATAGAGAATTGCAAAAAACGAACATGCTACTATGAGGTAAGCGACAAATCCGTTGAAGATTGATTTTTTCAGATTTTCACGAAATGCCTGTACAAAAGTTTTGAAAACATTTACATCCTCTTTTTCAACCGAAATTTTGCGGATTACCATTACAAGTCCGGAATAGAACGGCATTGCGGGAATTATACCCAAGCTCCATAATATTACATTGTTGAATCCGGACAGAAAGCTTATGAGAATGAATATTCCGGAAAATACGGCAAACGGAATTGAGTACATCAATCCCGCAAATAACAGCTTAGGAAATCGGGTGAAAAATCGTGCAAGTGATGATTGATTGAAATTTTTCATAATTGCTAAATTAACCTTCTTAAAAAACAAATTTGACATAATTTTAGCACAAAGCACTTGTCATTTTCAATAGAATGACCATATTTGGCAGGTTACAATATTGTAACTTTAATGTTACTTTAATATTTCTTATTTGACAAATAAGTCAAAAAACTCAGATAATATGCGGTTGTTTTTTGTTTGATTTTGAAATTACATTTGGTCAACACCTTCGTTTTGACTAATCACAGAGAAATTTTTTAAAAAAATCTATTGTATTTTCATAAATAGTGTGTTATGATTGTGGCAATAGAGAGAACACAGAATGTTGTTCTCTCGCCAATATCCGGGTTTAGCGGATAAATATTTTTAATTAAGGTGAAAGCTATGAAAAAATCAACAATCAAAAGAGCTGCAGCTCTTGCAGTTGCAGGTATGATGACTGCTACTGCTCTTGCAGGCTGCGGCGGTTCTTCATCATCAGGTTCATCAAAAGATGATTCAAGTGCAGCAGGCAACGCAAAAAACGGTAAAGTTTACTATCTTAACTTTAAGCCTGAGCAGGACAAGGATTGGCAGGCTCTTGCTAAGAAGTACACGGACGAAACAGGTGTTGAGGTAACTGTTAAGACAGCTGCCGAGGGTACTTATGAGTCAACACTTACAGCAGAGATGGACAAGGATAACGCTCCTACACTCTTCCAGGTTAACGGTCCTGTAGGTCTTGCAAACTGGAAAGACTATTGTGCAGACCTCAGCTCATCAGAAATTTACAATCAGCTTACTTCAAAGGATTATGCGCTTGAAGAAGACGGCAAGGTTTACGGTATTGCTTATGTAATTGAAACATACGGCATTATCTACAACAAGACTCTTCTCCAGAAGTATTGCGATTCTGACTTTGCTTCGGTTAAGAAAATTGAGGACATCAACAGCTTTGAGAAGTTAAAGACTGTTGCCGATGAAATCCAGAAGAATAAGGATAAGCTCGGCGTTAAGGGTGCGTTCACATCAGCAGGTATGGATTCTTCATCTGACTGGAGATTCAAAACTCACCTTGCTAACCTTCCTATCTACTTTGAGTACAAGGATAAGGGCATCAAATCAACAGACGCTATCGAGGGTAAATACCTTGAAAACTATAAGAACATCTGGGATCTCTACATCACAGATTCAACATGTGATCCTGCAGACCTCGCAAGCAAGAAGGGTACAGACGCTGAAACTGAGTTTACATCAGGCGAAGCAGTATTCTTCCAGAACGGCAGCTGGGAATATTCAACAGTTACCAAGGCAGGTATGAAGGACGACGAACTCGGCATGCTCCCGATTTACATCGGCGTAGGCGATGAAGCTAATCAGGGTCTTTGCACAGGTTCAGAGAACTACTGGTGTGTAAACAACAAGGCAAGTGCTGACGATCAGGCAGCTACTCTTGAATTCTTGAACTGGTGTGTAACAAACAAAACAGGTACATCTGCTCTTGCTGATGATATGGGCTTTGTAATTCCTTTCAAGAATGCTAAGGAAGCAACCAATGTATTTGTTAAGGCTGATAACGAGCTCACAGCAGCAGGCAAAACTCCGGTAAGCTGGAACTTCACAACAATGCCAAGTGAAGATTGGAAAAACGGTGTTGGCACAGCTCTTACACAGTATGCAGCAGGTACAGGCGACTGGGACGCTGTTAAGACTGCATTTGTACAGGGCTGGAAAACAGAATATGCAAAGGCTAACGGCTGATTGTAAAATTTCTGTTTTAATTTAACAGGTTCGGAAGGGGGGCGGCATTCCGCCCCCCTTCCTTATGAACGGAAAGGCAAAATATTATGTTTAGAAAACCTAAAAGAAAAATTTATTTTCTTATATTTGTTCTTCCTACTCTTGCTGCTTTCCTTATAGGTTTTGTATATCCGTTCTTTAACGGCATTTACCTTTCATTCTGTAAATTCAGAACAACAAGCGACGCAGTATTCATTGGGTTCGGAAACTATGTCAAGGCCTTTCAGAATGAGGGCTTTTTACATTCATTCTGGTTTACGGTACTGTTTGTTATAGTATCAGTTATACTCATTAACCTCATTGCGTTTTTTGTGGCGTATGCACTCACGCTCGGAATCAGGGGTTCAAATGTATTCAGAACTGTTTTCTTTGTTCCTAACCTTGTAGGCGGTATCATTCTCGGCTACATCTGGCAGTACATTTTTAACGGTATTCTTCAGTATTACGGAACAAACCTTGCGCTTAATGCTAACTACGGTTTCTGGGGACTTGTAATTCTTATGTGCTGGCAACAGGCAGGTTATATGATGATTATTTACATTGCCGGTTTCCAGAGCGTACCTCATGATCTTTATGAGGCGGCTAAAATTGACGGCGCAGGCAAAAAACAGTTGCTTACAAATGTAACATTGCCGATGATGATGCCTTCCATCACAATCTGCACATTCCTTACACTTACAAACTCATTTAAGCTGTTCGACCAGAACCTTGCCCTCACAGGCGGTGCTCCGGGTATTGTATCACAGGGAAGCGGTACAATGGTTTATCAGACGGAAATGATGGCTCTCAATATTTACAATACATTCTATGCAAACCAGAATTCTCGTGGCGTAGGTCAGGCTGAGGGCGTTATCTTCTTCGTAATTGTTGTTATCATTGCCCTTATTCAGCTTTACTTCACAAGAAGAAAGGAGGTTCAGCAGTAATGGCAAAAGTTGCAGCAAAGGCTAAGGATAGGCCTGTAAAGAAAAAACAAACCGTAGGAATGAAAATCTTAACAATTCTCTTCTCTATTGTGTCAGTATTCTATGTTGCTCCCGTTTTCATTGTACTGATGAACTCCTTTAAGAGCAATGCGGCAATCAGCCGTGCAATCTTTGAATTTCCGAATGCAGACAGTTTTCAGGGCTTTCAAAGCTATATGACAGGTATGTTCCACGGCAACTATCCGTTCTGGAAGTCAATTGTATGGAGCTTCTTCATTACAATCGGCGGTGTTGTGCTTATTCTTTTCTGCACATCAATGTGTGCGTGGTACTTGCAGCGTTCAAATTCTCGTATATGCAAAATCATCTACTATTTCTGCATTTTCTCAATGGTTATTCCTTTCCAGATGGTAATGTTTACCCTCTCAAAGACAGCCGACAGTCTCAAGCTTACAACTCCGTGGGGTATTTTGATTATATACCTCGGATTCGGAGCAGGACTTGCGGTATTTATGTTCTCGGGATTTGTTAAATCAATTCCTGTTGAAATTGAGGAAGCCGCAGATGTTGACGGAGCAGGTCCTTTGAGAACATTCTTCGGTATTGTTCTTCCGATTATGAAACCTACTTTTATTTCGGTTGCAATACTTGAAACAATGTGGATTTGGAACGACTACCTTCTCCCCTATCTTATTCTTGATATGGATTACAAAACTATTCCGATTCACATTCAGTATCTTAACGGCAGTTACGGTCATACGGACACAAGTGCTATTATGGCGCTTATCGTTCTGAGCATCGTTCCGATTATTATTTTCTACTTTGCATGTCAGAAATACATCATCGAGGGTGTTGTTTCAGGTGCTGTAAAAGGTTAATCTTTCTTTCATTTTATTTTCAAAAGACGGCTGTGTACATTATGCTACACAGCCGTTTTTTTCTCTCGTGTTTTTTTCTCTCGTGTTTTTTTCTCTCGTGTAGACAGTTTGTATAATGCAAAACAAATTATGCCCGAGCGTAACATTGCAATTGTCTGTGTAATCCAACCGTATGAGCGTTCTTTGGACTCCCAAAAGTAATGATGCAATATGTTTTTTGATATTACAAACTATCTACACGAATTGGGTACGGCGGCTCGCCGTGTATGATTGTTCTTTAATGGAATTATATTGTAACAAAAAAATCGGGCAATCGTGATGACTGCCCGATATGCGGAAATTTTATGTGTTAACTTTTACCGTAAAAATCAGATTGACTGAAGAACAGGCTCACCGTTTTCGGCTGTAAGGTGCATTGCAGTAACACCGCCTGCACCTGCCTCAATCATTGCGTTTGCAATTTTCTCCTCAACCTCTCTGCGAATTGTGTTTCTGAGGTCACGAGCACCGCTTGCACCGTTACATGACTTTTCTGCAAGGAGCTGACAAACCTTTTCGTCAAATGTGAATTTGATGTGCTTTTCCTCAAGAGTCGGTACATACTCAGAGAGCATAAGGTCTGCAATCTTAACAAAATCGTCCTTTTTAAGGCTGTTGAATACGATAACCTCGTCAACTCTTGCGATAAATTCGGGACGGAGGAACTCAGAAAGTGCCTTCATAACCTTTTCTTTTGAGGCATCTTCTTCAGTCTTGCCAAAGCCTAATGCGCTGTCCTTTGATGCAGAACCGGCATTTGATGTCATAATGATAACAGTATTTTCAAAGTTTACTGTTCTGCCGTGAGCGTCTGTAACTCTGCCCTCGTCAAGAATTTGGAGCAAAATATTGAGAACATCGGGATGAGCCTTTTCGATTTCATCAAAGAGGAGAACCGAATAAGGTCTGCGGCGAACTTTCTCCGTTACCTGTCCTGCCTCATCGTAACCGACATATCCGGGCGGTGAACCGATAATTTTAGAAACCGAATGTTTCTCCATAAATTCACTCATATCAAGTCTGATGAGAGTTTCGGGGGTATCGAAAAGTTCCTTGCTGAGAACCTTTACAAGCTCTGTTTTACCGACACCTGTAGGACCTACAAAGATGAACGATGCAGGTCTGCGGCGAGGTGAAATCTGAACTCTGCTTCTTCTGATTGCAGATGCAAGAGCCTTTACAGCCTCGTCCTGACCGATAATTTTCTTTTTAAGCTCGTTCTCAAGGTCGGCAAGCTTTGAAAGCTCGTTTTCCTTGATTCTTGATGCGGGGATGCCTGTCCAGAGTTCGATTACCTTGGCGATATCCTCCTCTGTAACCTTTGAAACGAGAGTTTCGGGGTCAATTTCTTTAAGGTCACTGTCAATTCTTGCAAGGCTTGTGTTGACCTCGGCAAGCTGTTCGTAGTTTACCTCATCGGCATTTGTAAGAGCGTCCTTTCTGATAAGAAGCTTCTGTCTTTCGTCCTCAAGCTTATCGTGACGCTCCATGTTTTTATTGCGGAGAGCGGCACAGGCACAGCTTTCATCAAGAAGGTCGATTGCTTTGTCGGGAAGGAAACGGTCTGTTATGTATCTTTCGGAAAGGACAACCGTCTTGCGAACGATATCATCGTCAACAATTACACGGTGATGTGCCTCATAATAGCCTTTTACGCCTGCGATAACATCAATTGACTGAGCAATTGTAGGCTCGCCGACCTTTACGGGCTGAAATCTTCTTTCAAGAGCAGAATCCTTTTCGATATATTTTCTGTATTCGTTGAATGTTGTAGCACCGATGACCTGAACCTCACCCCTTGAAAGAGCCGGTTTGAGGATATTTGCGGCATTCATTGTACCCTCGTTGTCACCTGTGCCGACAAGGCTGTGAACCTCATCAATAAAGAGAATTATGTTGCCGTTCTCCTTGATTTCGGAAACAAGTCCTTTGATTCTGCTTTCAAACTGACCTCTGAACTGAGTACCTGCAACAAGTGATGTGAGGTCAAGAAGCTGAATTTCCTTGTTTTTAAGTCTTTGAGGAACATTTCCTGCGGCAATGCGGAGAGCAAGCCCCTCTGCAATAGCGGTTTTACCTACACCGGGTTCACCGATAAGGCAAGGATTGTTCTTTGTTCTTCTTGAAAGAATCTGAATTACACGCTCAATCTCGCTGTCTCTGCCGACAATGCGATCGATTTTGCCCTCTCTCGCCTTGCGTGTGAGGTCTTCACAGTAAAGATTGATGTGCTTTCTGTTCTTTTCTTTTTTCTCTTTTTTGCCCTTTTTATTATTATCCTGATTTGTCGCATTGTTGTTCTGTCCACCGAACATACTGTTGAAAAATGCAGGGAATGCAGGTGCACCGTGAGAGAAGTCATCATCCTCACTGCCGTCACCGTCTTTAGAAAAATCGCCCATCTGCTCGGCAAGGTTATCCGCACCAAGCTGTTCCATAAGCTGTGACATATCGCCGTCACCCATACTGTTCATGAGGGTGTTCATCTGATCCTGAACATTTTCAAGGTCCTCATCCGAGATACCCATTTTGCTGATAAGATCCTCAACCGGCTTGATTCCAAGCTCTTTTGCACAGGTAAGGCAATAACCTGCCGTCGGGGCGTCTTTAGAATTATTATTTGAAACGAAAACAACCGCAGGCCGTTTTCCGCATCTTGTACAAAGCATAGCATACTCCTTTTTAGGACACCAAATTGCACATTTGCTGTCATGGTAATATAAGAATTATACAACTGTTTAACAAATAATTCAATATTTATTTGTCGGAATTTATTTATTTTTAATGTCAGCTGTCTTTTTAAGTGATTCGTTGTACTCCTTAATCATTGCAAAATAGATTTTGCCGTAACGATACAAAGCGTATAGCATGGATGCGGCTGTAACCGAAAGCAATATCAGATCAAGCACCATATTTTCGTAGGCAAAAAAGGCCTTGAGAAATACGATAAGACATACGGAAAAGTAGAAAATAATTGTTCCGACCTTTCCGTACCAGTTTGCAGAAGGCGGAGTGAGTCTTTTTTTGATTAAATCGGCACCTCCGAGGAGCATAATAAGGTCTTTGACCAGAAGTGTTACAAGAATCGGAAGAACCATAGGCACATAAATCACCATACAGATAACGACCGCAAAAAGCGTTACCTTGTCTGCAATGGGATCAAGGATTTTTCCGAGAGGAGTTACCTGATTGAGTTTTCTGGCAGCCATTCCGTCAAAGCAATCGGAAAGCCCCGACAAACCTATACATATTGCCGCATATATATACTGTTCCGCAAGGAAAAAATATACAAACGGGATTATAAGCACAAATCTTACATAAGTTATAATATTAGGTATAGTAACCAAATCGGATGTTTTAAAGCTCCACACATCTTTTTCTTTTTCCATTACTGTTCCCTCCTGTTTCTTCATTCAAACTGCAACGCTGAAAAATTTAAAAACAGCACCCGAAATCATCGGGTTATTAAGCATTTCGGGATTTGAAAACTCAAGCACTCCCGAAAAGATATTAACGGCAAAAAATACAAGGATTGCCGCCTCCGCAAGTCCCAACACACCGCCGAGAAGCTTATTAATCTGTTTCACCACGGGTATTTTAAACACTCTTGCAAGTTTTTTAACAAGAATTTTTATAATTATAAAGATAATTATTGAAATAACTACACCGATAACCAAGCGGAACATTCCTGTAATAACCGGCTGAATAAGATTTTCCACCGAAGTTGACACCGCCGCTGCGGCAGAGTTCGAAACCTGAAAATCGTTTGTATAGACACTTGAATCCAATCCGAAAATTGAAAGGAAGAATCCGAGCATTCCCATAACCCAGTTTGGCAAAGCCGAAAAACTGTTTGCAATGGCTGAATTGATGCCCTGAGTGTCAATCATTTGTTGCAGATTTGTTGTTAAGGTCTGCTGAACAAATGCCGTATAAACCCACGATGCAAGAAAATTTGAAATGTGATATGCAAGAAAGCCCGTGAGAGCCACACCTGCAACATTGAGAATTGTAATTGCTATGCCACGCTTGAAATCAATAAAAAACAAAAGCGCAAACACGGCAATAATAATTATATCTGCAACCAAATTTATTACTCCTGTTTTGAAGTTTGAGCGGTATCGTCGCTCGATACACTGTCAAGGTCAATAAACCTAATTTGATTTACGCTGAGAATGTAAGCGGTGTAGTCCGAGGCAAGCACAATCTTTTTTGAACCGGTTCCCGAATTTGTCGAATAAAGCAAATCGCCTTTTTGATTATAACCGTAAACAACATTTCCGTCAAGGATTGCAACCGTACCCTTGTAGACAGAAAGCGAATCGGCTTTGTGTTCAGTATTTATTGTGTACTGTGCCTCACCGTTACTGTTATAGCTTATGAGAGCAACACTTCTTCCGTCACCGCTCCTTGAAAGAGCCATTGTATAGGTTGATGTATCTGTGTTAAAGCAGTAATTTGAAAGAGTTTTGTCCTCATAGCTTACTGTTTTGTAATTCTTTTCACCTTTTTTAACAATATAGCTTGCCTGTGAGCCCACAAGAACCGCCGTATCTGAGGTCAGATACTTGCAATCAAGCACGCTGTCACCCGAAATTTTGTAGGTTGAAACAGGCTTTTCCTGTGAAAAATCAAGCACATAAACGCCCGTTACCGCTGAACCCTTATCACTTGACACACCTGCGGCAACGCAACCGGAGCCGTCCTTGTTAATTGCTACCGATGTTATATAATACTCCGAAAAAGAATATTTGTAAATTCTGTTATTATTTTTGCTGTAGGCATACAGCGTTGTAAGATAACCGTTGTCCTCGGTAACAAGACAGTATGTACCGTTTGAGGCAACATCACCTGTGTATATTTTATTTTCGGCATTGCCTGAGTAAAGCGTTTCGTCAAAACTGCTTATCTCATAGCTTGCACTGCCGATTCCGTATGTGAGAAATCTGTTTTCATTGTTTTTCATTACGGGATTTGAATGTGTAAGCTGAAGTCGTGCAACCTCTGTACCCGAATTTGTAAGGGTTACGAACGAGGTGTCCGACGCATACACGGCATGTCCCTGTGACACTGCAAAGTTGCCAGATGAAACCTCGGAACCGATAATGTCAACGGGATAGCCGTGACCGGCATTTCCGAGTACATCATAAGTCCACCAGTTTGAGATATTCTCCCATGTGAGCTTGTCACGGTTTGCAAAGGCAAAAACTATAAGTCCTGCAGCAATGGCAATACACGCACCGAGTACGATTTTCTTGACAGCCTGCGGCGACATTTCGGTTTTTTCCTGTTCATAATCGTCAAGAGGCATATCCTCATAGCTCATTACATCTCTGTCGGTTTTATGTGTCTTTCGTTTTGAATAATGTCCTTTAAATTTTTTAAACATCAGCGTTCACTCCTTTTTGTGAACTGTTGTCATTTTCATAATTCACACGATTCAGGTACAATCCACAAGCCTGTGCGGTGGGACCCGAATATTTTCTGTTTTTCTTTTCTATAATGGAGGGGATTTCATCGGGAGCAATTTTACCCTGCTGAATCCTGAGAAGTGTTCCCACCATAATACGAACCATATTGTACAAAAAGCCGTCAGCCTCAACCTTCATTGTAACAAGGTCGCCCTCACGGGTTACCGAAAAGGCTTTTATATTTCTGGTCATATCCCCTTTTTCACGGTTATCAAGCGTGCAAAAGGAAGTGAAATCGTGTCTGCCGACATATGCCTGAGCGGCTTTGTCAAGCAGATTTTCGTCAATTTTGTATCTGTAATGAAGTGCGTATCCGTCAAGAAACGGATTTCGCACCTCGCTGTTCCAGATTTTGTAGATATATTCCTTGCTTGTGCAGGAATAGCGGGCGTGAAAATCGGGTGCTACCTCTTTGCAGTCAAGAACCGCAATGCTCAGCGGCAGCCAGCGGTTAAGCGCCGCCTTGAGCCTTTCGGGCTTTATGGGATGCTCTGTTTTAAGGCTGATGCAGTACATATTTGCGTGAACTCCGCTGTCTGTGCGACTGCATCCCTTTACATCAAAGTCATTGCCGATAATCTTTGAAAGAGCAGTTTGAAAAGCCTCCTGAACCGTCATTGCGTTCTGCTGAATCTGCCAGCCGTGGAACTCTTTTCCGTCATATGAAATTGTGAGAAGAAGATTCCTTAAACTGCCGCAGGCAGGAATATGTTGCATAAAATCACTCCGCCGATTAGAAGTGCGACCATTACAAAAGATACATAGTCACGCTTTGCCATATGAATAGTTTTCATTCGTGTTCTTCCTGTTCCGCCACGGTAGCAACGGCACTCCATAGCTGTTGCAAGCTCGTAGGCTCTTCTGAATGCCGAAACAAAAAGCGGAATAAGAATAGGGATAAACGCCTTTACCCTCTGAATAATATTACCCGACTCCATATCGGCACCTCGTGCCTTTTGAGCCTGAGTAATTTTGTCGGTTTCTTCAAGAAGTGTGGGAACAAATCTTAAAGCAAGCGACATCATCATTGCAATCTCGTGAACGGGAAAGTGCAGTTTTGCAAGCGGCTTCATCAGTCTTTCGATTGCGTCCGTAAGCTCTGTCGGAGAGGTTGTGAATGTAAGACAGGAGCTTGCAAGGATAAGACAGATGATTCTTACCGAAACAAAAATTGCTCTGTTAATGCCGTTTAAGGTAATTTTGAAAATTCCCCATTGTACAAGCGGTTCACCCGAACCGTAGAACACATTGAGAATTGAGGTTACTATTATAATAAATATAATTACTTTCATGCTTTTGAAATAGAACTTTGCAGGCACCTTGCTTGCCGCAACAAAAAGTGCGGTAAAAAGCACAACAAGCGCAAGCGAAGCATAATTAAAAGTACAGAAAATAATTACGAGAAATCCGACAAGCATAATCAGCTTTGCACGGGGATCACATTTGTGGATTACGCTGTTCGCAGGAAAATACTGACCGAACGCAACATCTCTTACCATATTTTACCCTCCTTGTCAAGCAGTGAGGAAATACAGTCCATTGCCTCATCAACAGTAAGTATTCCTTCGGGAACATTAAAACCTTTTTCACGCAGTTCAAGCATAATCTTTGTTATCTGCGGTACTCGAAGTCCTATTTTTTCAAGCTCTCGTCCCTTTGAAAAAACTTCTTTCGTCTTATCAAACATAACGAGGTTTGACTTGTTCATAACGATTATTTTATCGGCAACCCTTGCAATGTCTTCCATGCTGTGAGATACAAGGATAACGGTGTTTTTGCGTTCCTTGTGATACTGCACAATCTGGCTCAACAGCACATCTCTGCCCATAGGATCAAGACCTGCGGTCGGTTCGTCAAGAACGAGAACCTCGGGATTCATTGCTATAACGCCTGCAATTGCTGCCCTTCTCTTTTCACCGCCCGAAAGGTCGAACGGAGATTTTTCAAGAAGTTCATCTTTAAGTCCGGTAAATCTTGCGGCGTCATTTACCGCTTTTTCAAGCTCTGCACCGCTCTTGCCCATATTCGTAGGGCCGAATGCGATATCCTTGGCAACGGTTTCTTCAAAAAGCTGATATTCGGGATACTGAAATACCATTCCGACTTTGAAACGGATTTTTCTGATATCCTTGGGATTTGCCCAGATATCCTCGCCGTCAAGAAGAACCTGTCCCGAAGTTGGTTTCATAAGTCCGTTGAGCATTTGAACAAGTGTTGACTTGCCCGAGCCAGTGTGTCCCATAATGCCGATAAACTCGCCTTTTTCAATTGAAAGGCTCAAATTATTGACAGCGGTTTTCTCAAACGGAGTGCCTGTTCCGTAAACATAGCTTAAATTTTTCAGTTCAAGCACCTTGCTCATGACAGCACCTCCTCAAGCATTTTTACACATTGCTCTGCATTGAGAGGAAGTTTGTCAAATTTCACTCCGCACCCCCTGAGTCTGTATGCAAGCTCTGTTGCCTGCGGAACATCAAGACGGTGCTTTTTGAGCAGCTCCGCCTGTGAAAAAACTTCTTCGGGTGTACCCTGAGTGAGGATTTTTCCTGCGTCCATAACGACAACTCTGTCGGCAAGGACTGCCTCTTCCATATAGTGTGTGATGAGGACAACCGTCATATTCTTTTCACGGTTGAGTTTTAAAAGCGTTGTCATTACCTCGTCACGGCCGTTAGGGTCAAGCATTGCCGTGGGTTCGTCAAGAACTATGCATTGCGGCTGCATTGCAAGAATTCCCGCAATTGCAATACGCTGTTTCTGACCACCCGAAAGCTTGAACGGAGCGTGTTCACGGTAATCGTACATATCAACGGCTTTGAGGGCATCGTCAACCCTCTGTCGGATCTCCTTTGGCGGTATTCCGAGGTTTTCGGGACCGAAAGCAACATCTTCCTCAACAACGCTTGCAACAAGCTGGTTGTCGGGATTTTGAAGTACAAGTCCCACTTTTTCTCTTATGTCATATGTCTTGTTTTCATCTGATGTGTCATCTCCGTCAACATACACTTTGCCCTTATCCGGCAATAGCATTGCGTTGAGATGTTTTGCAACAGTTGACTTTCCACATCCGTTGTGACCGAGAAGGGCAACAAATTCACCCTTTTCGATATTGAGAGAAACACCGTCAACCGCATTTTTGTACGGCTGACCGCTTTCAATGTCGGAATATGAAAAGCTGATGTTGTCAAGTGAAATAAAGCTCATTTATTATTTCTCCCATATTGCGGTTGAGCCGCACGGCAATACAAGTCCCGTGTCGCTCACCTTCAGTCCTATTTCATCGCTTGATACTTTTCCGCCGAAGTCCTTCTGCAAAAGAACTCCGAGCAAATACTCCATTACAGCGGGAGAAAGTCCCGTTGTGTAGGAATTGAGAATGAAAAACAGCGGATTGTCTGAGAGAACCTGTTTGCACAGGGTTACGAGTGAATAAAGCTGTTCTTCAAGTTTCCAGACCTCACCGCCCGGACCTCTGCCGTACGACGGAGGATCCATGATGATTCCGTCATACCTGTTGCCACGGCGGATTTCACGCTGTACAAATTTTACGCAATCGTCAACGAGCCAACGGACAGGTCTGTCGGCAATACCGCTTGATGCGGCATTTTCCTTTGCCCACTGAACCATGCCCTTTGATGCGTCAACATGGCAAACGGTTGCGCCTGCGTTCATACACGCAAGAGTTGCACAGCCTGTGTAACCGAAAAGGTTGAGAATTTTAAGCGGTCTGTTTTCGTTTTTAATTTTTTCTGCGGCAAAATCCCAGTTAACTGCCTGTTCGGGGAACACACCCGTGTGCTTGAATCCCATAGGCTTGATGTTGAAAACGAGGTCGCCGTAATTTACAGTCCAGCGGTCTGGAACTTTTTTGTACTGCTCCCAACTTCCTCCGCCACGATTTGAGCGGTGGTAACGGGCATGTGCCGAATACCAAAGAGGATTTTTCTTTTCGCTTGACCAGATAATCTGCGGATCGGGACGGATAAGGATTATATCTCCCCATCTTTCAAGTCTTTCCCCGTCAGAGGTATCTATAAGTTCATAATCTTTCCATTTATCAGATAATCGCATTATGCAAGTCTTTCCCTTACTACCTGTGCGGCTTCTTCCGCAAGGTTCTGAATTTCTTCGAGGTTTTCGCCCTCGAGCATTACTCTTACGAGAGGTTCTGTTCCCGACACACGAACAAGAATTCTGCCTCTGTCACCGAGGATTTCGCTAACTCTTTCGATTTCAGCCTTGATTTCCCTGTCTGTATAGAATGAGAGCTTGCCCTCTCTGCTGACCTTTACATTAATGAGCACCTGCGGCAAACGCTCCATAATCTTTGCAAGCTGACTGAGCTTTTCGCCTGTTCTCTTCATAATGCTGAGAATCATTGCACCTGAAAGCTGACCGTCGCCTGTTGTTGCATAGTCAAGCAAAATGATGTGACCGCTCTGCTCGCCGCCGATGTTGTAGCCCTCCTGCATCATAGCCTCAAGAACATATCTGTCGCCAACCTTTGTTGAAACAAAGTGCATATCGTTTTCTTCGCAGAACTTGTTAAAGCCCATGTTTGTCATAATTGTTCCGACAACGGCATTCTTTTTGAGTACGCCTCTCTGCTTCATATCATTTGCACAGATTGCAATAAGGTAATCGCCGTCAACAAGGTTTCCGCTTTCGTCAACCGCAAGACATCTGTCGGCATCACCGTCAAATGCAAGACCGCATGAAAGCTTATGTTCACGAACATACTTCTGCAATTTGCTCATATGAGTTGAACCGCAGTCACGGTTGATATTCACACCGTCAGGCTCGTCAAAAAGCATATGAACCTTTGCACCAAGCTTTGTGAAAAGCTTTTCGGCTGTTCTTGAAGAAGAACCGTTTGAGCAGTCAAGGGCGATTTCCATACCCTCAAAGTCGCAGTCAACTGCCGAAACAAGGTGGTCAATATACAAATCAGCCGCCTCTGTATCATATGTTACTCTGCCGATATTTTCATCTGTTGCGGATGCATACGGAACAACATGGTCAAGTACGATTTCTTCAATTCTGTTTTCGAGGGCATCGGGGAGCTTGCATCCGTCAGAACTGAAAATTTTGATACCGTTAAATTCAAACGGGTTGTGTGATGCGGAAATCATAATACCTGCATCGGCATTGTATTTGCCTACAAGATAAGCAACCGCAGGAGTAGGAACTACCCCGAGAATGTGAACATTTGCACCTACCGAGCAAAGTCCTGCAATAAGTGCGCCCTCGAGCATATCGCCCGAAAGTCTTGTGTCCTTTCCGATTAAAATTGTGGGGTGTTCAACCTCATCGCTGATAAGAACCATTGCCGCCGCTCTGCCTATATTCATTGCAAGTTCGGGTGTAAGCTCTGCGTTTGCAACACCTCTTGCACCGTCTGTACCGAATAATCTTCCCATTATACATATTCCTCCGTTAAATAATTTGTAGATTGTAAATTTTCAAAACTGCAATTTTCGGTATAACCCAAGTAAAAACCTTACACTCTGTTGAATTATACACTCATATTGTGACTGATTTATGACTCCCTGTCACCAAAGAGAGTCGGCTGTGTAGGCTGTGCATTTACAACGCCCTTAGGGAATTCACAGCCGAGATGCTTGCAAGCCTCGGCAGTTATGCATCTGCCCCTCGGTGTTCTGCTGACAAAACCTATCTGCAAAAGATACGGTTCATAGACATCCTCGATTGTTACAGCCTCTTCACCGATTGCCGCCGCAAGTGTTTCAAGTCCGACAGGACCGCCGTTGTAAAAACGAACGATTGCCTCAAGCATTCTTCTGTCGTTGCGGTCAAGACCGAGCTCGTCAATTTCAAGTCTGTCAAGTGCTGTTCTTGCGGTTTCAAGTGTGATGACGCCGTTTGACATAACTTGTGCAAAGTCACGCACACGCTTTAAAAGTCGGTTTGCAATTCGTGGTGTTCCCCTTGAACGGGACGCAATTTCAAGCGCACCGTCATGTTCAATTTTTATTCCGAGGATTCCTGCACTTCTCTCAACAATCTGTGCAAGCTCCTCGGGAGTGTAGAGCTCAAGTCTTAACACCACACCGAAACGGTCACGCAAAGGAGCGGTCAGCTGACCTGCTCTTGTGGTTGCTCCGACAAGTGTAAATTTTGGCAACGGCAGATGATACGAAGCCGCCATCTGACCTTTACCCGTGATGATGTCAATTGCAAAGTCCTCCATTGAAGGGTAAAGTATTTCTTCAACGGAACGGCTCAGTCTGTGAATTTCGTCAATAAAAAGCACATCGCCCTCGTTAAGGTTGGTAAGCAATGCCGCAAGGTCGCCCGGCTTTTCAATTGCAGGACCTGAGGTTATTCTCATTGACACACCGAGTTCATTCGCAATGATTCCCGAAAGAGTTGTTTTACCGAGTCCCGGAGGGCCGTAGAGCAGTACATGGTCAAGGGTTTCGCCTCTGATTTTTGCCGCCTCGATAAAAACCTTGAGGTTTTCCTTTGCCTTTTCCTGTCCTATGTATTCCGAAAGTGTTTTCGGTCGCAGAGGGTTGTCACTCTCTGCCGTATCTTCGGGAATTTCGGAAGTATCGGTTATTCTGTTTTCAAAATCAAATTCATCCGAGAATTCCATTTTACTCATATGTTACTGTCTTCCCATCTGTTTTAATGTGAGCGAAATAAGCTGTTCAACAGGCAAGGCGCTGTCGAGTGTTGCGAGTACGGGCGAAACATCCGAAGGAGAATAGCCCAAAACCCCGAGTGCCTCGATTGCTTTCGGAACATTTCCCGTTGAAACATTCACGCTGTTCTGTGCCGCCTGTGCAAAGGAACTGTCCTCTTTAGCCGCTTTTGCAAGCTTGTCCTTGAGTTCAAGAACAATTCTCTGTGCAATTTTTTTGCCTATTCCCTGTGCTCTTGTAATTGTTTTGAGGTCATCGGAGGCAATTGCCATTGCAACCTGTTCGGGACTGAGCTCCGACAAAACCGCAAGTCCTGCCTTTGGACCTACACCGCTTACGCTGATGAGGTTTTTAAAGGTTTCAAGCTCTGCTTTTGTTGCAAAGCCGAAAAGGTCAACCGCATCTTCCCTTACATTAAGGTAGGTGTAGAGCGTTACCTCTGTGTTAAGCTTTACGGCTTTAAGTGTGTTCATTGTTGTCTGGCACATATAGCCGACACCGCCGCACTCTACTACCGCCGCATTTGATTCTATAGCAATAAGTTTTCCTCTTACGGAATAAAGCATATTTAAAGTCCCTTTCCGTACATTACTCTTCTGAGCTGTGAGCCTGCCGCCTGTGTGTGACAGATTGCAATTGCAAGTGCGTCACAGGTATCATCGGGTTTCGGAATTTCTTTCAGCTTTAAAAGCCTTGCGGTCATTTCCATAACCTGTGGTTTTTTAGCCTTGCCGTATCCCGTTACAGCCGTTTTGACTTGAAGAGGAGTGTACTCAAAGATTGGTATTTTAAGTTTTTGTGCCGCAAGCAGGGTTACTCCCCTTGCCTGAGCAACATTGATAGCCGTTTTCTGATTGGTCTGAAAGTAAAGTTTTTCGATTGCAAGGGCGTCGGGGCGACATCTGTTGAGAATAGCATAGGTTTCGTCATAGATGTACTCAAGCCGTTTGTTAAAATCAGTTCCGGCAACAGTTTCAATTGCACCGTAACCGAGAGTTTTATATGTATTCGATTGAAAATTGATTGCTCCCCAACCTACAATGGCATATCCGGGATCAATTCCAAACACTACCAAAACAATACCTCCGAAAAAATCCAAAAATGGCATAATAACATAGCTTAAAACATTATAACACACACAACTTTATTTATCAATAAAATTATTCGTTAATCTGCGTATTCCGCTCAAAATGTACATAAGAAACATTGAACGGCTGATTTACTCGGTTTTTTGCGTGTTATCGGCACGGCTGAGCGTGATTTTTGAACCGTTGTATGACAAATCAAGCTTTTTTCCGTGGGGAATATATTCAAAGGTGTAGTTTCGGTAAAGTTTCGGCACAAATATGACAAGCGTTGTATCATCGGCAACATATTTTCCGCAAAGCTCCGCCTTGTCTTTTCCGCTCATCATAATAAGGGACGCATTTTCACCGTCAAACGAAAGGCTTATCTTTCCGCCGCCGTCAAGCTCTGCACTCCAGTCTGTGCAGGTAAGCTCGTTTTGATATCCCGATGTGTCGGCACTGCATGAACAAAGCAGAAAACATAAGCAGATTAAAAGCAAAATGACAAATTTCTTCATAAAAACCGCCCTCACAGGTATATGATATTATTACAGATTATTCATGAAATCAGATAATTAGTACATATACCGTTGACGGCAGAAAACGAAATTTACAGTTTTGTTATAATTCTTGAAAAGCATAATTATTTTGTGTATATTGTATGGTGTGATTTTATGGAAAATTTTAAAAACGAGAACACGGAGGGATTGTTTTGCAACATGAGATAACCGAAAAGCATAATGTTTTTGAAGAAAACGGAGAGGTTATGTGTGCAGGCTGGGCAAGAACGCCTGTTTTTGAATATAACAGCGAACAGAGCAAAACAAGCGGAAAACACAGCGAAAGGGATTGCTATTTCATAAGCAACACAGAGGTTTCGCTCTATCTTTCGGTTGAAAATTTAGGCATGGAATTTGCGGTAAAAATTGCGGTTGCCGACCTTAAAAGAGGCGGTGTGATTTATGATTGTGTTGTAAAGAAATTTGTTTTCAGCAAGAACGAGCTTCCCGAATCGGGCAGTTCGGGAGAGCTTTTGTACACGGACAAAAGACTTCAGCTGCAGTTGACAAACACACCGAACGGAAGATTTTTAAAATGTGATTTTATCGACTTTGGCGGCATAAAAAATCTTTACTTTAACATTAATCTCAAAAAGACGGCGGGCGAAAGTCTTAACGAAATTGCACCGTTTGAGAGAGACAGAAAATATTTTTATCTCAAACGCTTTGTTCCCAAATTTGTCGCAGGTGGAATTATCCGTGTTGGCGGTATGGAATATTCTTTAAACGAAACAACCACAAACGCTTACTTTGACTGGACACGCTTTTCAAAGCCGAGAAAGCATAATTACCAGAGATTAAGCTCCGACTGCTTTATTGACGGAAAACGCTTTTCCCTCTGCCTTGCAAGCAGAGTCGGTGACAACCGTTACGGCAACGAAAATTGCTTTTTCACAGACGGTCATCTTGTAAAACTGTCGCAGATAAATGTTAAAAGCACAGGCGGAAAGCTTGACAGACCGTGGTACTTTAAGGCGGGATATTCGGCAGTTGACATTACATTCAAGCCGTTCACCGTAAAAGGCGAGGCTATGGCGGCATATATGGACAAAACAACCGTAATTTTCGGCAGACTCTACGGAGAATTAAAGAGAGTTGATATGGATAAGCCGTTAGTCCTCGATAATTCTCAGGCACACATTGTTCTGACGGAATTTTAAAAATAAAATCGGCAAAAATAAACACGGCAATCATTTCAGATAATGAACTGCCGTGTTTTAATTTTATATAATAAAGTCGGGAAAACAATGCTTTGCATTAAGCAAGCTGTGTTCCCGACCGAAATTTTCAATTTTCCGTTTTCAACTTTAAATTTGTAAAATTACACTTCCCTGTTCGGGTCTGTGTTTTTCTGCTTAACAGGAGCTTTCGTAGCATCTTTGTCGGTAAATCTTGCAAAGATTGAAAGTGTTGTGAGAAAGCAGATAAGAATGTACAAAAGAAGTGCAATTACAGAAGCAAGGCTGATTGTATAGCTTACCATTGTGATAATTGAAAGCACACCGAGCAAACAGCAGATGATTGAAACGATATTCTTCATATTGCGTTCTTTGTCAAGAGCGCAGAAGAAAAATCCTGCAATCGGAATAATGAAGAAAATCGGCATAAAGAGCGAATACTTAAAAACCGCATCATTTGAACCGCTGAGTCCCCATACAGACATAATATCAAATACGGAATAAGAATGGAGTACATTTTTTCCATCAATGTACTGGAAATACGGCAACGCACAGAGTACGATTTCAACGAGATAAAGCACGCAAAGTGTGATTCTTAATTTTTTTCTTGTTTTGTTTTCGGGTATTTTGAGCATTTTATTCCTCCGAGATTTTTTTAAAATCATTTTTAAATCATCGATATGTTACATTGTAACACAAATTATTCAGTTGCACAATAGAAATTTTAGTGTTATAATTATGACTAATGTACACAAAACACTGCATTCGTACATTGCTTTATTCTGTGCAAAAAGGAGATAATATAATGGGATATATAAATGAATCCGTAATTTATAATATTTATCCGCTCGGTTTTTGCGGAGCACCAAAGGAGAATGATTTCAAACAGGAATACAGACTTGACAAAATTTACGGCTGGATTGACCATATGAAGTCAATGTCGGTAAACGCACTTGTTTTTAACCCTGTTTTTGAAAGTTCAAAACACGGCTATGATACTATTGATTATAAAAAAATCGACTGTCGGCTCGGTGACAACGAATCTTTCAAAAAAATTTGCAAAACACTTCACGATAACGGCATCAAAATTATGCTTGACGGCGTTTTTAATCATGTGGGAAGAGATTTCTTTGCCTTCAAAGATGTTCAGCAGAACCGTGAAAATTCAAGATATGCGTCTTGGTTTGAAAATGTAAACTTCCGGAACAACAGCCCGTATAACGACGGTTTCAGCTATGAGGGCTGGGCAGGTTACTACGACCTTGTAAAGCTTAATCTCCACAATGACGAGGTAGTAAACTATCTTCTTGACTGTGCAAGATTTTGGATTGATGAGTTTGATATTGACGGACTTCGCCTTGATGCGGCTGACTGCATTGACATTGAATTTTTCAAGAAATTAAAAAATGTTTGCAAAGAGAAAAAGTCCGATTTCTGGCTCTACGGTGAGATTACCCACGGCGATTACAATCATTGGGCAAATCCCGATGTGCTTGACTCGGTTACAAACTACGAATGCTACAAAGGCATTTATTCAAGCCATAATGACCACAACTATTTTGAAATTGCTCATTCTCTTAACAGACAGTTTGCTAACGGCGGTATTTACAGAAACATCTACACATATAATTTCGTTGATAACCACGATGTAAACCGTGTTGCAAGTATGCTTAAAGACAAAAATCATCTCAACAATGTTTACACGATGATGTATACAATGCCCGGAGTACCGTCAATTTACTACGGAAGTGAATTTGGCATTGAGGGTATGAGAACTGCCTACAGCGATTATGAGCTTCGTCCCTGTCTTGATCTTGATTCCATTCCGAATCCGAACTATGAACTTCTTGAGCATATCAAAAAACTCGGTGTAGTAAGACTTGCACTCGAAGCTCTCAAGTACGGCGATTTTGAAAACATAAATATTCAGAATGAAAAGCTTGTATACAGAAGAAAAACCGACAATCAGACTGTTTTTGTTGCATTCAACCTTACAGACCGTGTTGAAAGAATCGGTTTTGACACAGGCTGCAACGCAAAGCTTACAGATGTTCTCAACGGCAACGAAGTTATTGATGTAAACGGTTACTATGAAATTGAAATGCAGCCGTATCAGTCAAGGATTCTTGTTGTTAATGACGGAAGTTTCAGGGTTGATTTCAATGCAGACAATACAGATTGCAGGGCAGCTGAAATTGACGAAGCTCCTGCAAATGAAGAAACTTCAGTTAAAGCTGTTAAAACAGAAAATTGCTGTGAAAGCAATTCGGACAATGCCGAAAATACGACAAAAGAAATCAAGCCGGGTATTTACCTACATTTCAAGGGTGGCGAATATGAGGTTATCAACTTTGCAACCCACAGCGAAACAGGTGAAAAACTTGTAATTTACAGAAATCTCCACAACACAAGTGAAGTGTGGGCAAGACCTGTCGAAATGTTTGCCGAAAAAGTTGATGTTGACGGCAGAAAAACAGACAGATTTACTTTTATAGGTTGACAATAAGCGTAAGCAAATGATTAAAAAGACCGAATATATTTTTTATTCCGGTCTTTTTTTGTGTAAAAATACTGCTTTTTAATCGTGATGACAAGATTTGACTATATTTTTGCAAATAGTGTGTTGAATAAATCACATAATATGATAAAATAGACATATGTTGTGTTTGACTGAATTTTTGTTTTTTTTGAAAGTAACTTAGGGGGATTGAATATTATGTTGAGGGATTTAAAGCCAACCGATAATGTAGGTGGTTTCGATGTCAGACCCGGCAACTTTCTTTTAAACGGTGCAACAACCGTTTCCGGCGGTGTGAACTTTACTATTCATTCGGTTTATGCCGTTGAGTGTACATTGCTTTTATTCAGACCTTATGCAAAATTTCCGTATGCAAGGCTCAGATTTCCGGATTCTTACAAAATCGGCAACACCTATTCAATGCTCGTGTTCGGTCTTGATGAGATTGATTTTGAGTATGCATATTCCTTTGACGGTCCGTATGAACCCGAAAAAGGAATTATTTTTGATAAAAAGAAATACATTCTTGACCCATACGCAAAGGCTGTAATCGGTCAGAGCGGCTGGGGTAAAAAACAGGAGCATGAGGGTGTTTATAAGGCAAGAGTTGTAAACAGCGACTATGACTGGGGCAACTGCACTCAGCCGAAGCTTCCGTTTGAAGAGCTTATTATTTATGAATTGCATGTAAGAGGCTTTACTCAGGACGGCTCCTCAGGCGTTAAAAACAAAGGCACATTCGCAGGTATCCGTGAAAAAATCCCCTATCTTAAAGAACTGGGCATCAATGCCGTTGAAATGATGCCTATTTTTGAGTTTGACGAAATGGGCTCATATCGTAATTATGACGGTCGTCAGCTCTACGATTACTGGGGCTATAACACCGTATGTTTTTTTGCTCCGAACACAAGCTATGAAAGCGACCACAAGCATCATCACGAAGGCAGAGAGCTTAAACAGCTTGTTCGTGAGCTTCACGAAAACGGAATTGAAGTTATCCTTGATGTTGTGTTCAACCACACGGCAGAGGGCAACGAAATGGGACCGTATTTCTCGTTCAAGGGCATTGACAACAACATTTACTATATGCTCACTCCGGACGGAAAGTATTACAATTTCAGCGGCTGCGGCAATGTTCTCAACTGCAATCAGCCGATTGTGCAGCAGTTTATACTTGACTGTCTGCGTTATTGGGTAACAGAATACCGCATTGACGGTTTCCGTTTTGATCTTGCGTCAATTTTGGGAAGAAACGAGGACGGTACTCCTATGGATAAGCCTCCGCTTCTCAAGAGCCTTGCGTTTGATCCGATTCTCGGCGGAGTAAAGCTTATTGCAGAGGCATGGGACGCAGGCGGACTTTATCAGGTCGGCAGTTTCCCGTCATGGAACAGATGGGCTGAATGGAACGGAAGATACCGTGACGACCTCAGAAGATTTCTTAAAGGCGACAGCCATCTTGCATGGGATGCGGCTCAGAGAATTACAGGCTCAAGAGATTTGTATGACCCTACCTACAGAGGCTACAATGCGTCGGTAAACTTTCTTACCTGTCATGACGGATTTACTCTTTATGATATGTATTCATACAACGAAAAGCACAATCTTGAAAACGGCTGGAACAATACTGACGGTGCTAATGACAACAACAGCTGGAACTGCGGTGCCGAGGGTGATACAAATGATTACAATATCAACAAGCTCCGTATCAAAATGATAAAGAATGCTTTTGCAACCCTTATGTGCAGTCAGGGACCTGCTCTTTTCCTTGCAGGTGATGAATTCTGCAACACTCAGTTCGGCAACAACAACGCTTACTGTCAGGACAACATTATCTCATGGCTTGACTGGACAAGAAAAGAAAAGCATAAGGATGTATTTGAATTTTTTAAATATATGATTGCTTTCAGAAAGAGATTCCATATTATTACAGACAGCAGAGGCAAGGCAACATGCAGTTATCCGCCTGTCAGCATCCATTCAAATGTTGCGTGGAGTGCCAAGTATTACGATGATACAAGAATGATTGGCGTTATGTATGCCGGTGTAAGTCTTAAACAACAGGGACTTGACGAGTTTGTTTACTTTGGCATCAACGCTTATTGGGATTATGTAAATGTTGAGCTTCCCGACCTTCCCGAAGGATACCACTGGAAACTTTATATCAACACAGGCAACGAGCCTCAGGATGTAATCCTTGAGGACAGAAATGTTATTCTCTATGACAGACGAATTAATATGGCAGGCAGAAGTGTCATTGTTGCTGTCGGAGAAAGATATTAATTATAAGGACAATTTCTTTGTTTAAGAAAACCGCCCCTACACGAAAATGTGTGGGGGCTTCATGTTTTTATAGGTTTCGGATTGTTGTAGAAATTGCATAAATAAAAAGTTTATTCCTTGAAATATCGGTGAAAAGTTTGTATAATTAGAGTGACAGTATTTTTAAGGAGAATATTTATGCAAAGAGAAAATTTTAAGTCGAGGACAGGTTTTCTCCTTGTAAGTGCAGGCTGTGCAATTGGCATAGGCAATGTCTGGCGTTTTCCGTATGTTACGGGCGAAAACGGCGGCGGATTGTTCGTGCTTTTTTATCTTGCATTTCTTGTGCTTATGGGAATTCCCGTTCTGACAATGGAGCTTGCAGTCGGCAGAGCAAGCAGAAAAAGTGCCGTATTAAGCTATAAAACACTTGAAAAGCCAAAGAGCAAATGGCACATTCACGGTTGGCTGTGTATGATAGGCTGTTACCTTTTGATGATGTTTTACACGCCTGTTTCGGCTTGGATGTTAGATTACTTCTATAAATTTGCAACGGGAACATTTAAAAGCGGAATGAACTCAGAACAGGTTTCGGGAGTGTTTAACAACCTTATGGCATCGCCTGTTGAGATGATTATATGGCTTGCGATAATCGTTGTATTCGGATTTTTTGTATGCAGTCGAGGACTTCAAAAAGGCATTGAAAAGGTCAGCAAGGTTATGATGGTTGCGTTGCTTGCACTGATTATTATTCTTGCAATCAACAGTATGATGCTTTCAAATGCGGGAGAAGGCTTGAGCTTTTATCTTGTTCCCGATTTCGGAAAGGTTAAAGATGTAGGACTCGGCAAGGTAATCACCTCTGCAATGAGTCAGGCGTTTTTCACACTCGGACTCGGAATCGCATCAATGGAAATTTTCGGCAGTTATATGAACAAAGACCGCACGCTTTACGGTGAGGCTGTTCAGATTTGTGCATTGGACACTTTTGTTGCAATTGTTGCCGGACTTATCATCTTCCCCGCTTGCTTTTCATTTGGCGTTCAGCCCGACCAAGGACCTGCCCTTATTTTTGTGACGCTTCCGAATGTTTTCGTAAATATGACGGGCGGTCGGATTTGGGGTACGCTTTTCTTTCTGTTTATGACATTCGCAAGCTTTTCAACGGTTATTGCCGTGTTTGAAAACCTTGTTGCTTTTCTTACCGACACATTCGGCATGAGCAGAACAAAGGCGTCAATAATCAACGGAATTATTATGTTCTTTGCGTGTCTGCCGTGTATTTTCGGATTCAACATTTGGAGCGACTTCAACATTCTCGGCAAGGGTGTACTTGACCTTGAGGACTTCGTTGTCAGCAACCTTCTTCTTCCGATCGGTGCAATGGTTTACCTCCTGTTCTGCACAACAAAATTCGGCTGGGGCTTTGACAATTACTTTGAAGAATGTAACACGGGTAAAGGTCTTAAACTTTCAAGAGTGCTGAAGCCGTACCTTAAATATGCACTTCCAGTGCTGATTGTTATTGTGTTCGTTCAAGGCTTTATCGGGTAGGATTAGCAATCCCCTACGGCTCAAATTGTGCAAATTTGTACAATGTTACATTCCTATAAAATAACATATAAAACTAAAAACTGTACAACCATATTCGGCTGTACAGTTTTTTGTTATCTTGTGTTACCTTTTAGACGTGGATTTGTTTTTGTAACATAACCGTCAAACCAGTTGCTACACTTACGCTCGGGCATAGTATGCTTTTGATATTGCAAACTATCTGCACGAATCGGGAAAGCCGACAACCAACTCGGCTATTTACGGTTACAAGAAAGACCCGAACAACAAAAATCATTGGCTGATTGATGAGGAAGCGGCTACAGTCGTCCGCAGAATTTTCCATTTCACAATAGAAGGCTGCGGACCTTATGACATAGCCCGCACGCTGTTTGATGACAAGGTTGAAACCCCGGCTGTTTACTTTACAAAAAAGGAATTGGAATAAGGAAAAACAAAAAGGAGTTTACCCACCCGTTCAGTTGGAGCGGATATGTTGTCCGCAGTATTCTTGCAAAACAGGAATACTGCGGAGACACCGTAAATTTCCGTACGCACAAGGAATCATATAAGGACAAAAGCTCAGTGAAAAATCCGCAGGAGAACTGGCTGATATTCAATGACACGCACGAAGCAATCATTGACCGAGAAACTTGGGAGCTTGCTCAGAAACTGACAAAAACGCCGAGACGTGTTGACACCACCGGAGTGGCGAATCCGCTGACGGGTCTTGTTTATTGTGCCGATTGCGGTGCAAAGATGTATAACCACCGATTTTTCCGAGCTTACTACGCCGATGATAAATGAGTTTATCGACAAAATTTTAGTTCACGCTCCGTATTATATTGACGGAGAACGTATGCAGGAGGTTGAAATCTATCTCAATTTCATCGGCAAGTTTGAAATTCCTCAACCTCAGCTGAGCGAGGAAGAAATTAAGCGGCAGAAGCAGCTGAAACAGCCCGTCTAAAAAGCAGGGAATGCTATCAGTTGATAAAGGCGAGAAAACACAAGGTTGGCGAGCCGTTTTCACTTAGCTGCAAGGGCTGTGACAAGGTATTTGAATCCAAGCACAGCAATGCTTTGCTAAGATTGTGCAGGCTCAGTCAACAGATCACCACCAACCCTGCGTGAAAGGCTGATAATCATCAACTATCATATTCGACACACTCAAACCGGCAAGTGGAGCATAACGGATTATTCAAAGTCTGTAAAGGAAACTTTGGCGCGGTATAAAGCCGCCGTAAAGCAGATAAACGAAAAGAAAAATGAACGGAAGGGACTTCAAAATGAAAAGAAATCCACTTCCGTTTTTAATATCGCCGCACAGTGAGATTGACGGCAAACTGAATGATGAAATCAATGTGCAAGCTGCCCGTGAATATGCCCGCCGCCGTTGCAACCAAACTCAGACGAGAAATACAATGCGGCACGAACACAAGAGAAAAAACAATAGTTTACCGTTAAAAGGAAATTTAAATATTTTTTCAAGCTTGAACAAGAAACGGATTACGACACCTTGCTGTATTGCAGTTTTGCGTTAATCAGATTTTCGTCATGATTATACAACGAGGCAACTTTTCAATGTCCAAGTAATTCAGCACTAATTATGCTAAACCAACATTGTTATTTATTTGACCAATTTAAATATCTTGAATTTAATTAAATTTGACTTCTGACATTATTTTTTGAGGATATAAAGATGATACCAAATAATACGTTCTGTTTCTAATATCGGTGGAATCATAATTGAGAAATTGTTCAGAAGAGATAGGAACGGGTGCAATAAACGTTTTTTGTTCACCTTTTGAAAGTTTAATATACATTCCACAATCATTGTAATACATAACGAGCGGGTAATAAAATTGTAATGAAAAAGCACCTGATTCAATATGAAAAGCTGTTAAATCAACAGTTATTTCATCATCTGTTGTATTGGAAATTATAATTTTTATTAAGCCAAGATTCAAATCTTCACTTTTCAAATAGTCAGAATTTTCTTCCAAATATTCTGATAAATCATCATCATTCATAATGTCCATACGCTTAAGCATGTATGTATCTGTTATAGTGAATTTTGCATTTTGACAAACAAATGAATCGCCCATTTTATATACAACTTTTTCGTTTTGCGGATATTTTGAATTGATACTAAAAAACCTAATGACACCACATATACATAATACTGTTACAATAAGGAGCGTTACAATAACTTTTAAATTATTTTTCTTTCTCATAAAGACTATCTCTCCTGATGATTTTACCCTGCGCTAATTCTATAGTTTCGTCGCAAAGAGCGTTAATCTGATTTTTGTCATGACATGACAGCAACACAACTCTATCGGGAACTTTTGCGGACAAAATCATTTTTTTGACATTTTCACATGAAGCTTCATCCAACGCATTAAAAGGTTCATCTAAAACAAGTATTTGAGGGTCTTCCATCATCGCTGCTGCTATTCCAAGTTTTTGTTTCATACCAAGTGAATATTTTCGGAAACTCTTCTTTTCGTTTGGGTCAAGCCCTACCATTCTCATAGTATCCACTATTTTTTTATCGTCTATTTTCTTTTGTATTTGAGCGAGAATCTTCAAATTTTGAAAACCGGAGTACTCAGAAATGAACCCCGGATTTTCAATTAAAGCCCCAACACTATCAGGAAACGATATGTCTTTTCCTATGATTTTGTTATTTATTTTTACAAAACCACTGGTAGGTAAAATCAGTCCGCAAATTGCACGCATAAGCATAGTTTTCCCCGAACCGTTCTTACCTACAAAACCGTAAATTTTTCCTCCGGAAAGTGATAAATTTATATTTTCCAGTACAAGATTTTTTGATAACTTTTTTGTATAATTACAAATTTCTATATTCATAAATCTCTCCTACTTTAAATAATGTTTTTTCTTTTGATAATTGGCAAGCCTAAAAATAAACATATAACGATTATTAAAAAGGCAACCTCCAGTTCTGTATATATTGATATATTATTTATGGCGCAAAAATCAGTTCTTATCAACATTGAAAAGTTAAACGGCAAAAATTCGCTGCAATAAAACACAGATGTGGTCATAAGGCAGACTATCATCAAAAACGCGACAACAGGTCCAAATGTAATACTGATAATTGCATCAAATGTCATGTGACAAGTTGTAATCATCCAAGGTAACAGTACTGAGGAAATGAAAATTTCTGTCATACTTTTTCCATAAGTGCTTAGCTCCAAAAATTCTTCAGTTATTAAACTGTTTTGAGTTAATGAAAAATTACCGGAAAACAATGTAAAAGCTGTCGAAATTACAAAAAACAGTAAATAGTACAAAGTTGAAGAAACAACACACCAAACTATTTTACTCAACCACCATAAATATCGGGATTTTACCCGCAAAATAAAGGTATCGGCACTTGTCTGCAAATCGTTTGTAATGTATAATCCCACAAACAAATAAGGAAGTACATTAAAAGAAAACCACGTTATGGGAATATCTACACCCTTATTTGCCTCCGGATCAAAAGGGTCACATCCGGCAAAAACATTCATAAAAAAATCCAGAACACCGCAGTCTACAACCGAATTATAATCACTAAAATATAAGCTAATATTATGCCAATACACGAAATCAATAAATATGAACAGCAACGCAGCAAAAATAAAAAATTTACGATTATGTATGATTCCCTCTGTTATATCATGCGAAAGCAAACGAAAAAAAAGACGAACTTTCAATTTAAAAAATCCTTTCTTTTCATGAACAATAAATTTAGTACGAATACTATAATTGTCCCAAAAATCAAGAGCCAAAAGTCAATATTCCAATCACCATCAAATGAAACTGCAATACATGTTGTGACCGTCACTAAGAACGGAAATACTTTGTTTATTATACAGCCAAAAGCACATATTAATTCAGAAAAAAATATTGTAGGAATTAAAAGACATACAAAAGTTTTCATCACTACTTTTGCAAAGCTTACATTGCTTATGCATCCTTCACACAGATAATAATAGCTTTCATATGAATTCCAATTAATTACTGTTCGTGAAAAAACTCTCGACATACCAAGAACTGCGACGAGGAATAAAATGCAAAAAGCCACAGAAAAAGCAAGAATTTTCAAACTATTTCTGACAACCAGTGTATTTCTAAATCTAAAGCGAATATAGGCATTTGTAAAGTTACTGTTTTTTTCGGAAAATATCGTTGAAAGTAATGCGGCGGTTGGTACAAAAAAGATAGTTGTCGTGTGACCCCCGGCGGCTTCCACAAAATCTGCCATACATATGTTGTCTGTTATATCCATCATATTTTTTTTTAAAAAAGCAAAAAAGTAAAACAATACAAAACTGCAGAGTAAACAGAAAACAACCAAATATTTAAAATATGTCATTGCAACAAAAGTTTTTCTACACGCTTTAAAAAACATCTTTTTTCGCTCCAATAAAATAATACGGAAAAAATGAAAGGCAAAAGAAAATCAAAAATAAAATTGTTACAGAAAAGGTAGTCCCACTTTCACTTGTAGTCGTGACAAGATTTCTGATACTGTAGGCATCAAATCCCAACATTTCAAGACAAAATGATGAAAAAATGTAAATGAAAAAAGGAAAAACAAAAGTCACAAATTTTCTGTTTAAAAAGAATGTAATAAACAATGACAAACTTGCTGTTACTCCCGAAAACAAAAATGTGATAAAAATATATATCGATGTATATAATAACGGTTGCACATAAAATAAATCAGCCCACTTATACGCAGGATATATGTTAGTAAATGTATAAGATGCTTCAGGAAGCATTGTCGGTAAAAATATTGAAGAAATGAGAAAACTAAGAACCATTGGAATAGCAACCACGCAACCACCACTTACGAAAACAGCTATGTATTTTGCCACAAGATAATATTTTTTCTTGGCACGAACGCACACATTTCTTGCATATCCTCTGTTTATATCATCATAAAAGGAACTTCCAAATGGCAAAGTGGCGAGAATTGGAATAGCCATATAAAAAATGTTTTGCTGAAGATAGATATTATGACTGCCAATCCAGTTTGTATATGAAATTTCAAAAAATCCCATTAAATTTTCATCATTTAAAAATTCAGAATTCAACTGCACACAGTATGGTATTCTTTCAATCGAATACCATGTTACCAATGCTAATGAAATTAGCAAAGAAATTAAAAACAGCCTGTTTTTAAAACTTCTTTTCAGTTCGAATTTAATCATTCTTTGCATTTTATCATTCTCCATTTATTATTTTTCGGATTTGATGACTTGCATAGTTCCTTCTCCTAAAGGATTGCCTGAGAGCACTGTCATCAAATAAAGTTGGTCTTTGTACTCATTAAGTTGTTTGTCCTCAGCAACATATGCTACATTAACATTCAATTTTTTACCGGGTTCAAGTTTTTCTACAAAATAATTTTTTGAAGTCTTTTTCTCACTTGAATTAAAACTTCGTGCTTCGTTATATCCACCGTCTGTACCAAAATGCAAAAGTAAGCTGTTCAATGATACCTCCACATTTTCATTTCCTTTATTCATCATTGTAATGTTAAGCACTACATATGAATATTCATTTGTAATATTTCCTTGGCTATCTTTAATTTCATCCCAGTCCTCAAATGTGTCAAATTCGGGAAGTTCTGCTTTGTTTTTTGAAATGCTTATATCATTTAATTTAACATAAATGCTTGTTCTATCGTCGTACATAGTATCGTATTCAGCACCTTCCTCAAGCAGAACACAACTTTTTGAGCCCAACGCTGAATTTTCTGTGGAAGAGATATTACTTCCATTTGCAACCTGTGTGTTTTTTGCATCAGCATTAGTGTATATATCGTTGATGTCAATAATATCATTTTTTATCAAGTATAAGATGGAAACTATTATAGATGAAGCACAGATGATAATCAAAATAATTACGGTTGTTATTTTTTTATTCAATATATAAACACCTCTATAAGCAACTCCCTACCGCAGTCTAAAAGTCATGCTCTGCGCGCATATATAAAGTCAAAACTTCATTAAAAGGCACAGAGCATAACTTACAAAGCCACAAATATTTTATATGCTGTCAGGACTCCATGCTATGTGGTAACTCACAGCTTCCTTATTCATAATGTAGCCCAAAGTAGCATATTTATAGCCGTCTTCTTTAACATAGTTAGGCAAATAATAATATGTACCCTTTGGTAAATTTTTCATATTCTTAGTTGCCCCATTATAGCTCCATGAACCGTAATATCTGTCTACAGTTTTTACGGAGGAAGTATTCTTATTATTTGTACGCTGAACCCAAGCACTCAGAGAACCTCCTGATGTGCTCTTGTTTTCGCACCAAACAGATGTATAATCTTTCTTCTCACGCCAAATAGATCTGCACGGAGTACCTCCGTTGTTACTTCTCGCACTAATGTTGATAATTGTATCTGAAACATTACCGGCAGAGAATACTGAAAAAGTAAGAGCAGACATCAAAGAAAGAACGACCATACCCAACACAATCATCTTTTTTAGTTTCTTCATCTTTTATCTCCTGTTAATAAAAAATTAAAAGTTTTCAAGATTTGAAATATTAAAACACCGGACTCACTTCATCTCCATTATAGAATATAGTGGTTCAGTTGTCAAGACAAAAAATCTAATCATTTTATAGTGAACTGAACCACTATAGTAGAAGTGGTCTATCATAATATTTATTATCCTGTTTGATAGGTTTTGGAACAACTACAACCTGTTTACCTGTGATTGTTTCCACCACTTCAATAAAGCTATAACCTTTAACCTCAATTAGATAATTGAGAGCTGTTGTACCTCCAATCCCACGAGAAAGCCACATCCATTTTCCGTTTGAAATTTTCAAGCTATCGTGTGTTCGTGTGGTGTAATTGTTCTTATCAAGTCTTACAAGTTCGTGTGGCTCAAAGTTTTTAAGAATGGTTAGCAAGTTCATTTTCTTTGCTTCAAGCACTACTTTAGGGTCTATATATGGCACTTATTCATACCTCCATTTCTGTTATTTTATCGCAAAAAGAAAAGCCAAGAAATTTTTATTTCTTGACTTAACTCTTTTGCGTATTATTAAATTGCTTTGTTATTGCGAATATCATTGATTATCTTTGCAATGTTACAAGTTACCTGTCCTGAGCATTGGTGGATATCTTCATTAATTTTGCATTCTTCAACGATTGCAAAATCAACTTGCTTAACCAGTTCTCCTATAGATTTATTTTTCTTTGGATTAATACCAGACACCTGAGTAAACAAATTTCTTATATATCTTTGATTTCCTACCTTTTCGTTAGAAATTATCTCCTTTTCATTTGGTTTAATATATTTCTCATAAGCATCTTTATAATGCAAAAGTAAAAACAATTCAAATGCAGGATTAGATATACCAAGTATATTATTATTTTCTCCAAATGCTACAACTTCATCAAAATTCTTAACTTTTTCTTCGAAAATATCTGCATCAAAAACGATAATCATCCTATCCATTTCAGCATCAAAAGATATATCTGAGTTAAGTTTTTGCTCCTCGGCAAACTCTATAAGTCTTCTGGGGAAAGATATATTCTTATCTTGTTGAGTCTTTTCGAGAAAGCAAATATCAATATTAGGATTAATTCCCAATTCTTTTTTATAGTCAACCAGCTTTTCGAAATACCACGTTTCAGTATTTGCACCTTCACAAATAAAGAAATACTTTCTATAAGGCTCTATAGCCTCATTTGTGTCGCTCTTTCTTTGATTCCAATTATAATAACTTCTTACCGGTGCCATATATTTATTCCTCCGTCAAATCAAAATTAGAAAACACAGGAATTGCACCATAACGCCCCTCAAGATAAGCTTTGCTCAATGTTTTATCATATCTTTCTTTGAACTTATCCAACGAATAAACATTACTTGTGTTATTTCCATCTCTTTCAACAAACCATATTTCATCACGTCTAAAAAGCTTTTGCTCCATAATAGATGCTTCGTGGGTTGTAAACAACAACTGAGTTTTATGGCCTTTATGGAAATTCATAAAAAGCTCAAGAAAATGTTCTGTAAGTTTTGGATGAAGACTTCTTTCTAATTCATCAACAACATAAATAATGTCATCGTTTTTGTTAAGTAACATATCGAGTAAATCGAAAATTCTTCTTGTACCATCTGATTCTTCATCGAAATTAAAATCATAAAATGATTTTCCATGATAGAGTTTCAAAGTAGATACAATCGGTTCATCGTCATCCAAAGTAACAGTAAAAAAGCTTTTGTCAGTTCTCATGGTCATTCGTGCCGAAGAATATAATGACTTGTGAGCCATCTTGTTTCGTATGTCCTTCATAACTAAATCAAAAACCTTAGCCGGTAAAGCTTTTCTAAATTCCTCAAAATCAGTTTTTTCAACTCTAACTTTATCAATACCAATATCAAAGGTTTTTATTAATTTATTGATTAACTCTAAGGATGTTTCATCATTATAATATTGAAAGCTATCAAAAGAAGTATTAGGCTTAACGATAATTATGTTTTGTGATAACCAACTATAAACCTCCTTGAAGAAAACCAGCTTGGAGTCTTCAGAATATTTTTTGTTTCTATTCATTTCCGTAAGAAACAAAATTGATTCATTACCATCAAAATCATCAGTATATGTTTTGAATTTTGCTTCATCAATTTTGTTTAATTTTACATCTTCGCCCAAGTGTGGAAATTTTTCTTCTTCATTTCTTTCAAATAAACATTTTGCATTACCATTTTGATAAAGCTCATATAACCACTCAGATGTGATTCTTCGTTGATTTAATAAAGCCGTAAAACCATAAGCATAGAATTTATCACCAATCGTGAACTGAATTTCAAACGAGCTATTCTTATTTATATTTTCTTCCTTACATTTACAAAACCATTTTGTAGCTACCATAGGAATTGTATCATTAAGCGTACTTTTCAAAAACCAAAAAAAATCAATAAGATTAGATTTACCTGCCGCATTAGCACCATAGATTACTGCGTATTTAAGTATATTCGTACTTTTAATTTTAACCCTATGATCAGTGCCTTTTTGAATTTTTGTAGAAGAAATCATAGTCATCTCTGTTGGTTCAGAAAACGATTTAAAATTCTCAACTGTCACTTTAATAAGCATTATCAATCTCTCCTTCTTATTTAATATTGTAAAGGAGAATTACAAAAAAGTCAATATGTATCCGTTTATTTGGAGAAATTTTCTCTAAATGACCTATTTATCTCGACAAACTTAACCATAGAGCGATTGTTTTTGATGAATTTTACATTTCATCTTGTTCGCTTTCTTTTCTTGTATCTTGTTTTCGATTCACCCTCATCAGGCTCACCTGTAACAATCTCATTTTCTTTTTACAACTATCACCTCTTCTTAATTTTTACTAAAAATTGTTTTTATCACCTCACTTTGGTTATACGGTGAATATGTTATTGGTTTAGCATATATTTTTTGCATAGTGTTATTATATATCACATTATGCAAAGTTGTAAATATAATTTTGAACGTTGTTTTATTTTTGTAAAATCTGGCAATATAAAATACTTATATTTATACAAATTACCTGTTAATAGACTTTTACGACCTAAATTTGGGTATAAAAAAAGAGCCTACTGGCTCGTAACATAACTATTTATAATTCGACATACTTCTTTATGTATAATTTGTTTTGACTCATACGATGGTACACTTTTAGTGAACTACTCACCTGTTTCGGGTTGGATGTTAGATTACTTCTATAAATTTGCAACGGGAACATTTAAAAGCGGAATGAACTCAGAACAGGTTTCGGGAGTGTTTAACAACCTTATGGCATCGCCTGTTGAGATGATTATATGGCTTGCGATAATCGTTGTATTCGGATTTTTTGTATGCAGTCGAGGACTTCAAAAAGGCATTGAAAAGGTCAGCAAGGTTATGATGGTTGCGTTGCTTGCACTGATTATTATTCTTGCAATCAACAGTATGATGCTTTCAAATGCGGGAGAAGGCTTGAGCTTTTATCTTGTTCCCGATTTCGGAAAGGTTAAAGATGTAGGACTCGGCAAGGTAATCACCTCTGCAATGAGTCAGGCGTTTTTCACACTCGGACTCGGAATCGCATCAATGGAAATTTTCGGCAGTTATATGAACAAAGACCGCACGCTTTACGGTGAGGCTGTTCAGATTTGTGCATTGGACACTTTTGTTGCAATTGTTGCCGGACTTATCATCTTCCCCGCTTGCTTTTCATTTGGCGTTCAGCCCGACCAAGGACCTGCCCTTATTTTTGTGACGCTTCCGAATGTTTTCGTAAATATGACGGGCGGTCGGATTTGGGGTACGCTTTTCTTTCTGTTTATGACATTCGCAAGCTTTTCAACGGTTATTGCCGTGTTTGAAAACCTTGTTGCTTTTCTTACCGACACATTCGGCATGAGCAGAACAAAGGCGTCAATAATCAACGGAATTATTATGTTCTTTGCGTGTCTGCCGTGTATTTTCGGATTCAACATTTGGAGCGACTTCAACATTCTCGGCAAGGGTGTACTTGACCTTGAGGACTTCGTTGTCAGCAACCTTCTTCTTCCGATCGGTGCAATGGTTTACCTCCTGTTCTGCACAACAAAATTCGGCTGGGGCTTTGACAATTACTTTGAAGAATGTAACACGGGTAAAGGTCTTAAACTTTCAAGAGTGCTAAAGCCATACCTTAAATACGCACTCCCTGTGCTGATTGTTATTGTGTTCGTTCAAGGCTTTATCGGGTAGGATTAACAATCCCCTACGGATCAAATTGTGCAAATTCGTACAATGTTACATTCCGATAAAATAACATATAAAACAAAAACTGTACAACCGAAAAAGGCTGTACAGTTTTTTTATTTTTGCGGTAGAACCGCATTACAGAAAGGCTTATTTAATTGAATCAATCCATTTTTGAATTTCAGACTTTGGTGTACGCAGAACCGATTCATCAAAACGGATATTCATCCCCTGCTTTACATCGGCTGTACCGCAGGCATTTGCAAAATCTTTGAATGTGTGACCAATCCAACCGCCGTTGGTTGCAAACGGATAAACCGTCTTGCCCGAAAGGTCATTTTTCTTGAGAAATGTGTGCATTGCAGGGGCAAAAGTGTACCACCAAACAGGTGTTCCGAGAATTACCTCGTCATACTTGCTAAGGTCAATATTAAGCGGTTTTATTTTGGGACAATATCCGCTGTTCACTTCATCCTGTCCTTGATTTACAACCGAGTTGTAGTCGCCGTCATACGAAACTACTGTTTCGATTCTTGCAATGTCAGCACCCGTGCTTTTCTGAATCATCTCGGCAATGCTTTTTGTGTTGCCACGATAGGTATAATAAACGATAACTTTTTTCATATTCAGAAGCCGCCTTTCGATTAACCGAGTTTATTATATTCTTCATCGGTTACGGGTTCACACCACTCGTTTGAACATTCTTCGCCCGGCATTTCGGTTGCGATGTGTGAGAACCAGCTGTCCTTTTTAGCACCGTGCCAATGTTTAACCTCGGCTGGAATTACGATTACCTTACCCGGTGTAAGGCTTACAGGCTCTTTGCCTTCTTCCTGATACCAACCCTCACCTGCCGTGCAGATGAGGAGCTGACCGCCACCACTCTTTGCGTGGTGAATGTGCCAGTTGTTACGGCAACCAGGTTCAAATGTTACATTTAAAAGGTGAAGTCCGTCCTCGGGCTTTGTGAGTGGATTTAGGTATGACTCTCCGATAAAATACTTTGCATAAGCTGTGTTGGGAGTGCCTGTGCCGAATACATTTTGCTTTTCAAATTCATCCTTGTCTGCAATTTTCATAATATTATCTCCTTGTGTAATTAAATTTTTTTAATCCAATCATTAACAATGCCTTCTGCCTTATCGACATCACTTCCGAACAAGGGAAGTCCGTTTGTTACGGTTGCACCTTTAGCAGTATTTTTAATATCATTGACTGTGTTTGAAAGTCCGCTTCCCTCGTGAGTGCAGAACGGATGAATTGTTTTGCCCGTAAAATCAAATGCTTCAAGGAAAGTATAAACCGCCATAGGCATTGTTCCGCAGTAGTTTGGATAGCCGAGATAAATTTCATCGTAATCGTCAAGATTCGGCAATGAAACAAGTTCGGGTCTTGCCTTTGATTTAAGGTCTTTAACCGACTGAGCAACACATTCCTTGTAGTTTGCGGAATACGGAACTTTCTGCTCAATTTTAAACATATCGGCTCCTGTGAGGTCTGAAATCATTTTTGCAACCTTTTCGGTGTTGCCGACTTTTACATAGCGGTACTGACCGCCGAAATAATTTTCATCTGCTCGTGAATAAAATGCAATTAACTTTGCCATTGTAAATCTCCTTTGTTTCAGAATTTTTACTATTTTTCAGTTTGTTTTTTACTTTACAGGAATATATTACACCCTGAAGTTGACTTTAAGTCAAGAGGCATTTTTGATTTTTTCGTATAATTTTTAATTAACTGCATAGGTTGCTTTCCGTACAACACTCTTAGCTTAAATATTCTGCTGTTACTTGTGGGCATCCGATGAACTCCTCTATTTAAAATTGCAAAAGCAATCGCTATACTTACGCTCGGGCATAGTATGTTTTTGATATTGCAAACTATCTGCACGAACGGAGAGCGACGGTACGTCGCAAAAAAATACTGTACAACCGAGAAAGGCTGTACAGTATCGGAATTATTCTTTATAAGAAACTATTTCTTTTCAGTAAGAAGCTTATTAAGTTCGTCCATAAAGGTGTTAATATCCTTGAACTGGCGATAAACAGACGCAAAACGTACATATGAAACCTCGTCAATATTCTTGAGCTGATCCATTGCAAGCTCACCGATTTGCTTTGAAGTGATTTCACGGTCAAGGCTTGACTGCAGCTGAGCCTCAATATCATTGACCATATTTTCAATCTGTTCAATTGAAACGGGACGCTTCTCACAGGCGCGGAGAATTCCGCCTGTAAGCTTGTTGCGGTCAAAAACCTCACGGGATTTATCACGCTTAACAACAATTATCGGAACAGTTTCAATCACCTCATGTGTGGTAAAGCGTTTGCCGCATCTCAGGCACTCTCTTCTTCTGCGGATTCTTTCGCCGTCATCGGCAGAACGAGAGTCGATAACCTTGCTTTCTTCATAACTGCAATATGGACACTTCATATGAAAACCTCCGAATAATTATTCCCTAAAATAATTATAACATACCGTTTTCAAATTTCAAGTATAGAAAATTTACAATTTAATTACACTTTTCTTGCATCAGAGATTGCGGTAATGCTTAACATTTCTCTTCTTTTTTTTACGCTTACCGTGAATTTTTGAAATAATAAGGTAAATGATGAGAACGAGAATGATAAGAGCGATAATCACGATAAACCAATAGGACTGAAATACTGTGCCGATGATGTTGAACACATAGAGAATTCCGCTGCGTTCAATCTTTTCGCCTGCAACAACATTAACCTCGGCAAGCTTCTGCTTTTCGCTGTTTGCATCTGCTTTGTAATAGATTGTTGCCTTGCCGACTACCGAGCCTTTGTCAAGCGGTGCGTCAACGCTTTCGGGAACATCCTGTTCAATAATTATATTCTCATCTGTGCAGTCTTTCGGAACAATTGCACTGAGGTCGGTTTCGGGATAAAGCAGTGTACTGTTTTTGCCCCATGCAAGGTTAACCTTTACTTCGCAAAGCGGCTTTGACGAGGTGGCTACCGTGTTCATTTCAAGACTTGTCAATGCCCAGCGGAAAAGGTCTGCCGCATCGGTCATTGTTGCGTAGTCCTCGGTCACACCTTCCTCATACGGTGCGTGAAGGAGAATTGCCATATATGAATAGCCGTCTGCCGACGCTGTCGTTACAAGACATCTGCCTGCCTCGTTAGTCGTACCAGTTTTGATGCCCTTTGCATACATATAGTAATACTCACCGCCACGGTTGGCGTCAATGAGGTAGTTGGTTGTTACAAGGGCTGTATCGTCACCGTCACAAGTGTATGTACAGGTATTTGTGATTTCTTCAAAGCGAGGAAGAGTGAGCGCATAGGTTGTGATTTTGTACATATCACGGGCGGTTGTGTAGTGGTCGGGATCGTGAAGTCCGTCAGGATTTGCAAAATGAGTGTTTTCACAACCGAGCTCCTTTGCCTTTTCATTCATCAGCTTGACAAAGTTATCAACATTGCCTTCACCGATATAATCGGCAAGAACCATTGCGGCATCATTACCCGAGGGAACCATCATGCTGTAAAGCAAATCGATTGCAGTCATACTCTTGCCGACATGATTTTCAACATTTGCAAGGGAACTGCCTGTGTTTTTGAGAACATCAAGAACCGACTGCTTAATCGGAATTTTTGTATTATCAAGATCGGCTATGTTTTCAACCGCAATTATGTAGGTCATAATTTTTGTTGTTGACGCAGGGTAACGCTTTGAGTCGGCGTCTTTTTCATACACGGTCTGACCTGAATCCATATTTACAAGAAGGATTGAGTCCGACTCGGTTTTTACATCATTAGGATAGGACGCAGCGCCTGCCGTTGTGAAAGCGGAACAGATAATGATGCAAAGCATACAGAGAAGTGAAAGTGTTTTGGTTATGGTTTTTCTCATTTACTTAATTCTCCCATTTATAGTTTTTCAGTTTAAAGCATTTTGTCCGCCACGCTCAAACAGGCGGTCTACCTCTGCTTTTAACAATCGTATTTCATCGTTTCGGATATCGCCGTAACGATCCATTATGCAGTCTGCAATTTTTTGAGAAAGTTCAAGGCTTTTTGTGTCGGCAAAATCGGCAATTGACATCTGCGGGAGTCCGTGCTGTCTGTGACCGAAAAAGTCGCCTGGGCCTCTCATTTTCAAATCTTCATCGGCAATGACAAAACCGTTGTTCGTTGAACACATGACCTCAAGCCGTTCTCTTGTTGTCTTACTGCCCTTGTCGCTGATGAGAATACAATAGGACTGCGAACTGCCTCTGCCAACCCTTCCTCTCAGCTGATGAAGCTGTGAAAGTCCGAATCTTTCGGCATTTTCAATCACAATAACCGTAGCATTCGGAACATCAACGCCGACTTCTATTACCGTTGTGGCAACAAGAACGGAATACTCATTCTCGACAAACTTACGCATAACCTCGTCTTTTTCATCAGACTTCATCTGTCCGTGAACAATGCCGACTGCTATGTCAGGAAATTCCCGCAACATCAAATCTGCGGCATATTCTTCGGCTGACGCAACATCGTCAAGCTCGCCTTCTTCAACAAGGGGACAAACTATATACGCCTGTCTGCCGTGTTTTACTTCACTGCGGATAAAATCATACACTCCGCCACGCATTGCAGAAGTTCGCAACACGGTTTTCACGGGTTTTCTTGACGGCGGAAGTTCGTCAATTATTGAAATGTCGAGGTCGCCGAAAATGATAAGTCCGAGTGTTCTCGGAATAGGAGTGGCACTCATAACAAGCAGATGCGGATTGTTGCCCTTGCCGAGAAGCTTTGCTCTTTGTGCAACGCCGAATCTGTGCTGTTCGTCGGTTACGGCAAGCGCAAGATTTTTAAACTCGGTTTTATCGGTAATGAGAGCGTGTGTTCCGATTACCATATCAATCGAACCGTCTGCAAGTGATTTTCTGATTTGTTTTTTTTCGGATTCCCTTAGTGTGCCTGTCAGCAGACCAACCTTGATATCCGTATTTTCAAAAAGCTTTTGAAATGTTTTGTAATGTTGTCGGGCAAGAATTTCAGTCGGCGCCATGAATGCGGTCTGAAATCCGTTTTTGGCAACCGTGTAGCAGACCGAGGCTGCCACAGCCGTTTTGCCCGAACCTACATCGCCCTGAACAAGTCGGTTCAGCGGAGATGATTTGTTGATTATATCGTTTATGCAGTCCGACACCGCCCGTTTTTGGGCATTTGTCATTGTGAACGGCAAAAGCGATTCAAATTCTTTTGAATAATCCTTTGTGATTTCAAGAGAGGTTACTCCCCTGCTGTGGTCACGCAGATTTCTCATTCCGAGGTTCAGCACAACAAGCTCTTCGGTAACAAGCCTTTTTCGGGCTGCTTCAAGCTGTTGGCGGTTCTTCGGAAAGTGAATGTCAAACAACGCCTGTCTGAGTGAACAAAGGTCAAATCTTTCTCTTATGGCATCGGGCAAAGGATCCTTAATTTTTGACGGCAGCATTGAAAGTGCCTGTCGTACGGCTGATTCAACCGATTTACTCGGAAGTCCTGCCGTTTGTCTGTAAATCGGACGGATTTGTGTTCCCTTGACAGCAGGAGCAAAAGTCGGAGATACAATCTGCATTCCGTAGCTGTCGGATGAGATTTTTCCGTAGAAGAAATATTCTCCGCCCTGTCTGAGCATTGAGCTGATGTATTTATTGTTAAAAAACACAAGCTGAATTGAACCCGTTTCATCATAGACTGCGGTTTTGGAAATAATTCTTCCGCCGCTTATTCGGGTATCGTTTACAGATGTTGCGACAACAGCCTTTATGCAGACGGTTTCACCGTATTCAAGCTCGTCAATATGCTTGATGTTGCTCCAATCCTCGTATGTGCGTGGATAGAAATTAATCAAATCTCCAACGCTTTTAATCCCGAGTCTTGCAAAAAGTGCGGCACGCTTTTCACCTATTCCGTTCAAATTTGTAACGGGAGTTTTATAAAGTGATGTCATACCGCACCTCCGTTATACAAAACGGGAGCATAACCGTAAAAATTATGCTCCCTGAAAAAATCCGATTTAAATGCTTATTCTACGCTGAGAATAAAGTAGTAAACAGGCTGGTCGCCCTTTACAAGAGTAATATCGGTTCTTGAACCGAACTTTTCACGAAGCTCTCCGTATGCCTTTTCTGCCTCTTCCTCACTTACATCCTCACCGTATATAAGAGTAATGAATGAAGTGTCACGGCTGACCATATCCTTTGCAAGCTTGACAAGAGCCTTAACTGTGCTCTTTTCTGTAATTGTAAGCCTGCCGTTTTCAAGAGCGATAATGTCGCCCTCTTTGATTTTTTTACCGCCAAATTCACTGCTTCTTGCGGCAAAGGTTACAAGACCTGTGCCCACAGACGCAAGTGCGTCCGTCATAAGCTGTGCGTTGCTTTCGGCAGAAATCTCGGGATCAAAGTTGAGCATTGCCGTCATACCCTGCGGAATTGTTCTTGTCGGAACAATGATGACATTTCTGTCTTTTACCATCGGGATTGTCTGCTCTGCGGCAAGAATGATGTTTTTATTGTTTGGAAGAACGAGAACATTCTTGGCAGGAGTTGCCATAATTGCCTCATAGATATCGTCTGTACTCGGGTTCATACTCTGACCGCCCGAAACAACATTGTCACAACCGAGGTCTTTAAAGAGGTCTTTAAGACCGTTACCTGCGGCAACTGCAACAAAGCCGAAATCGTTTTCAGGTTCTGCGGGAACAAACTTTTCCTTTTCAGCCTTTTTCTTTGTTGACTTGACATTCTTGTGCTGTTCCTTCATATTCTCAACCTTAACCGTGAGAAGCTGACCGAACTCAAGTCCTTTTGAAAGAGCATTGCCCGGCTGTTCCGTATGAACATGAACCTTGATAATCTCATCATCATTTACAACAACTACGCAATCACCGATTGATTCAAGATAACTGCGAAGCTCGCCGATTTCGGTTTCAATCTCGGCATTTCTGCCAACGATGAACTCTGTGCAATATGTGAATCTGATGTCATCGTCAAATTCAGCGGCGGCACTTTCAAATGTGCTGACGGTTGCAGGAGCTGTGTCATCGTCAGCTTCAATCATAATGCCGTTCTTAATTACAGAGAGCATACCCTCAAAGATTACGCAAAGACCCTTACCGCCTGCGTCAACAACGCCTGCCTTTTTAAGCACGGGCAAAAGCTGAGGAGTGATTGCAAGCGCCTCGTTAGCCTTGTCAACGATTGTCTGCCATACAGACACAACATCTCTGTCATACTTAGCGGCTTCGATACCTGCCTCATAAGCCATTCTTGCAACCGTGAGAATTGTTCCCTCTGTCGGTTTCATAACAGCCTTGTAAGCGGCGTCAACACCGATTCCGAGTGCTGCGGCAAGATTTTTGCCGTCAACTTCTTCAATGTCTTTAAGTCCCTGGGCAAAGCCACGGAAGATTAGTGAAGTGATAACACCCGAATTGCCTCTTGCTCCACGGAGCATTGCAGAGGCTGTGATACCTGCGGCATCACCTGCACAGGTACCGTCAAAATCTTCAAGCGCTGCAACAGCCGCATTGACTGTCATTGACATATTTGTACCTGTGTCTCCGTCGGGTACAGGGAAAATATTAAGATCATTTATACTGTTTTTTTGGTTTGAAATATTATTCGCACCCGAAATAACAGCCTGTTTGAGAATTTGTCCGTTTATCATTTAGGCACATCCTTTTAATGTACATTTCTTAATCAACTGCATAAGCCGATTTTACACCGACAAACGCAGTTTTACAATAATTCACATTATAACATTATACATTATCAGCTTGTTTTTTGCAATAGTATAATACACTAATTATCTGCAAAAAAAGCCGACTTAATCGGGATTGTTTCATATTTTTTGACAATTGGAAACAATTTACTTTATGCTGATTTGTGTTATTCAATACGCATTGACTCGGCTGAAACACACTTTCCGCTTTTGTCATCAACATCAAAAAGCGTACATTCCATTTTGCATTCTCCGCTTGCAAGGTCAAAACGCTGCGGAAGCTTATTTTTCAGCTTTGCAATTATAATTTCGCTCTTTACACCGAGAACGGAATGGATTGTACCCGTCATTCCCGTGTCGGTTATGTAGCCGGTTCCCTTCGGGAGAACCTGTGCATCAGAGGTCTGAACATGGGTGTGTGTTCCGAACATTGCGGAAACTCTTCCGTCAAGGTAATAACCCATTGCCCTTTTTTCACCCGTTGCCTCTGCATGAAAATCAACAATTATGATTTTGCTTTCAGCCTGTTTAATCATTTTATCTACACATTCAAAAGCGCAATTCAGGTTGTTATCCATATAGGAATTACCCATAATATTTATAATCGACACAATTCTTCGCCCTGTGTCAACATTAATTATACCTTTGCCGGGTGTTGAATTTTCGGGAAAATTGGCGGGTCTGACAATGAAGGGATTTGAGTCGAGGCAGTCATAGACTTCTTTTCTGCGGAAAGAATGGTTGCCGAGTGTAATTGCATCAACTCCGCTGTCAAAAAGATGCTTTGCAGACACGGGAGTCAGTCCGTTGCCGTCAGCGGAATTTTCACCGTTGCAGATTACAAAATCAACGCCTTTCACCTTTTTGAGCGTGGGAAGATTGTTGCGAAGAAATTCACAACCGATACTGCCTACAACATCACCTATACATAAAATTCTCATAGTTATCCCTCCGTTTGGGTCCGATTGCAAAATTTCAGTCGTTCAAAGCAAAACATACAAATTGATTATAACACAACTTTTCTATTCTGTCACATCAAAATCAACCTGATCTGCAATATTTTCGTTAAAAATATAATCTGTTGTCACCCTGTATCCGCCTTTATTTTCTTTAACGGAAATTTGTTTTGAAATAACTTCGCTTTTATTCTTTGTAAAAATCTCATAGAGAATACAATCAGCCTTTGCAATCTCCTCAGCCTTGTTTTTACTTACAGAGTTTTCGGTTGTTACAAGTTCACGGTCGGTTCTGATTTTAAGTCCTACCGGCAGAACAACATCATTTATAAACAGATTTTCTCCGTGAACTGTACTTACAAAATTGTCGTAGTTTTCAAAGGCAAGGTTACAGGGAAAATCAAGCCATAAAAATCTGAAATTTTTTCTGTCAACATAATTTTCGTCAGCGTAACTGTAGGTTACTTTTTTCGGAATTGAAAGCGTTTGCTGTTCGGTAATGTCAGCATAAACCTTTGCGTTTGCTCTTAAGTAACGCATATCGCCCTGCTTGGTTTCGTCAAGCCCGCTGACAAGAATCTGACCGTTCACAACTCCGCTGCCCTTTGTAACAACAGGTCTGCCGTTATATGCCTGAATCCGTGTTATGACTCCATCCTTAACCGCTTTTACATTGCAAGGATTTTTTGAGGTGTCAAGCTTCGGCTTTTTGTAGGTTTCCTTAACTTCAACCGTGACAAGGCTGCCCGTTATGTTTATGCTCATCCAGCGGATATCGTCACATTTCAGCTGAATATTTCGTTCTATCTGATCTGTATCGAGATTGTTTTTCCACACACCGACAGAAATCCCGTTATCACCAAGTAACGATTCAAGATATGTATTGCTGATTTCCTCTGTACCCGAAATTTTTACCGACCAGATAAAATTTGAAAGAAAAATACAGAGAATAATTCCGCATACCGCACCTGCAAAAAGTCCTGTTCTCTTCTTATAGCGGTTAATAATAAACGGCAATCCGTGTTTGGCTGTTATTCTTGTTTTAACCCTTGATCTGCGTGCAAGAATTCTGATTTTTTTGTAGTCGGAAAGGTACATTGAGGCTGATATTGCGTTCTTTTTCGGAACGGGATTCCAGAGATTCACACCGTTTTTTGCGGTTATGTTCATAAATCTTTCGGGAAATTTTCCGCTTGCGGTAAAGTCCACACTTCCTCTGAGAAAGCGTATTATTTTAAGGAGCATAGTTTCACCTCACGAAAGAAAGTTGATGTCGGTTACAAAGCCTTCAATTTCAACGCAGGAGCTTGAAATGCACTTCAATGTCATTCCTCTCCCGCAAAATGAAATTACGGTTTTGCAGGTATTAATTTTTATGCTTTCGCTGTCATAGAGCAAAATTCCCGTTGAACCCTCAACGGTTATTCTGCGGTTTCCGAGCATCTCTATATACGGCATTGTTCCCATATCGAACATCGGAGAAGGCAATCTTTCGTTTTTATCGGCAATTCGTTTCTTCTTTGGCAAAAAAATCTCCCCTGTTTTCGTTTCTCATTTATTTTTATGCAACTGCCGTCATATATATTAATTGGTGATTAATATGTTCCTGAGTAAAAGTGCCGTAAAGGCGGTGAATATTTTTAAAGCAATCGGAATTTTTCTTTTATGCATTACGGCTCTTTTGTTTTCAAAAGCATGTTCAAAGGGTGCTGAAAACGGCATAGACTTGTGCCTTTCAACGCTTGTACCGTCACTTTTCCCTTTCATGGTGCTTGCCTCATATATTACAGATAGCGGTCTTGCAGAAAAAATCGGCAGACATCTTTCATGGCTGACAAAACCGCTTTTCGGACTTGACGGTTGCTTTGCATCGGCAATAATTCTCTCGCTTGTCGGAGGTTATCCCGTTGGTGCAAAGACGGTAAATTCACTTTATAAAAAAGGTGCGGCAAGTGAAAGTGAGTGTAAACGGGCAGGTCTGTTTTTGGTGTGTTCGGGACCGGGGTTTCTTGTGAATTTTATCGGTGCACAGCTTTATTCGAGCATTGAAATCGGGCTTATTATATTTGCCGCCCAATGCATCTCGGTTTTTATACTTGGATTTGCTTTAAAATTCGTTTGCAGAAACAAACTTGATGATAATTCCAATTCGGAAATATTAATAAGCACTCCGCAAAAAGGCGACGCACTTGTAAAGTCTGTTCTTGACGGTGCAAGGGGAATGTTTGCAATCTGCGCATTTGTGGTGCTGTTTTCGGCATTCACTGAGATTTTCTGCTCACACATTACGGATGAAAATATTCAAAAACCGTTTTTGATACTCACGGAAGTTTGCAATGCGGTTACTGCGGTATCGAAAGATTTGCCGATTGAACTTGTTGCATTTTCGGCAGGATTCGGCGGACTTTGCGTACATTTTCAGATTTTCTCGGCACTTGGAGATATTAAGGTTAATAAAATGTTATTTTTCTTTTGCAGAATTTTGCAAGGATTTATCACCGCATTGCTTACGCATTTAGGAATAAAACTTTTCTCCGTCACAACCGATGTTTTTTCAACATCAACGGTTGAAAATTTCAGTTTTTTCGGAGGAACTGCCCTTTCGGGAGCGGCTTTGCTTTTTACCGCTTTATGCTTTTTATATTCACTCAAAAATTACAAACAAAATTGACGGAGGTTACTTTATGTGCGGAATAGCAGGATGGATTGACCACTCACAGGATATGAGCGAAAGAATCGATTTGCTCAACAGAATGTCTGAAACGCTTGACAGGCGGGGTCCTAACGAAAACGGTTTGTACATTAACCGAGGGGCGGCGCTTATGCACAGGCGGCTTGTTGTAATTGACCGTGAAAACGGCAAACAACCGATGTCGGTTCGTCACAAGGACACGACCTATGTCATTGTCTATAACGGCGAACTCTACAACACAGCCGAGCTTCGTGAGGAGCTGAAAGCATCGGGTTTTCATTTCAGAGGTCACAGCGACACGGAGGTTGTGCTGAAATCGTACATTAAATACGGTGCGGACTGCTGCAAAAAGCTGAACGGGATTTTTGCCTTTGCAATCTACAACACAAGCGACAAATCGCTGTTTTTGTGCAGGGACAGAATCGGCGTTAAGCCGCTGTTTTACTACGAATACAACGGTGGATTGCTGTTTGCGTCAGAAATAAAAGCGTTGCTTGCAAGCAAGATTGTAAAGCCTCAAATTGACGAACAGGGACTCAATGAAATTTTCTTTTTAGGACCTGCAAGAACGCCTTCGTTCGGAGTTTTCAAGGGAGTATTTGAACTTAATCCGGGCGAATGTGCAATGTATAGGCACTCAAAGCTTCGCCGAAAAAAATACTACACCGTTGAGGCAAAAGAGCATACAGACAATGAAGTAACTACCATTGAAAAGACGAGATATCTGCTGACTGATGCAATTCAGCGACAGCTTGTGAGTGATGTTCCGCTGTGCTTTTTCCTTTCGGGAGGGCTTGACAGCAGTATAATTGTCAAGACCGCATCAATGTACAACAAGGAACACAAACTCGGCAAAATCAACACCTACTCGGTTGAATACCGTGACAACGAAAAATATTTTCAAAAGAGCAATTTTCAGCCTACTCCCGACTACGAATTTATTTCGATGATGTCAAAAAATGCCGACACAAAGCACAGGGAAATTGTCCTTGACAACACGCTTGTGTGCGACGCACTTTATGAAAGTGTTCAGGCAAGGGATTTGCCGGGGTATGTCGATGTTGACTCGTCACTTTTGCTCTTCTGCAAAGAAATCAAGCAAAACTACACCGTTGCACTTTCGGGAGAATGTGCCGATGAACTTTTCGGCGGATATCCGTGGTATCACAACCATGAAATACTTTTTGAGGATTGTTTTCCGTGGTCAAAAAGTCAGGATATTCGCAGGAGCATTCTCAAGGACGGTGTGCTGAAAAACGGCGAAGAGTATGTCAGACAAAGGTATCTTGACACAATAAGCCTTGCCCCAAAGCTTAAAAGCGACACCGACCTTGACAGGCGAATGCGAGAGATGTTCTACCTGAATTTTTACTGGTTTATGCAATGTCTGCTTGAGCGAAAAGACAGATGCTCAATGTTCAGCGGACTTGAGGTAAGAGTGCCGTTCTGCGATTACAGACTTGTTGAATATGCGTACAATATGCCGTGGGAATTAAAGGCATGGGGCAACCGTGAAAAGGGAATTGTGCGAAAGGCTTTTGAGGATATTCTGCCCGAAGAAATTTGCTGGCGAAAGAAAAGCCCGTACCCGAAAACGCACAATCCGATTTACTTCAATGAGTGTGTAAAAAGGGTTAGAAAAATTCTTAAAAAGCGTTCAATTCTAAACGAACTGCTTGACCGAAAAGGAATTGAAGATATCATTGAAAATCCCGATAAAATCACAAATCCGTGGTACGGTCAGCTGATGAAAGCACCGCAGATTCTTGCGTATATAATCGAACTTGACTACTGGTTTGATAAATATAATGTTGAAATAGTGTAACGGTTATGTTAAAATCGGAGTGTAAAAAGCATTGGGAGATGTAGAAAATTAACCGTGAACTATATATTAAGCTGACAAATTTTTTCAAATATAATAAAACCGCAAAAGCAACTCTGAAATTCATATACAGATTTTTTCCGCTGTTTGTATTTGCAAGCTATCCGATTTTGCTTGTATATACATTTTTGTGGCAAAAAGATTTGTTTTTAAAGTCGCTGACTGTGCCTGCGGGGGTGTTTTTGGGAATAACACTTCTGCGAATTATCATAAAAGAAGAACGCCCGTATGTGCGGTACGGAGTTGCGCCTGTTTTTGCAAAGAACAGCAAGCCCGACAGTATGCCGAGCCGCCACACCGCAAGCGCATTCATCATTGCAATGACAATTTTGCGGTTCAATGTGTGGGCAGGAATTGCATACCTCTTCATTGCGGTTATGATTTCCGTGTCAAGAGTGTGTGCAGGAGTGCATTATGTGCGTGATGTCATAGTCGGTGCAACAATAGCAATCCTCTGCGGAATAGTATTTTTGTTTTTGGCGTTTTAATATATAATTGTGCAGACGGTAACAATGTTACGCTCAATCATAATTTTCAATTTAAAAAGCCACAGTAGATTTTAACTTTCTACTGTGGCTTTTTTGTTGGTTGTTAAGTTGTGTAATATCTGTTTATGTAACAGCGATATTATTTTTTGTCATCTGTTTTTTCTGTAAGGTCGATGATATCGCCTGTGCAATGGGGACATTTTGTGGCTTTGATATCAATATCACTGAAACAGAACGGACACTTTTTTGTTGCGGGAGCTTCTTCGGGTTCAGTTTTTTTGCCGAGTGACATAACCTTGTTGACAAGCTTTACGATAAGGAAGATTACGAAAGCCATAATCAGGAAGTTGATTACCGCTGTGATAAACTTACCGTACATAATTGTTGCGCCGTTGATTGTAACCTGAAACTGGTCAAAGTTGACACCGCCGAAGATACCGAGAATCGGCGAAATGATGTCGCTTGTGAGAGAAGTTACAATTGCCTGAAAAGCCGCACCGATGATAACGCCGACTGCGAGATCAAGCACATTTCCACGCATTATGAATTCCTTGAATTCCGAAAAAAACTTTTTCATTTTGCCCTAATCCCCTTATTTAATTTTCAAAATCAGCCAAGAATTGCCTTATGGTAAACCTTTTTACCCTTTTTGATTACAACATAGCCTTTTTCAAAATCAGACTTTGCAACCTTTGCGTAAACATCTGTTACCTTTTCATCATCAACAGAAACACCGCCCTGCTGAATAAGTCTTCTGCCCTCACCGTTTGAAGGGATGAGTCCGCACTTCTTCATGAGGTCAAGAATCCCGATTTCACCGTCTGCAAAATCAGCCTCTGTAAGAGTTGTTGAAGGCATATTGTCAGTATTTGTCTTGTTGCTGAAGATTGCTCTTGCGGCCTCCTGAGCCTTGTCAGCCTCCTCTTTGCCGTGAACAAGCTCTGTAAGCTCATGAGCAAGAATTTCTTTTGCTTTGTTGATTTCACTGCCCTCAAGCTTTGCAAGCTCATCAATTTCTTCAAGCGAAAGGAATGTGAGCATTTTAAGGCACTTGATTACATCGCCGTCATCAACATTTCTCCAATACTGGTAGAAATCGTAGGGGCTTGTCTTTTCGGCTGAAAGCCATACTGCACCCGACTGGGTTTTACCCATTTTCTTACCCTCTGAGTTGAGGAGAAGGTTGATTGTCATTGCATATGCGTTTTTGCCGAGCTTTCTTCTGATAAGCTCTGTACCGCCGAGCATATTGCTCCACTGGTCGTCACCGCCGAACTGCATATTACAGCCGTACTTCTGATAGAGGGCATAGAAGTCGTATGACTGCATAATCATATAGTTAAATTCAAGGAAGCTGAGTCCCTTTTCCATTCTCTGCTTGTAGCACTCTGCACGAAGCATATTATTAACGCTGAAACAAGCGCCTACATCACGGAGAAGTTCAACATAGTTAAGGTCAAGAAGCCAGTCTGCGTTATTTACAAGAAGAGCCTTGCCCTCTGAAAAATCGATAAAACGGCTCATCTGCTTTTTGAAGCAATCAACATTGTGCTGAATTGTTTCCTTTGTCATCATCTGACGCATATCTGTTCTGCCTGACGGATCACCGATCATACCTGTGCCGCCGCCTACGAGTGCAATTGGCTTGTTGCCTGCCATCTGAAGTCTTTTCATAAGGCAAAGAGCCATAAAGTGACCTACATGGAGGCTGTCGGCTGTCGGGTCAAAGCCGATATAGAATGTGGCTTTACCGCTGTTTACAAGCTCTCTGATTTCTTCTTCGTCCGTAACCTGAGCGATAAGTCCTCTGGCTACGAGTTCTTCATATACTCCCATATTTAAAAATTCCTTTCGATTTTTGTCAGTTAAACAATAATATTATAACATTATTTAATTTATAGTCAACCTTTCAGGCATGAGTTTTGGTGCAAATCTCGCCGTTTTCTACTGTTATCATAACGGTTTTATCGCTGTCTGTCCGATAAACATTTTTGCACACGCTGTTAAGCAAGGCTGTTATATAGTAATCGGGAAGTGCCATATCATCAGCCGAAACGCTTATTACAGCGGTTTCGGGGCTTGCCTTTGCAAGAAAATCTTCACTTGAAGAATACTTACTGCCGTGGTGTGCAACCTTGAGAACATCGCATTTTAATTCTTTGTCGGAATTAACCATTGATTCTTCCCTTTTTGACGAAATGTCGCCTGTAAAGAGAAATCGCTTTTCGTCATATTCAAGCATTGTTACAAGCGAATTATCGTTTGTGTTGCCGAAGTCCTTTTCGGGTTGATAAAATTTAAAGGTCATATTTCCGATTTCAACGGGTTTGTCTGAAACCGGAATTACGGTTTTTATATTATTTTCTTTTATAGAATTAACAAGTTTTTCGTATTCGGGTATATTGTGGCTGTCGGAATATTTTCCGAAATAAACAACATCCGTACCGAATTCATCTATGATATCGGGCAGCGAACCGATGTGGTCGCTGTCGGGGTGTGACACGATTACGGCATCAAGATGAGTTACCGAACTGCGTTTGAGATAGGCAGTAATTTTATCGGTCACAAGATTTGTTCCTCCGTCAATCAGCACGCTTTTATCTCCGCATTTAATCAGCGTACAATCAGCCGAACCGACATTGATAAACGAAACAGAAAAATCGGACTCCATATCGGCTGAAATCCCAAAAAATGTATAGACATCGTTCCAATCGGGAATTCCGAGAGGTTTTCCGAATAAAACAAGCAGTACACAGGCAATGAAAAGTACGCATACCGATATTTTCAGTATGAAAAAGATTTTATTTCTTTTTGTTTTTTCGTCTGTACTTTGCGAACTTATCTTTGCCGTTTTTGCCTCTTCCCTTCTGATTCTGCGAATTGCGGTTGTTGTTCTGTTTTGAATAACCGCCCTGCGTTTGTCCAGCCATCGGAGTTACAAGACATTTTTTATCGTTACCGATTAAATCCCGTCTGCCGGCTTTGATGAGTGCTTTGATTACAAGCGGTTTGTTTTCGGGAATGAAATACTGCAGCAACGCCCTTTGCATTGCCTTTTCATTTTCAGACTTCGGAACATAAACCTCTTTGAGAGTGTACGGATCAAGCTCCGTATAGAACATACTCGTTGAAATTGTACCCGGAGTCGGATAGAAGTCCTGAACCTGTTTTGGGTGAATGTTTTCATGCTTGCAGAAAAGTGCAAGTTCTACGGCATCCGAAAGTGTTGAACCGGGGTGTGAGCTCATCAGATACGGCACTACATACTGGTCTTTATTTTCCTTGCCCGTAAAATCGTAGAACATCTTACAAAAACGCTTGTAGCTTTCAATATGCGGCTTGCCCATTTTGTCAAGAACCGCCGCCGAACAATGCTCAGGGGCAACTCTCAGCTGACCGCTGATGTGATACTTTACAAGTTCACGGAAAAATTCGTCATTTTCATCTTCAATAAGATAATCAAAACGGATTCCGCTGCGGATAAACACCTTTTTAATCCCCTTGAGATTTCTCAGCTTTCGCAGAATATCAAGATATTCCGTGTGTGACACCTGCATATTCGGGCAAGGTGTCGGTGCAAGACATCTTCTGTTTTTACAAAGTCCAAGCTTTTTCTGCTTTTCACATGACGGAAGTCTGAAGTTTGCGGTAGGTCCTCCGACATCGCTTATGTAGCCCTTGAATCGTGGATTATCAAGAAAACTTTCAGCCTCCTCAATAATACTCTTTTCACTTCTGACGGTTACCGCTCTGCCCTGATGAAAAGCGAGTGAGCAGAAATTACAAGCACCGAAACAACCACGGTTGTGTGTGATTGAAAACAATACTTCGTTGATACCGGGTACGCCGCCGAGACTTTCATAACACTTTGGATACCAACGCTCATACGGCAGAGAATAGACATAATCAAGCTGTTTGGTGTCAAGCGGCTGCATCGGAGGATTCTGCACAAGAATATACTTTCCGTGCCTTTGAATGAGGGTTTTGCCCCTTACCGCATCAGCCTCCTCAAGCTCCCTGCGTGATGCAATTGCATAGTCACGCTTGTCCTCTTTTACACGCTCGTAGCTTGGAAGTTCGACAACCGACTTTGGCACATAATCGTCTGTACGAATTTTATAGCAAACACCTCTGATGTCGTAAAGCGATTCAACAGGATAGCCCTCGGAAAGTCTTTTTGCAATTTCAATTGTCTGCAGCTCGCCCATTCCGTACACAAGCAAATCTGCCTTGCTGTCGAAAATAATTGAGGGCATTACCTCGTTTTTCCAATAATCATAATGAGCAAATCTTCTGAGTGATGCCTCAAGACCTCCGATTATAATGGGAGAATCGGGATATAGCTTTCTGATTATGTTGCAGTAAACGGTGACGGCTCTGTCGGGACGCCTGCCGTTTTTACCGCCTGCCGTATAGGCATCATCATGTCTTTTACGCTTTGCAACCGTGTAGTGGGCAACCATACTGTCAATGTTGCCTGCTGACACCATAAAACCGAGCCTTGGTTTTCCGAACTGTGTAAAATCATCATCATTTTTCCAATTAGGTTGTGCAAGGAATGCTGTCTTGTAACCGCAATCCTCAAGAACTCTCGTGATTATTGCCGCACCGAATGACGGATGGTCAACATAGCTGTCACCGCAAACATATACAAAATCGACTTCGTTCCAACCTCGATCACACATTTCTTTTGCGTTCATCGGTAAAAAAGCCATATTGAACCCTCCTTTATTTATTAATCGGCTCTGTTTTCAAGTGCATTTCTGCGTTCAAGCCATTCGTTGTAGGTCATGAGAACATCTCTCGGTTTTGAACCCTGATGAGGGCCTACAACTCCCATTTGTTCCATATCGTCAATCATTCTGCCTGCTCTTGCGTAGCCGACCTTGAGTCTTCTCTGCAAGAGTGAGGTTGATGCCTGTCCTGCTTCAATTACGCACTTGATTGCCTCTTCCATTTTGCTGTCAATATCAAGACCTTCGTCAGATGATGAATCTGAATCACCCGATTTTTTGCCCTGAGCAATTTCTTCTGCAGCAATTCTTTTAATTTTTTCTTCGATTTCAGAATTATACTGAGCAGAATATGCTTTCTTTATGTAGTGGGTTACACCCTCGATTTCTTCATCGGAAGCATAGCAACCCTGAACACGAATAGGCTTTGGAGCACCTACAGGCAAAAACAGCATATCTCCTCGGCCGATGAGCTTTTCACCGCCGCCTGTATCAAGGATTGTACGGGAGTCTGTGTTTGAACTTACCTTGAGTGAAATACGGCTCGGTACATTCGCCTTGATAAGACCTGTGATTACATTAACGGTAGGTCTTTGGGTTGCAAGGATAAGGTGCATACCTGCGGCACGAGCCATCTGAGCAAGTCGGCAGATTGAGTCCTCAACCTCGCTCGGAGCCGCCATCATCAAATCGGCAAGCTCGTCAATAGCAATTACGACACGGCTCATTTTTTCTTTGGCAACGGGAAGTCCGTTCACTTCAAGAACAGGCTGAACCTCTTCTCCCTCTTCATTAACAACAGGTGGATTTTTCTCCATATAATTCATATTTTTTTCGATAAGAGAATTATATGAATCAATATCCTTACAATCGTATTCGGAGAAAATTTTATATCTCTGGAGCATTTCGTTTACTGCCCAAGCAAGTGCACCTGCCGCCTTTTTGGCATCGGATACTACGGGAATGAGCAAATGCGGAATACCCTTATATTTTGAAAATTCAACCATTTTTGGATCGATAAGCAACAGCTTTACTTCATCGGGAGTTGCCTTGTAGAGAATACTCATAAGAATTGAGTTTACGCACACGGATTTACCCGAACCGGTTGTACCTGCAATGAGCAAGTGCGGCATTTTTGCAAGATCGGTAACAACAATTTCACCCGAGATATCTCTTCCGAGAACGGTTGTGAGCTTGCTCTTGCTGTTTCTGAACTTGTCCGAATCAATCAATTCACGCATTGTTACCATGCTTACAACCTTGTTCGGAACTTCAATTCCGACTGCCGCCTTACCCGGAATAGGCGCTTCAATACGAACACCGTTTGCGGCAAGGCTGAGTGCGATATCATCAGAGAGATTTGTAATTTTGCTGATTTTAACACCGGGGGCAGGCTGTAACTCATAGCGTGTTACGGACGGACCTCGGCAGATGTTTACAATGCTTGCCTTTACGCCAAAGCTTGTGAGGGTATCAATAAGCTTTTTGGCATTATTCTGCATTTCTTCCATTGCATCGCTGTCATCGGAATTTAGCTTTGGTTTGAGCAACTGAATCGGTGGGAACTGATACTTCTTTTCTTCTTTTTGAGAATTATCGGAGCGAACAGCTCTGTCAAGCTGTTCCGCAATTTCGTCGCCGGCCTCCTCACTGTTGTCTTTTTTGCTTTTGAGAAGTGCTTTTTTGACGATGTTCTCAGTTTCGGCATCAGGCTTGACCTCTGTCTGTTCAGCCTTAGGAGCTGACTTTTCGTTTGAGATATCCTCTGCAATTGCAGAAACCGTATTGTTGGCACTTTTGCCCATAGGCTTGCTTGCACGATTGATTATGTTGATGAGATCCTGCGACAGATCCTTGTCTGCGGCATTTTCTTCCTTTGAATCGGCAATATCCGTGTCAATTCCGTTTACTGCCGACTTTGCTTTCTTGACCTTTGTCTTTTTGTCATCAAGCGGAATGTCAATAAAACTTCCCGAGGACTTTCTGTTTTCACCTTCAAGCGCAATGTCGATATCGCCTCTTTCGGCAAGCTTTCTCTCACGGTTTTCTTCTCTGCGTTCTCTGCGAACTCTTGCCCTTTCCTCACCTGCTTCACGGATATGTACGGCTGTCCTTGACGCCGCCGCTGTCATATCTTTAATGGAAATGTTCGCAACAATAAGGATAAGTGCGGCTGTTACAACAAAGCTTGTAAAAAGTGCGGCTGTACTGCCGAACAGGACAACAAGCGGATAGCCGAGCAGTCCGCCGATTATTCCGCAATCGAAAGTCATATACCTTGAGGTGTCGGAGGCATCCTTGAACAGATTGCCAAGACACGCAAAAAAGTTCATATCAGAATATTTTGCACCGCTGCCTGCGTAAATCAACGCACCGATAAACAGAATTATGACGACACAAAGGAAAAGCTTCAGCTTATAGCGTGCAACCTGTTTCTCCTTTTCGGTCATAACACACAAATAAAAAAGTGTTACGGGAACAAGAAAAATTCCGAATCCGAGAACTCCGAAAAAGAAACTGCGTATCATTGTCCAGACATTTGAACCTTTTATGAAAATTATGCAGACAAAAACAGCCGCAACGGCGGCATAGAGGATTGCTCTTACGCGCGGCGAAAGTCCGCTGCTCCTTTTCGGAACAGCGGATGCTTTGGTTCTGCTTGCAGTTTTTGCACCTTTTGATGAGGTTTTTGAAGAAGTCTTTTTTCTTCCCGACGCAGTATTTTTAGTTTTGTCAGCTGTTTTTTTGTTAGCTGCCAATAAAATCACTCCATTTAAAATTTATGCAATTGGCGCACCTGTGAAAAGGTTTACGCCCGTGTTCATTTCGATGATTGAAATTACAATAAATGCAACACCGACAATCGCTGTGTAGATTACGAAAATTTCCATTTTGTCGGATTTCAGGAACCACTTAAAAATTACGATTGCAAGATAGCCTACAACTGCGGAAACCGCCATTCCGATAATCAGCGGAAGAAATTCAATATTGCTTAAACCTTCGGGTGACTTGATTGCATCCACACCCTCAAGAAGTGCCGCCGCAAGGATTGACGGGATACCGAGTACGAATGTGTAGTCAAGTGCCTTCTGCTTTGAGATTCCTCTCATCTCACCGACCGAAAGTGTTGAGCCTGAACGGGAAAGTCCCGGAAGGAGTGCGGCACAAACCTGTGTTACACCGACAAGGATTGCGTCAACAACATTAAAATTATCTCTTGTTGCCTTGGCATTGCTCTTTGTTGCAAGATGTTTGTGAGTTGAGGCAACACTCTTGCGGTTACAGATAATACCGATTGTTAAAAGTACGCTTGTAAGAATGAGCGAACAGGCAGTTACTATGAGAACAGGACTTGCGGAAAGCCGGTCTGCAAGGTCCTTGAGTTTCATATCTGTTCCGGGAATTGGCAGAAAAAGCAAGAACAGCGGTATAAGACCGATGATGAGCATTACAACGAGATTACGGTTGTAATTCATTTTGCTCCATTTGAACTTGCCCGTGAAAATATCCTTGAGCATAAGGAAAAATTCTTTGATAAGATCCCACACAAGTTTGTGGTAGAATGCAACAACGGCAACAAGTGTGCCGACATGGAGCATTACATTAAAGAAAAGATTGCTTTCGCCTGTACCTGCACCGAGAATGTGCTGTGTGATTGCGAGGTGGCCGCTGCTTGATACGGGCAAAAATTCGGTAAGTCCCTGAACAATACCCTGAATAATAGCATCTAAAATTGACATGGTTATGTATTCCCTCCAAAAAATAAGTTTTACAAATCTTCTTTGTTATTTGTACGCTGAAAAGCCGTATGGGTTGGCATAATTAAGATTTCATACAAATCATAAGCGTCACAATATATATGTATTCGGGCAAAACGCCCGAAATTATTTTTCCTGCTTTTTTGAGCGTGATTTTGCAGACTTTGGCTTGCTCTCTTTGTTTTCTTTAATCAAATCATAAAGAGCGTCAATTGCGTCGGAAACTGTTCCGACCTCGTCAATCAAGCCTTCTTCAACAGCCTCTTCTCCCTCAAGAATAGTTCCGATATCCATTACAAGCTCACCCGTGTTAAGCACAAGCTGATTATAACGGTCTTTTGTAATATTGGAATTTTCGGCAACAAAGGTTGTGATTCTGTCCTGCATACGCTGAAAATATTCAAAGGTCTGCGGAACTCCGAGTGTGAGGCCTGTTGTTCTGACGGGATGAACCGTCATTGACGCACTCTTTGCGATAAAGCTTTTCTTTGCCGCAACAGCAAGCGGAATTCCTATTGAATGACCTCCGCCGAGTACGATGGAAACGGTCGGCTTTTTCATTCCCGAAATCACCTCGGCAATTGCAAGACCTGCCTCAACATCTCCGCCGACTGTGTTAATCAGCACAAGCAGTCCGTCAATTCTTTCGTCCTCCTCAACCGAAACAAGCAGAGGGATGACATGCTCATATTTTGTGGTTTTGTTTTGTTGCGAAAGAATGTAATGACCTTCAATCTGACCGATAATCGTCAGGCAATGCAGCACACAGTCCTTATGAGTTGTGAGAACAGAACCTGTTTCGCCGATTCGGTCTGTTTGTTCTTCACTTATGGGGCTGTCGTTTGCAAGCTTTTGCGGATCGTCATCCGGTGCAGGATTTTTAACATAATTCCCTTTTTTTGATGAGACTTTTGAAGATTTTGATTTTTGTGGCATTGTATGCACCTCCGAGAATAGTTTCACCGAAATTGCACGCAAAATGTATGCATACATAAAATAAGACGAACAAGCCACATTGTTCAATTGTAAAAAGCCTTTAGTGCTTATTATACCATTACAGCAAAATTATTTCAATAATTTTATTTCTTTATTTCTAATAAGTAATAATTATTTAAAAGAATTATAGTAGTATTAAAGAAATATTATTCCGACAGAACCTGTCGGAAGTTGTTATGGAGTGATATTCAGTTGACATCTGACATAATTATGGGTGTTGTCATTTTAGTTCTTATTTTGCTTTCGGCGTTCTTTTCGGCGATTGAAACTGCATTTTCGTTTGTAAACAAGGTGCGTGTTCAGCGTTACAAGGATGACGGCAACAAAAAAGCGGCAGCAGCGCTCTACATAATCGAGCATTTCGACAATGCCCTTACAACAATTCTCATCTGCAACAATGTTGTAAACCTGAGTTGTTCTTCAATTGCGACTGTGCTGTGTATGAATCTTTTCGGTGACGCAGGCTCGGCAATTGCAACAGGTGCAACAACTTTTCTTGTTCTGACATTCGGTGAGATTGTGCCGAAATGTCTTGCAAAGGAACATTGCGATGCCTTTTCACTCAAAACAGCCGGATTGCTCAGAGGACTTATGACACTTCTTACACCGCTTGTGTGGATTTTCACACGATTCAAAATGATTGCCTTAAAGATTGCAGGCAGCAGCGGTGACGCTCCGTCAGTTACTGAAAATGAGCTTAAATACATTGTTGAGAGTATTGAGGAAGAAGGCGTTCTTGAAGAGAGCGAAAGCGAGATGGTTCGCTCCGCACTTGACTTTGACGAAACTACCGCCGAGGAAATTCTCACTCCGAGGGTTGACATCACATTTATCAGCGTTGATGACTCGCCTGAAAAAATCAAGGATATCATCATTGAAAACCGCTATTCAAGAATTCCCGTGTACGAAGGCACGGTTGACCATGTTGTCGGCATTCTCCATACAAGAGATTATCTTGAACGACTTGCAGACGGTAAAGCGCCCGATGTTAAGGAGCTTATGCAGCCGCCCTACTTTGTGTTTAAAACACAACAGCTTTCAAAAATCCTTAATGCATTCAAACGCACCAAAATTCATCTTGCGGTCGTTACGGATGAATACGGCGGAACACTCGGTATTGTTACAATGGAGGATTTGCTCGAAGAAATTGTCGGTGAAATATGGGACGAGGACGAGGAAATTGAGCATAACTACTACAAAATCGGCAAGGGCGAGTTCCTTGTAAACGGTGATATGGAGCTTGAAGATATGCTCGGTCTGTTTGATATGGACGAGGACAGTCTTGAATGTGACAGCGTAACGGTCGGCGGTTATATTCTTGAACACGCAGGAACAATCCCCCACAAGCGTGACAACATTGAGGCCGACGGCTTTAAGTTTACCATTATGGAGGTTAAGGATCAGCGTATTTTACGGGTTGTTGTCAAGAAAAATGACACTTCCGAAGAAAACGAATCCGATGAAATAAGCGAGAACAAAAAGTCTGAATAAATAAAACATAACAGGAGCAGTATTTTCCTTACCGCTCCTGTTTTTTACTGTATTTTTTTGCAGAGAGAAGTGCATAATGCGCTGACGGGGATACAAAGAAATGCCCACAAGGTGCTGTAAAACGGGCAAATCTGCCCTTTTAAATTAAGTCGGCAGTTTGAATAATCCCAGACATTAAGCCTGAATTTCAAATTAACAACACAGCCGCAGCAGTATTCAAGTGCGGTAATTATCGCACTTCCCGATATGCATTTTTGCAGCATATTCATTTTTGAAAAGCGCTTGTAAAATCTGAAAAGCGACACAAACGCAGTTCCGCCCGTGACCGCCATTGACCAGTGAGTTTTTCTCCGCCACAAAATTTCAAGCAGAGCGTAGCCTGCTCCGCCTATTGAAAAGAGAATGCAATCGTTACGCAACCGTAAACTTTTTTTCATAAGAAATCACCTGTTTTAGTTTTTGCCGAAACAGGTGATTTATTTAACCTATGAATTTTTTATTTTGTCAGAGCATCTCTTTTAGTTCTTCAAAAGAATAAAGACAGTTGATTGCGGTCAAAAATGCATTTGTTGAAAGATATGACGGCAGACCGAGTTTTTTAAGAATCTTTTTGCGGTTTATTTCTGAATTTTCAGTTCCCGTAAGTCCGAGGACAAATAGATCGGCTTTAGTAATTTTCCTTTCGGGAATATTATTTTCTTCACCGATTATCTCGGCACCGCTTTTGCGGATTGCATTTATTATAACCTCATCACTGACACCCTCAACGCCCAAAAGCCCCTCTTTACCGCCTTTTGCCTTGCGTTTTTCCTTGCCTTTGATTTGAGGAATATAGCAATTTTTAATTTTTGAATTATCGACCGAGCCTTTAAGGAAATTCCTTATTACAAAGCCTGCACCGTCGCTGTCGGTCATTATAAGTATTCCCCTTGTTTCGGCAATTTTGCGGATAAGCGACTGCTTTTCTTTGTCGGAAAAAACACGGAAACCGTTGGTTTCGATTATCGGAGCATCTACAATTGATGAAAGCTTTATCTTGTCATATCTGCCCTCAACTATGACAGCCTCACGGATTTTGAGCATTAGATTCTGCCCTCCTTTGCAATCAAAAGCAAACGGGAAATAAGCTGTTCAATTAAAAATCTTTGATTAACGGAAACTGATTTCAGCTTTTCGTCTGTTTCAACAAGCACATCAAGGCTTTTTCGAAGCGCCTCGGTTGAGGTCCTTGAAACGGAGGTTCTCGCCCTGTTTAACACAAACGCACGATTTTTGTAGGCAAAATCTTTTGCCACGGTTTCTTTACTGACTGAGCATTCATCTGCAACACGCATACGATACGCATCGACATAGGCGGATGAAAGTGCATAGAGAATGTTAATCGGTTCTTCCCGCTGACAGAAAAGTGTGTCGAGCTTTCTGAACGCTCTGTCACCTCTGCCGTTAATAACATCGTCAGCCATATCATATGTTCTTGCTTCAAGGTTTACGGTTGACAAAAGGTCGATATCACGGTCGGTAATTTCTTCACCCTTTGCATATGCGGCAATTTTGTTGACCTCGTTTTTCAGAAGATTGAGGTCATCACCGACATTTGAAATAATCTTTGACGCATTGAGGTGTGAAATCAGCTTGCCGTTTTCGTTTGCCCACTTTGCAACATACTTTTCGATAATTTGTGAGTTGATTTTTTCAAAACAGCAGACGCTGCCGATTTTTTCAACACGCTTTATAAGAGCGGTAAAAGAAGTTTTATTCTTTGACGGAACATAAGTCGGCATTGAAATTATGAGAACCGTACCGTCCCATGCTCTGCTTGTAAGCTCTTTAAGAGTATCAAGCCGATCCTTCACCATATTATCAAAGTAAATGTCGGTCACAACAACACAGTTGCGTTCCGCCATAAACGGCATTATTTGCAGGGATGCGGCAAGTTCCTGAAAATCAATGTCGCCGCTGAATGTATGATAATTGAAATCGGACGGATTTTTGCCTGCAACAGCCTCACAAAGCTTTTTTGTGTAACTTTTGACAAACATCTGCTCCGAACCGTAGATTAGGTACACAGGCGAAAAGCTTTTGTTTTTAATTTGTTTTTTCAGGTCTGCTTCGGTGATGCGCGGCATTTTATCCTCCGTTCAGATTGACCGTTATGTTCCTTTCAGATGTTGAAATAACGGTTGAACTGATTTCTTTAATAGAATCATAATTTTTCTTAAACTGCTTTTCCGATCCCGAAAATATCACGGTATTGCATGATATCAAATCGAAATTTTCGGGGACTGTATCAATCAGCAAACAATCGGGATTGCGATACTTTTCGGGCAGATTTGAAAGGTCTGCATCTGTCGGCACAAACAATACAGTCACATTTTTCCCTTTTATGAACTGAAACATTGTGTTGTCAACGCAGATTACCTCATCCGTCACCGTATCGGAAAGATTCAGCGTAAAATGACTGTTTCCGCCGAAAGTCTGTCGGCTGTTACCGTCAAAAGCGTTCAAAAGATTTTGCTTTTTAATGTCATTATCATATACCAAAATATTATTTAAGTCAAATTTTGTGACCGCAAAGCGTTCAAGAGAAGAATATTTATTATTCTGATTCGGAATTATCATATATTCAATATCTGAGTATCTTTCGCTGATATCGGCTGTCACATCGTCTGCGCCTGCTCTGTTGCCTCCGCATGAAATCACCGAACATCTGTCGGGGCAGTTGACTGTCGCAAAAACACCGTTGCCGACATTATAGATTTTCATTTCACCATTATCGGCTGTTAAAAGCACATTGAGCGACGCTCCGATTACGAGGACTGAAATTGATATCGGAACAGAAATTTTGACATAGAATTTTCGATTTATTACAAACAATCCGCCGATTGCGAGAAATACGCTGACACCTATCCACACAAACCAATAGAGCGAATGGGTTTTAATTGTGCTGAATGGGAGTTGTGAAAAAGTTGAAACCAACCACAAAATTGCCTTTGAACATAATCCCGAAACGAGTCCAAACGGGTAAGCAAAAAATGATATAAACGGGCAAATAAAAAGTACCGAACACAACAGAGAACACACCAAAAGTGCCGAAACAAACGGTTCACATAACAGAGAAACAAGTATGACTGTCGGGGAAATTCTGTTGAATGCAACGGCGGTTATCGGCAAAATCCACAGAAATGCGGATACTGAAACCGACAGCATATTTACACAGATTTTAAACAGCCTTTTGATATAATAGACAACCGTTCCGACAAAACCGTCCTTACGCTTGTTTTTGTAGTGAAAGAATCTCAGCACAGAGCGTTCAATCGGTCTTGACCACAGAATTATGCCCGTCGTTGCCGAAAATGAAAGCAACATACCGATATCGGCTACCGCATATGGGTTGAAAGCTGTCAGAACAATTGCGGCAAAACCAAGATTATTCAGCGAGTCGGCTATTCTGAGATTTGACGATGCAAGCGACACAATTATCATCATAATTCCGGCACGGACAACCGAATGCGCAAAGCCCGTTACAGCCATGAAAGCAATAACCGTAAATGTGGTAAAGCCTGTTATTATGAATCTGTTTTTTGTTAATTTTCTCACCAAGAACAATACAAACGAAGTGATTATAACAAGATGCATTCCCGAAACCACTATTAAAAACGAAGTGCCTGTCAATGAAAAATCATCTTTAACGCTTGAATCAAGAGCGGTTTTCTCGCCCAAAAGAACGGCACGGCAGAGCGTTGAGTAATCCTCCGGCAACAGCATATCAAGGGAATTTTTGATTGTCATTCTAACCTCAACGGCAAATGAATATAAATCAAACACTTTCTCCCCTGTCGCATCAATTTTGAAGCCGTCATAGGAATATGCTTTCAGAAAAATTCCGTGACTGATCTGAGAGTTTACATTATTCTTGTATGTATGAGCCGTGAAGTTGACCTTTTCAAAAGGCTCTGCGTCAACATTTGAGTACGAAATAATCTGAATTTTCGCATCTGACGGCTGACCGTTGATTTTGTCGGTTTTGATTACGAAACTGCATGATGAATCGGTGGTGATGATTTCATCACAGATATATCCGCTTGCTGTAATTTCTTTATCGGAATATTTATTTATAATCGTGTTGTTAATATATTCGGAATAGGCAATCATATTGCCCGCAGAATATATTACGGCAAAAGCAAATACGCACAGCGACTTGCCGAATGATTTATTTTTCTTTGAAGCAATTAAAAATATACCGACAGCAACGGAAAGCAATCCCAATGAGCCGATAATCGCAAAGACAATTTCATTAAAATCCGAATAAAAAACGGCTGAAAGGACAAACAGGAAAGTAAATCCTATAAGTCCAAACAGCCGTTTCATAAAAATCAATCCTTATTCAGTAATCATTTTTTTAATATAATTATACACTAGGTTACCATTCAATCCTTTTTTGCAATAAAAAGAATATTTATAATTGTTATCATTATATTCTCCTACTACAGTTTCACCTTTTTCATTTACAAAATTCGCACCCTTAATTTCAAAAGTCGCCATTGTGGGAGAAAGTCCGTTTGTATTGACTCCGCTGAGATTTTCACTGTTTTTTACAGCATAGCTGACAGCCTTGCGCAAGGTCACAGTATTGTCAGAAGCAGATTTATCTAACGAACAAACCACTTCGATCGCCGTGTATGGAATAGCTCTTACACTTACAATATTTTTCAAACTTTCGCCAAACTTAATTCCGGAAATTTCTTCCGCTTTATCAATACTCGCTCCGCAATCTTCCCACTTTTTCAAAGTAACATCTACGGAAGGATTCACGGTTTCAGAGGTACTTGGTGCAGGTAAATCAGAGCAGGAACATAGAATACATACCGCTGCCAACACAAAAGCAAGGCATAAACATACTTTTTTCATAATTCAACCTCCATCCCATGTACACATAAGGATTATGTGTGATAAACGGAATTTTTCCATACAAAACTTTTTCCTGCATATGCAAATTTCGTACCACCGGTTTGATATTCTACTGTTGTCATCTGTTTATTTCCTGAATTCCAAAATGTAACCTGTTTTATTCCTCCATAGGTAGTATACCCAACACAGGTAACAGCATGTCCGTCCGTACCGCTTATGCAAGTCATTATTAAAGGGTATTCCTTTACAATATTATTCTGGAGTTCCAAAAAGGTTAATTGTCCGGTTTTACATTTGTATGTTTGACCATACTTCTTCAACGCCTCTTTTATTTCAAGATCTGTTGCACCATCATTATATCCTATTCCCATTTTATTTGCAACTTGTTTTGCCGTCAATGATGAATATTTACTATAATTTAAATATCTGACTGTTGTAGCAACAGAAGCAGCCCAACACAAACCATAATTACCTTGTGGAACAGTACATCCTTTCGTATTAAGAGTAACAATTCCACCCTTATTACTTGAAAATCCTCTTCCCAAATTTTTAACATCTGAATCATAATTTATTAAATTTGGTTTATTGTTTTTAGAATATGAATTTTTTATCTTAGTAATCTTTTGACTATAAGACAACCTCTCAAATTCCATTGAGTTTGTTTGGCCGTTTTCTGATGATTCAAAGTATGGTATAGATGAATCAATTAAATGGACAGAATTTTCATTTTCAGCATATAAACTGTCATTCTTAAAATAGAATATATATGTATCATCGTTCTTGTAACCTATAGAATTTAATTGTTCAGACATACCTTTTTCTAGTGAAACAGTGTAACTATCATTGCAAGGCATAACATTAAGGATCATACAAACAGCATCATCTTGTATCACAGGCATATAATATATTTCATCCTGATTACCGTTATTTTCTACTGAATAAATAACATATGGAGTACCAATCTCAAAATTAGAATCTCTTGGTACATCAATATCAAAGTTTTCTTGATCGTTTACAGCTGTAGAACACAAAGCATTAAGTCTGGTTTTTGCATATTCAAGTGCATCATTTGGAATAACCGAAGTTATATCGACATATAAATCCACTGCATTACATATTGGAATACATACAGTAATAAGCAACAATGATAACAAACATATAATAATCGCTTTAATTTTTTTCATAATGGCATCTCCTTTTATTATTTATTTGGTTATTTTTATCTACAAAAAACAATTAGTCCATTTTTATCACCTCAAGTATATCATTTTTGGTATTTTTATAATATCATATAGAATTTCATTTGTCAATATAAATATTATTTTTTAAAAATATTTTTATTTTTGTTAATTTTGCTGCTATCTTTCTCATTAAATTACCTATTCACCACTGTTTCTATTCAATCATTTATAAGTTGAACAATTTCTACACTTTAATTTTTACACTTTATATCTATGGTATAAAAAAAGAAAACAGCCGTCAAAATATGCGGACGGTATAATCTGCACACTTCAACAGCTGTTTAAATTTGATTTTATAATTACTCAGTATTACTTAAAGAAAAGCGGAAGTTCGCTGAGGAAGATGATATCATCTCTGTCTTTGGCATCACCTTCGGCAAGGACTGATGCCCTGCCAACGATATTTGCGCCTGTTTTTTCAACGAGCGTTTCAAGAGCGTGAAGACTTTCGCCTGTTGAAATTACATCATCAACAAGAAGAACTCTCTTGCCGTTGAGAAGATTTACATCATCTTCGCCGAGGTAGAGTTTCTGTTCGTTTTTTGTTGTGATTGAATTAACGGTCACTCCGATAGGATTGCCCATATAAACCTTAACGCTTTTTCTTGCGACAACATAGTTTCTGCAGCCCTGACGAGCCATTTCATAGCAAAGCGGAATACCCTTTGCTTCGGCAGTCACAACAACATCGTGTTCGGGAACACGCTTGAGGAGTTCTCTTGCGGCAACCTCTGTCATCTCAATGTCACCAAACATAATAAATGCGGCAATATCAAGCTTATCGTTTACAGGGAATTTTCTGAGTTCTCTGTCAAGTCCTTCAATATTAATCTTATATGTATCCATTATTGCAGTCCCTTCTTATGCCATTGTGCCGTTGAGCTTTTTGCCGCCGAGGATGTGGAAATGCATATGCTTTACGCTCTGACAGCCGTCCTCACCGCAGTTATTTACAATACGGTAACCGTTTGTAAGTCCGAGTGATTTTGTAATTTCGGGAATTTTAGTGAAAATGTGAGCAATATTGCCGACATTTTCTTCATTAACTGCATCTGCACAGCAGATGTGTTCCTTTGGAATTACAAGCACATGAACGGGAGCCTGTGGTTCAAGATCATAGAAAGCGAGTATTTTTTCGTCTTCATAAACTTTTTTTGACGGAATTGAGCCGTCAACGATTTTGCAGAAAATACAATCTGACATTTTAATTCAACCTCTCAATATAATTTATTTTCCGTATCAGAAACATTTAAAATATAACAAATATCATACCAAAGTTATTGTACAACCAAATCACTTTTCGGTCAATACTGCCGTCATTTTTTGGCTGTAATTTTCTTTTCTTCACCTTTAAGAAGTCTTTTGATGTTTTCTTTGTGCTTTACAAGAACGAAAACGCCGATTAAAAGAGCCGCCGCAGTTGAGAAGATTACATATGTAAGAGAATAATCCTTGTAAATTATGAAGTCAAAGATAAATGTCATTGCAAAAGTGTAAGGCGCATAGAGAATCGCACAGAGAACACTTGCAAGTGATATAATTTTTGAGCAGAGGAATATAATTAAAAAAGTTACAATAATTGCGATAAATACACGCCAATCCTCTGTCAGCATAAGAGCGGCGGCGGTTACAACACCCTTGCCGCCCTTAAAGTGAAAATACACGGGGTATGAATGTCCGAGAATACAGAAAATACCTGCAACATATTTTCCGCAGTTGATAAGCTCGTTTATAAAAATAGGGCTTTCACCCTGAAATGCAACCGATGCAAACGAGAAGATGAACCCTCCGATAAGCACGGCGATAATACACTTCAGTGCGTCACACACAATGGTGATGATTGCCGGAACTTTACCGACACTGCGCAGTACATTTGTAAAGCCTGCATTGCCGCTGCCCATTTGACGGATATCCTTTTTGCCCTTTGTCACAATGCCTGTGACAAGAACAGCCGTGTTGATACTGCCGAGAAGATACGCAATCAATGCCGAAAGCAGAATCATCCACCAGCAGTTTGCTAAAATTGCCGAAATATGCTCCATTACTTTTCTCCTCTCTCTCTTACCACAATTTTGATCGGCGTACCCTCAAGAGCAAAAGCCTCACGGATTCTGTTTTCAAGATAACGCTGATATGAAAAGTGGAAAAGCTGTGCATTGTTGCAGAAGAAAACGAATGTCGGCGGTTTTACGGAAGCCTGAGTCATATAGAAAATTTTAAGTCGCTTACCCTTGTCCGACGGCGGCTGAACCCTTGTTGTAGCCTGTGCAAGAAGTTCGTTGAGCATACCTGTTCTGATTCTGCGGTTTGCGCTGTCATTACAGCTTATGATATATTCAAACAGCCTGTCGATACGCATACCTGTTTTTGCGGAAATAAATACCTTCGGCGCATATGACATAAACGCAAAATCTGCGTCAAGCTTTTTGCGGAACTCCTGCATTGTCTTATCGTTTTTTTCGACAGCGTCCCATTTGTTTACGGCAATTATACACGCTCTGCCTGCCTCATGCGCAAGACCTGCAACCTTGGTATCCTGTTCTGTAACGCCCTCTGTCGCATCAATCATAATAACGCACACATCACTGCGTTCAATAGCCATTTTTGCTCGGATAATACTGTATTTTTCGATATTATCATAGATTTTGCTCTGACGGCGAAGTCCTGCGGTATCGGTAAAGTTAAACTTTCCGTACTTATTTTCAACAAGCGTGTCGATTGTGTCACGGGTTGTGCCTGCTATATCGGACACAATACAGCGTTCCTCGTTTGTGATTTTGTTTACAAGAGATGACTTGCCTGCGTTCGGCTTGCCGATTACCGCAACATTGATGATTGTGTCATCATCTTCCGCATTTTCATCATAATCGAAGCTTGAAAAAGCCTTGTCCAAAAGGTCGCCCGTACCGTAACCGTGAACGGCTGAAACCTCGATAGGATCGCCTAAACCGAGATTATAAAACTCATAGAATTCAGGTGACGGTTCGCCGAGTGTGTCGCACTTGTTTACACAAAGCACAACAGGCTTGCCCGACTTCTGGAGCATCTGCGCAACATCCATATCTGTTGCAACCATGCCCGACTTGCAGTCTGTTACAAGAATAATAACATTAGCCGTGTCGATTGCAAGCTGAGCCTGACGGCGCATCTGCACAAGAATAATATCATCTGATTTCGGTTCAATACCACCTGTGTCAACAATAAAGGCAGTTTTTCCGCACCATTCCACCTCACCGTATATTCTGTCACGGGTAACACCGGGAGTATCGTCAACAATTGACAATCTCTGACCGATGAGTTTATTGAAAAGCGTTGACTTTCCCACATTTGGTCTGCCGACAACGGCAATTACGGGTTTGTTCATCTTATCAGTCCTTTCCTGCAATTACAGCCTCTACAAGGTCGTTTCCGTTGTTATTGACGGGAACAAGAGTTACACCGAGTTCCCGTTCAACATCATCTGTTGAAACATCATCAAGAAACAAATCGTTTTCAAAACGGAGCATTGATGACGTGATAATAAGCCTGTCACCAAGGTCATCGCCACGGAGCTGATCAATAAGATCACCGCCTGTGACAAGTCCCGACACATTTACTCCGCCGCCGAAAAAGTTGTTCTTAATCGCCCTTGTATTTATAGTTATATTCGGGAATTTTTCGTTAATCATCGACATAATCCGCTTCATGTACGGAAACACTCCCTCACCGCAGGCAATTGTTACCTTATGGCAAAGGCTTTCGTCTGCATCAAGCTCTTCAAGCTTCCAGCCTACATCATCGGTCAGATACGCAATCATACCGATTCCGTCCTCAAGAGCGGAAAAGTCCTCATAAAATTCGGGTGACGGGATTTCTCTTTCGGCAAGGAGGTAAAATTCATCACCCGGAAAGAAAATTCGTCTGCCGTGCTTTTTGACGCACTCATCACCCATTTTTTCAATTATATCAATTGTCTGCCCTGCCGTTTCCTTATTATAAGGAACAAGCGGATAAAGGTTTTCACGGTAGCGTGTAAGTCCGACAGGAACAATCGCAGTCATATTAACACCGAGGTTTTCAAGATCGGTCAATGTTCTGACAAGCTCGTCACCGTCATTAATTCCGGGACAGGAAACAATCTGACAGTTAAGCGTTATTCCTGCGTCTGCAAAGCGTTTGAGATATTTTAATGTATCGCCTGCAAAGCGGTTATTCATCATCTTACAACGAAGCTCGGGGTTTGTTGTGTGAACCGACACATTAATTGGGCTTATGTGCATTTTTATAATTCGGTCAATTTCGTGCTCTGTAATATTTGTCAGCGTGATATAGTTGCCGAACAAAAACGAAAGTCGGCTGTCATCGTCCTTAAAATAGAGCGACTCACGCATACCCTTCGGAAGCTGGTCAATAAAGCAGAAAATGCACTTATTACGGCACGAATGCTGTTTGTCCATAAGATAGGTTTCAAACTCAAGACCGATTTCCTCATATTCGCCCTTGGTCATTTCTATGGTACGAACATTTTTGTCCTCATCCGCAACCTCAAGAGTCAGCTTGCGGTTTACCTGATAGAATCGGTAATCAAGAACATCGACAATCTCGTTTGAATTGATTGAAAGGAGGGTTTCCCCTTTTTTTATCCCTGCTTTGTCGGCATGACTGCCGGTTGTGACATCAAAAATTTTAACAGCCACACCTTCACCTCGCAAAACATTTTTACATACACTTTTATTCTACACAAAATACCGTTTTTAATCAACAGGTTTGCAAATTGTTTTTGGATATACGGTAAAATTTGCAAAACAAAAGGGCGAACAGATAACTGCCGCCCGTAATGTTTGTAATAAAAATTACTGTTCGTCTTTCTTTACAACAACCTGTCTGCCGTTGTACATACCACAGTTTGTGCAAGCCTTATGAGCTGCTGTTAATTCACCGCAGTTAGGACAAGCAGTAAGTTCAGGAGCATTAATCTTCCATACTGTTGAACGTCTTGAGCTCTTTCTTGCGTGTGATGTTTTGTTCTTGGGTACTGCCATTACAAAAACCTCCTTACAAAATTTATCTTAGTCAATCAACTGTTTAAGTATCTCAAGTCTTGGATCCGTTTGACGCTTATCACAGGAACATTCACCGTTGTTGAGGTTTTGTCCGCAAATCTGACACAGACCTTTGCAATCGTCCCTACAAAGATTCTTTGACGGGAGCGAAAGAAAAATGTCAGAAATTACAACATCATCAAGCTCGAGTGTAAAATCAGGTGTTTCAATATAGTCATCATTTTCCTCATCGGCAAGAGTCTGAATAAGCCTGTGTTCAAAGCTCATATTCATCTCTCTTGTATAAGGCTCACCGCAACGGTCACAGTCACGGCTGTAATCAAAGTGTGCATTGATTACAAGAGTAATCAAACTTGCTCTGTTTGTTGCTTTGGCAGTCACGACAACGGGAGTTTTGAATGGATAAACTCCGTCAACATCAAGACCTGACAAGTCAAGGTTATATTCAACTTGTTTTTCTTCACCGTCATTCTGAAAGACGGATTTAAGCTCAAAAAGCATATCTGCACCTCTTGACAGCATAGACACATATTAAAACGCTGTTTATTATTATACAAAAGGTTTGTCCCTTTGTCAACTAAAAAATACAAGAAAATAGGCTGTTTTTTTCGGGAATTTATGACAATATTCGCTAATTTTCCCATATGGAATTTTAAGCCTGCAAAGTCACTCAGAAAGTTACTTTGCACTCGATTTTCGCTTTTCATTATACCTCTTAAACATATATAATGCAATAATAAATTGCAGTTGACATAAAACGGAATTTGTGATAGCATACTGTGTGGCAGTTCGTAACCATCCTGCCGGAAGGACGCCGATAGGCTGCTCCTTCTATCAAAACTAAGGAGAAAGGCACAGGGCTTTTTACGCCCTTTTTGCACCCTCTTTTGTGTGGGTGCTTTTTTTGTGCCGGAAAGAGAGTATGGAGAGATACAGTATTATTAATGAAAAGAACAGTCGGGAGATTGTTCTTCTGCGTGGAAGCGGTTGCGTTTACAGAAAATGCATCTTCTGCGACTACTACACCGACAGGTGCAGTGACGAGGACGAAAACTTTCGTCTTAACAAAGCCGTGCTTGAAAAAGTTACGGGAATTTTCGGTGACCTTGAGGTCATTAACTCAGGCTCGGTTTTTGAGCTTGACAAAAAAACACTTGATTTTATCAAACAGGTGTGCAAAGAAAAAAAGATAAATACCATTCATTTTGAGGCACATTATCTTTATCGGAACAAAATCAGTCAGCTCAGAAAAGATTTTGCGGATTTTGATTTGAAAATGAAGCTCGGTCTTGAAACCTTTGACTGTGATTTCAGAGAAAATGTTCTGAAAAAAGGAATTAAAGAGAGCAGTCCCGCTGTTATTGCTGAGAATTTCGACGAAGCTAATTTCCTTTTCGGAATTAAAGGTCAGACAGCCGAAACCATGCAAAAGGATATTGAGTTGGGATTAAAATATTTTGAACGAATTTGCGTTAACATTATGTGTGACAACACAACGGAAGTTGAACCCGACAAAGCTGTCATAAAAGAGTTTATGCAGAAGATCTATCCTGTATATAAGGATAACCCAAGAACGGATATTTTAATTAACAACACGGATTTCGGAGTAGGTGACTGATATGATTAATGAACTTTTACTTATGTTCTCTGTAGTATTTATCTACGGAGCGGCACTTTTGGGATATGCGCTTTTCGGAAAAGCGGGACTTTACTGCGTTTCAGCCGTAGCAACAATTCTTGCGAACATTGAGGCTTTAATCCTTGTAAACGCTTTTTCAATGGAACAAACTCTCGGTAATGTGCTTTTTGCGGTAACATTTTTGATTACGGACATTCTCTCGGAATGTGAGGGCAAAAAAGCCGCCAACAAGGCGGTTCTTACGGGAATACTCTCATCGGTATTTTTTCTTGTGCTTTCACAAAGCTGGATGCTTTACAATCCGAGTCCGAATGACACGATTATGCCGTCAATCAAGGCGGTTTTCTCAAACACTCCCCGAATGATTTTTGCATCCCTCACTGTTTACGCAATAAGTCAGCTGTTCGATGTTTGGCTCTATCACAAGTGGTGGAAGTTCACGGAAAAGAAATTCGGTGACAAGAGAAGATTTTTGTGGCTGAGAAACAACGGTTCAACACTCATCAGTCAGATTCTGAACACAGCCCTCTTCACCGCTTTTGCGTTCTGGGGAACTTATGATTTCGGAACACTCGTTTCAATCTTCCTTTCAAGCTATGTAATCTACATTTTCACAAGTCTGCTCGACACCCCTGCGGTGTATCTTGCAAGATTTATCCACGATAAAAAGGAACAGAAAAAGATTTCGGAATAAAAACAGCTTAATTGAATATTTTCAATAAAAAGACAAGTCATCGCAATATTTTTTGCGGTGACTTGTTGTGCTTTTTCAGGATTTTGTGAATAAACCATAATATTATGCTTTTTATAATATACAACATTCCGCATTTTTATAGTCATTTTTTAACAATATGTGCGAAAATGGCTGATTTTATCCTGAATCACATAATTTTTTAAGATTTTTATTGACTTTTTCTGTATCAAATAGTATAATGAGGGCAAGTTAAATGCTTAATATTATTTATAAACTTAATTTTGGAGGTAAATATCATGCTTACTAAAAGTGAAGAAGAAATTATGTACTTATTGTGGGACCTCGATGAACCGCTCACAAGCTCAGAAATTGTTAAGAAGGCTGTAAACAAAACATGGAAAAAGAGTTACATTAACCTTCTTATCAATTCTCTTCTCAAGAAGGACATGATTAAGGTTGTCGGCGTTAAGCAGATGACTAAGAACTATGCCCGTACTTTTGTTCCTACAATGACAAAGGACGCTTATGCAATCAAGCAGATTTCGGACAGACCGAATTTTGCCGACAGCGATATTCCGACTCTCTTCTCAGAGCTTATTGAGAGAACCGAAAGCTCAGATGTTTTTGATGAGCTTGAAGCTCTCCTTAAAAAGCGCCGTGAAGAACTCGGCAAATAATCTATGCAAATAAGTTTTTATTCATTCTTGTTTTCTATTGCAATAAGCAGCATTTTTATAGTGCTGCTTTACTTTTTCAGAAAAAAGATTGCTTTTTGTAATTACTGCGGTCTTTATACGATTTTGGGATTGTATGCTGTAACATTTGTAAGAATGGCATTTCCGTTTGAATTCAAATTTACATATACAGTTTCCGATAAAAATGTGTATGCCGCAATAATGGATGTTCTGACTCCCAACAAAGATGTGCTGTTTGTTCCGGAATTCACATGGCTCAACCTGCTTGTAGCAGTATGGATTGTCGGAAGTGTGATATACATTTTATGGGTGATGATTAAGTATTACAAAGCAGTCAAAGCTCTGAAAGCAAATGTTATTGACGGCACACCCGAAATGCAGGCAAAGCTTGACCTCATTTCGCAAAAGTGCGGAATCAGAAGAAAAGTTAAGCTAAAAATTACCGATTGCGTTATCTCCCCTGTTACATACGGATTTTTCAATCTTGTTATTCTTATTCCGAATCGTGAATTTGACAACAGGGATTTTGGATATATCGCAATACACGAATGCTGTCATATAAAGAACAAGGATATTTGGATTAAATTGCTGACGGAAATTTATTGCGGAATCTTTTGGTGGAATCCGTTTGCCCACCTTTTGAAAAAGGATTTAACCTACTGTCTTGAGCTCAGGTGTGACAAGAGTGTTACAAGCAAGCTTAGCGAGAACAGATGTACTGTTTATTACGAAGTTCTTGTAACGCAAATGAAAGCCTATAAAGAACAACAAGAAAGTGAAGAGAGCGACAGGGAAACTGCACTGAAAAGTGCGCTTGTCGGAATGAGTTTTGTAACCAACGAAAAGGGCAAAAAAATTGTAAGCAGAATGGAAATGATTCTGTACCCGAAGAAAAAGCAGACAATTATAAACAATATTGTTACAGCTTTTATGGCATTGCTTATTGTCGGTATATTCTTTGCTTCATACTGCTTTTTGATTGTCCCCGGTTGGGACACCACATACGAGGATTGTGTAGCCGATCTTGTATCATCGGGCGAATACAACGATAAAGTCGAAGTATATGACGAAACAAATATGTATGTGTATGTTGAAAAAGACAAAACCACTCACCTCATTTTTGAGCCTTACGATAAAAAGAAAGGCATTGTCTATACAAAAAATGATTCTATTATTATTCCATACTCCGAGGTAGAAAACGGCTACTATGATTATTGTCTTATATTAAGGGAGAAATAACAGATGAAAAAGAAAGCCGCAAGAATTTTTACAGCATTTATTATGACAGCAATTATCGCACAAGGAACCGTTATGGTTGCAAATGCAGCAGAAACAGATTCAACCCCCGACAGCATTGCAGTTGTTGAAGTAGCAACTCCCGACAGTTCAGCTTTGGAGAGCGGTGCCGATTCAACTTCTATCCAGCCGAGAGCGGATAAAATAGTTATAAAATGGCGTCGTGGAAGTCGTGGACAGCTCCAGTACAGAAGATGGAATCAAACTAAACTAAAATGGGTTGATGACGAATGGATTGACTACAAAGGTTAATCTGCAATAACAACAAAGGCGAAACAGACACAAATCTGTTTCGCCTTAATTTTTTGCTTATTCAAAAAGATTCTGTTCCGACAGGCTGATCGATTCAACATCTTTAAGCTGACGCTGAATTTGACGGGTACGAACACCCACAAGTTTGTCAAGCTCCTTGTTTGCCTGATCAAGTCTTTGCTGTGTCATCACAAGCACATCATTGAACTTGTCGAACTCGGTCTTTACACCGCCGAGTATTTTCCAAACCTCTGCACTTCTCTTTTGCACGGCAAGGGTTTTGAATCCCATTTGCAACGAATTGAGCAGAGCCGCCATTGTACTCGGACCTGCAATATTCACCTTATACTCACGCTGAAGAACTTCAACAAGTCCCATATTGACAACCTCGCTGTAAAGCCCCTCAAACGGAAGAAACATAATCGCAAATTCCGTTGTGTTCGGCGGATCAATGTACTTATCGTGAATATCCTTTGCCTCGCCCTTTATACGCTGAACAAGTGCTTTTTGTGCCGATTCAATGCGTTGCTTGTCACAGCTTTCAACCGCATCACGGAGAGCAGAATATGTATCGCCCGGAAATTTGGAATCAACAGGCAGATATACTGTGCCGGCACCGTCAGAGGGTAGCTTGATTGCAAACTCAACAACATTTTTTGAGCCTTTTTTTGTTGCAATGTTTTCCTCATACTGCTCCTTTGTAAGAATTTCGGAGAGAATTGCACCAAGCTGAATTTCGCCGAGTATGCCCCTTGTTTTGACATTTGAAAGAACCTTTTTCAAATCGCCCACACCTACCGCAAGCGTTTGCATTTCGCCGAGTCCCTTATAAACCTGTTCAAGTCTTTCGTTGACGAGAGAAAATGACTTATTCATTTTTTCTTCAAGTGTTTTTTGAAGCTTTTCATCAACTGTCTGTCGCATTTCATCAAGCTGACGGAGATTTTCCCGTCTTATACTTTCAAGCTTTTCATCAACCGAGCGTCTGATATTTTCAAGGCTCTGAACATTGTCGGCTGAAAAGCTGTGAAGTCTTTGTTCAAGCTGAACCGCCCTGTCATTTTGCGACTGTGCAAAGCTTTGCTGATTGAGCAATATCCTTTGAAGTTCGTCCTCCGTTCTGTTGTTATTATTCTTTTTGAGAACTGTTATTAATGTGACAACGCTGACAATGAGCGTTATTGCACAAAATAAAAGCACAATAATCTCGGATGTCGTAAACTGCATATTAAACCTCCCGAACAATAATTCGATTTTACATTTAAATAATATCATTCGGGAGTTTTTCTGTCAACTCAGGTATCAAATATTGTTTCTACCCGTTTCCGACAATTTTCAGGTGAATATACAAAACGGTCAATACGGTTGCTGTCGCAATAGTATTCGGGGCATTTCGGATTATATTTGTAATCAAAGGTGTCAATAATTATCAGTTTGATTTTCATTTTTTCGGGAATGATACTTTTTATGTAAACGCTTGCCTGCTGACCTGCACGGACTCCCTCTTTTGTTTCTGCAAGTCCTGCAAGATTTGGTGTAAGCTCCACAAAAGCACCGTAGTTTTCCACGCTTCGGATAATTCCCGACACGGTTTCACCGGCACAAAACCTTTCGGCATTTTCTTCCCATGTGCCGAGAAGCTCCTTGTGACTGAGGCTTATACGACCGTTTTCAACAGATTTGATAACGGCTTTGATATCCATTCCTACAGTAAATCTCTCGGCAGGGTGTTCAATCCTTGAAACCGAAATTGTGTCAATGGGCATAAGTGCAACAATTCCGCAGCCTATGTCTGCGAATGCACCAAAGTTTTCAAGATGAGTTATGCGGGCAGGCACAATATCTCCGCATCGCAACCTTGAAATGTATGCGTCAAGGCATTTGCGTTGTGCTTTTTCACGCGAGAGCATTACAATCGGTTTGCCGTTTTCGTCCTCGGTTATGTCGGTGACAACAAAACAGACGGGACGGTTCACCCTTGAAATCACGGCTATGTCACGAACCGAGCCGTCCTTAATTCCGATTGCACCCTCCTCCCTCGGAATTATGCCTTTTATGCCTGCAAGGTCAACAATAAGGTTGTGACTGCTGTCGCACACACAAGCCTTTGCCTCAAGAATCTTTTCGCTGTTTTTTGCATCCTCAAGCATCTTTAATGAGTGAAGTATATTTATGTTTTCCTGTTCGGATATAAGTTTTCCTTCGGGTAAATATTCTGACATTTTAAAGCCTCCGTCATATTTAGGTTTACAGAAAATCATATGAAAAAGTTTTCTGCCTTATTACACGGACGCAATTTTTTGCAGAAAAATTTTATTGCATTTGTTACGTTTTCCTTCATAAAAAGCGGCAAACTTGCATTTTTATTTCATTTATGATATAATGAGCATGAAAAGTACGATGAAATCTGAGCTTTTGTTGAGTGCTTATTATACGAATTTATATCCCCCTCAAATTTTGCCATGCAAAATTTTCGATGGGTGATTGTACCATAATGCACTTTGTGATTATGGTACAAAAAATGTGTGTGTTTTAGAATAAAATCCAGATTAGAAGAGCCGAGGTTATTTTTGGAAACATTACATAACAACAAGGCTTGACAGGAAGGAAACAAATCTATGAATACTTACAATCTTAAAAAAATGTGTGCCGTATCGGTTGCATCAATTATGTGTGTTTCTGCATTGGCATTTTCGGGTTGCGGTAACAAGAAGGCTGAAGTCTCGCAGACTCCCGACGAAACAACACCTGCAACTACTGCCGTAAGCACGACTGATGAACCTACCGCACAGAACTACCTTGAAAGCATCGGCATTGATACCGCTACTCTCGGAATCAATCCGAACATTATTCACGATTCAAACCCTGTCGGTTTTCAGCTTGATATGCCGAAGAACGGCGATACAATCGCAGTTGTTCACACCTCATACGGCGATATAACAATGCGACTTTTTCCCGAACAGGCACCAAAGGCGGTTACAAACTTTGTAAACCTTGCAAAAGCAGGAAAGTATAACAATTCACTTTTCAGCAAAGTAACAAAAGACTTTATGATCAACGGCGGTTACTGCGGTACAAGCTCTTACGGCGAGGCTTTTGAAGATGAATTTTGCGACAGGCTTTTCAATATCAGAGGCGCTGTTGCAATGTCAAACACAGGTGCGGACACAAACGAAAGTGCATTTTTTATCAATCAGAAAACTGCCGAAACATATAAGAATGAAGGCGGCTGGGAACATCTTACAAGTCAATGGGATTCTATCAAAACCCAGCTTGCAAACTACAAGGATTCAAACCTTCTGACTGCATTCATTGAGAAAAACGGCACAAACTGTTACGATACCGACAGCGTTCCCGACAGCGTTAAAAAGCTGTATGAGGAAAACGGTGGAAACGCCTATCTTGACGGTGCATACAATGCGGTTGACAGAGGCTACACGGTATTTGCACAGGTAATTGACGGAATGGATGTTGTTGACAAAATCGCCTCGGCTGAGGTTGACAAGGATGACATCCCCGTTAAGAACATTGTTATCAAAAGCATTAAGATTACACAATATAAAGAGGAACCAACAACTCAGGCAGATTCGACATCTGCCAAAAGCGTCAAACAGCCGACCACAGTCGGATAAGGAGCGGTTATGAACAGAATGCCCGTTGCAGCGATTATGTATGACTTTGACCGTACCCTATGTACGAAGGATATGCAGGATTACAGCTTTATCCCCCGTCTTAATATGACCGAAGACGAGTTCTGGAAATTTTCAAACGAACTCGGTCAAAGCGAACATATGGACTCAATTCTTGCGTATATGTACGCAATGGTAAAAATGTCCCGTGAAAGGAATATGCCTCTTTTGCGAAATGACCTTGTTGAAATGGGAAAAAATGTTGAGTTTTTTGACGGCGTAAAGGATTGGTTCAAAAGGATTTCCGACTTTGGCGAAAAGCTTGGAATGCAGGTTGAACATTATGTAATTTCTTCGGGTATGAAAGAAATTATTGAAGGTACGGAAATCAGCAAAAACTTCAAAAGCATTTTTGCGTGTGAATTTCTTTACGATGAAAACGGCAATGCCGTATGGCCTAAAACCGATGTAAATTACACCAACAAAACGCAGTTTGTTTACAGAATCAACAAAGGTGTTCTTGATGTTGCAAATGATGTTGACCTCAACCGTTCAATGCCGGAGGACAGCAAACGGGTTCCGTTCTGCAATATGATTTACATAGGCGACGGTCTTTCAGATGTTCCGTGTATGAAAATGATGAAAGCCTACGGCGGGTATTCAATTGCGGTTTACCGAAAAAAGGACAGCAAGGTTGAGGACTTGCTGATGAAAGACAGAGTTGATTTTATCTATCCTGCCGACTATTCGGAAAACACAGGTCTTGACCTCACCGTTAAAAATATCATCAGAAAAATGGCTGTCTGCGGTCTTTTGTACGATGAAAACCATGAGCAGAAAAAAGAAATTATCGGAAGATAATTTCGGTTGAATAAAAAAAGTCAAGTATCAAAACGATGCTTGACATTTTTATTTATTTGGTATAATATAATTATAGAAAAGGAGATACCTACGATAAGCGGGTTCTCCACTGTATTGGTTAGAAGCTAACCGCCAAAGGTTCGAGTTTTGGGCGGTTAGTTTCTTTTTTATTTAAGTGTACATATTGCTATGTACTAAAAAGAAGTCATTTTTTGTTGCCAAAAATTTGGTAACAAAGAGCGATAACGCTGACGACTAAAGTGCCGAGTAAACATACATCGGAAATTGTCATGGTTATCACTTCCTCTTGTGAGGAGAAACCGCCTACCGTTTAATGCAGGTATCACGGTTTTATTCTAACAGTTTAATTCTTATTTGTCAATTTAATTTTCAGACGGCAGTTCTTTACGGACTGCCGTTTTTTGCATATATTCTGCATAACCTAAAAACATATCTTCACATCTGTAGTTGGTCTGTATTTTACGAAAAAGACTTGCAATAAAAAAGCAAATCAAATATAATTTAAAGAGAGCGTTGCTCAGATTCAATTATTGTATAAATAATATAACAACAAATTTTAACACAAAGGAACAAATAATGAATAAATTTCAACTTATAACCAATGAGGTAAAAAAGGTAATAAACGGTAAAGACAGGGCGGTTGTCACCACTCTGCTTGCGTTGCTCACAGGAGGAAACATTCTTATTGAGGATATTCCGGGCGTTGGCAAAACAACAATGGCGGTTGCGTTTTCAAAGGCGCTCGGTCTTGAATACGGCAGAGTACAGTTCACTCCCGACACTTTGCCGTCAGATATCACGGGCTTTGCGGTCTATAACAAGGATACAGGAAAATTTACTTTCAACAAGGGCGCTGTATTCTGTAATCTTTTTCTTGCAGACGAGTTAAACAGAACTTCAAGCAGAACTCAGGCGGCTTTGCTTGAGGCAATGGAAGAACGACAGGTCACTGTTGAAGGCAACACTTTCAAGCTTGAAAAGCCTTTTTCTGTTATTGCAACGCAAAACCCGACAGGAGCGTCAGGAACACAGCTTTTGCCTGATTCACAGATTGACCGATTCACGGTAAGGCTTTCAATGGGATATCCCGACAACGATGCGGAATGTAAAATGCTGCTTAACAGAAGCGGTAAAAATCCCCTTAACTCAGTAAACTGCATTGTATCCAAAAATGAATTTCTTGAAATGCAGTCGGAGGTTCAGAATGTTTTTGTCAGCGACGATATGGCAAGATATATTGTGTCACTCATTTCGGCAACAAGAAAGCATCCGTTGCTTTCAAGAGGTGCAAGCCCGAGAGCAACGCTTTCACTGACCGATATGGCAAAGGCTGTTGCATTTGCCGAGGGCAGAGATTACATTGTGCCGAGAGATGTGCAGAATATTTTTATCTGCACCGTAAATCACAGGATAATTCTCAACGCAAAAGCCTCTGCATCAAAAAAGAACAGCGAAGAAATTCTGCACGAAATTCTCAGAAAAACTCCAAAGCCGAGGACTTGAAAATGATAAGGAACATAATAATTTATCTTTGTCTGCTGACGGGAACATTTTTGTTCAGCATTTTTTATTACGCCTGGTTCTCATGGTTTTTGTTCCTGACGGTTGTTTCAATTCCGATAATCTCGCTTTTGCTGAGTCTGCCTTTTATGATACGGAGTGTACGCTCCAATATTGAAATTTTTGCAAAAGAAAATGTTTTTATCAAGGATGAGTTTTACATTGCAATATCAGGCAAGAAGAAGAAACCGCTCTTCTGCCCTATGCTCACGCTGAATATAAAATCAACCAACCTTACAGCAAATCTTTGTGAAAACATAAAAATCAGATTTTCGGGTACATTTACAAAGCCGTTAATCAGACAATGCAACAGTCTTACACAGCATTGCGGACAGCTTGACATTGTATGCAAAAACGGTAAAATTTACGATATGCTCGGCATATTTTTTCTTCCGATCAGGATTAAAAAGCGTAGCTTTGTTCGTGTCCTTCCAAAACAACAAAAACCGAAAATTATCCCCGACAGCAGTAATTTCACGGTTACGGGATATAAGCCTAAGCCTGTCGGCAACAGCGAAATTTATGAGCTTCGTGAATACCGTCACGGTGACAGTCTGCGCAATGTTCATTGGAAGCTTTCGTCAAAAAACGATGGGCTGATTGTAAAAGAACCGAATGTTCCGATAATCAAGAACTGTCTTATAATGCCTTTTTTCGGAGATAATGCAGACGAAAATGATGTTGTTTTTGCAAAGCTGATGTATGTCTGCCGATATATGATTAAGAGCATAGGCATTTGCTTTGCCTGCGACAGGAACGGCAATCCTTTTGAGATAAGATGCGAAAACGATATATTAAACTATTTTTCCGCACTCTATCTAAACACGGAAAGCAGCTTTGTTGCCGACACAAATGATTTTCAGCATTATAGTATATTTGCCGATCGTGAGGAGGTTGACTTGTTGTGAAAAACAAAACAAGCTTTACGATTGACATTCTTCTCTGCGTAACATTGATTTCAAGCCTGTTTTACTGTCTTGTCACCTCTTTTGATATAAAAACAGAATGGTACATCATAGTAATTCCTACGGCAATTTTCTGCACAATTTACGGATTGCTTGCCTCCCTTGTCAAAAAGTCGGGTGTACTGTTTATCAGCGTAGCAATCACTATGATTGTTTTTGTATTCACTCTGCTGTTTTCACTTGAAAGCATACTTGAGCAATTGAGTTATGTTATTACTCAGGCTTTAAAACTGCTTTCGCAATATCTTCCCGTACAGAACAAAATCATTTTGGGAGATACCCTCGGCACAAGTGCAACAGGACTTTTTGTGTTCATTTCGGCAATACTGAGTGCAGTTTTTACAATCAGCCTGATACGATACAAGCGTATTTTGATTCCGTCATTGCTGTCAATGGTACTGCTTGTCCCCTGCTTCATTCTTATAAACACTCTTCCGTCGCTCGTTTGTCTTTTTATTGCAATTGCAAGTCTTATTGCCTTGTACATTTCAAAGAACACACGCAAATTCAGACCGTCACAGGGCGGTGTGATTGCGGCAATTTCATTCGGAACAATGCTTGTTGTGATGGCAATTTTGCTTGCGTTCAATCCGATTGAAAAATATGAGCGATTTGACTGGCAGGAAAACCTTTTGCAGAGCATTGAAAACAGCTTTAATATTGATGACGGACGAAAAACTTCCGCAGAAAAAAGCCTTAATGAAATCAAAGGTTCACTTGAAGAAAAAGAAAATCTCATCGATATTTCTTCGCTGACGCAGACGCATACACCTGTTATGACGGTCACCTCGGCAGTTGGCGGTAATATTTATCTCAAAGGCACAGCATATGCCGACTACAGGGACAATATATGGAGTATCATTTCCGACAATAATGCCACAAGATATCCGCAGGATTTCGTACCGTTTACGGCAACAATCGGAAACAATGCTTTAACCGATACAAGAGTTCATATGCTGAATAAAAGTAAGATTGCCTATGTTCCCTACTTTTTGGAAAGTCTACCCGACAATCTCAATTCGGTTGCCGATGTGTGCGTAAAAAACGATACTGATAAAAACGAATTTAATTATTCGCACTATCCGTTTTATGCTGAGAACACATACAGATACAATAATTCAGCCGAAGCGGAAAATTACAAAGCATTTGTGTATGACACCTATCTTGAAATTCCGAGAAAAACACAAATTGAATTGCGTAGAATTGCAGACCAAGAGGGCTTTCTCGACTCGGAGCTTACCGTTTCCGAAAAGATTGAAATGGTAAAGAACTATATTTCAAACAGTAAAACCTATTCGTTGAAAACTCCGAAAATGCCGTCGGGCAAAGATTTTGCAACTTGGTTTCTCAACGAGAGTGACACGGGATATTGTGTTCATTTTGCCACGGCAGGCACGCTTATGCTGAGGGCACTCGGGATTCCGGCACGATATGTTACGGGATACTATGCAACCGCATACGCAAATCAGACCGTTACCGTAACAACCGACAACGCTCACGCATGGGTTGAGTATTACAGCGATACGGCGGGTTGGATTCCGCTTGAATGTACACCGTCATCGTTTCAGCCGGCAAGGTATGTCGGCTCTCAAAGAGCAAGCGGCGGCAGTACGGACACAACTCAGCCAACAACCGTTGAACCGACAACAGCACCGACTGTTCCGACAAACGGCACGGCTTCTCACAGCACAAAGCCGAAAAATGACATTAAATCTTCATTTGAATTTAACGGATTTACAATCGCTATGATGTCATTGGGAATTGTTGCCCTTGCTTTAATCGCAATTTTCTCAAGAAGAATTATCATTATCAAAAATAGAAAACAAAGATTTGAAACAGGAAGAAACAATAAAAGGGCAATCTGCATTTATAAAGAACTTAAAAATCTCACGAAAATTTCGCATCTTCTGATTACAGATGAAGTGAAATCCGTGTATGAAAAGGCGAGATTCAGTAATCACACAATAAGCGATGATGAACTGAAGATTATTGAAAACGCTTACTATAATTCCATTGAAGAAATTTACAATAATCTTCCCCGCATCAAAAAGCCGTATTACAAGTTTATAAAGGCAATAAAATAAGAAATGCTCCCGTACAATGCGGGAGCGTTTTTACACAACAAAAGGCTCTTGAAAACAACTCAAGAGCCTTAGATTTTGCTTTATATTATTTAAAAAGATTCTTTTTGTCATAATAATCCTTATCGACAAACTCGTCCTTTTCGTCAAGATTGCTGTCACTGCTCTTGAAAAGTCCCGAGCCAAAACGATAATCGTGATTTGCCATTCTGCGAATTCCGTAAGCAAGAATTGCAACACACACCAAAAACCAGAAAACTAACCAAAACATAAACAACACCTCTCAAAAGCAATACAATGTTAATCTTTTTGTTTAGCTGATTATATCATTGCAATATTATATTGTCAATATATTTTTATTAATATTCATTAATAAATGTAAGAACTTTTCTTACTGTTTCAACACTCAATTTATCAGTGTTGCCGTATTTGAGAAAAGAATTGACATTACCTGCATTAAGGTTCAATTCCTTATAAATGCGGTAGTTTGTAATACACTTTTGCTGTTTAACTTCACAGATTTTTTTATACATCAAATTTTTAATTTTTGTTTCATTATTGTGTTTGTTTAATCTGTAAAGGTAGTTATCATAGATTGTTTTGTACTCGCTTAATTCTTTTTCGGAAACATATTTTTCAACATTATTGTCCGTAATTCCCGAAAGTTTTTCGCAACCGTCATTAAGATAGTCGTACTTTTTAAGAAGTTTATTCTTTAAATTTTTATCGGTAAACATCATAAGATAAAGACATAAAGCATCTTTAAGGCGAAAATTATTTTCGGCAAGTTTTGAAAACGAGTACAACGATGTTCCGCCCACTCCCGACAATTCCTGTAGTTGTGAAAGAAGATATCCTTTAAAGGTCAACGCTCTCATTTAAACCTCTCCAATAAATCAGATAATAAATAATAGTATTATTCTATTAGTAACATTTTTATTTGTCAACAAAAAATTGTAATTTACCGACATAATTTTGCAAGTTAGGGTTCGGTACTGTTAATTTTCTTTTTGATATGGTAAAATGGTTGATGAACGGAGGGAATGCGATGTTTAATGTTACAATCCGTCAGGTTGGGATTGAGGAACGGGAAGAAATTATAATTTGCTGTCATGAAATCAGCGACGAGGTTATGTCGCTTGCAAACAGCATTAAGGGGCAGAAAAGTTTTCTTCTTGCATCAAAAGACGGCGAGATGTTCAAGCTTGACACAAAGGAAATTTTCTACATAGAATCGGTTGACAACAAAACCTTTATATACTGCAAAAACAATATTTATGAAACCAAACAAAAGCTGTATGAGCTTGAAGAAATTTTAAAAGGAACAAAATTTTTCAGATGTTCAAAGTCGATGATACTGAATATCGGTAAAATCCGTTCCGTGTCACCGTCTGTCAACAGCCGTTTTGAGGCAAAGCTTGTAAACGGTGAAACGGCAATTATTTCAAGGCAGTATGTGCCGACCTTGAAGAAAAAGCTTGGAATGTGAGGTATTGTTATGAATGATTCTTTAAAAGAAATTATAAAGGAAGTCATAAAGGACTTTTTCATAATCACGGTTGCAATGCTTTTTGTTGTAAGCCTTGCAAATTCAATTGCGTTAATCGAATACTATCCCCCCTATTTTCCGTGGGTTGTAATGGGAACAGGTGCGGTAACTTCAATTCCGACTCTGCTTTTTTACTTTAAAGAAGAACCCACCAAACTGCAGGCTCGCATACGAATTGTCATTCATTTCTGCCTTATTCAGGCAATTGTTATGACCGAGGGATTTTTGCTTGGTTGGTACAAGAATTTTCCTATGGCGCTTTTGGTTTTTGCAATGATTACCGCCGTGTATCTGCTGACATTTCTTTTCAGCTACATTACACGGACAAGCACGGCAAAATCAATTAATGAATCGCTCAAAAAATTTAACGCAGACGAGGATTATCAGGACGAATAACTGCATTTTGACATACAAAATCGCAACTTACTCCCCTCTTTTTGCAACACAGCTAAAATTGCTTTTCTTTTGAATTGCAAGGTGCTACTATGTTGACAGAAGGAGGGGATTTTTAATGAGTAACATAATTGAAGTTAAAAATCTTGTAAAGAATTATAAAGATGTTCACGCAGTAAATGATATATCATTCACGGTTGAAGAAGGTTCGTTTTTCGCATTTCTCGGAATTAACGGCGCAGGCAAATCAACCACAATCAACATTCTTTGTACGGTGCTTGAAAAAACAGCGGGCAATGTTAAAATCGGCGGATATGACCTTGACAAAGAAAAAAACAAAATCAAGGAGCTTATCGGAATTGTTTTTCAGGGTTCTGTACTTGACAAACAGCTTACCGTTAAAGAAAATCTTGAATCGAGAGCGTCATATTACGGACTCAACAAAAAAGAAATCGCCAAAAGAATTGAGAGCCTTACACAAACCTTTGACCTTTCGGAAATTCTTAAAAGAAAATACGGCACATTGAGCGGTGGCCAGCGCAGACGGGTTGACATTGCAAGGGCACTTATTAACCGACCGAAACTCCTGTTCCTTGACGAACCGACAACGGGACTTGACCCGAAAACAAGGCTGCAGGTGTGGGAAATCATCCACAATCTTCGCAAAGAAACGGGACTTACGGTATTCCTCACAACCCACTATATGGAAGAAACAGTTGACTGCGACAATGTGGTGATTATTGATTCGGGCAAAATTGTTGCCAACGATTCTCCGCACAATCTCAAAAAAGATTATTCGTCAAACAGCCTTGTTTGGTACACGGAAGAAAATTCTGAAAACGACAATCTTCTCAAGGCCGATAATCTCGAATTTGAAAGAGTCGGAGATGCATATAAAATCAAAATCAAAAATAGCAGACAGGCTCTTGAAATCACAAACAAACATACTGAAATTGTCGATTTTGAGATTATTAAAGGCAATATGGACGATGTGTTTCTGACCGTAACGGGTAAAAGGCTGGGTGACTGATATGAAATTTCAAAGAACACTTTGCTCATACAAGGGTATGACAAAACGAAATATAAAGGTATATTTAAAGGACAAAACCGCAATCATCTTCTCAATGATGACACAGATTATCATACTCGGATTATATCTTTTATTTCTCAAACAGAATTATGTAGATTCAATGACTTCAATGCTTGACGGCTTCAACATCAAAACAGAGGACAATCTGATTAACGCACTTGTAAATTCATGGCTTGTATCGGGCGTTATCGGAACATCTGTTGTTACGGTTGCAATGAACTCGCTTTCGGTAATGATTTCCGACAAGCAGAACAAGATTGACTACGACTACAACGCTTCTTCCGTAAAGGGCAGTACGGTTGTTCTCTCCTACTTTTCGGGTGCGGTTGTAAACACAATTGTAATCAGCGCAATTTTGCTGACGGCAGGCATCGCATTTTCGTGCATATCGGGTTCAAGCTTTCCCGAATTTACAGAGCTTTTAATATTATACGGACTTGTGATTTTAGGCTCTGTTTCGGCTGTACTTATTCTTATGTTTGTTGCGTCATTCTTCAAAAAGAATTCAACCTATGCCGCATTCAACACACTTATTTCGGTTGCAATCGGTTTTGTAATCGGTGCATACATTCCCGTCAGCCAATTTTCGGACGGAGTTCAGACATTTGTAAATCTTATTCCCGGCTCACACATTGCGGCTATGATAAGAAATGTGCTTGTCAGCCCGTGCATTAACGATATTTCGACCTCACTCGCAGGAGCAGACCACGGAATGTTTGCCGCAGAGGCAGAAAAAGCGTTTGCAACCAACCTCAACCTTTTCGGAAACGAAGTGGATTTTACATTTATGATGATGTACTCAATCGGTGCAATCTTACTTTTCCTTGTCCTCAACCTTGTATCATTCAGATTCAGTTCAAAACGCAAGGACTGATTTATGACAGATAAAAAGCCGACACTTTTCGGAGTGTCGGCTTTTTTATATATAGTTACTTCCAAACTTCTTCTGCAATTTCTTTTACAAGAGCAAGCTTTGCCCACTGCTCTTCCTCGGTAAGCTTATTACCGATTTCGCATGATGCAAAACCGCACTGCGGACTGAGATACAATCTGTCAAGCGGAATATACTTTGCCGCCTCATGAATACGATTGATTACAGTCTGCTTATCCTCAAGAACAGGTGACTTTGTTGTGATAAGACCGAGAACAACCTTTTTGTCACCGCTCACATATTTTAACGGTTCAAAACCGCCTGAACGCTCATCGTCAAACTCAAGATAATAAGCGTTGACATTTTCTTCACCGAAAAGTTTCTCTGCAACAGGATCATATGCACCGCTGCTGAAGTATGCAGAATGATAGTTACCTCTGCAAACATGAGTATTGATTACAAGGTCATCGGGCTTACCCTCAATTGCAAGGTTGTTTACCTTGAGAAGTTTCTCACTGATACTCTTAAAATCTGCATCCTCGCCATAGCGGTTTACGCTACCCTCCGCAACAAGAACGCCCCATGTGCAGTCGTCAAACTGGATATTTCTGCAACCTGCATCGTAAAGATCTTTGATTACCTTTTTGTATCCGTTTGCAATATCGTTGATAAGTTTTTCATCTGTCGAATAGAACTTCCTTGTCGTTTCAATATTTGCAGGAATGATGAACTGCTGGAAAAACTGTGCGGGAGCAGGAATTGTCTGCTTTGCTACTGTGTTTTCATCCTCAAGAGCCTTTACAAATTTGTAATGTTCAACAAACGGATGACTGTCAACCGAGATTTCGCCGGAAAGCCATGTATCGTCAATCAAAGCCTGTTCGCCGTGGAATGTAACACCGTTTTCGGTTTTTTTGTGTTCAACTCCGTTAAATCCCCACATGAAGTCAAGATGCCATGTTGCTCTGCGGAATTCACCGTCGGTAATCGCTTTTATACCGGCTTTTTTCTGTTTTGCAACAAGGTCAAGAATAGCCTTGTCCTCAACTGCGGTAAGCTCTTCTTTTGTGATTTTACCGTTTTCAAAATCAAGTCTTGCTTTTTTAAGATAATCGGGTCTTAAAAAGCTGCCTACTGTTTCAAATCTAAATGGTGTGTGCTGTTTACTCATCTTAAATACCTCCGTGGAAATTTGATGAGTTAATTATATTATGAATTCACAGACTTGTAAAATACTTGTTATCAGCCGTTTGCTATTAGTTTTTCTTATATCAAATATGTTTCTTTAAAGCATCAATATATGCCTCGGCAAGGTTACTGTGTAAAATCTTTTTATTTTCGATATAACCGATTTTCATATTGCCCTCTTCATCAAGGGGGATTGCGGTTATATTATCACCATTAAGCTCATTGTCGATTACACCGCTGCAAACTGTGTAGCCGTTGAGACCGATTAAAAGGTTGAACAGGGTTGCTCTGTCGGTCACTCTGATATTTTTTGTACGCCCGACCGTGCTGAAAATTTCTTCCGAATAATAGAAAGAATTATGCTCCCCCTGTTCAAACGAGAGATACGGATAATCGGCAAGCTCCTCCATTGTAACGGATTTTTTGTCTGCAAGCGGATGGTCGGTTGATACAAACACATGAGGCTTTGCCGTAAAAAGCTCGGTGAATGTCAGCGACTTTGATTTTATAATTTTCATCAGCGCATCTTTGTTAAAGCTGTTGAGATATAAAATGCCGATTTCGCTTTTCATCTTTGCAACATCGTCAATAATTTCGTAGGTTTCGGTTTCACGAAGTGAAAAATCGTACTCCTCGCCTGCAAACCGTCGGATAAGATCAACAAATGCATTGACTGCAAACGAGTAGTGCTGGGTTGAAACGCAGAACTGTTGCTTTATCTTTGTTCCCGACTTATACACTCCCTCAAGCAGGCTTGCCTGTTCAAGAACCTGTCGTGCATAACCGAGAAATCTTTCACCCTCGTTTGAAGTTACAACACCCTTGTTTGTGCGTGTAAAAATCTTTATGCCCATTTCCGTTTCCAACTCACGGATTGATGTTGTAAGTCCCGGTTGGGAAATAAAAAGTTCTTTTGACGCTTCACTCATTGAGCCTGTGCGGGCAACGGTGACAACATATTTTAACTGTTGCAAAGTCAACCTTGTTCAATCCTTTCAAAAACAAATTCCCTCATTCAACATAGAAAACACGATTTTCTCTTCTCGGTGAAGTTTTGGGATATTCACCGTTCACATAACCGATAACGCAGTGACCGATACCCTCATAGTCACCCTCAATACCGAGTGATTTGAGAATTTCTTTGCCCTCTTTGCTTTCAAATTCTTCCTTTGCACGGTGAATCCAACAACTTCCGAGTCCCTCATCATGGGCGGCAAGCATAAGATTTCCCATCACAAGAGTACCGTCATACAAATATGTAGGAGCAGCTTTATCGGCAAGCACAATCAGAACAACGGGAGCGTTATAGAACGGATCAACATCTTTTCCCATAATTTCGGCATTCATTCTTGAAAGCCTGTCACGCATTTCTTTGTTTGTAACGGCAACGATAATAACCGGCTGTCTGTTCATTCCTGACGGTGCATACAGACCTGCAGAAATGATTTCGTCAATAACTTCCTTTGGCGGCATATCAGACTTAAAGCTGCGAACGCTTCTTCTTGATTTCAGTTTTTCGATAAATTCACTCATTATGTAAACCTCTCAGTCCTCATAAAATTTTGCAAAATCCTCAACAGATTTTCCCTTTGGTCTTACGATTTCGGAATCAGTGTAACCAACTGCGATAACGCTGACAACAGCCTCTGTTTCGGGAATGTCAAATTCTTTTCTGAGCCTTTCACCGTCACGGATACCCATAACAAGGGTTGAAATGCCGAGTTCGGTTGCCTTTAGCAAAAGTGCCATATTGTTAAGACCGAGATCGTAATATCCCCAGCCGTTGCCGATTTCAGTCACGGCAGTACCGTCTTTGTCAAAACCCGAACGGTTGAGAACAACTGTTGTCACGATATATGCAGACGCATTTTCTGAATTTTTTCTGTTAAATTCAGGGAGTGCCTCTCTTACGGCATTCTTACTTTTCTCGCCTGTTGCAACATAAAAGCGCGGCGTCTGCGAGTTCTTCCACGAAGGAGCAAGATTTGCCGCCGACAGCATTTCATCAAGCAGGCTTTTGTCAACTTTTTTATCTATATAATGTCTTGTGCTTTTTCTGTTATTTAAAGCCTCAGATAATTCCATAATCAAACCTCCAAAATTTTTATACCTATATTGTACCAATGGAGTGGGAATTAATCAAGGGTTAAAGCAGAATATAGAACAAAATCGGTATCGTAAAAACTGCCGTAAGCTGTGACACAAGCGCCATGCTTGCACCGTCATCGGGACTTTTTCCGTAGGCTGACGGAATGATTACCGTGTTAAGTCCAAGAGGCATTGCATTTGCGCAAAGTGTTGCAACAACTGCCTCCTGAGGTGCGTTAAAAAGCTTTAACACAAGCACCGAAACCGTTGGCAGAAACACAAGGCGGATTCCTGCAACAACATAGGTCTGCCATTTGCCGAAAAGATTTGCAAAGCTGTAGCCGCCTATTACAAAACCTGTCAGAATCATTGCAATAGGAGACATACAGTCGGCGGTTGAATTGATTATTGTTGTGACAAGTCTGAATTTCGGAATCGGCAATAAACCGAGAATTGCTCCGATAAAAATTGAAACAAAAATCGGATTAACAAAATTTTTCATTGAAAATTTGCCGTGTCCGTTCGGCACAAGCCACGCAATTCCTATTGAATAAGTAAACAGATTAAGCGGTAAAGTGAACATAAGATAGTCGAAAAGCTCCATGCTTTCTGCGCCGTATATTCCCGACACCATTGCAGTTCCGACAAACCCGAAATTTGAAACGGAAATTGAATAGCGGTACACCTTTTTCAGATATTCCGTTTTTCCGAGAAACCTTGACGCAACAAATCCCGTTGCAATGCAAAACAGCAGCACCCCCGTGCTGTAGGCAATGAACACCCATTTTTCGCTTATGTTTTTTACTGTACAATTGGTGCGGAATGTGTTAATTACAACGGCGGGCATAAGAATTCTGTTCTCAAGCTTTGAAAAAATTTCGGCTGAATTTTCCGGCAAAAATCCGCCCTGTCGGATTGTAAAACCGATAAATATAAACGAAAATAAAACCGCAATCTGAAAAATCACCGATGAAAAAATCTCCACAAATTCATCCCCTTTTAAAGCCAAAACACCCCCAGTCCGAGGGGCTGAGGGTGTAAGCTTCAAATCAAATTACTTGCAGCTGCACTTTGCTTCAAAGCTCTGGCAATCCGTGCACTGACAAACAGTCGGATTTGCCTCGTGAGTTCCGACCTTGATTGCTTCAAGCGAACAGTAGTCTTTTGTGCTGTTGTGATGCTTACAGTTTGTTACCGAGCACATAATGCTTTGGTTACAATATGCATTGTTTTCCATAGTATTCATTCTCCTCATTCATTTTTGCGGATTAGCCGCTTTTTATATTGTTTCTGCATTTTGCGGATTTATACCGCACACTTTGAAACATCTGCAATAAAATGTATTGAGGTGAATTACATGAATGTTGTATCGGCTGTTTTTCTTGTTGTTTTTGCCGTAATCGGAATTTGTGCATTTGTCCGTGAATTAACATTTTTTCTCTTTCGTAACAGAAAAAATAATACCGTTATGTTTGTTGCTCCCGTCAGCGGAAAATGTGAAAATGCCGAATATATTTTGCGAAGTGCTGCTGCAAAGGTAAAATGGATAAGCAGAGGAAGAAATGACTGTGTAATTTGCCTTGACTGCGGTATGGACGATGAAACAAAAAGGATTTGTCAAAAAATATGTCGTGACTACGGCTTTGCAAAGCTTTTGACAAAACAGGAATTTTTTGAAATGATAAAGTAAAAATCCAAACGAAATTTAAACAAAAATACTGCCACAGAATATGCCCAGGTTTTATAAAGCAGTATGATAAAACTTAATAAACCCAAGACATTGCCATGGCAGTATGAGGCTTTGACTGTAAAAGGTCAAAGCCTTTTTCTTATCAAAAGTCTGTGAGTGCATTTTTGCATAAACAGAAAAAGTCACGACTGCATATGCAATCGTGACCGAGTTGGTGGAGATGATTCGGACACGGAGAAAGTCACGGTTTAAAAATACTTGTGTCTGCCGAGTGAATTAAAAGGCTTTTAAGGAGTGTGATAAATACCTATATAAATACTATAAATTTGAATATCCTTAACTCACCAATTTTCGGCAACAGAAAAGGATATTGCAAGGCAGTTAAAACTGCCCCCACACCTCACGCTCAGTGCGTGGTGTGGTGTTTTGGCTTGCAATATACTTTTTGTTGCCGAATTTTTTGTCTATATATATTTTTACACTTTTGCGTGGAAAAGTACGGAAGATTTTTCCATTTGGCTGTCATATAATGTAAAAAGAGGGTAAAACAAGGCAGGTGATTGATATAGATAAAAATCAACAAAAATGCACAACATTAAACGGAGTTTATGAAACAATGAGCGAAATCATAGGCTTTGACAATGTGGTAAAACTGTATGAAAACTTTAAAGGGAGTCAGATAAACTTTCCTACCCGACTTTTTTCTAAGGAATTTGTCCTTGAAGAAGCACTCAAGGCATATGACGGAACATCGGAATCAATCAATCTGATTGCGACAAAATACTCATATTCAGAACGAACAATCAGAAAACTATTAAAAAATCATTTAAACTCCATTTAAAAATCTAAAAAGGAGATATTAAACTATGGGATTTATGGACAAATTAAAACAAACTGCTACAAGTGCAAAAGATTCTATGAAGAAGTCTTTTGACGAAACATCTGCCGCTATGAAAGCTCACAATGAAGAAAGCAAGGAATTGAAAAAAGCACTTGACGGCGCAATTGCAAGATATGAAGTTACATATGTGGGCGGTCTTCCTGAGATACCAAAAAGGAAGTCAGGAGCAATTGGACTAAACATTATGCCCGATAAATTTTCTTTCAGACCGACCATAACAACCAAAGAATGGTTTTCCGATTATGATATTCCGTATAATAAAATATCCGAACTCCGCATCGAGAAAAGAACAATATCAACAACAGAAGTTCTTCTTGGCGGTGGTGACAGTGCAAATCAGGAACAGGAGAATGTTATCTGCATTTTATACACAAGTCAGGACAATAAAAAGCTAACTCTAAGAGTAGAAATGCTTACAGGTACAACAATTTTTAATCAGGCTGCAAAGTGCCGTGAATTTATGGATTTGCTTAGACAGTATGATATTTTTGACAAATTTGACAGCAAAGATAATAAAACAGATACTTCATCGGATGGAAATGATGTGTTTGCACAATTAGAAAAACTGCAAAAGCTCAAAGAAGCAGGCATTTTGACTGATGAGGAATTTAATTTAAAGAAACAAGAATTATTAAATAAAATGTAACGAAAAGAGGAAATCGTATTGTTTACAATTTTTGTGACTTCATTACGAATACTATTCATTCTACGTACCCATAGCATTTGACTATCCGCTTTTAGCTTTTCAGTCACGCCTTCCTGCTTGGCAATTTGATTCACAAGCTCATTAAACATTTTAGTAGCTTCTTCGTCAATATCGACAAGATGGTTTGTGAGTTCGCATTTAGTCAAAAGATTTGTGTAGAGTATGGGACGGTATTGTTTGATGTATCGTAAATGCCGCTTATCCCAAATTCCGATTTCGATCTTTGGTTGTTCGGGTAACTTCAAATCGGGTAGAAGATAATCTCCCTGTTGCGTGTATGTAATCTTTGTAGCCATACCTTAGACCTCCTCAACTTTGATTTTCTTGATTCTGGCTTTTGTGAGCTTGATCAACAGCTCGTCAATGATGTCGGTATACTTACCCCGTAAAATGAGATCGTTCCTCAAATCAATCAGGCTGTTAATGACCGTGTGCCGTTCATCGGGCGTTAGATAAATGTGATACTTTGGATTTCTCATTGCATTACCTCCGTTTTATTTGATGATTTCATTATAAACAAAGTGCTCTCATAAATCGAATGTGTGGATAAAAACTTAAAAAGCAGAACAAAGCCGTTCCGGTTTTTTACCGAAAGGGCTTTGTTAGTTTGTTCTACACCTCCATCAAAATAATAGTATTTAACTTATTATCTATAAGAATTAACTATCGATTCTATTATGTCGAATATATCTTTTTCTTGGTTTAGTATTGCGTTTTGTTCCTTAATGAAATCACATAAAACATCTATTATTTCACTGTACTCATATTCAATTGAATCTTCTAATCCATCACCAATCTGACCCTCATCGTCTAAATGTAAATATCCTACAGTTAATTTGATATATCCTTGACCTATTTGCTCTTTGGTGCTTGAAATACTAATATCAATAGTTTCTTCATCACCTTCTGTTGGGCTGATTTCTATTTTATTGATCGTAAAAAGTAACTTCTCGTAGTTTAGACCTTGAATGATAATCGTTTCACCAAAAGAAATTGTATCAGGCAAGCACGATTCATTGATTCTTTCTGATTCTTCATATTTGTTTTCGCACCATTGACGAATGTTATATATTTCGTCTTCAGTGATTTGTTCTTTATTGTGTATAACAGGAAAATCAGAAATATCCTTTAGCTTACAAGAAAGCTGTACAGCTATATCCTTAACATTTTCGGTATGAAGTTTCTCCAATAGAGAATCATAACAAATTGAAATATCCTCAAAGGCTTTATATATTGATTTTATTTCTTCAAATTTTTGTACAACATCTTGTTCCAATTCTGAATTAGATAAATCCTCTTCTAAATATGATTCATAATCACTAAGTGAACGAAGCCCTAATTCCTTTCTATCCATATCATATAATTCTTGTACATAATTCACTGTAGGTGAATCATCAACTATATGTCTTTCCTCCCTTGAATCCTCTCCGAGGATAACAGTGAATGGAAAGATTTTTATACTTTTTTCCTTGCGATTTAATTCTATTCTACATCCAAATTTAGCATTGTGCTTTTCTCTTACATTAATTGTATCAACATAGAGGTATTCTTTTTCTTCAGAATCCCAAGGTGCATTATCATAATCTTTGTAATAACAATCAGCAATGATATTAGCGCAGCATTGAAGTGTAACAAGTGATGTTTGTTCTAACATTTCATCTACTGACCATACACTAAAGGAAGTATTAGATATTTTTTCCATATAATATTCATCATAATCAAAACCCGACTCTATACCATCTTTATCATAAGAGAGTCCATTTACATCAATGTTATCATTATTTATTATGAATTCCGATATTGAAAGACTAATATACCTTTTCAATTCATCTATAATTTCAATAGTTTCTTTATAAGACTCTTCTTGTTCGTTTATCAAATTGTAAAGATCACCTAATGAATCAAAAAATAAGTGATTAGAAGTTTTTTTACACGCAGAAATGAACCCTTTATCTCTACTTATTATAGCAACCGTTTCTTCTTCGCCAAATCTATTCCTAATCTGGGAAGCAATAAATGCATCTGGAAATTCTTTTCTTTTCATTCCGTTACTTTCAAACGGGGGATTGATCATAAAATAATCATTTATTACTTTTTCTAAATCCACCGAATCGAATTTCAGTATCTCTGCATTGGTTTTCCTTAACAATTCATCAAAACAGTTAATTCTTTGGCTTTTTAGTTTTTCTTGTTCTCCTTTTTCTTTTGAAAATTCTAATAATCTATCTAATTCGAGATATGATACAATTTGTGAAGGGAAACTTTTATAAATCTCTTTTTTTATTCTTTTTGCAAAAGTGTAAATATTATTTGTTTGCTGAGCAATATGTTTTTTTGCTTCTTGAATTACAATATCACTTAATACTATTTGTATTTTTCCTTTCTCAACATATTCTATCAATAAAGAAAGCACACTATTCTGATCAAAATCATATTTAGCTGCATCAAAAATATTGGTATCTAAAGTGACAGATAATGGGTACCTAAGCATAATTAATCCTCCTGTATATTTTCTATTATTAAGTTTAACATATTGTTTAGTCTTTTTCTACCAATAAATGAATAATAAAAACGCCGTTCCAGCTTTTACACTGAAACGGCGTTCTGCTTTTGTATTAGAGAACACATTTTACGGCAAATCCGCCGCTGAAAAAGTAGGTGTTCATCCAATACTTGTTTGGTGGAGATGAGGGGAATCGAACCCCTGTCCGAAAAAATCTTGCCAAGGGTTTCTCCGAGCGCAGTTGGTGTTTTAAATCTCCCTCGGTGCATCGCCCATCAACAGGCTATGCACTTTGGCAGCTCCTAAGCTGTGACAGGGTTCGGAGCGCTCCCCTGTTCACATTTACCTCTAATTGACGCCCCTTACACAGCCGAGGTACTCTGTGCAGGAACGAGCAGCACTCAGGCTGCTAAAGCAACTGTTTTGTTGTCAGTTAATTTTAAAGTTGCGGATTTTATGGCGGTTCCGCACCGCCGCTCGCTTACCAAGGTTTGAAATCCCCGTCGAAACCTTTACATCCCCATATTCAATTTAAAAATTTTATATTGAAAACCTGTATTCGGTAACAGGCTTATCAAGTATTTTTTCACAACAGACAAGACAACATTCAATATGCTTTGTGTTCTGCTCAATCGGTGAATATATCACAGCCGTTTTCAAATCGCTTTTATTCGAATCATCCATTGCAAAAGCAACAACGCCGTCATCGGTTGCCAATACACCCATCTCTTTGAAAGGTTTGTCAAGCTCATCAAAAAGGCAGAACATCACTGAGATTTCATCGTCACACGAATACTCAACATACGGAAAGACAATATCATTTTTGAAAAATTCCTTCATTTCGGAATCTTCGGCTGAATTCAAAAGTTTAAGATTTTTAATCACAATCTGATTTTCGCCGTCAAAAATTTCAATCGGAATATTTACTTCCTTACCAACTTCAAGGCTGAGTTTTGCTAACGGATAATCTGTCTTTTGATATTTTGAAAATATTATTTCAACATTCTTTGTCAAATCAAGCAAAGACAAATCATTAATCTTATTCTCAAGTTCAATAAAGTTTATGAACAAAGAATCAAGAGGAGCGTCGAAAAACCTGTCGCTCTTCCAACCGAGTTTCATAAACTCTGAGATGATATATGACCTTGTTAATTCGCAACATTCAAGCGTTTCACCGCATACTGAGTCAAAGTCAAAACGCTGTCCGTCAATTACAATTGCTGAAAAATCATCGGACAAATCAGAATTATTTTTCTTTTCAAGAATGATACTTTCTCTCAAAGTCAAATCTTCACAGCAAATATCATCTTTGGAACAATTGAAATTCAACAGAACAAGCTCGGTTTTATCGGACGAATTTGCAAAACCAAGCACGGAATAATCGGTATCAAAGGCAGAAAAGTCCCGTCCGATTAAAGCAAAATCGCTGTATTCCGAAATATTTTCGTACAAGCTACGCAAGCTCATAATAACACCAAACTATCTTCTCTGTTCTTTAACGGCGCGTTCCATATCACGCTTTGCGGAGCGTTCTGCCATATCGGCACGCTTATCGTATAGCTTTTTACCTTTGCAGAGTCCAACCTGAAGTTTTACCTTGCTGTCCTTGAAATACAGACTAATCGGGATAAGTGAATATCCCGTCTGCTTAACCGTGCCATAGAGCTTTAAAATCTCTTTTTTGTGCATAAGAAGTTTTCTCACACGCATCGGATCACGGTTAAAGATGTTTCCCTGTTCGTAAGGAGAAATGTGCATTCCGTTGACAAAAATTTCGCCGTCAACAATTGAACACCAGCTGTCCTTGAGATTTACTCTGCCGGCACGCAAGGATTTTACTTCCGTACCGCAAAGCTCAATTCCGGCTTCATAGGTTTCCTCGACAAAATAATCGTGTCTTGCCTTTTTGTTCTGAGCAATCGTTTTCATATTTGCCACTGCACATCCTCCTTTCTACTGTGGAATACAAGATTATACTACTGTTTTGACAATTTGTCAATAGTTTAAACCAAGAAATTAAATTTCATTTCTGCCCTCAAGAGCCTTTGCAAGGGTGTATTCATCGGCATATTCAAGGTCACCGCCAACGGGGATACCGTAGGCAAGTCTTGTCACCTTTACACCAAGCGGCTTTAAGAGCTTTGAAATATACAGAGCCGTTGCATCGCCCTCAACGGTCGGGTTGGTTGCCATAATGACCTCCTCAACCGATTCCTCGTTAAGTCTTGCAAGCAGTTCTTTTATTGTAAGGTTGTCGGGACCGATATCGTTAAGCGGTGAGATTGAACCGTGGAGAACATGATAAACACCCTTAAATTCGTGGGTATTTTCAATAGCGGTAGCATCTCTCGGAGTTTCAACAACGCAGATAACGGAATGATCCCTTGTGGGATTTGCACACACGGGACAAAGGTCTTTGTCTGTAAGATTACAGCATTTACTGCAATAGTGAATCTTTGTGTGGGCATCCATCACTGCACCCGCAAGCTGTTCCGCTTCTGTTTTTGACAGATTGAGAACATAATATGCAAGTCTTTGAGCGGTTTTGTTACCGATTCCCGGCATTCTTTCAAACTGCTCCACCAAATTTTCAAGCGGAGCAACATTATATCCCGACATAATCAGAACATTCCCGGAATGTTAAGTCCGCCTGAGATTGTTTCCATTTTGTCCTCTTTTTCCTTAGCGGCTGCTCTGATTGCCTCATTTGCGGCTGCCATAACAAGGTCTGAGAGCATTTCTACATCCTCGGGATCAACAACTTCGGGTGAAATCTCAACCTTTGTGAGTTCCATTTTGCCTGTTACTGTAACCTTAACTGCACCGCCGCCGGCTGTTGCCTCATACTCTTTTGTTTCGAGTTCCTTTGATGCGGCCTCCATATCATCCTGAAGTTTCTGAGCCTGACGGGCAAGCTGCTGAATGTTGTTTGCGCCGCCGCTGCCGTAACCCTTTGGTAATCTTGCTTTCATAATTTTATCTTCCTTTCGGTTATTCTTGTGTTATTATTACATCGCTTCCCTGCAAGCTTTCAATAAGCTTGTCAACGGGATCGGTTTTTTCTTCCTGTTTTGCACTCGGTCTTTTATACGGACCGAGATTATAGTGCTGACCTGTTGTTTCTAAAATAAGCTGACGGATTTCCTGTCGTCTTTCGTTATTTTTGAGGAGTTCAAAAGCCATTTCATTATCTGTGTCAATCAGCAAATATTTTCCGCTTGTGTAGGCGGCAGAATTTGCAAATGCCGCCGCAATTGCCCTTGAAACAGGTTTCATATTATTGACTACCTCTGCCCAATCGGGAAAAGGCTGTGCGTTATTATAGATTGCATCAAGGTCAACGCTCTGTCTTTGAGCTGTTTTCTTAGGCTTTTGCTGTACAGAAACGGGTTGTTCCTGTATTGGCTGAACGGGCTGTTTCGGTGTCGGCATCTCAACAGGAGGCGTCGGAATTACCGGCTCGTCCTTTATTTTTTCCGAAACAGGTTTTGTTTCCTGCGACTTTTCGGGTTCTGCATTTTGAACCTCGGGTTTTGGAGTTTCACTCTGAACAGACTGCGGTACAGTTTGCACCTGTTCGGGAACATAGTTCACCTTTATTCCCTTTTTAACAGCCTTTTCAAGGGCGGTTACCCTTGCGGTCAAAGCCTCAATTGTACCGTCAAGCTCAGCCGATGACAGCTTTACAACCGCCATTTCAAGCTCTGTTCTGTCGCCTGTTCCCCTGCCCATATTCTGATATGCCTTTGAAAGCACATCCATATAATAAACAATGTCGGCAAGTGAGAGGTAATCCGACTGCGTTTGAGCCTGTTCAAACTCATCGTCAGCCATAATCACGATATCCCTCGGATTTTTTACCGACTTTATGAGCATAAGCGTTCTGAAATGCGAAAGCAATTCATCGCAAAGCCTTGCCATATCCTTGGACTCACCGTAAAGCCTGTCAACAATTTCAAGTGCCTTTGCTGTGTTCTTATTGATTACGCAGTTAGAAAGCTCAAAAAGATATGTCTTTCTCGCAAGTCCTGCGGCACTGCGAACAACATCTTCATCAATTTCCGAGCTGATTGCAATACATCTGTCAAGAAGCGAAAGAGCATCTCGCAACGCACCGTCAGCAACAGATGCGGCAAGCATTGCGGCGCTGTCGCTCAGTGTCACGCCCTCCTGATTTGCAACATAGAGCAGTCTGTCTGCTATTGCACGGGGTGGGATTCTGTGAAAATCGAAACGCTGACAGCGTGACAGAATTGTCTGAGGAAGCTTGTGAACTTCGGTAGTTGCCAGAATGAATATGACATGTTCGGGAGGTTCTTCAAGCGTTTTGAGCAAGGCATTGAACGCCTCGGTTGTGAGCATATGAACCTCGTCAATGATGTAAACCCTGTATTTGCACTTTGCGGGCTTGAACTGAACCTCGTCAATAATCTGACGGATATCGTCAATTTTTCTGTTGGATGCGGCATCCATTTCGACAATGTCGAGGATACTGCCGTCATCAATTCCCTTGCAGATTTCACATTCACCGCAGGGATTTCCGTTTACGGGATGAAGGCAATTGACTGCCTTTGCAAGAATTTTTGCACAGGTAGTTTTGCCCGTACCTCTTGAACCCGTAAAAAGATATGCATGGTTAAGACGGTTAGTGCTGATTTCGTTTAAAAGAGTTGTGGTTATGTGTTCCTGTCCCGAAACATCGGCAAAGGTTTTCGGTCGCCACTTTCTATAGAGTACCTGATACAAAAATTCACCCCGCAATCAACAAAAAATGCAAGCCGTCAGCCGAAATAACGGCAATCGTACAAATGAGTGAACGACAGACTTACTGCATCGCATCGGCAATACTGCTTAATGCTGCTCGGTTCCCCGCCTGACATGATTCACAGACCCCAATCGTACAGGGCCTGTCGCTCACTTAATTGCACGCTTTTTGACTTCTTGCAATTCTGAACTAAATTATTCATTTCTTTGTTCGTAAAAAGAAATATATTGTACAAAAGAACACCATTGCAAGACAAGCTGATTGTTCAGTCTGCTTTACAACGAGCTTATTATACCATAACCGATTAATAAAATCAATAGGTTTTGGTTATTTTTATTGTTTGCAGTCACAGAAAGATATCGTCTGTTTTGCAGCGGCGAACGAAGTTCGCCACTACAAATGAATACACATATTTGATTAAATCATAAGTTATGTGAATAAACAAAATGTTACATCAATGCGGGCGTCCAATGAACGCCCCTACAGCATAGACTGCATAAGCACTTGCAATTTTGCACTCGGGCATAATATGCTGTTTATTATGCAATCTATCTTCACGAATTGGGAACGGCGGCTCGCCGTCAATTTTTAATTTGCTAAGATTTCCCTTGCAACGAATACACCGCCGGCGCTGGCATGAGAAAGTGAATGTGTAACGCCGCTGCCGTCACCGATGATATAAAGTCCCTTGTGGGGCGACTCGAGATGCTCGTCAACATCAACTTCCATATTGTAGAACTTGACCTCAACACCGTAGAGAAGTGTGTCATCGTTGGCTGTGCCGGGGGCAATTTTGTCAAGAGCATAAATCATTTCGATGATACCGTCAAGGATTCTCTTTGGAAGCACAAGACTCAAATCGCCCGGTGTTGCGTCAAGAGTCGGAACAACAAGTCCTTCTTTGATTCTGCTCGGATTGCTTCGGCGACCTCGAATCAAATCACCGAAACGCTGAACAATTACACCGCCGCCCAGCATATTGCTAAGACGGGCAATGCTTTCACCATAACCGTTGCTGTCCTTGAAAGGCTCTGAAAAATGCTTGCTGACGAGGAGTGCAAAGTTTGTGTTCTCTGTCTGCTTTGCCTTGTCTTCATAGCTGTGACCGTTTACTGTGATAATGCCGTTTGTGTTTTCGTTTACAACGCAACCCTTCGGGTTCATGCAGAATGTACGCACATTGTCCTCGAACTGTTCTGTGCGGTAAACAATCTTGCTTTCGTAGAGTTCGTCTGTGAGGTGTGAAAAGATTGCGGCAGGGAGCTCCACACGAACACCGATGTCAACACGGTTCGACTTTGTGGGAATGTTAAGGTTATGACAAACATGTTCCATCCACTTGCTGCCGCTTCTGCCAACTGAAACAATGCACTTTTTGCACTCATAATTTTCATCGGCTGTGTCAACAAGATAACCTTCCTTATCATTGCCGTTCTTGAGTTCAACATTTTCAACAGGTGTATCAAAGTAGAAATCAACCTTGTTTTCAAGGTAATCATAAAGATTTTTAAGCACAATGTAGTTGATGTCCGTACCGAGATGACGGACTGATGCGTCAAGAAGATTAAGCTTATTCTGTAAGCAAAGCTTCTTAAAGCTTGTGCCTGCTGTGGAATAAAGCTTTGTACCCTCTCCGCCGAACTTCATATTGATTTTGTCAACATATTCCATAAGCTCAATAGCTTTTTTCTTGCCGATATGTTCGTAGAGCGTGCCTCCGAAATCGTTTGTTATGTTGTACTTGCCGTCCGAAAACGCACCCGCACCGCCGAAACCGCTCATAATGGAACAGGTTTTGCATGAAATGCAATTTTTAACTTTATCACCGTCAATCGGACATTTTCTCTTTTCAAGAAGATGACCTTTTTCAAATACGGCAACCTTTATTTCAGAGTTGTTTGTTACAAGCTCATATGCAGAAAAAATTCCGCCCGGACCTGCTCCTACAATAATAACATCGTACTTTTTCATTATCATTTTCTCCTTTATTTGTTGTGGGTAACATTTAAGGGCAATAAAAAAACCGCCAAAACATGATACTATGCCCCTTAACGGGGATTATAGTAAACTGTTTAAGGCAGTTTGTAGAAACACCCGTCCGTATTACGGGCTTATACAATCCAACTTCTGCACACGGCAGAAAATTGTTCTGATTAAAGTCATCAAAACCTTGGTTATTGTAACAAATAACATCAAAATTGTCAACAAAAAAACGCAAAAATTTAAAATCTGTTATTTTTCCTTTATCGCATAAAAACTACACAATAATTATGCTTGCCGACAAATGCATAAATATTATTCAATCTTTTCGGCAACCTCGCCAAGACGCTTGTAGATGCTGTTTTCGGGAACATAACCTCTTACAAACGAAAGCGGATAGATGTTGGTGTTTCTGCCGATTACCGAACCGGGGTTAAGAACGCTGTTGCAACCTACCTCTACATGGTCACCGAGCATTGCGCCGAACTTTTTAACATTTGTGTCAACCTTATCGCCATCGCAAAGAACAGTTACAAGGCTCTTGTCACTCTTGAGGTTTGATGTGATTACACCTGCGCCTGTGTGTGACTTGTAGCCGAGAATACTGTCACCAATGTAGTTATAGTGCGGAGTCTGAACACCGTCAAAAAGAATTGAATTTTTAAGCTCTGTTGAGTTACCTACAACTGCACCTCTGCCGACAATTGCATTGCCTCTGATAAAAGCACACTGTCTGATTTCGGCATCTTCGCAGATAATGAGCGGTCCGCCGAGATATGCGGAGTCAAAAACCTTTGCACTTTTTGCAACCCACACATTTTCTCCCCTCTGCTCGTAGATTTCGGGATCAAGAGTTTTTCCGAGTTCAATGATAAATTCGCTGATTTTCGGAAGAGCCTCCCACGGATAATCAACGGTTTCAAGCAAGGGCTTTGCAATAGTCCTGCTGTAATCAAACAGATTTTTTGCCAATAATTTTTCGTTTTCCATTTTTAACATTTACTCCCAATATATATTATTCTTTCAAAGAATTTTACAGTTTTATACCTCAACAAAGAACAGCCAGTAACCGCTTGCGTCCTTTCCCGCAACAAACTCAACTCCTCCGCTTATGTACTTTGAAAATACATAGCTTTTGCCGTTCTGAGGATTTGTCACGGTGGCACAACTGCCCTCATGAATCCAACGCTCGTTGAAAACATTAATTCCCTTGATGAGAAAAGTCTCTTTTGAGGTTTTGCCGACAAATCTGTAATTTTTCATAAAATCAGCCTTCTTTAACCTTTTGCGGTGACAGCCTGTTGTCAAGGCCTGTCTTTTTAAACACAAGCACAACGACAACGGCACAAATCACGCCGAGTAACATTCCGCAGAGAACATCTGACGGATAATGAACATAGTTATAAAGTCTTGAGAATACAATCAAAAGCGCAAGTACAAGTGCAGGAATTCCGAATCGTTTGTCCTTGATGAGCATAACGGTTGCCGCCGCAAGTGACGAACAGCTGTGTCCCGAAGGAAAACTGCTGCCTGACGGAATGGCTATGTTAAGCCCAAAGTCGGGATTCAACTCAGACGGTCTTGCTGAATAATCGATATTCACCATAAACGGCCGTGGTCGGTTTATAAGATTTTTTATTCCGATTTCACCGACAAGAAAGCCGATTGCCATTGCAACAAGCATCATAACTCCCATTGAGCGAGTTTTTTTAAAAATTATAAACACAATGCCGACTGCAATCCAGAAAAGTCCCATTTCACCCATATAGCTGAAAAAAGCCATAATCGGATCAAGAAAAGAGCATTTAAATGTGTTCTGAATAAATTCAAGAACCGAGGTGTCAAATGATTGAATCATATCAAAGAATGACATATCATTTTCCTTTCATAATATCATTATAACAACCAAAAAACAGAATGTCAAATTAAATAAATTTTAAGTTATTCACATTCATATTTTGCAAGTTTAGCATAAAGTGCTTCATCAACAACAGCCTCAACCGAAAGTCCTTCGGCAACATATTCTTCATAAATGAGAGTGCCTTTGTTGCGGATTTCGTTTGCAAGACCTGCCTGTGCAAACGGCAGAAGAATTTTTACTCTTTTCATTCTGACGGGAAGATTGTCCTCAATTGCATTAAGAAGTTCGTCTATACCCGTGCCGTTCTTTGCGCTTATGCGAACACAGGCTTTAAAGTCCTGCGCAAGCATAGTTTCGTCAAGCAAATCGCACTTGTTGAGAACGGTTATAATCGGTGTGTCACCGCAACCGAGGGATTCAAGCAAGTCGGTTGTAACCTGCATATGTGTTCTTGCCTCGTCACTTGATGCGTCGCATACATTTAGAATAATATCCGACTGTGCCGCCTCTTCAAGGGTTGAGCGGAATGCTTCAACAAGGTGGTGCGGAAGTCTGCGAACAAGACCTACCGTATCAATCATCATAACGGTTACACCGCTCGGAAGCTTCAACGCTCTTGAGGTGGGATCAAGCGTTGCAAAAAGCTTGTCCTGTGCAAGCACACCTGCGTCCGTAAGGTAGTTCATAAGAGTTGACTTGCCTGCGTTTGTGTAGCCGACAATCGCACAGGTTATTACACCGTCTTTTTTTCTGCGTGAACGCAACATCTGACGATGCTTTTCAAGGTCGGAAAGCTCTTCTTTCAGGCTTTCAATTCTTCTGCGGATATGTCGTCTGTCGGTTTCAAGCTTTGTTTCACCCGGACCTCTTGTACCGATACCGCCGCCGAGTCTTGACATTGCGATACCCTTGCCCGTAAGTCTTGGGAGCATATATTTAAGCTGTGCAAGCTCAACCTGAAGTTTACCTTCTTTTGACCTTGCTCTCTGGGCAAAAATATCGAGAATAAGCGTTGTTCGGTCAATTACTCTGACATCTGTTTCAGCCTCGATATTTTTAATCTGTGTCGGAGAAAGCTCGCTGTCGAACACAAGCAAATCTATCTCCTGCGATTCGCAGATTTCGGCAATCTCGGCAAGCTTGCCTGTGCCGACAAAAGTACCCTTTTCAATTTTTTGCAGATTCTGCGTTACCGATAAAACGGGATCTGCTCCCGCACTTTTTACAAGTTCAAAAAGTTCGTCAAGTGACGCCTGTGCGTCATATTCGCCCGTGTCAACACTGACGAGCAATGCACGGGTAATTTTTTCTTCGTTACTTTTAAGCTCCATAAAATCCTCACTTGAAGTTATTTATTCATACTTTTGTCAAAACAGGTTTTCATATCCTCATCCGTGATTTTTCGGATAGGCTTGCACGGATTTCCCACAGCTACGCAGTCGGACGGAATATCCTTTACAACAACGCTTCCGCCGCCGATTACAACATTACTTCCGATTGTGACGCCCGGCATGACCTGAACTCCTCCGCCAATCCACACATTGTCGCCGACGGTAATCGGATAGGCATATTCAAAGCCTGCGTTTCTTCTCGGATAATCAACAGGATGACCTGCCGTGTAAAATCCGCAGTTTGGTGCAACAAAAACATTGTCGCCGAATTTCACCTTTGCACAGTCGAGAATCACCATATTGTGATTTGAATAGAAATTCTCACCGAGTTCGATATTGTAGCCGTAGTCGCACCAGAACGGAGCGGTAATGTAGAAATTTTCCTTTGTGCTGCCGACAATTTTCTTTATAAGAATTTTTTGAGTCTCTTCATCTTCAAACGGAAGATTGTTGTACTCTCTGCAAAGATTTTTAACCGAACAGCGTTCATTGCGAAGCTGTTTGTCACCCATTGGATTATACATCTGCGAATTAAGCATTTTTTCTTTTTCAGTCATAATTTTCTCCGTTAATAAATCACATAACAAAATTTACATAACAACGCTTATTATATTATAATCTCACCTTCAATACAAGTAAATCCAAAAATTAATTTACTTTTCAACTGACAACAAAATTCAATTTTAAAATTCATAGGGAGGATAATGGGACAGCGGTCTTTTGTATAATATAGTTACATTGAAAATATCAATGGAATTTGCAGAAAAAACGATTAAATTATGAGATTCCGTTTTGATTTGAGGAGGAATTATTATGGAAGGAAAAAGAAAAACCGTCACATCAACCGAAGTAAAACGCAGATACAACCAAAAAGTTTACAGTCAAATTTCATTTTCCGCCCCAAAGGAACTTGTTGAGGAATTCAGAGGGATATGCAGAAATATCGGAATTTCACAGGCAAGTGTTTTTAAAAAGTTTATCGCCGATTTTGTTGAAAAGTACAGATAAAATCAAAACCACTCGTTGAACGGATGGTTGCACTCTGCAGAAAAGCCCGAAATTCAAGCTGACCGAATTTCGGGCTTTTTATTTTTTGGTTTTAAATTTTTTCAACCTGCTGTTTCAATTTGCAAAAAATTTTAAGAATATATATTCAAAGAAATAAAATTGTGGTATAATGATGAAGAATATATACAAGGTATGTAGAGGCAACACAGGTTGTCTTTAATTAAGGAAGTGGCAAAATGAAAAAACTATTTACTATTATTGTGTGCAAGGTTCTGAAATTTGTCGGAGGATTGCTCGGCAAGGGCAGCAGTCTGCCGGGACAGATTGCGCTTAAGCTCTGCCCAGATATTCTCGGACGAATTGAACTGCCGAAATATATTGTTGCCGTAACAGGCAGTAACGGCAAGACATCTACCGTTGAGATGATTGCACATATTCTTTGTGAAAGCGGCAAAAAAGTTGCCTGGAACAAAGAGGGTTCTAACCAGATTGAGGGCGTTACAACTCTAATTCTCGGCAGTTGTACTCTTTCGGGCAAGGTTAAGTCGGATATTCTTCTCATTGAAAGTGACGAACGCTTTGCAAAATATACCTTCAAATACATCACACCGACTCATTATGTTATCACAAACCTTTACCGTGACCAGCTCACACGAAACGGTCATCCGGAATGGGTTTACAATGCCGTAAAGGATAGTATTCATCCCGAAACTCAGCTTATTCTTAACGCCGACGATCCGCTTGTTTCGTGCTTTGGCTACGGCAGGGATAATGTTGTATGGTTCGGTGCAGGCAATCTTCCGACCGATACAAAGGAGTTTGTCGGTGTTTATAATGACGGTGCATATTGCCCTCACTGCAAATCTCCTATGACATATTCAAGCTATCACTACGACCACATAGGCAACTATGAATGCACTAACTGCGGTCTTAAAAGGCAGGATACAAGCTACACAGTTACATCTGCCGATCTTGAAAAAGGCGAAATTACAATCAACAATAAGTACAAGATTGAACTTACGCTCAAATCGCTTTATAATGTTTACAATTTGCTTGCGGCATTTACCGTTGCGTCAATCACAGGTGTTGACGGCAACACAATTGCAAAGAGCCTGAGCAATTATGTTCTTAAAAACTTCCGTGTTGTAACATTCACACTAGGAAACAGAAAGGGTACGCTTGTTACATCAAAACATGAAAACAGCATTTCGTACAATCAGTCACTCAAGCTTGCCGCATCCGACAAGGATAAGTGCGATGTTTTGATTATTGTTGACGCAGTCAGCAGAAAGTATTTTACAAGCGATGTTTCATGGCTTTGGGACATCAACTTTGACATTCTCAAAAGCGACAATGTAAGGAACATTGTGCTTGCAGGAACATATTGCAATGACCTTGCAACAAGATTTTCTTTCTCAAAAGTTGACAGAAACAAAATCAAGGTTATCAAGGACATTGAAGAAGCCGTTGATTATCTTGACAATGACCGCAAAGAAAAGATTTATGTAATTACCTGTTTCTCAGACAAGGGTAAATTTCTTGAAAAGGTAAAGGTGGACTGATTATGAAAATTCTTCATTTGTATCACGATATAATGAACCTGTACGGAGAATATGCCAATGTTTCTGCGCTTGAAAGAATGCTTGAAAAGAGCGGTGTAAAATTTACAACCGACAGGCTTACCCTGTTTGACAATGCCGACCTGGGCGATTACGATTTTATCTACATCGGTTCGGGTACAGAAAAAAATCAGAAGCTTGTTTTGCAGGATTTTAAAAAGTACAAGGATTTTCTTGTTGAATACATCAACAGCGGCAAGGTAATTCTTATGACGGGCAACTCGTTTGAAATGCTCGGAAAAACAATTACAGACTCTGACGGCAAGGTTTATGACGGACTCGGAATTTATGATTTTACAGTTACCGAGCAAAACAAACGCAGAATTACAGGCGATATTGTTTATACATCTGACATTCTCACAAAACCGATTGTCGGCTTTGTAAACAAGTGCAGTGAAATTAAAGGTATTGAAAATCATCTTTTCACTGTTAAACACGGACTCGGTGACTACGAAAATGCAAAAGCAGAGGGCTTGAAGGACAAGAACCTTTTTGCTACTCATGTTACAGGTCCTATTATGATTAAAAATCCGCATTTTCTTGAATACATTGCTTTGCAGATTTCAAAAAATACGGATGGCTTCAAGCCGTGTACGGATTACCTTGACTACGAAAGAGCGGGCTACGAAATTACTCTCGGCGAACTCACAAAAAGATTTGAGGAGTAAGTTTTAATGAACAACGACAATCTTCTTCAGCTTGAGGGAACAATTGAAAGCGTGGTTTTCCGAAACGATGAAAACGGCTACACGGTAATTGAGCTTGCTGACGGTGACGATTATCTGACCGCTGTCGGAATTATGCCACAGGTGTCATCGGGTGATGTTGTAAAGCTTACCGGCAAATATACAAATCATCCGAGCTACGGCAGACAGTTTGCCGTGCAGATTTGCGAAATCAGCAGACCTACCGAGGCGGCTGACATTCTGCGTTATCTGTCATCCGGAGCTATCAAGGGAATCGGCACTCAGACAGCACAAAGGCTTGTAAAGGAATTTGGCGAGGCAACGCTTGATGTGCTTGAAAATCAGCCCGAAAGAGTTGCAATGCTGAAAGGAATTTCTTCGCAAAAAGCCGAGGATTTTTCAAAGCAGTTAAAGCAGAACACAGGCGTGCGAACACTCATGCTTTTTCTCGGCGAGTACGGAATTTCAAACACCGCATCGGTCAAAATTTTCAACGCTTACGGTCCGAGCTGTGTCGATTTAATCAAGAAAAATCCGTACATTCTCTGTCAGGGTGATTTTGGGGTATCGTTTGAGAGTGCGGATTTTATTGCTAAAAAAGAAAAATTAGAACCCGATTCAAATGTCCGTATGCGTGCAGGAATCGTACACATTCTTCATCACAATGAGCGAAACGGTCACACCTGTCTGCCAAAGGAAAAGCTGCTGAAGGTTTCAACCGATTTTCTCGGAATTGACGGTGAAAAGGTTTCGGAGTGCATGGAAGAAATGCTGTTTGACCGTTCGCTTATCGAAGATAAGATTGACGGCAAAAAATTTGTGTTCCCTCCCAATGTTCACCTCTGCGAAATGTACATAGCGTCAAGAATAAAAATGTTGCTTAAATTTCCGTCAGAGAAAATTAAAAACATTGACAAAGCGATTGAAAAATGTGAAAAAGAGGACGGAATCGAATATGCCGATTTGCAAAAGAAAGCAATCACTATGGCACTTACCGAGGGTATGCTCGTTCTGACGGGCGGTCCCGGTACAGGAAAAACGACAACCCTCAATGCTATAATAAAAATAATGAAAGCAAACGGCAAAACTGTTTTGCTTTCTGCCCCCACAGGCAGAGCGGCTCAACGAATGAGCGAGCTCACGGGCGATGAGGCAAAAACTCTGCACAGACTGCTTGAGGTCAGCTGGGATAAACATGACAACCCCGTTTTCAACAAGAACGAACGCAATCAGCTGAAATGCGACACATTGATTGTTGACGAGGTTTCAATGGTGGACGCATTCATTATGGAAAGCGTTATGAGAGCGCTTTCCACAGGCTGCAGACTTATTCTTGTAGGCGACTCCGACCAGCTTCCCTCCGTAGGTCCGGGTAATGTGCTCGGCGATCTTATCGAAAGCGGACTTATTCCCGTTGTACGGTTGAATGAAATTTTCCGTCAGGCACAGCAGAGCCTTATTGTCACAAACGCACATAAGATTGTGAACGGTGAAATACCCATTCTTAATTCCGCCGACAAGGACTTTTTCTTTCTTCAAAGGAACAATAAATCAGAAGTTTCAGCGGTAATAGCTGACCTTTGTGCAAATCGTCTGCCAAAGGCATACGGATATTCTCCGTTTGAAAACATTCAGGTGCTTGCTCCGTCCAAAAAAGGTGAACTCGGAACTGCCGAGCTTAACCACAAATTGCAGGCGGCGCTAAATCCGAAGGATGACGATAAGGCGGAAATCACAATCGGTTCAAAAACCTTTCGTACAGGCGACAAGGTTATGCAGATAAAAAACAGCTATGATATTCGCTGGTTTCGTGAAAACGGCGAAACGGGCGAAGGAATTTTCAACGGTGACATAGGAATCATCACAAAGATTGACAGAAAGACAAAATCGCTTGTCGTTAAATTTTTTGACAAGATTGCAAGATACACCTTTGAATTTGCGGGCGACCTTGATTTTGCCTACGCAATCACGGTGCATAAAAGTCAGGGCAATGAATTTGATGCAGTTATTATACCGATGTTTTCAGGACCTCCTCAGCTTTACTACAGAAATCTGCTCTACACCGCTGTTACAAGGGCGAAGAAAACGCTTGTGCTTGTCGGCAATCCGTCAACCGTTGAATATATGGTAAACAATAACCGCCGTACAAAAAGGTACAGCGGTCTTAAAGAATTTTTACTGAGAGATGACACACTTTATTAAGAAAGTTTTCGGTACAATAAAAGGATTTTTCTTTACGGTTCGTTGTCCGTACTGCGGAAGGGTTATTGAACCGAACAAAAGCTGTTGTGACAAATGCAGAAAAGAATTCCCCGAAATGCCGCTTGTACGATATGCAACGGGAGGGTACATCTGCACCTCTCCTTTCCCCTACGACGGAATTTTCCGCAGGGCAGTTCTTAACTTTAAATTTCACAACTGCGGTGCATATGCCGAATTGCTTTCACACGAAATGGTTCGTTCAATAAAAGATGTTTACCGTGACAGGGAATTTGACCTTGTCACCTGTGTGCCGATGCACAATGATACTCTCAGAGAGCGTGGATACAATCAGGCTGAGTTGCTTGCAAAGGAATGTGCAAGGATTCTCGGCATTGAGTATGCCGACCTGCTTGCCAAAACAAAGAAAAATAAAACCCAGCACAGCATAAAAGCGGCTGAAAGGGCAAAAAATGTTATAGGCGTTTACTCGCCGATTGACAAGAATTTAATCAAAGGCAAGCGAATACTGATTATTGACGACATTATTACTACAGGCAGTACGCTTGGCGAATGTGCAAGAATACTTAACAAGTGCAAATGCGGCGAGATTTGTTGCTGTACGCTTTGCACATCTCTGCTGATATAGCATTGGAGTGATTAAAATGGATATAGCTGTTGATCTCGGTTCTGACAGAACAAGAGTTTTTATTGAAAATAAAGGAATAGTGCTTGATGAGGCGAGCGTTGTTGCGTTTGATGTTGACACCTACGACATTGTAGGCATCGGTAACGAGGCTTATAAGATGATTGGCAAAACGCCTGCAGGCATAAGAGCAATGCACCCGATTGATGACGGTGTTATTTCACGCTCCGAACTTGTTGAGGATATGGTTTCAATTCTTATAAAAGAGGTCAGTCCGTCAAAGGTGACTATGCCGAGGGTTGTTGCATCAATCCCGAGTGAGGTTACAGAGGTTGAAAAAAGAGCTGTTGTAAACGCAGTGAGCTCAATCGGTGTTCGCAAGGTGTATCTTATTGAAGCACCAAAAGCGGCGGCAATGGGCTGTTCGCTCGACATAACAAGTCCTCACGGCATTCTGATTGCAGATGTCGGCAGCGGTACGGCAGATATTGCCGTGCTTTCTCTCGGCGGAATTTCGGTTTCCAAGTGCATAAAGTCGGCAGGCTGTGCAATGGACGAAGAAATCGTTAAATACATCAGAAAAGAGCATAACCTGATTATCGGCACAAACATGGCAGAGGCGTGCAAAATTGCAGTTGGCTGTGTAAAAATTCCGAAAGAACCTAAGCTTTTCAGAGTTAAAGGCAGAGATGCCGTAAGCGGTCTGCCAAGATTTATTGATGTGGGCTATGCCGAAATCAAGCCTGTAATCGAGGATATTGCGCTTAACATTATCAGAGCAATTAAAGATGTGCTTGAACAGACTCCGCCCGAGCTTGTCGGTGACATCTACACGGACGGTATAATTTTGACAGGCGGTCTTGCCAAGCTGACGGGATTTGCAAGGCTTCTCAGCGAATCCACAAAGCTGAAAGTAAGAGTTCACAAAGCCGCCGCTGACTGCGTTATCAACGGTTGCGGCAAGGCAATAGAATATATTGACCATCCCGAAAAAATACAGCCGGGTGCAGTCAATCCGCTTATAGAGGCATTTTAATTATAATTTTAAACATTTTATCCGCAGATTTTACCGTCTGCGGATTTTTTGTAACATGGTATTGTAAAATCCGAAAATATGATTTAACAGTTGTCTTTATCCCGTTTCAGTACCGTACTTTTTTTCTTCTTTTTTACATAAAAATCTCCCCTTAAAGCATTCCCTGAAAACCATGTTTTTTCAAGAGTCTGCTTTAAGGGGATTATATCAGTTAACAATTGTTCTCCGCTTTTGTTTTATAGTTCATTATTCTTTCAAGAAATAACTGTACTTTTTCTTTGGCTATCTCTCCGCTGTTTTCAATTTCAGTATCGCCAATGTAAAACTTGTGTTCAGCGGATTTCTTCAAAATATCAAGCAATTTTTTCTGTTCATCCGCTTTGTTAATGAAAACGGACACAGCACAATCACAGGCTATGGAAAATTCTGCCGGTGTTTTTGAAGCAAGTGCGTCGTAAAACCTTTCTTTTACGCTTTCAAATTTATTTTCCGTGTCAATCGGCAAAAGCTTTGTAATCATCTTCCAGGTATTCCACGCAAGAAAGCCATTGCAGTTGTCAAGACCTTTGGCAACAAATTCAAAGAACGGATAGACAAGTTTCGGATTTACTTCGCAAATATACTCAAGAACCTGTTCCGCCCAGTGAGCATTTGCGTAATCATCGTCAAGAAAAATCTCAATAAGCAAAGGAACAGTCAGAATTTCTTTGCTTGCAAGCTGTGCATAATATTCTTTTTCAAGCCTTTGTTCAAATTCCTGAAAAATCTGCTCTGTTTTCATAAATTCCCGTCCATAAATTCACTTAAATTTAGGTTTAATACTCCTAATATAATACTGTATATTACATTCTTTTTCAAGGAAAATCATATTAAAAGTAACATTCCCCCCGAATTTTATCGGAGGGAATGCTTTACTGTTAGCAGAATATTAAGAAAAGGTTGTTCTGTAGTTCTGTTATTCTGAATAGCTTACCCAGACACCGCCGGACTTTGAACCCGGATTTGCACGGAAACAGTTCTTACCGTCAGCAACTGTCAAGTCGTTTGTCTGTGTTTTCCATGTTGATTCTGTGTCCTTAAAGAGGAAACAGTTTGAACCGGGGCTGAGCGGTGTGTCAAAATCGTAGTACCAGATATCTGTACCTGCAATCTTATTCATGTGAGCTGCTGCGTTGCCGAGTCCGCTCTCTGCCCAACCGTAGATATAAACATCAGTATAGTGTGCCTTTGAGTTATCAAAGTAAACTCTTGAAAGTGTGAATGCAGGCTTCTGCTCCGGAACATACGGAGCTGTTGAAACAGCTTCGTCATTGCTGAGTGTGATGCAGTTGTTTGTCTTTGAAACTGTTGCATTCCAGCAATTGTAAACATTACCGTCATCACCGCCTACAGGCTTTTCGTCAACCTCTGAAAGTGAACGATAAACGCTGACATTTGAAACTGTTGCAGGAACTTCAACTGTGTAAACATTCGGGTAAGCGTCTGTATCCTGCTCAAACTGATAGCTTGCACCTGTGTCAAGGTCATAAGCAAAGAGTGAAACACCGTCAGATGTCATCCAACCAAGCTTAGTCTTGAAGTAAAGAGTGTATGTGTCAGCAGGCTTTGTTGTAGGCTGTGCAGTCGGCTTTACGGTTGTAGGCTCAGCGGTAGTCGGCTCAGGTGTTGTAGGCTGTTCTGCCTGATAAACATCACCCGTGCGGCCCCAGTCTTTGAGCTGAACAACGTACTTCTGAATCAATGTTGCGTCAACAACAGAGATTGTATTATCCTCATTAACATCAGCAAGAATCTGCTTGTCAGCCGAAAGTGTTTCAAGCTGAACGACATGTTTCTGAACGAGTGTAGCGTCAACGACTGTAATGTCACCGTCACCGTTTACATCACCGTAAACAGCATTGCCCGAAGGCTCTGTTGCGGGATGTGCGGTTGTAGGCTGAGTTGACGGAACAGGCTTTGTTGTAGGTTCTGCTGCAGAACCCTTTGTAACATCAGTAGCCTCAATCTCAACCTTTGTAGGTGTAAGAGTTGTATCCTCCCATGTACCTGCCTTTGTAAGTGAGAATGCCTTTGATGAACCGTTGAGGCTGATAGGTGTACCTGTTCTGCCCGGATACTGCTCGCCGCCTTTTTCAGAGATGATTACTCTTGTGTTGGCTGAAGTTGAAAGGTCAAAATCCGACGCAGCCTGATTTTCATCATCCTCATCAGCTGAAATACTTGATGACTTCGGAACTTCGTAGTAATAGTAACCTGTTGCAGGATCAAGAGTCATTGCTTCGCCCGGCCAGTTTGCATTCTTGTAAACAGTACCCTTGTTTGTGGTTTCATCAAAGATGTAAACCTGGTAAGGTGCTGACCAGCCCTTCTTGTTAGCAGGGTTGAAGAATACATACACTCCCGATTCCTGAGCGGTACTCTTTGCGTACTTATAAACCATTGAAGAAGTCTTTACACCGTCGGTTGCCGTAACTGTGAGATTGATTGTTTCGCCCGGCTTATAATCTGAACCGATGCGGATTGATGTTGTACCCGTAAACTTAACAGGAGTTGAATCATCAAGACAGTAAGTACCCGATGTTGCGTTTTCAAGACTGAGTGTAAGGGTCATTGTGTCGCCCCTGAACGAACCGCTTTCAACAGAGTTTATTGCCTTCGGGGTTGTTGTACCGTTGTAAACAACAGCAACACCCGTGTTGCCGATTGAACCTGTGAGAACGCCGTTTGCAACCGTAAACTCAGCACCTGAAACCGTATCCGTATATTTGCCGTCTGCAAGACCTGTGCCGGAAATACTTACGCTTGCGTTTGTACCTTTACAATTTGAAAGAACGATACCGCTTGTGCCTCTTGCAACATAAGCAATGTCGCCTGAAGAACCGAGCTTTTCAGACTGACCTACAAAAAGGTTGTGGAACTTGTTAATTTCGGAAACAGCTGTGCTCTTGTAAGTTGAATCCGTTGAAATGTTACCCATGAGAGCTGTTCCCGGACGGGCAAAGAAAAGTGCTGTTGAATCTTTTCTTGATGCAACGATTGCCCATGCCTTTACAACATTTTCATCCGAAACATCGGCAGTGTTTGAGAATCCCGATGAACCCGAGCTGCCCTCGTATGTATCGTGGCTTTCTGCCCAGAGAACTGCATTTGACGCTGCAACACCTGATTTGTATTTCGCATTGGTAGCTGTGCTTGCCTTACCCCTTGTGACATTGTAAAGCACTGCGTCGCCCGTTCTGTTGTCAGTAACATTGATATACTTGGTGTATGAGGAGTAGCTTCTGTCTGCACCGCAGTTGTTAAGAATTTCACCGTAGATGTAGAGGTCATCGCCTGTTTTCTGTGTGTAGTAAGAAGAAGCCGAGGTTGTTATATTTTTCCAGTAATCAGACGCATACTCGCCGTCATCCTCTGTTTCAATATGCTTTGCGGCATCAAAACGGAAACCGTCAACACCGCAGTCGATGCATTCCTTGAGGAGATTGATAATGTATCCCTGAACAGCAGTATCGTTTGTTACAAGGTCAGGACACTTTGAAACATGACCCTGAACAACTGCCTGAACCGAACTGTCGTTTGCATCGCCTTTGTACGTACGGGTGTAGGTTTTTCTTTTCTTATAGAACTCAGGCTCATATTTTTTAACCTGATTGCTCACAGTCTCCGGCCTAGCTTCATCGGCATTTGCAATATGGTTTGAAACGATATCGCAGATGATTTTGATGCCGTATTTGTCAGCCTCATCACAAAGTGATTTAAGATCGTCCTTTGTGCCGAGCCATGACTCCTCTGCAATATGGAAGCTGATCGGCTGATAAAGCTTCCACCACTGACCTGTTACATCGCCTGAGGTTGAGTAGTCCTTTGGCTGCTGAACGGGAGAAGTCTGAACTGTTGTGTATCCTGCCGCTGCAATTGCGGGAAGGTTTTCTTTGATTGTATTGTAAGACCAGTTGAATGCGTGGAGCATAACACCGTCGCCGACCTTATCACGAAGGGTACTGTCGGCAGATGCAGTCTGTGCGGAATCAACCTCGGCAGCATTTACGGAGGTAATTGCCGCAAAAGAAGATGTCAGAAGCGCAGACGCAACAACAAGACTTGCAATCTTTTTTGCTTTCTTCATAGGGAAAACATCCTTTCATAAAATTCTCGATTTCATTATAACAAATTTCACCAAAAAAGTACATACTTTATGTTACAAATTCGAGGGCTGTTTTTTGTGCAGATTACACGGTTGTAAAAATTTTTTAACAATAATTTTGCACCAAAAAGCATTATATTTAACCTTTTCTGACTCTGTATGAACTTTACTTCTTTAAAAGAATATTAGTAATGCAAATTTGATTTTCTTTTTACACGATATTGATTGACATTTTTGTGCATTTAGAATATAATCAAAGAGCAGTTGTCCCCTGATGCTTATGTGACGGGTGACATTTCGGAAAATTTAAATTGTATTGCGTGCAATCGCTTTTAAGCGGTTAATAAGGATTTTGTGTAAAGAAAAAGGACGGGGCGACACAGCCGTCTTATTTTTCTGTTCAAAAATTCTGAGCATCATGGTTATGTCTTTGCAGAAACGGCAGAGCGGACTGTGTTCGCCTGCATTTTTCAGGCTGACACAATCCGCTTTATTTTTTACAGATTTTACTGTTATCACAACGGAACAGGGGTGCATAAATGGAACAGACATCAAAGAAAACAATAGTTTCACTCAAGGATATTTTCATCAAATTTGACGGTGAGGTAATTCTTAACCACATCAACCTTGATATAAATGAAAAGGAATTTGTAACTATTCTCGGTCCGTCAGGCTGCGGTAAAACCACAACCCTGCGCATCATCGGCGGTTTTGTTGAACCCGACAGCGGCGATGTCATTTTCGGTGGCAAAAGAATTAACGGAACTCCTCCGAATAAAAGAAATGTAAACACGGTATTCCAGAAATATTCTTTGTTTCCCCACCTCAATGTTTTTGATAATGTGGCTTTCGGACTCAAGCTTAAAAAGATGCCGAAAGATGAAATAAAAAAGCGTGTAACCGATATGCTTGCAACCGTTGACCTCAAGGGTTATGAAAAGCGTTCCGTTGCAAAGCTTTCGGGCGGTCAGCAGCAGCGTGTTGCAATTGCAAGAGCGCTTGTGTGCGATCCCGAAATCATTCTGCTTGACGAGCCTCTCGGTGCTCTTGATCTTAAACTGCGTAAGAGTATGCAGCTTGAGCTTAAGGAAATCCAGCAGAAAACTCAGAAAACATTCATATATGTTACTCACGATCAAGAAGAGGCTCTGACCATGAGCGACCGTGTTGTTGTTATGAACAACGGTGTAATCGAGCAGATTGGTTCTCCCGAGGATATATACAACGAACCTGTGAACGCATTTGTTGCAGACTTTATCGGTGAGGCAAATATTCTCAACGGAATTATGCTTGACGACTGCAGAATTCAAATTCTCGGCAAAGAGCTTGAATGTGTTGACAAGGGATTCGGCAGGAATACTCCTGTTGATGTTGTCATCCGTCCCGAGGATATTGAAGTTACCTCTCCCGAGGACGGTCAGCTTGTCGGAATTGTTGAGAACACAACCTTCAAGGGCGTTCACTATGAGATGAGCGTAAGATGCGGAAAGTGTGAAATTCTTATCCACTCCACCAAATCGGCTGAAATCGGAAGCAAAATCGGTATGAGGGTTATCCCGTTCAACATTCAGATTATGAACAAGCTTCTTCCGTTTTACGATAATGTTATTGAGACAACCGTTACATACGCAAATCAGAACGACAATTCATTTGAATTTGAGCTTGAGGGCGAAACCGTTACCGTTCCCGATAAATACTATGAAGAAGGTACAAGGCTTAAAATCACTCTGCCGCCCGACGCTCTTTCGCTTGCAGGCGACGGCGTGGGCGATTTAAAGGATTTGTACATTGAATCCGTAGTTTACAAGGGTGAACACAACGAAATCATTCTTGAATCGGACGAAAGAAAGTGGCTTATGCTCAGCGATACGGACGAGCAGGTCGCAACCTATGTTCCGCTTTCATTCAACTTTTCAAAGGCTCGGTTTGAGGTAATTTCAGAGTTTTCGGAAAAGGAGGGCTGATAAATGAAATCACGCAAGCCCTCTATTCCCTACATAATCTGGATGGTTGTTTTCACAATGATTCCGATTATTATGATTGGCTTTACCGCCTTTACCGACAAGAACGGTAATTTTTCGTTTCAGGCATTTACAAATGCGTTTTACTACACAAACATTTTTGTAAAATCACTTTGGATTGCGCTTATTTCAACGGCAATCTGTCTTGTACTTGCATATCCGCTTGCATACCTTCTCACGAGAATGAAAGAATCAACCCAGAACACGCTCATTATGTTGCTTATGATTCCTATGTGGATGAACTTTCTGCTAAGAATCTACGCATGGGTAACGCTTTTGCAGGACAACGGTCCGATTGATATGATGCTCTCGCTTTTGGGTATTCATTCAACCTACATCGGCAACACGGGTGCGGTAATTCTCGGAATGGTGTATGAATATCTTCCATTTATGGTTCTGCCGATTTACACCGTTATGAGTAAAATCGACAACGGTCTTATTGAGGCGGCGCAGGATCTCGGTTCAAACAACTTTACCGTATTCAAAAAGGTTGTCGCACCGCTCAGCGTTCCCGGAATTATTTCGGGTGTGACAATGGTATTTGTTCCGAGTGCAAGCACATTCCTGGTTGCACAGTATCTCGGCGGTCCGGACGACATTATGATTGGTGATGTCATTGAAAAAATATTCTGGACAGACCAAAACACGGGTTCGGCAATTTCATTGATACTAATGATTTTTATTTTCGTGTTCCTGATAATCATGAACTTGTTCGGTGATGAGGAGGCGATTGCATAATGAAAAAGAAAACAGGTATTCTTTCAAAAATTTACATTGCAATCCTGCTTATTTTCCTTTATTCGCCCATTGCCGTACTTATCTTCTATTCCTTCAACAACGGCAAAACTACCGTCTGGAAAGGATTTACATTCAAATGGTATGTACAGCTTTTTCGTGACGACAATATTATGAACGCATTGTGGAACACTGTTATTATTGCCGTTCTTGCATCTGTTTTTGCAACAATCCTCGGAACTGCCGCCGCAATCGGCATCAGCAATTTCAAGGGCAAAAAAAGAATGCTTATTCAGAATGCGTCAAACATTCCGATCATCAGCCCTGACATAGTAATGGGTGTTTCTCTCATGCTTTTGTTTACGACTCTCGGAGTTATCTTTAACTTTGAAATGGGATTTTTCACGGTTTTAATTTCGCACATATGCTTTTGTGTTCCGTTTGTTGTGCTTAATGTTATGCCGAGAATCAAACGAATGGATCAGAGCATTTACGATGCCGCCCTTGACCTTGGCTGTAACCAATGGCAGGCATTTTACAAGGTAATTATTCACGAGCTTATGCCGGGTATTTTCTCGGGTCTGCTCATGAGTTTTACATATTCTCTTGACGATTTCATCATAACATATTTCACAAGAGGTGCAAAATTCCAGAACCTCTCTATTGAAATTTACTCGATGACTCACAGGAGAATTTCACCGAAAATCAACGCTCTTTCCGCACTGCTTTTCCTTGCTGTACTCATTGTTATGGTTATTATTAATCTGCGTGACAGACACGAAGAAAAGGTGCAGAAAAAGAGAACTTGATTTTAAAAATTTTATTAAAGGGAGATTGAGAAATGAAAAGAATCATCAGCATTGTCCTTGCATCTGCAATGACGGCAACATGTGCGGCTTGCCTTTCAGGCTGCGGCGGAGGTGCTTCGGCTGACTCAGCTGACGCAGGAGAAGTTAATGTTTACAACTGGGGCGAGTACATTTCAAACGGCGAAGATGACTCACTCGACATTATCAAGGAGTTTGAAAAACGCACCAACATCAAGGTAAACTACACAACCTATGAAACCAACGAAGAGCTTTACAATATGCTGAAAAACAGTAATGTAAGCTATGATGTTGTCATTCCGTCCGAATATATGATCAGCAGATTGATTGATGAGGATATGCTGTTGGAGCTTAACTTTGACAATATTCCTAACTACGACAATCTTATGGATCGTTTCAAAAAGCTTGCCTGCGATCCCGAAGGTAAATATACCGTATGTTACAGCTGGGGCGTAACAGGTATGGTTTATGACAAAACAAAGGTTAAAACAAAGCCCGATTCATGGGACGCACTTTGGAACAAAGACCTTTCAGGTCAGATTCTTATGTTTAACAACAGCCGTGACGCAATGGCGATTGCAATGCAGCTTGAGGGCATTGACCCTGCCAACTGTACAAAGAAAGATGTTGACAAAGCCGCCGCTAAACTTAAAGAGCAGAAGCCTCTCCTTAAAAAATATGTAATGGATCAGGTATTTACTGAAATGGAAAACAGCCAGTCGGCAATTGCTCCGTACTACGCAGGCGACATTATGACAATGATTGATAACAACGAGGATCTTGACTACGCAATGCCAAAGGACGGCTCAAACCTTTTCTATGACGCAATGTGTATTCCGAAATGCAGTAAAAACAAGGAAAATGCAGAGAAGTTCATCAACTTTATGCAGGATCCTGAAATTGCCGCCGCAAACTTTGAATATCTCAACTATGCAACACCCAATCAGGTTGCATATGACGATTACATTGATGAAGACGCAAAGAAAAACGAATTTATCTTCCCGAGTGACGAGTATCTTGACAAATGCTATGTATTTTCAAATGTTTCCGATGAGGTTTATTCCTATATGCAGGAACAGTTTGTAAAAATCCAGGCAGACTGATAAGCAATAAAATTAATCCCGAGCAAAGCTTTTAAAGGCTCTGTTCGGGATTTTAATTTTGGTAAATTTTTAAAATTAATCATCCCCCATTTATACAGCCTTTAAATTTTATGTTATCTTAAAAGTATTATTCCTTATTTTAAAAGGTTTCCGTGACAGGTTGTCATATTCGCTCTGCGAACACTCAAAATACACAGAATTAACGGGGATTCGCTCAATCTTACAAATAGATTTCAATTGCCTTGTTTTGATTGACAAATTAGGAAAAAGTAATATAATATATACTGTTAAAGAGTGCATAATACATTTTTCGATTTTATTCACTTGCAGGCGGGCGCCTGTGCATCACAAAAGAGATAGGATGGTATAATAATTGTTTACAATTTTAAAAGAACATCGTGGCTTCGGAAAGCAGATTTTGCTCCTTGCCAAAAACGAACTTATTAAAACTTACAAAGGCGCCGTAATCGGTCCTCTTTGGGCTGTTGTTAAGCCTGCGTTTACAATTTTTGTTTACTGGTTCGCTTTTTCCTGCGGTATCAAACAGCTTAAAACACTTCACCTTGACATCGGCGGAGCACAGCCTTTTTCCATTGACTTCTTTACTTTTATGTTCATCGGTATCATTCCGTGGTTCTTTATTCAGGACAGCATAACGCAGGGTGCAAAGGAACTGAGAATCAACCGTCAATTTATTACAAAGGTTAAGTTCCCAGTTTCAACAATCCTTACTTATACAGAGGTTTCAAGGCTTTTTGTTCACCTGATTCTTATGGCATTTATGTACGCATATGTACTTTTCACAATCGGACCGAGCTGGTACAATCTGCAATTTTTCCTGTACTGTCCGTTGATGTTTATCTTCTTCCTTGCGCTCACATGGTCAACAGCCCCGATGTCTGCGTTCAGTAAGGACTTTGAAAGCCTGATTGTTTCCGTTATGTCAGGTATTTTCTGGTTATCGGGTATTATGTACAACTCCTACGGCTTTGATTCGCCGTTTCTCAACAAGCTTATGCTTATCAATCCGATTAACTTTTTCGTAAACGGCTACCGCAACTGTTTCCTCTACAACAGACCGTTCTATGCAAACAAAACGGAATGTCTTGTGTTTGCAATTGAATTTGTTGTAATTTTCGCCCTTGGTATTTTTAACTACAACAGACTCAGGAAAAAACTTCCTGATGTACTTTAAGGAGGTAATATTATGGCTGAAACAAAAGTATCCGATCCGATTATTACCTTTAAAAATGTCAGCAAAACCTATACACTCTACAAAGATGACAAGGCAAGATTCAAGGCTCTTTTCTTTAAGCCGAGAAATGCAAAAACAAATAAGGCACTTAACAATGTTTCAATGGTAATCAATCGTGGCGAATCGGTTGGTATTGTCGGCGATAACGGTGCAGGCAAGTCAACTCTGCTCAAGATGATTACGGGCGTTGCATTTCCCGACGAAGGCGAAATCACCGTTGACGGCAAAGTTGCCGCATTGCTTGAGCTCACTGCAGGCTTTTCCATGGAAATGACAGGCAGAGAAAACATTTATCTGAAGGGTTATGTTCTCGGTCTTGAGGACAGCTACATTAAGCAGATTGAGGAGAAAATCATCGACTTTGCAGAGCTTGGAGATTACATTGACCAGCCTGTAAGAACATACTCAAGCGGTATGAAAATGCGTCTTGGTTTTGCTATCAATGTCAACATTGAACCCGATGTTCTTGTTGTTGATGAGGCGCTCTCGGTCGGTGACGCAACCTTCAAAAAGAAGTGTAAAAATAAAATTAAAGAGATTATCGAAAGCGGTGTAACCGTACTTTATGTAAGTCACAATGCCGCTTCGGTTAAAGAAATCTGCGCGCGTTCAATCTTCCTGAAAAAAGGAACTGTTATGTTTGACGGACCGACAGATGAAACCCTCAGAGTTTATGAGGAATCAAAAAAGAAAAAATAATTCCGTTTCGGAATAAAGCAAAAGCTCCACAATTGCGGAGCTTTTCTGATTTATCTGAGAGGTAAACCCATATGGACTGTACCGTAAAATGCAATCTGCCCTCCGAAATTTTTGAGGACATTAAAAAAATTGCAGACAACAGGATAAATTTTCAACAGTTAAAAAACAAGACTGTTTTCGTGTCGGACTGTCACGGACTTATTGCATATTACATTATATGCACATTGCTTGAGGGCAATGATTTTTTCGAAAACAACACAAGGGTAATCACCCTTGCAAAAAGCCGTGAAGATGCCGAAAAGCAGTTCGGCAGCCTTACTCTCCGCAAAGATTTTGTTGTTGAAATCGGAGATTCAAGAGCATTTTCCGTGAATGAAAAAGCCGACTTTGTAATACACTGCAACTACCCGTGTGAGGTTGCAGAGGAAGATTGCAGTAATCCCGAAATTGCGGATACAATCACTTCGGGCTTTGCAAATGTGCTTGAATATGCAAAAGAGTCAAATGCCGAATCGGTTCTGCTCGTATCTTCATATATGGTTTACGGGGAGGTTTTCAGCGGTAAAAATAACATTTGCGAAAACGACCTCGGCTATCTCGATCCGACCGATGCCGACAGTGCATACGCACAAAGTATGCGTTCAGCCGAAACACTTGCTGTTTGCTATGCTGAAAAGTTCGGTATGAATGTAAAAATCGCCCGTCCCTGCCCCACACTCGGAGGTGTCAGAATGAGCGATGAAAGAAAATGGGCAAAGCTGATTGTCAGTGCGGCAAAAAATCAGAGCATTATGCTTACAGATAACGGTGGTGAAAAGTTCAGCTTTTGCTATGTGACGGACACGGTTTCGGCATTGATTGATATTTTGCTTAACGGAAAAAGCGGTGAGGCATACAACATTTCAAACGATAACGCAAATGTGACAATGCGGGAATTTGCACAGCTTGTAAAATCGGCAAATCCCGAAAAGAATCTCTCCGTAGTGTTCGTTCACAGAAAAGACGAAGAAGAACCCGAATTTTCTCCGTCATCCCCCACACCGTATGTTTTGTGCAACGATAAAATAAAATCACTCGGCTTTAGTCCGAAAACCACGCTTAAAGACGGAATAAAACGCAGTATAAGAGCAACAGAACTGCGTGCAGAATTACGAAGGATAAAGTAATGCGTATTAAAGATTTTTTAAACGAATTTGAGGCCGACAGGGCGGCATTGCCCGGAGTTGAAAAAGAAACTCTTGCAAAGCTCAGGAACAAAACAATTGTCATCTCGGGCGGTGAACTTGCAAGGTGTCTTTGCTATGCCTTTCTGTACAATAACGAGGCTAAAAGGCTCGGAATAAAAGTTATCCTTCTCGGCAAATCACGCAACGCAATGGCATCATACCACAGCGAACTCTTGTTAAGAGATGATTTTGATTTTGTAGATTATAATTCTGCATCAGAAATTTCAAGTGCCGACTATGTAATTACAACAGGAATCTGCGGTGAACATACAGACAACAACCCACAGATTATGATTGACGGCATTGCAGAGATAAATGCCTGTGCCAAAATTGCAAAAGCCACAGGCGCAAGAGTTGTCGTTGTGAACGACAGCAGAATTTACGGCAAAGCCAAACCGCACAGAGTTTATTCTGAAAACGAGTACGCAGAACTTGACGCAACCTCTCCCTCATCGCTTGCAGGTCAGCTTATGAGAATGAGAGAAACCACCTTGCACTCGGTTTTGAAGAACAGCGAATCAACCGTTACAACGCTCAGAACGGGCATAATTTTGGGAGCGTCAAGCAAATTTACAAGCGTGCTTGATCCTGTTTTTGACGATATAGCCAACCGCCGCGACACAGTTGTTCCTGCAACAAGGGATCGCTGCACCTTTGTTTATATCAACGATGTTTTAAAGGCGATTGTTTTCGCAATGACAAATCTTGAAGAAAACGCAGTTTACAATGTCGGCGGCAAAAACTGCAACGCATCGCTGATTATGATTGCGGCTGTTCTCAACGATATTTACGGCAGTCGCTGTACAATTGAGTCGGGCGATTTTACGGAGCTTGACGGCTGTGCAATTAATTCAAACAAAATTTCCGTAAACGAATGCACTCCCGACATTGACCTTGAAACCATGCTGAAAATCTGCATAATGGACAAGATGAAGTCCGAAAAGGTTCTGCGTATCCCCCACTCACACGAGCGCAGACTTGATTCAATTCACGAAATTCAGCTTGCATTTCTGCTTGAAACCGACAGAATTTGTCGAAAGCACAACATAAAATATTTTCTCGGCGGCGGAACACTTCTCGGTGCAATTCGTCACAAAGGATTCATTCCGTGGGATGATGATGCCGATATTATGATGTTGCGTGAAGATTTTGACCGCTTTTGCGAGATTGCGCCAAAGGAACTTCCGAGCAATATGACTTTTCAATCGTACCATACGGACAAGGCTTGTTTCTATGAATTTGCCAAGGTCAGACTTGACGACACTTTCTTTGCAACCGACTTTGCAAAAGACCATCACGCAATGCACAACGGAATTGCGTTTGATATTTTCTGTCATGATAACACAGCCAATTCAGCAATCGGACGAAAAATTCATATGGCTGTGACTCTGTTCACAAGAGCGCTGGTGTTCAATAAATGGAATAATCGTAAGGCTGAAAACGGCAGTAGAATCCAGAGCATTGTAACAAATTTCTGCAAAAAAATATTTCCGCTCAGATTCAGTATGTGGCTTGAAGTCCGTACTTTAAAATTCTTTAAAAACAAAAAGAATGCAAAATATCTCTATGACGGAATGGGCAGAAATATTTATAACGGTGCTTTTCCAAAGGAATATCTTGACGATGTTGCTTATGCCGACTTTGAGGGTTACAAGTTCCCCGTGCCAAAGGAATATGACAAGTACCTTACTTTCCTCTACGGCGACTATATGGAGCTTGCACCGCTGTCAACGAGAATGGGTTGCCACGAAATTGCCCTCTGCGACATCGGAAAATATGACGGTTTCAAAATCCGCAAACCCGATTCTGAAAAATAATCAGCGTAAAACAGACCGATAAAGTAAATGTCACTTGACACTTACCTGTCGGTCTGCTATAATAATATAGCACATTTTGGGTGTTGCACAAATAATGGATGCTAAGAGTGACCAACTGCCTTCTAAGCAGTAGGTCAGGGGTAGCGTTGCTAACATATTTCAGTTTAAATGCTCACTATCGACTTCTTGTACACAAAATTAAACATATGCGGATATGGCGGAATTGGCAGACGCGCATGGTTCAGGTCCATGTGAAAGCAATTTCATGCAGGTTCAAGTCCTGTTATCCGCACCAACAGCCGTTTCTTATGCAGGGACGGCTGTTTTGTACCACATTTTCGCTCTGTTTTATGGTGATTTTCAAAATATTTGAATTAATTTTGAATAAAAAACGAAAATTATGTTGACAAATCCGAAAATATGGTATATAATAATCAAGCTGTTGTTATTAAACAACATTTCGAGGTGTAGCTCAGTTTGGTAGAGTGCTTGGTTTGGGACCAAGATGCCGCAGGTTCAAGTCCTGTCACCTCGACCATATCGAGTGTTCATAAGGGATTTGACTTATGAACACTCTTTTTGTTTTATCATATAATTCGTATGTACGAGCAAGGGTAACACCTTGCTCTTTTTTATGCCGTGAATTGTTCGGTTATATATTCTACGGCAACGCCTTTGCGTGTATCCGCAATATGGGTTTGTTTTGCGGTGTTCGGCAATTCTATATATCCGATAAAACGGTAATATATAACGATTCGTTGCGTTCGACTTTTGCCTGTACCCTCTGTTTCAAAAATATCAATATGGTCAATCAGCTCTCGAAGCAGCGGTGATGTCAGATTATCCATTTGCATAAACCTGCGAATTGCCGATATGAATTTTCCATATTCCGAATTGGTGTTTTTCAACTCTTCGATTTGGTGTCGAGTATCCGCAATTTTGGCTTTTAAGTCCATGCGCTCTTTTTCGTATTTATGAGATAACTCAACAAACCATTCATCGTTGACTTTTCCGATAACATTATCCTCATATAGCTTTTCATAAAGTTGCGATACCGTACCGCTGCGAGCAATCGCTTTTTGCAGTTCCGTTTCTAAAAATTTTTTGTCTTTTTCTCTTTCTTCGTCATTTTTCCGCAAAAGCAGTTGTGCAAAATATGACTCGTCAATTTCCAACATTTCAACAAGTCGCCTTAATTCGAGTTTTACAACTTTTTCAAGGGCGTCTGCTCTGACATAATGTCTTCCCGGACACTTTCCACGATAATCCACTTTGTTGTCGGAACAAGTGAAATAGTGAATTTCTTTATTCGAGGTGCTTGTGTGGTATCTCATTTTACTGTGGCAATCTCCGCAATATATCAATCCGTTAAATATACTCCGTTCGCCGTTTTCTTTTTTCGGAGCCCGACGCTTTGTTTTTGAAATAAACTTCTGTACGGTTTCAAATGTTTCTCGGTCGATTATCGGCTCATTAACATCCTTGAATACAGCCCAATTTTCTTTTGAGTTTTCAATACGTCTTTTGTTTTTAAATGACTTGGAATATGTTTTGAAATTGATAATATCTCCGCAATACTCTTGTTGAGAAAGAATTTTTTGAACAGTTGTCTTACACCATTTGTACGGATTGGTTTGTGTTTTCTTTCCGCCTCTGTTCAGTCCTTTTGACCGCCAATAAGCCATAGGTATAAGCACTTCGTTTTCCTGCAATTCTCTTGCAATGGTTTCATTGCCTTTACCGTCGAGGCACATTTTGAATATGCTTTTCACAACGGTTGCGGCTTCCGGGTCAATTATCCATTTCTTTTTGTTTTCAGGTGATTTCATATATCCGTAAGGCGGTTGTGATAACGGCTCTCCCATACTGCCTCTGAGCCTGTGGGACGAACGAATCTTTTTTGAAATGTCTCTCGCATACATTTCGTTTAAGATATTCTTGAACGGTGCAATTTCGCTTTCTCCCTCGTCGCTGTCAATGGCATCGTTCACGGCGATAAAACGAACATTATGTTCGGGGAAATAGCTGTCGGTATAATTACCTACCGAAACATAATCACGACCCAGGCGGGATAAATCTTTAACCATTACGGCAGAAACAAGTCCGATTTCAATATCGTCGATAAGCTGTTGAAATCCGGGACGGTTGAAATTTGTTCCGGTATATCCGTCATCCACATAATATTTTGTATCCGTTAAACCCATTTCTTTTGCTTTTTGTGATAGCAGCTTCTTTTGATTGCCTATGGAGTTACTCTCGCTTTCTGTTCCGTCATCACGGGACAAACGACAATATAGAGCCGTTATCCCTATTTGGTTTTTGTTTTTCGACTGCATTTAATCCTCCTTTCCGACAGTCGAACAATCATATTCATCTGTCATTTTATCATTGATGCTGTCAACAGACAATTCTGCGAAATCGCTCGTGAGATATTTTTTCAATCTGTTATTCAAATGATTGCTGTCGCTATATTTTTTAATGTTAAAATCCTCAAATTTACCGCAAACGATATATCTTACTCCGTTTATCATATATTCGCCTGTACCCAAGCTGAAATTTGTTATTTGCTTTTTCATATCATCTCTCCCTATCACGCTGTCGGATTAAATGTTTTCTGTAATGCTCGCAAGCTTTAATTATGAAATCTTCGGTCTTTTGTTTATCCAAACCTTTTGGCAAGACATCACGCAGCTTATCTGCGGATATTCGCACTTGCTCCTTTTGATTTGGCTTTTCTTCATTGAGAACGGCGAAAACCGTATCGACGAAAAAGTTGCCGTCTTTACTGAATTTTCTCAATCTTTGTGCTTGCGATAATGACGGTGTAGCGTCTGTAAATTCGATTTGTTCAAGCAATGTTCTTTGCTCATATTCCGACAGATATGAAATTTCAACCGCAGGAGTAAAGGCTATCCTTTCCTCGTCAACAAGTTTAAGTAATTCGGGTATTAAATATGTCAGGCGGATATATCGCTGTATTTGTCTTGCACTGTCATCGACGGTTTCTGCAATCTTTTCATCTGTTCTTGACTTTGTGCCAAGTTGGCACGAAGTTTTCCTTTGATGTTTCAAAGCCTCTGATTTCATTTTGTATGCAAAAGCTTTTTCGCTCGGTAAAATATGTTCACGGTGTATGTTTGAATCCACCATTTGCACAATTGCCTCGTCTTTTGTTAATTCTTTTATTGTCACGGGTATGCTTGTTATCCCCAATTCCTTGCACGCTTCAACTCGTCTGTGACCGCTGATAATTTCATATTTACCGGCCGGAAAAGAACGAACGATTATCGGTTCAAGCAATCCGTTTTCTTTTATGCTTTCTGTTAATTCTTGTTGCTCAATCCCGCTTCTTTTCTTAAACGGATGATTTTCAAAGGGAACAAGCAAATCTATACTTATGTTTTTTATCATTTTAACCTCCATATATATTCTTTTCTCGGCCGGTAACAGTCTTAATCTTCTAAGTCTTATTACCTTCCGTTATTCGGAAATCGAGAAAACCGAAAATCAGAATTGTTTCAGATAGATAATGCTCGGCTTCCCCTGACCTTGTCTTTTGCGAATAATCAAATCTGCGACTTCAAGTTCGAAGAATAACTTGCATATCTTTTCGTGACCGAAATGCAGTTTTTCCTGAGCGGATTTTATTGTGAAATATTGATATACTCTGCCTTGATTATCTATCCAGCCGTTTTTGACGGACAGATACATTCGGTCAAGTAAAAGTCCGTACAGCATTTTTGCATCGGTTGAAACCGATTTGTACTTTTCTTCAAATAACGCTTTAGGTACTTTGTAGAATGCAAAGTTTTTGGCATCCGATGTTTTGAAATATCTTTTCACTGTGTTACCTCCGTTTCTGTATTGATTTGGTGCCGAAATCGGTAATTTTTTCTTTTGTATCGACATTTTATTGAAAACAAGTATCGCTATATCAAATTAACCGCTGTCGTCATATTCATGGCGATTTTTAATGCTTTTTGCACCTCTTTTGGATTTGTATTTCGGACAAAAAACAACGATTGCCTTGTGGCTTTGCTTGCATTTGTTTTTGCATTTAAGGCAAAGGCTGTTGTATGTTCTTCTGCCTGTTTCGGGATTTATGAAAAAATCCCATTCTTGTTTTGCTTTCTTTGATAATCTCGGCATTGTAAAAACTCCCTTCATTTGTTTGAACCGGGAGAGGCATTTTGCACCCCCTATTTGCAAATAAATTTTCACCTCTCACTTGGTAGGCAACGAAAACGGTTGAAAATTAACCCTTTGACCAATATTTTTTTATTACCCCTTCACTTGTTAGAACCGGGAACGCTTTTTTGGGGGGTGTTTTTGAAAAATTTATATTTTTTAATATTTACCTCTCTACTCATTTGGACAAAGGGTGCCGAAATGCACACCCAAAATTAATGGTTTAATAAAAATTATTTGGGAAAATTTTTTATGCCCTCTACTTGTTTGAACCGTGAGCAAAAAAGTCAGGGTATTTCGGCGAAAAATTTGCAAAAAAATAAAGTCACTCGTTTTTTGAAAGCTCAAAAAACGAAGGACCGGATCCGTAAAAATATTAAATTGTAATTGCAATGCACAAATTTAGCGAGCAGACCGTTTGTATATCCAAACGGTAATTTTGCTATTTAGGGACTTCCCTAAGACCCGTTGAAAACAGTTTATTATTACAGAAAAATATCTTCGGGTTGTTTCGTATATCGGAAATTGAATAAAACTATAATTTTGAATAAATATTTAGGGCTGTAAATACAAAAAATTGGCGTTCGCAAACTTATTGTGTTGAATATTTCTGCTCCGAATGTTATAATTGATTCAAACAGGCAAGGAGGTCAATTATGAAAGTCAGCTATGACAAATTATGGAAAATATTGATTGATAAAAAAATGAAAAAATATCAATTAAGAGAACAAGCTCACATAAGCAGCAATTCTGTTGCAAAGTTAAGTAAGGGAGAATTTGTCAGTATGGAAGTCCTGCTTAAAATATGCGAAACCCTTGATTGTGATATAGGCGATGTATGCGAATTTTATAAGGATGACGGAGAAACCGAAAATGCATAAAACAAAAGAACAAATATCATATAATATGCAACAGGTTAAATCCAAAGACACAAAGATAGAAGTTATGCTCAGAAAAGAACTTTGGTCAAGAGGTTTGCGTTATCAAAAGAACAGTAAAAAAGTATTCGGAAAACCCGATATTGTTTTTATCGGCAAAAAGGTTGCCGTGTTTTGCGACAGTGAATTTTGGCACGGTTATGATTGGGATAATAAGAAAAAGGAATTCAAATCACATCAAGAGTTTTGGATTCCTAAAATTGAAAAAAACATTGCTCGAGATAATTTGGTAAACGAAACACTTGAAAATTCGGGTTGGACAGTACTTAGATTTTGGGGCAATGATATAAAAAAGAATTTACAGGCGTGTGCCGATAAAATTGAGAGGACGGTAAAAAGTAAAAATGACTAAATATAAATCTATTGATTTGTTTGCGGGAATCGGTGGCATTCGTCTTGGATTTGAACGAGCCTTCGGGGATGAAATTAACACGGTTTTTGTAAGTGAGTGGGATGAATATGCACAGAAAACATACAAGGCAAATTTCAAAGATGATTTTGAAATTGCGGGAGATATAACCAAGATAAACGAAACCGATATTCCGCAATTTGATATATGTCTTGCGGGGTTTCCTTGCCAAGCATTCAGTCTTGCGGGAAAAAGACAAGGGTTTGATGATAATTATAAAGGCCTTTGCCGAGGCACTTTGTTTCTTGATGTTGCGAGAATTTGCGAAGCAGACAAACCAAAGGTTATTTTTTGTGAGAATGTCAAGGGATTAAAGATTCACGACAGAGGAAGAACATTTGAAATAATTAAAAAAACTTTTGAAGATTTGGGTTATAAAGTTTTCAGCGATGTACTTAACAGTAAAGATTTTGGAGTTCCCCAGAACAGAGAAAGAATATATATTGTGGCTTTCAGAAATGATATTGCACCCGAAAAATTTGAATTTCCAAAGGCGACGGATGATACAAAAAAGCTGATAGATATTATAGAAGAAAAGCCTGTACCGGCTAAATATTATTTAAGCGATGTCTATGTTGAAACCCTCAGAAGGCACAAAGCCCGTCACGAGGCTAAAGGCAACGGCTTCGGATACGAAATTCGTGAGTGGGACGGTATTGCCGGTGCTATTGTATGCGGCGGAATGGGCAGAGAACGCAATTTGCTGATTGATAAACGACAAAAAGATTTAACACCGACAACACACATTAAAGGCGAAGTCAACAAGGAGGGTATCAGAAAAATGACTCCGAGAGAATGGGCTCGTTTGCAGGGATTTCCCGATACTTTCAATCTTCCTCTTGCCGATGTCCATCTTTATAAACAATTCGGAAACAGCGTAACTGTAAATGTTATTGAAGCTATTGCAAAACAAATTAAGGAGGTACTCGACAATGCCTAAACTTTCGGGAAATAAAGGCGAATGGAGCGAAATATATGCATTCCTCCGTTTACTTGAAATAAAGAAATTATATGCGGCAGATTCACAGCTTAATAAAAAAGACGATATGTTTTACAATATCATAAACATTATCCGTACCGAGCCTGTGGGAAAACTTGAATTCAGAATAAACAGAACGGAAGATACAATAACTGTTTTTAATACCTCCGACAGCACGGAATTATTAACGCTTCCTTGTTCCGAATTCAAAAATGCGGCAGACACACTGTACTGCGAAATAATTGAAACAAACGCTTCTGCATTTGCTTTGCCGGATACAGAAGAATTTCTTGATACATTGAACATCGGTGTACTTAAAGCAAAGTCCACCGACAAAGCCGATATTCGGATAAAAATTCACGATATAAATACGGGTTACGAAACAGTTCAAGGCTTCAGTATAAAATCAAGACTCGGCAGTCCGTCCACTCTTGTTAATGCCGGCAAAACAACAAACTTTGTTTTTGAAGTGACAGGCAATATTGATGATGCGGTTATGCAAGAATTTAATACCTGTTCAAAGAAATTCAAGGATAGATTTGAAGTACTTGACCGTAACTGTTGTGATATAAGTTACGATTCAATGGAAAATGATGTTTTTGAGAGCAATTTACAACTCATAGACGGCGATTTGCCGAAGATTTGCGGTTATATGCTTAAAGAATATTATTCGTCGGGAGTCAACACAGTAACAAATTCACTTGAATCTTTAAATGTACATAATCCAATCGGATATGATTTATCAAAAGGTCATCCGTTTTATGAATATAAGTTCAAAAAGTTTCTTGCAGAATGTGCGCTCGGTATGCTTCCGTCAAAAGTTTGGGACGGTACGGCAGACGCAACAGGCGGATATATTATAGTCAGAGAAGATGGTGAGATTTTGTGTTATCATCTGTTTAACAGAAACGAATTTGAAACCTATCTGATAAATAACACTAAATTTGAAACAGCAAGTACATCCCGTCACGAATTCGGAAGTATATACAAAGATAACGGAAAATATTATATCAAGCTGAATTTGCAAGTTAGATTTACAAAATGAGGTATATATATGTTAAAGAAACTTGGAATAGTAAAGACAAAGAATAAAGGATATAAAGTATTTATGGAACATATCGCTCCGGATTTTTTAGATAATACTATGATTCCCAGCGAGTATGTTAAGTTTTGTTGGAAAAAATACGAAACATCAGGTGTGTCCAGAACAAATTCTTTAAACGGTACAATTTTTGAATTAATTATAGCAACATTGTTTGTCAAAGAAGGGTTGGTACCCCTGCATTTACAAGCGCAAGTTGCATTTGTGCCTAATGTAAATTTTGATGCAATTTTATATACAAACGAAACAGGACCGATTGGTCTTAGTTTAAAAACAAGTTTGAGAGAAAGATATAAACAAGCTGACTTAGAGGCTATTGCATTGAAATATGTACACAGAAAAGCTGAGAACTATCTGTTAACTATGGATGCAACAGAAGCCGGTATGGTTTCAAACAAAATAAAAAACGGGGATGTGCTGGGACTTAATCAAGCAATACTTACAACATCCGATGAATTTAACAATTTTATTGATGAATTAAAGAAGAAAAAGTTTGTTTCTCCAGGTTCAGTTGAAATAATTAAAGCCTCAAGAACGATTACAAGTGATGACATCGCAGCAGCTTGCAAAAAATAATTATGGTTATTTGCAGTTTATTCGCAGGTATCGGCGGAATTGATTTGGCTTTTAAGCAATCGGGTTTTGAAGTGGTATGGGCAAATGAATTTGACAAAGATGCTTGTAAAACTTACAGACATAATTTCCCTGATACCTTGTTATCCGAATGTGATATAAGATATTTAACGTATTGATTGTCCATACGGTCAGTACAATTCAATATATTTCTTATAGGTCTAAGTGGTGGTTTTGCTATCCAAATACACGGCTTGCTGAGATTGTGCAAAAAGCGGGCAAGCTACCGTTTGGATATCCAAATGGTCTGCTTGCTAAGATTATGCATTCGAATCTCACAAATAAAATTAAGGCACAGCCTACGGATTTTTCTCCGTAAGTTGTGCCTTGTTTTTAGTTGTATATTACTTGTTCATTAACAATTTCTGTTGCTCGATTACGAATGTTGTTCATCTTTTGCACCCACAATATTGGGCTATCCGATTTCAATTTTTCCGTAACATTTTCTTTTTCGGCAAGGTCTTTTACCAACCGAGAAAAAAGATTTTGAGCCTGTTCTTCAATGTCGGCAAGATATGTTTCGAGTTTACCGCTTGTCAGCAAATTGTAGTAATGCACTTTATGATTTTGCTTCAAATATCGTTTGTGCCTCATTGCCCATACACCGATATTCGTTTCTTTTTCTTCCGGCGATAACGAAAGATTAGGCAATAAATAATCGCCGACCTGCGTATAAGCGCCGCCGTTATTTTCAAAAATTGTTTTCATATCTGGACCTCCTTGATTTCAGTAAGTTCATTATACGAAAAACAAAGAAAAATTGCGAATGTGCGGATTATTGTTTGAATATGATGTTCGGCTACCGGTAAAACTGTATTTCGCCAAATCCTATATGAACATTCGCACCAAAAACGGTGGTTTTTCAACCACCGTTTATTTTTTGCCAAATTTTCTTAAAGTACTCTAAAATGGCTTAAACACTGGGGTTATGAGCTGTTGCTCAGTTAATTTGAGTAAATTTGAAAACACTTGAATTAAGATAAAGTGCTGTCAAAATTGCTGTCAATCGCAGTCAAAAGTGCTGTCAAAAACGCAGTCAGTAAGCGGCTTAATGAACACTCAAAATTTCAAAAGTGCAGTCATTTTTAAAAATTGCACGCAAAATACTAAAAACAGCCTAAATTTGCTTATCGTTTGTCCGACTGAAAAAATATTTTTGGAGGTCAACATTATGACAAATACTAAAATTACTTACTCTCAACAAGGCGACTATCTTTTACCAGACCTAAAACTCCCCCAACAATCGAAATGCGAAATCGGCGTTTTCGGACTGCGGCATAAAAATTATTTGCTCCGATACCACAAGATAAGATATTATAATCTGCTGACTTCAGGCAAACTTGTGGAGTATCTATCCGATATTGATAATCAGGCGAATGAACTGTTTACAACGCTTATAAAGCAACTATCCGAAAAAGAAAATGTGACCGAACAGCTAAAAGCTGAAAACCAAGCAGAATGGATACGCAGGATGAACTCAATCCGCAACAGAGCATTGGAAATTGTCAACAAAGAATTGATTTACAAATAAGCCAATATAAATCGTCATAATTTGAAATGTCATAAAATTATCAACTTACTTCTATTGAAAAGTCATTGATATTGTGCTATAATTCTATTGAAAAGTCAGATTTGAGGTGATTGCGTGTTATTCCGAAAGATTGAAACGTTGATAGAAGAACATTTGAAAAGCGATTCCAAGAAGATTTTGCTGATTGACGGAGCTCGTCAGGTCGGCAAAACATACATCATCCGTTATGTGGGGCAAAAGTTGTTTGAAAACTTTATTGAGCTGAATATGGTGGAGGATTCGCTGGGTGAACGCCTTTTCGCCGAGGTAAAGACTGTTGACGATTTTTATCTTCAGGTCAGTATGCTTGCGGGTAATAAGATGAAACAGAAAGAAAATACGCTGATTTTTATTGATGAAATTCAGGCGTATCCTCATCTGCTCACGCTTTTGAAATTTCTTTCTCAAGACGGAAAGTTTACCTTTATTGCAAGCGGCTCACTGCTGGGTGTCACATTGTCGCAGACGACCTCAATCCCTATGGGTAGCATCCGCAAGGTACGGATGTTTCCGCTGGATTTTGAAGAATTCCTCTATGCAAACGGACTTAATGAATTTGCCATATCGGCAATGCGTAAAAAGTTTGAGTGTGAAGAATCACTTGATGAGCCTACACACAATAAAATGATGGACTTGTTCCGAAAGTATTTGCTTGTGGGCGGTCTTCCGGACGCTGTGAACTCGTATCTGAATGACCATAACATTCAGCTTGTCCGTGACATTCAAAGCGAAATTCACGACTATTATGCCGCTGACGCTTCCAAGTATGACGAGGAGAAAAAACTGAAAATCCGGCGCATTTATGACCTTATTCCGTCCAATATGGAAAACAAGAAAAAGCGTGTGGTGGCGCAAAACATTGAAAATAAAAGAGGCAAAACATTCGGCGATTACAGCGATGAATTCGAGTACCTCATAAGTGCCGGTATTGCTCTGAATGTTCAGGCAATCTCCAATCCGGTTTTTCCGCTGATTGAATCCACCGGAAAAAACCTGCTGAAGCTGTATCTGAACGATGTGGGAATTCTCACGGGAATTTTGTACGGAAACAATATCCGTGCTGTTTTAGATGATGAAAAGAGCGTTAATCTCGGTTCAGTCTATGAAAGCGTTGTCGCTAGCGAGCTAATTGCTCACGGCTATAAGCTGTTCTATTACGATAACCGCAGTAAGGGTGAGGTTGACTATCTTATTGATGATTACAACAGCCTGTCCGCCGTGCCTATAGAGGTAAAGTCCGGCAAGGATTACACTGTTCACAGTGCGCTGAACACCTTTGTTCAGAATGAGGATTATCATATCAAAAAGGCTTATGTCCTCTCCAATGAAAGAACCGTCACGCACAACGGAAAGATAACATATCTGCCAATTTATTACATTATGTTTTTTCAAAACACACCTAATACAAAAGATTTGAATTTTTAAAATTCAAAGTAACAAAAACCTCCTTTGTGATGCAGTAACCGCACCCAAGGAGGTTTTATAATGCAAACATTATTTGAATAAATGAATATAGCATACATAGTACAATACAATTATAGCTCATAAATATATCTCTGCACCAATGGCGAAAAAGCGGATGACCACCAATATTCAAAAACAAGTAACCGAAGTGGAAAATTAAGAGGTAGTGTTAGTTTGAAGAAACGCTTTCTATATCGCACCAACAGTGTTCGATTATCCAATATGCTTTTTTGCAAAAACTGACTTCTCAAGGAAAATGTACTGTCTCAGCAGATTAAGGTTATGCTTAAATGCTTGAAACAACAACAGACACAGCGAACAAACTCACGTGCCTTTTACTATTTTGAAATAATCTGAATAATAGAATATCGTTTTACAAAACAATCATTAGTTTTGCTCATCTGGTATTCCTAATATGTTATTATATATTAGTTTTGATAAAAATTCAGTTCTACTTACGGGATTGAAAGTCTTTCCCTTATATCTTTGCACAAAACCTTTTGGACACATTAGAGCCGATTCGTTATAAATATTGTATTTGTCCTCAAGAGACTTATTTTTACACCGTCTGTTTAAATTCTCTTCCAATAAAAATAAATTTCCTATTTGTGCATTTTCTATTTCATTAGAATCAGGTAAAATGTGTTCTATAGTAACTTCCAAATTAACATCACGGTTTGAAATGTATTTCTCAATTAAATTCAAAACAAGTTGACAACGATCTTTGCATTTTGAATCACTATATATTGGCCAACAGTGTGAATAGCCAATGTTTTTAAAGCTATTAGTAAAAGCTTCTAAAGTTGGTAATTTACTACGCATATTTTTGAGAAATTCCTCAAGATTATCATCTGAGAAATTTGTTTCTAATACATAAGCATATTTGTAAACTGTATCGCTTAGCATATTTGAATTTTCTTGCCCGATTATTTTATAACAAATATAAAAGTTGTATATAAAATTTAAAATCTCGAGGTATCTATTTTCGCTTATTATTTCTAAAGATAATAGATGTCTTAAACTTAATAGGAGTGGACGAAAAACCACAACTCGTTTTGTTTTGAAAAACATAAATACTTCTTTTTCCTTAGGCAAGCAATTAGTTTGGTTAATGAACGCAGTATAGTAATCAGATTTTAATTTTATATCATCTAATAGTTTGTCAACATTCCTACCACGGGTAGCATTTTGCAATGATTTATATACACTTATTGATTGCTTTTTATCGTTATTGTAATTGTATTTATGAAGAGCATAGTGTCTTAAGAAGTCATCAATGCTACTGCCTAAATTATTTTCAATCTCTTCCCAAATGCGTTTGGCATCATCTCTTCTTTCTTTAGGCTGAAGATATCTCATTATGTAGTTTTTCAGCAGTTCGTGATCTTCCAGATCTAAACCACGGGCATTAAGTATTTCAAATATAGTATAGGAATCCTCATCTGTAGAAGAAATAATATTAACATATCCTATTCCGATCAATGCATCTCGTGTAGCGAGCAATTTTTCATCATCTAAATTTTGAAGCTTTCCTGCAAAAAATTTGAAAGCATTTATTATGGATTTGTCTTTTGCTTGGGAAACGGTGCACAGGTTGGCAAATGCCGTAATACTATATGAGGATAAATCTTTCTGTGAACAATCTTTCAATTTATTTACTATTTTTGGCAAAGATAGATGATATTCAGGATAAACAATTTCTCTATCTTTTGCTTTTATATCTTTTGCAATGAGATACTTTAATGTACCATTAAAATCGTCTAACATTCCTCTTTTTTTTAGCATAAACATAATAGAAGCAAGAAAAATTGTGAGTGTTAAAATTCTTTGCTGACCGTCAATTATTGTGTATTTTTGTAAACCTTCATCTTTTCCTTCATCTTTTAGAACAATACTTCCTATAAAGTGGGATTGTGAAATACCATCCACTACTAATTCAACATCGTCATATATGTCTGCCCAGTTTTGTGTGTTCCAAACATATCTACGCTGATTCCTTGGTATACAGTAAATAGCGTCATTTAGTAATTTATCTACTGATTTTTCTTTTGCTTCAAAAGACATTTTTATACTCCTTTGTTTTTAAATATGATTTATTTCGAGAGATACTGGTGCTAAAAAATAACTCGTGTTTTATTAACATTGTTTTAGCTTTTCGCATAGCGGCAGGATTTCTTCCAGCTTGGCAACGATGCGCTTTTGCTCGGCAAGGTGTGGGAGAGGTAGTAAACTGGTTGCTAAATAGTCCTTATGGATACGCTGCTGACCAGCTGTTCCAGTGAATGACTTGACACCGTTGGCAATAAAGTATTCAGTTTTAAAGAACCACAGCAAGTACTCTCTAAGAACAGTATTGTTGATAACTCTAACAATCGATAATTCTGTTGTTCCTGCTCCATATCCGTTAATCAAATCTCGAAACACAACTGATTTTCTATTTTGAAAGCACGGTGTGATTTTTGCTATGCCAATATCTCCATTAGCAAAATGTGTAAAGCCCTTTTTTATTGCTCCCCATTTTTTAACTTCAAAAGTATGAGTATTCCTAAATCCATCTGACACACAGGACATAGGAACAAACGAAGTATCAATATTGTTATCTATATCATTTTTAGGGTTGAGTGTAACAATTTGCGCAACACGCACCCACTTCCAGCTCTCCGGAATATCAAACGGAATCTCATCCTCTGTAATTTCCGGCAGGGGTTTTTCTTTTTTGATTTTGCCCGCTTTAATAAGTTTCTGCTTTTCTGCCTGAATCTGCTTATACAGTTCTTCGGCGGTGCCTTCTTCGGGGCGCTGTTCAACCAGTTTTCCCTGAATAGCCATTTGAAGAATTGATTTCTGCATATCCGCAGGGAAACGCTTGTTTAAGTCCTCCAGCCTGTTCCATGCCTTTTCATAGCGGTCGATATACGGCAACAGTTCCTCAATCTTCGCTACAATGCGCTGTTGCTCGGCAAGAGGTGGGAGTGGAATCAACTTTGGAGAAATCATAGGTACTGTAAGCTGTTTTACAGCAGAACCTATACCATATTCAGCAAAGGCTTGGATTGCCACTTTGATATATTCTAAATAAGTATGTTCAAGCGGGATAATAACAAGGAGCCTGACAATTGGCAAAAAAGGTTCAGTTCTTATCTCTGCATATCCTATTGTGCCTCTACCAGAAACCGTTAAACTTCGTTCTAAAATTTCAGCCTTATTGGTATATCCATATATGCCTTTGTTAGTTTCACCGTTTGATATTACAGGAACTGTATATTCTGTTGACTTGTTTTTTGAAAAAGCACTTGGTTTGTCACCGCCGGCAGAAATACTCTTAACAATGGTGCCTAACCTTACCCATATCCAATTCTCCGGAATATCAAACGGAATTTCATCCACCGTAATCTCCGGCAAGGACTTTCCTTTTTTTATTTTTCCATCTTTAATAAGTTTCTGCTTTTCTGCCTGAATCTGCTTATACAGTTCTTCGCCTGAGCCTTCTTCTGGGCGTTGTTCTACCAACTTTCCCTGAATAGCCAATTGTAAAATACTTGCTTTCAATTCCTGCGGCGTCATTTCTGACCACCTCCGAGAATGGCGGTTATGTCAGCCAGCACACGGTCAATTTCTGCGTTCAGCGATGCCCGTTCCTCCTGATAACGCTGAATAAGATCCATTGGATCAAGTATTTCTTCTTCAATATGGGGATAACCACAAAGGTCAAGGTTATAATTCGTAATTACTAAACCATTGGAATCTCTTAACTCAATATCACCATTTTCTGTTTTGTAAGCAGTATATTTTTTAGCTTTGTCAAAACCGTCTATGCTGATTTCCTGACGGTTGTTCCACCACCCGATAACAGGCTCAAAATGCTCCAGCTTCATCGGTTTGGTTTTTGAGAAATGCTTATATCCCTCGGGCATATCAAGACGGTAAAACCAGGTTTCTTCGGTAGGCTTGGTGCGGTCAAAGAACAGAATGTTGGTAGTGATAGATGTATATGGAGCAAAAACACTGCTCGGCATACGCACAACGGTATGCAGATTAAATTCGGATAGCAGTTTCTTTTTTATATTTATCTTCGCATTATCTGTGCCGAACAGAAAGCCGTCAGGCAGGATAACAGCGGCACGACCGTTCTTTTTAAGGCGGTACATAATCACCGACATAAAGAGGTCGGCGGTTTCACTGCTTGCAAGGTCAGAGGGAAAATGATTTTTTACTTCTGCCTTTTCCGAGCCGCCGTAAGGAGGATTCATCAGAATAACGTCAAACTGATCGTCCTCGGTGTAGTCCAATACATCGTGGAGCAAGGAGTTCGAGTGGAAAACCTGCGGAACATCAAGATCGTGCAAAAGCATATTTGTAATGCAGAGCATATACGGAAACTGCTTTTTCTCGATACCGTAGATAGAATTATTGTATTTTTCTTTATCCTCGGTGGTTGTGACTTGCTTGTCCAGTTCTTTCAGCCAGCTTGTGATAAATCCGCCGGTGCCGCAGGCAAAATCTGTTGCCGTGTCTAATTTGATACAACATAACGGCAGCCTTTTTCTACCCCTTAACGATGAACACCCCCGTGTGCATTTTTGCACACCCCTCATAACGATGCCGTATGCACCGTTACGGAGTAAGATATTCTGTTTAATTGCCGCCTGTACATACATCTCATTCTCCTTGTGAAACAGGGATTCATCAAACCACATTCAACCCGTTTTTGCGAATATCATTCAATTCCTCTGCGGTCAAACAGCCGGTTTGATACAAGCGCAGATACTCCTTCGATACATCGGAATCAAAAATCAATACATCATCTGAATTGATTGTCACATTGACTCCTTTTCGGTAAAGCTGCCCTATTGGATGAGTATTCATGCCTGATACACGCTTCAAGAGGACATTGCTCGTTGGCGTGATATTTAGTCGAATACCACGTTCTATAAGGAAGTCAATAACGCTTTCATCCTGGATTGCAGCTATACCATGCTGCACTTCCTGTAAATGCAATAAATTAACAGCAGTAACAATATCCTGTGCAGTACCCCATTCGCCTACATGTGCCTTTAACACAAGCCCATTCTCAGCAGCCTTTTCGTAAATAGGAATGAATCTTTCTATAGGCTGCGCCATCTCATCGCCATATAAATCAATCGAATAGAACTCTTTATGTCCCCAGAAGTACTTCAGACACTCTTCCAGATAATCAATTGAACAATGTCGTGAAAGACCGATCTGCAGGCGCAGTTCAATTTCAGGAGCGATTCTCTCGTTAGCTTCCTGAAACGACACAATCAATTCCTCTATATTGTTATGAAAAAACTCACCAAGCCCCCAGACATCTTCCCCAATTTCCAATATGGTTACTCCGTCTTTTTTTGCCTGTACGAAAGTTGCTTCGATCAGTAGTTTCCGTCCCGCTGGACTATTAAATCGATTGCCAATATACTGGGTACTCCAGGCATCCATTTCATTCATAGATTCGAGTGGTCTTGAGATAGGTTCAATAACGTATCCTGTTTTTGATAATATGTATTCTCTGCAACCACCCAAAACAAAATGGTTATGCAGATCTGACTTCGGAACACTCCGGATCAAGTCCAGGTTGCCGTTTTTAATAGCCTCAATAAAAATAGAATCTTCCCTCATACAGTTACCTTAAATATTCCTCCACAGATACCGATTTATAGTTCACACACCATAATATATTCTTCGGCATTTTCATCGACCGTCTTGAAGCCGACATCCTTGTACATCTTCACGGCGTAGTTTGCTTTCTGTACAGCCAGGGACGTTCGTTCGTACCCCTGCCATTTCAGCAGTTCGAGCATCTTCACCATAAGCTGTGAGCCGATGCCCTGACCGCGATATTCCTTGTATAGCGAGATAGCGAAGGACGGCGTATCGTCATCCACATGACCGTAATCGTCCATGATTCTCGTCCAGACCGCTCCGACCACCTTGCCACCGAAATCGGCCACCAGGCAGTTATCTCCTTTCCGGGTACCGAAATCATCTGTGTACACACGAAGTTCCGGCTTCTCGATGATGTCCCTCGCAGGCGGCTCCGCTCCTTTCGGTATGAAGATTGCTTCATACAGGAAGTCCTTCAGCAGATCGGTTTCACCCTTGCGGAGACTGCGGATTACATATTTCTTGTGCTTATCGCTCGTCATGTGGGAGATATGCTCATTGCACACCCTGCCCAGCATCTCAAGCACCTGTCTGCCGATCCGCTCCGGCTCGTTGTCATTGCCGCCGCATATTAGTTCCAGCGTATCCGGCGTCCAAATGTATCCGTGCGCCTTGTTATAGAGGTACTGCTGGAATTCCTCGTATTCTTTTTCTTTCAGTTGCTTCATAGCAGCCCTCCGTCACAGCTGGTTATAAGTATTTCTTGAACGCCTTTTTCATTTTGAGCATGACATCAATAATCCAGTCGAACTGTGCGTTCCATTGATTCTTATCGCCGAAGGCTACGCTCTTTTCGATTACGATGCGGCTTGCCTTGCGTTCCGGCAATTCCCGCCAATCGAATGACAGACCGGCATCGGATTCAATCGCATCCTTCTTATCGAAAAGCGAATGGAACAAGTCCTTATCCTCGCTGATGTATATTTCAACGACCAGTTCGTTCCGTTTCTGAATCTGCGACACGGCGATATGGCAGGCAGAAGAACCTACGCTGAAGTTCATCCAATGATCCATAGACGGTTTCCGGCGATTAAAGTTCTTTGCGAACTGTGCGTTCTGGAAAGCGTAATCCTGGAACGCTACCCAATAGTCATACCTCTGCTGCTGAGTCTCGTTTGCAGACTCATTTTTCTTTACTTCCTTTGTCCAGTCGTTCGGTTTTTCAATGACCTCAAACTTCACGGCAGGCTCGGAAGTCCCGATGCGATACAGTTTGATTTCACAGAGGAAGAATCCGATTTTCTCATCGGTATGGTTGTTCAGCCATTCGATAGCGGCTTTGTGTTCCTCACGAGCGTGTTTCACCACCCAAACGATAACATCCGCAGATTTGCCGGATGCATAGGTTATCAGCTTTCCGAGGTGATCGTGGTTGGTGTCCTCCAGCTGATTCTCGATGATGATTTTTCTGTCCGTACCCGTCTCGGACGCAAAGATATCGACATTGAAATCACCCACAGAGGACTCAGTCTCATCCACAGTAATATCAAGTCCTATGGCATCAGCGAGGAGAGCAATGTTATCGTCCTGTGAAAGCCACGGAGTAAAGTCCAAGGCTTCATGCGGCCACACCGTCCGCAAATCCTTTATTTCTTCCAGTCTGCTCAAATTCACCATTGCGTCATTCCTCCTCGCGTTTTACATAGGTAAGCTGAATATCGTAGCCGAGAACTTCGAGCATCTGCACAAAGGTCTTATTCACGATGGAATCGCCCTTTTTAATGAGCCGATTCACATACTGACCCGTTGTACCGACTTCCTCACCGAGTTTCGCCTGTGTCATATCAGCTTCGATGCATTTCACTTTGACATCGACTTCAAAATTGTTCTTGACCATATTTCAATACCTCTGTTGTTTCTTGCGTCATTTTTGTTGGATTATTGCACTCACAGTGTTACTTATTATATCACGGAATTATGAAATTTTCTACCCCCTTAACGAAAAAAAGACACCCGACCGTAGCCGAGTGCCGTTCCTGTCTGTGTATCCCTTATGCCCGTATCTCTGTGCCGTCCCGGAAGGTGACAGTGATTTCCTTATCCCTGCCGACCGTGGCGAACTCTACCATGCTGCCCCAAAGCCTGCCGTCAAACTCCCTGATGGTGCCGTCCTGGGCTTTCAACACCTTGATGAAGTTTGCCAGCCGTTCGCTCTGCGCTTCTTTCGCGGAGATGGCAGCCACCACCTCATCGTACCGTGCCTTTGCCGTATCGTACCGCTCGACCAGGCTGTTGTAGCGTTTCTGGTATTCTTCCTGGTCCTGTGCAACGCGGGCGTTCTCCGCCACGATGTTCTGCGTCATTTCCACAAGCACCGCCATCTCTTCCTCCAGCTTGCTTTTTTCTTCCTGCAGGGAATCGGTGACGCAGAGTGTCTTGCGGATGATCTCCGCATTGGCGATAATTTCCTTTTTCTCCGTGACCAGTTGGTTGTACGCCGATACGAACGCCGCCTTGACCTCGTCCTCCGTAACGTGTGGAGTCTGGCACTTATCACCGTTGTACTTTCGGTTGCAACGGTAAATGACCCTGCGGTACCTGTCCGTGGAATGCCAGACCTTCGAGCCGTACCAGCCGCCGCAGTCGGCGCATTTTATCTTGTTGGAGAAGATGCTCACGCCACTGTACCGTGAACCGCCCTTTGTGCGCTTGGCAAGCTCCGCCTGCACCAAGTCGAACACCGCCGGGCTGATGATTGCCTCGTGGTTGCCCTCCACATAGTATTGCGGAACTTCGCCCTCGTTCTTCTTCATCTTTTTCTGAAGGAAGTCCACCGTGAACTCCTTCTGCAAAAGGGCATCGCCCTTGTATTTCTCGTTCGAGAGCATCCGGCGCACCGTCTGTTGGTTCCACACGTCCTTGCCTGCAGGTGTCTTGATGCCCCGGCTCGTAAGTTCCGCGGCGATGGAGTGCGGCGTCATGCCCTCAAGGAACAGGTGGAAGATCAGACGCACGGTTTCTGCCTGCTCGGGATTGACCACAATCTTGCCCGTCTCTTTATCCTTGTCCAGACCGAGGAAGCGACTGTAGGCAAAGCTGACCTTGCCGTCCGCCATGCGCTTGCGCTGCCCCCAGGTGACGTTTTCGGAAATGGAGCGGCTTTCTTCTTGCGCAAGGCTCGACATGATGGTGATGAGCAGCTCGCCCTTGGAATCCAGCGTCCATATGTTTTCTTTCTCGAAATAAACCTCGATGCCCTCGTCCTTCAGCTTTCGCACCGTGGTAAGGCTGTCCACCGTGTTCCTTGCGAAACGGCTCACGCTCTTGGTGATGATGAGATCAATTTTCCCGGCAAGCGCATCGGCAATCATTGTCTTGAAGCCCTCGCGCTTTTTGGTGGTCGTTGCGGAGATTCCTTCGTCCGTGTATATGGCAGCGAACTCCCAATCGTCCCGGCTCTTGATGTAATTGGTGTAGTAATCTACCTGCGCCTCGTAGCTCGTGGTCTGGTCTTCGTGGTCGGTCGAAACGCGGGCATATCCGGCAACGCGGCGTTTCTTCGTGCTGTTGATCGGCGCGGCCGTGTATCTGCTGATGGTAGCCGGTATCGCCGTTACTTTTCTTTGCGCCATGCTTTCCCACGCTCCTTCCGTAATTGCTTCATGTGTTCGCTCATCTGCCGCCGCCTTTCAGGCGTGTAAGCCCCTTTGATAGATTCTTTGAACTTGGCTCTCTGTTCATCCGTCCAAGGTCTGCCGATCCGTTTCGGCTGCTCCCATGTGCGGCTGACCGTACCGCCGTCCTTGAAATGGAAAACCATCTCCGATGCGGAAAGCACATCAATGTGGTCTATCCGCTTTTCAAACTCGGCATCGTCAAATACGGGAATGCCGAGCGTCTCCGCTATAAAAGGCTTCAGCACATCCTCCCGCAAGCCGACCGTGCCGCAGCCGTTCCGCTCCGCGCACCGCCAGTAGAACGCCTTACCGCTTTCCGAGGTGGCTGACGGCTGTGAAGCCCTGCGGAAATTGCAGCCGCACCCGGCGCACTTGATTTTCCCCGTCATGACGGAGGAGCCTTTGCAGTTCGGTTTCTTCCTGCGCTTCTCGGATGTTTTCGCTCTGTACTCAGCCGTCCAACAATCCTGGTGTCCCGTGTTCGGACAGTCCTTCGTGACGACCGCGCCGTCCTTCAGATGGAACTCAAGCACATACCGCTCCGGCACGTTGATGAAGTCCACCTTGTCGAGGAACGCATCCTCATCGAATGCATCCAGTCCGAGAACCTCGGCACACGCCTTTTTCAGATTCTCGTGGTTGATGCTGCCGCCGACCGGACACCTGCTGCCTTTCTTCTTCCTCGAACCGCAAGCCCAATACTCCATGAACCCTCTGTCCGTCCGCTTGTTGTGAGCGTAGCTTATACCGCAATGCGGACACTTCAGCATTCCCGAAAAGCAGGTGAGGTTCAGGCTCTTGTTCGCCCTCGGTCCCAGTTCCTTGCGCCGCGCGATTTCTTCCTGTACATAGTCGAAGGTCGCTTTGTCGATGATCGCGGGATGCGTATCCTCCACATAATACTGCGGAAGCTGACCCTTGTTCTTTTTCCGCTGTTTTGAAATGGGATCGGATATGAATTCCTTCTGCAGGAGGAGGTTGCCCGTGTAGGTCACATTCGTGAGAACCACCTTGATGTTGGAATCCACCCAGCGGCACCCGTCCCTCGTGGTGATGCCCTCGGCGGCGAACTCCCGCTCCGTTTCCAGTCTCGACTTGCCGTCCAGGAAGTTCTGGAAAATCCGTCTCACGACCGCCGCTTCCTCCGGCACGATGACCAGTTCATCGCCCTCCCAGCGATAGCCGTACACCCGGAAGTGTCCGTTCGGTATTCCTTTCTCGAACCGCTTTCTGATACCCCATTTGCAGTTCTCCGAAAGGCTGCGGCTTTCTTCCTGGGCAAAGGACGCGAGAATGGTCAGCATCAACTCGCCGTCACCGCTCATGGAATTGATGTGTTCCTTCTCGAACCGCACTTCCACGCCGATGTCCTTCAAGTGCCGCACCGTCTCCAGCAAGTCCACCGTGTTCCTTGCGAACCGCTGGATCGACTTCGTGAGGATGATGTCGATCTCGCCGTTGTCGGCGGCTTTGATCATGCGCTTGAACTCATCGCGCTTGGCTATCCCCGTGCCGCTGATCCCATCGTCCGCGAACACGCCCGCGTACTGCCAGTCGGGATTTTTCTGTATCAGGGAACTGTAGTAGCTGATCTGTGCGGAGAGGGAATGGTTCATGCGTTCTGATTCCATCGAAATGCGGGCATAGGCAGCGACTTTTTTCTTCGTTTTTATGGTCGGCACCGCCTGATCGACCCTTGTGATTTTAGCCATGAAATCACTCCTTTCCGACACTATACATCACTCTTTACGCCCTGGAAGTCAACGATATATCCGATAATAAAGCGCCGAAAACTGGCTTATATTTCTCAAGAAAAATTGTATCAATCTGACGATACTCCTCCTCAGAAATAATGCCCTCTTCGAGCATCTTCCTGGCAAGGTGCATGGTGGTCTGATAGAGCTTTTCGTTGCGGAATTCTTCTTTACTCATCGCCGCCACCATCCTTCTTAAAGCGGTCAGCAATATAGCATTCATGGCTGCAATACTTTCTGCGCCTGTCCCCGTAAATATGGAACTCCTTACCGCAATGCGGACATTTGAAATCATAGACTGCTTTGCGCTTCACCTGGTCGAGATGGCTGTTCCACCACTCGTTGCGGCACTTGTCGCAGCAGAAGCGTTTTTTCTTCTGCTTGGCAATCTGCTGAATCTCCCGACCACAGTTTTCGCAGGCGGTTGTCTCGCCGGTGAGTGTTACGGAAGGCTCGATCACCATGTCCCCGTTGATATCGTTCCTGCGGCAGAAAGATTTTACTGTGTTCACTGATATGCCAAGCGTCTGGGCAATCTTGCCATAGCCGTTTCCAGCCGCACGGAGTTTAATAATTTGTGCTTTCTGATTATCGGTCATATTCTCTCGGCTCCTTCCGAGGGATTGGTCTTGTGGTATCTCCCTCACTCACTACCGAGAAATTCAACCCCCACCGTTACGGCATAAAAAAGCGGCCTGCAGGATCTCCGAAGAGAAACCCACAGGCCGTACCTGTTCCGAAAAATCCTTTATTATCAACGGTTGGAACACGAGGAACACGAAAAAGCCTATTACATCATAAATTTCGTGAACGAAAATAAGGTATATAAAAAAATGCGTATTATATACAGAGAGATAGGAATTTGCTGTTCCTATGTGTTCTCGTGTTCCGATTAAACTCTCGTGGCGAAGTCCAGGCTGATCCATCCCGCGCCGCTCTTTAAGCGTCCCCATCCTGCGGTCGAACCTTTGCCGGACTTGACCTCTACGATGGTGTAAACGCCGACAGGGACATACTGCGTCCTCGCATAGTCCGTACCGGGACCCTTGCGGATGTTCAAATCACTGATGCTGACCTTCACGAGGAACGGAACCGCCGCCGTGGAATCAGATGTTGTGTTCGGTGTGTAGATGTTTACGCCGTTTACATCGAACACACTATATCCCGGATTGGCATCCGCGCATTTCTTGGCGTTCTCAAGGATCTTATAAGCGCCTTTCTGCGTCTTGGAATCCGCCCAGGTCTTACGGACGCGGTACCAGGCGATAGACGTTTCGCTTTCCTTCACATCGAATTGTGTAAGGTTCCACCGCTCGATGATGGAGCAGAGGTTCTGAACATAGGTCAGGCTCGTGGCGTAACCGCCGTCCTTGATGATTTGAGCCGCCTTCTTGTAATCTGTGCAGCCCTTAAGCCCGTCATAGCGGAGCTTGCTGCCGTTCTTTGCACCGAGCAGATATGCGGAATGGTCGGCAATGGAATCCTCCACGCACGGGTATTTACGGAAGTCTGCCGTGATGGTGGTATAGCTGCCGTCCGCATTCTGCTCCTTCGTCTGCTTGGTATATTTGCTCGTTCCGTCCCAGGTCGAACCGCTCCAGGTATTGCCGGAGAGGGAGCATTTCATGCCAAAGACGTTATTGGCGTTCTGCGCCAGTTCCGACTTGCCGTAGCCGGATTCGAGGATGAACTGCGCCATCGAAACCGAGGCGAGGATGCCTGTTTTCTTCTGGTCTGCCGTAAACAATGCTCCCACACTCTTTACAACATCCGACTCTGAAAGCGAAGAAAAGGCGGAAGCCTGTGTTCCCTGTGTAGTAGTAGAACCATTGGCACCCCCGGTACCACTGCCGAGAGCGACTGTGACCTTCTCGGCAAGATCGCCCATCCTGGCATACATCCAGTTGCCGGGACAGGACTTATTGGCGAACCACCGATGGACGGTCAGCACCATCTCGCCGGACTTCGGCTCATAGGCGAGAGTCTTATCCTTATCGCCGAGCCACAGAAGTTTCGTCTTGCTGTTACGCTTGCAGATATCCACGCACAGTTTGATGAGCGTCTGATAAACGATATCGCGGAACGCATACGGCTCCGTGGTGTCGGACGCGCATTCGATGGTGATCGCCCTCTGGTCGTTGGCGTTGGAGGAAGAACACCAGGAGCGGTTCTTCTCCTCCACATACATTCCGACACGGCCGTCCTTGTCGATGCCGTAGTTGCTTGATGCCTGTGTGGAGGACTTGGCGAACCAGTCCCCAAGCCCCTCCGCCGTACACTGACCGACCACGCAGTGGGGAGTGATGCGGTCTATGGAATGTGTCCGCTGTCCGGAATGGTTCGGGCTGAGTTTGGTGTAAGCCACCATTGAACTGTTAGTATAAGCCATTACTCGTCACCGTCCTTTCCATCGGTGTCGCGGTCATGGAGCTGCTCCAATACCGCCTTCAGCTTTTCCGGGATAGGCAGTCCCAGGTGCGCGGCGTTCTCCGTGAGAGATACACCCTCGTTGGAGATGTAGAAGAAGATCACCGCTGTGCGAAGGACGCTGCCCGTGCCTATGACCTGCACATCGAGGATGTTGGCGATCCCCACGAGCAGAAAAATAAGCACCTTGCGGCAGATACCTTTGAAGCCGACCTCGCTGGAGAGCTTCTTGTCAGCCACAGCGCACATGACGCCCGTGATGTAGTCCACGGTCACGAAAACCACAAGAGCGATAAGCAGGCCGTCACAGCCGCCGAGGAAGTAGCCGAGCCATCCGCCGATTGCCGTAAAGATGAGTTGAATGGTGTTCCAGAATTCTTTCATACGCTTGTACCTTCCTTTCTCTGGTTAAATTTTGTGTATGAAAAAAGCGACTGCCCGAAAGCAATCGCTGATCTCCGAAAGATAATGTTTTCAGTTGTGTTGTATCGTCATACCTGTTTCGGCAGCCATTCCCACAGCCGCAGATCTTCCTGCCCAAGGGACCACATACACATCCCCCGGAGATTCCATCGATAAGCCGCCTCGTTCGCCCAATAGACAAGGGAGTCCACGTCCTGGTAGTAGAGGATGGAGAAACCGTCCGCATCGCCGAGGAACAGGCGGGATATCCAGATGTTGATGTCCACGGGGATGACCGTTGCCTGATAGTCGTTCCCGCATGAAAGCGAAGTCATATCATCCGAATGGAAAAAGTCATAGTCCATCGAGATGTCCTCGCTCCGAGTACTTGATTCTTCAACATCGGCAGTCAGCGTGAACACCTGGAACTCACTGTCCCATGTGCAGTTGCTCCTGCTGATACGACCGTAGGATTTTGTCGTTCCGTCCGGCATGACCACATCGAACCGCTCATACGGCTCATATGTCCAGGCATCCCCCAGGCGCATCAGTTCGCAGACCGTCCTGTTGTCGGAGCGGTACCCGGCATAGCCGCCGGAGAAGCCGCTGACCGTTGCCGTGAACCGCAGCGTATAGGAGGCGCCGGAATACACGCGCACCGTGTTTCCTCGGATGCGCATCTCCACCGTGTACATATTCGGATCGTCACGAAGGTCTGCGTTCGGAGTCCGTGTAATCTCCTGGCTGTAGCTGCCAAGGAGCGTGGAGCCGTTGTAAAGCTCCACCGCCTGATTATCGTAGTTCAGGCAGCAGAACAGATCACCGCAGAACACGCCTGCTTTGCCACTTCCTGTTGCCGGAAATGCCAGCCTTGCCCGGAGGTGGATGTCCGAAAATCCGTCATACCGCCATGCAAGCTGACCGCTGCCGTCAAGCTGGGAGTAAACACGCTCCGTGGAGTATTCATCCGACCGCCATACCTCAAAGGAGCCGGACAGCACTGTCCAGTAATTCGTTTCGAGAACGCCGTAATCCCGGAAGTCCTCATACCAGACGAGCGCCGAGTCGGGCTTTCTTCGTAGCATTTCCAAAGTCAGCCGGAAACCACGGTCGGGACCGACCATGCTGCCCTCCACATCCTTGAACTGCCGCGGGGAGAAGGAATAGGTCGCTTCTCCTGCGGATGGTTCTTCCGAAAAGGACGAGCAGACACGGAACCCGTAAAACTGTACGCCCTTCACATCGACAGAAATCTTTATCGTATGCGTCCCTGCGGAAAGGCTCACGCCGCTTGCAAGTGTAGTCCAGAAGGTCGTTCTCCAGTACGGCCACCACAGGCGTCTCTCCGTGAAGTGCGTAGTCGTTCCGTCCAGCGACACATAGATGCCGTTCTTATCCCAGAAGGGATAACAGAGCCGCACCGCCACGTCGTAGGTTCCCGCCGTGCTGATGGTGAATTGGTAAGTGACCGCACCTTCATCACCAAGCGTTGCGACGCCGTTCTCAACGGACACGATGCCGGACGCACTGACATAATCGCCGCCGCCATGGTCGATGATGATATTGTTGAAATCTGTCGATTGCTGTTTGCCGTAGGTGGTCAGATAGTGCCTGCCGTTGTATGTCCCGGACATCTGCGGGTACTCGTAGCTGTCGGCGTCCCGTCCCTCCATGTAGTCGTACACATGAGGGAGCGCCCACGGCACTTTGTTGTTATCATCCCAATATCCCACGAACGGGATGAACGGCTGCGGCGGCTGATCGTCCGTGAAGTTATACACGCCTTTCAGCCAGTTTTGCGCGGCGTAGTAGGTCTGCGAGGTGCCGCGATAGGTCTTACCGATATTGGACGGCAGGTCGTAAATCTGCCAGTTCCAGCCGTAAGCGGGCATACCGAGGAACACCTTCTCAGTGTCCATGACCTCGGAGGCATAATCGTAGATACCCTCAAGCCAGGAACGCGGGGACACCGGTCCCGGCGCTGAGCCTGCCCATGCCATGCCGTAACTCATGATGGATGCGGTATCGCAGTAATCGTTCAAGTCGGCATACACGCACCAGTTCTCGCCGCCGACCGAACCGTTGACGCTCGTCATACCCGGCAGGCAGATGTTCATCATCTTGGAAGAATCGTAGGCTTTGACCGTGTTATAGATGTTGCGGAACATCGCCGCGGATGCCTCGTGCGTGGAATAACCATCGCCTTTTTCCAAGTCGATATCGATGCCATCACACCACGGGTATTTCTGCATGATGCGGACGATCTCCGAGAGGAACTTATCCTGTGCGCCGTTGGTATTGTCCCGCAGGGCTTTGAAGATGCTGTTCGCTCCGTCATTCGCCACGGTCAAAAGCCAGTTAATATGAGGATAGCGGTTGATGTAGGTGAGCATATTGGAAATCGAAACGCCGCTCTCGTAAATCTCCCCGGTAGCCCTGACCTTGAAGGAGAACAGCCCGATCTGACTGATGCGGTCGCCGTAATCGCGCAGAGCGTTATACATTCTGGTGTTGCCCATGAAAGTCCACACCATGATTTTCTTTCCCTTTAATGTGTCCAAGCCATCACCTCCTGATGCGCATAATAGAAGCACCACCCATTACGAGTGATGCTTCTACGCTATATAACGAATGATAATTAGCAGTAATCTGTTATGCCTAATCTGTTCCCAAATGGATCATCAAACTCTACCGCATTGCCTGTGCGAATCCTAAACGGTTCACTTAAAAAATCTACACCTTTGTCTTTTAGCATATTGTAAGTTGCATATACATCATCAACAACGAACCAGATTGTCGGCTTAACGTCAGGAAACTTGTTCCTGTCCTTTAGTATAATTGCAGGCTCCTCCGATCCAACACTAAATGCTGACATACCGATATCCGAAAAGTCAAATTTTAAATTGAGTCCTAATACTTTTCCGTAGAAATCCTTTGCTCTTTCCATGTTGTCTATTGGCAGAAAAAAGTTGTCATAGGTATTCATTATTTTTCCTCCTTGTAATTTTCATACAGATTCTGCGACCATTCTAACAGTGTGGAGCATACCAATTCCTGCTGTTCCATGATAGCTTTTCCTGCCATCGGAATTTGTGAGTGTTCCTGCAAAGTAGAATGATAATATTGCTTCGCTTTATTAAGCCCGGTTATTATGTTCTGGATGAGTGATAAGGCAGTCGTGTAGTCCACTTTATTTAGATTACAAATAACTGCATTAAAATCCATCAATACTTTTGGTGTCTGTAAAGAACATTCAAGCATCAAAGCTTTCAAGTATTCGGTACCACGTTCCGTAATGTGGTATATATTTTTTGAAGCAAAGCGTTCTCCTGAAACCTCATCACTTTCTATATACCCTTGCTCCTGAAGACGCAGTACCTTTTTGTAAATAGATGGTATACTTATCCTTGTCCATTCGGATAAATTGTGTTCCTCGACATCTTTTTGAATATCATAGGCGCTTCGCGGTTGCTTGGCTATGGAACCCAAAACGATCAAATCAATTGTCGACATTGTTTCACCTCCATTTGCTATAAATTATAATACTATAATTTATAGCAAATGTCAATGGTTCTGTAGATAATTCAGAGCAGTCCATCTCCATCGTCCATTTCCTGCATCGAATATAAAAGCTGCGCGGATTTCCCCTGCGGCAGGGATACGATATGTTTGGAATCCCATGCCGCACTGTACTGGAAGAATCCGTACTTTGTTTCCTTCCTGCCGTTCCTCGTACATTCCCGTGTGGATGCCAGAAGAGCCACATCATCCCCTGCATACATGGCGTTCGGGAAGGTCGCTTTCTGACCGCCGACGCCCTGGGCAAGCGTGATCGTTCCGCTGTCCATGTCCTGTTTCGGATAGAGGTGGATGTCCAGCCCAGCCGATGTGCCACCGAGGTTCAGAAGTATCACCGTTTCTTCCGAGCGGACGATGCCGTTGAACCACACAGGATCGTTCTCTGATTTCTTCAAAAACCCCTTCGTGTGCGGCATATATCCCGACAGCATATCGCCCTCCTGGAGCATAAGGTCAGTAAACCAGATATCGCCCTCGCAGTCTGTGACAATCGGACGGACGGTAATATTGACCACACGCTTATCCTCTTTTTTAGAAATAACCTCTACAAAGCGTTCAAAATCAGCCATTTAATCACCGTCCTGTGTCCACTCTATCTCGCTCACATGACCGACCCAGCCGGAGGCAAGGGAGCCGTCCTGCAAATTCATATCCGTGATGTATACCGTCCCCGTGCAGTCGTTCACATACACTCTGACGGTAATCTTTGCGACCCTGCCGTATTGGGGACTCACCGTGCCATGCACATGGGTAAAACTCGCCATAGCTCACACCTCCGTATCCGATGAGGATATGAGGTCTATCGTCCTCGTTTCCGTGCTGCCGTCCTCGTACTCGATCACGATCTCCACGCCGACCTGCCCATTCGAGCCGAGCTTCAGATTCTCTGTGGCGATCTGCGCCGAGAAGGTATAGCTGTCCCGGTTGGAGGGAGTGACGGTCTGCTCCATGTACTTCGTCCTGCCAGCCGCGCCCTCGCATTTGAAGGAGGCTGTTCCCGTCACGCCGTTTTCGCCGTCCACCGAAAAGCCGGAATTCGTCCAATAGGCAAAGCCGTCATCGCCACGGGAGTTTTTCAGATGGTTGAACGGCACGAAGTTCTGCAGCTGCTGGTTGTCGATGTAGTTCGCGCCCTCAAGGATGTCTGCGGCGGCATCCCACTGTGAGGTGGAATCGCCAAGCTCCCGCAGTGTTGTGGAAAGCTCCAGCACCGTGTTCCACGGTTCCTGCAGATTGTATTCCCGGCGGACGATTCTCGTCTTAATGGATAAGTCCAAATCTTCATCCACCACCATGACCGTATCGCCAAGGTTCCACGCCTCATGCTCATAGCCAGTCAGTACGGTCAAGTCCATCGCTTTCAGTACATAGGAAATTCGTGGCGCAGCGTAGTCCGCAAGGCGCATATTGGCAAACTCCAGCATCTGATAAGGATTCGTGAAATTGGAGCAGTCCAGCGTCTTGATACGGATTTCGCTTGTATAGGTGAAGTCCTCCACATAAGGCTTTCCGTCATTGATATTGGCAAAGGTCATGCCGTCTGCGCCGACAGCGTAAAGCCTTGTGATGAGGCTTGTGGTGTCGATCACCCTCTGGATGGATTTCATGTTTTTCCTGTAGCAGAACAAAGCCCCGGAGTCCGTGCCGGAAAAAGTCAGCAGGTTCACCAGCTTGTTGGCGTTATCAAAAATAAGGTCGCCGCCGTGGATGTTCTGCACATGGCGGAGGATAGACAGCGCGTTGTCCTCAGTCGATGTCCATGTCCTCTTGGTGCTGACGTTCACCACGCCGACTTCCCATTCCGTGCCCTGCAGTGCATACGCCATCGGCACGTCAGCGGTATCCGCCGTGAAGGTGTTTTCTTCCTTCTTGGCGGAGAAGGACAGGTCATAAAACGCCGCCTCCGCATACACCGATGTGATCGCCTTGCCGCTCTCGTCCTTATCATCGGTTACGGTACGGATGCGGTAGGTATCGGATACGATGCGCACCTGCTTTTCGTTCTCCACATACTCACGTTTGCTGTCCTTGAAGGGCAGCTTGAACTCCAGCGTGTCGATGCCGTTGATCTCGCTGGTGACAATGATGTCGTAGGCGTTCTCAAGCACAGCCTCTGCGCTATCATCATCCCCAAGGATAACGGGACGCGCATAGCCAAGCTGAGAATATAGCGGTTTCGGATTGTCGTACAGGCTGACAGCCGTAAGCACAGGAGTCCTCGCCGTATTCGTAGTGGCAAGCGTAATGCGGTACCGAATGTACTTCTTTGACGGAGACTGCAATGATCCGCCCGTGCCAAGAGAAATCCAGTCCGTCCAGGTATCAAGGTCATCCGATGTCGATGTTTCGACCAGCGAAACGGACGTCACGCCCGGAGACGTCTCTGCCTTGACGGAAACTCTGCCCGTGCCTGTTATCCCGCATTCCGTGGCGGCTGTCACAAGCACGCCGCTTTCAGCATAGACGCCGCCCGCCCCTTTGAGCATGACGGTATCTTCTGCGGTCAGACCGTCCACATCAGAATCCGTATCCGCGCCATTGGCAGAGAGGGATTTCAAAAACCACTCGGCGATATCATCCGTGGTCAGTTCCGAATCGCAGTCCAGGAACCAGTCGTCAAAGCCGCCCGCATACCAGTAGGAAGTGTTCAGCATTCCCCAGACGAGGTCTGCCGTACAGGAGCGGTTCAGCGTTCCGCTTATCGTAAGCGCAGAGGATGTCCATACCGTGCCGGACGCCCTGTCACCGACCACGTACCATGCTTTCTGATTGTCCGGCTCTATCACTGCGGCAATGAAGTACCAGTTGCCGTTGGTAAATGAAAAGGACGGCGTGACCGATGTGTCCAGTATCAAAGAGCCGGAGGAATTGTAGAGCATCAGCCTCGGCTTCCCACGGATAAGGGACAGATAAAAAATCGGATTGCCCGTTCCTGCTCTCGTGGATAAGAGCGGCGTGTATGTGTTGCCCACGGAATAGGTGGTAGGCTTCATCCAGCCGCCGACCACGATACGCTCACCGATATCCGAGAACATCGTGCCGTCATTGGATACACGCAGATAGGTCTGCTCCGAGGACGGATTGTTGATGTTCATCTGAAAATAATTACCGAGATGCCCTGTCTTGAAATCGGCGGTCGTACCGCTCCACTTGTTGATGTAAGCGTCGCGTCCGTTGCCGGAGGAGTCTGCTGTGCAGGTGTTTGCGTCAGGCTCGGATTCGTTAAACCGCCACAGGCCGTCCTTTCCCCAGGAGGAAGGCACCTGCCCTGTAAAGGCGTCCTGCGTATTCATCGTATTTTTCAAAGCCATAAAGAATCACCTCCAGCGGCTCCTCGCCGATATTTGAAGTTCCGTAAAGGTCACCGTACTGCCGGAAACAGCCACCGTGACCGTATTTTCTCCCACATCCAAAGCGGGAAAATTAAGTTCCGACAAAAGCGGCAGACCATTTCGGAGCGTATCGCCGTTTGTGTCCACCACCTTTGCCGTCATGAGAGCCGAGTCGATGACCAGCGTTTCTCCGGCGGACAGTTTTCCTACGATCTTCAACTCGCTGTCATTCGTGGTTATCGTGATGTATGAGTCCGTGCCGGAGGGGATCACCCCCGTCAGCGAGTATACCGGCAGGGAGTAAGCGTTCCCAATGGAACGGGAAACCGTATGTGTTCCCACGCTCCCGATATCGTATGTCTCATCCGTGGCGGCATAGGCATACGGATCGGGACATAAGAATGTCAGGTCAAAGGTGCAGGAGTTCCGCACCGCCTTGTCGAAGGAAAAGCCCTCATTAAGCCGTGCGGAATACACCCGTCCCGGTTCCTTGTCGAGTATCAGCGGACACAGCCCGTTGTCGGGATTGAGCCACGCAATGATACTGTCCTTCAGATTGAGAAAGTCCGCATCGCTCATGCCGGGAGGAATGAAACAGGAAATCTGTATCTTCCTCTCGCCGATAGTTTCCCCAAAGTCGAAAACACCCTCGTGTCCCGGCATTTTGACCGTGTTGTTGGTAAGGTCCGGCATACGGTTTTCAGTTGTAATTCTTGTGGCGAGCCCCATAGACTGGGAAGTCGTACCGTTAAATGAAAATCCCATATCAGATATATCCTTTCGCCCGTCTGCCGGCATTGAGGAGCGTGTTCAGCTGCTGAGAAATCTTGCGGATATCGTCGTCGCTCCTCACGCTCATTTCTTCGATGTTGATAAGCGGCTGGTCGCCCGAAAGCGAAAGAGCCGCACCCTGCACAGCGTCCTGAATCATGGAACGCAGGGAGGACACGCCCACCACAGCCTCGTCCCCGGCTTCTCCTCCGCCGAGGAGCGTATTTCCGCTCTGTCCAAAGATCGTGGCGTCCTTTAAGATCATGCCGCCCGACATTGCTTTCTTGTACCAGTCCACGGAGAAATGCGGAATGGACGGCGGGTTCAGCGAGAAGCTGCCAGTTATGGAGAAATGCGGCAGCTTGATCTTCGGCAGGCTCCAGCTGAAGTTGAATACGCTTTTCAGCTTGTTCACGATGCCGGAAACCGTACTCCAGATGGTATTGAACACATTGGAGATGGTATTCTTGATGCTGTTCACGATATTGGAGACAGTACTCTTGATCGCATTGAAGCCGTTGCTGATTCCTGACTTTATTGTGTTGACCACATTCATGATCGCCGTCTTTATGCCGTTCCACACGGAAGTGACCACACTCTTTACGGCGTTGAAAACCGTGGAGGTCGTGGTTTTGACAGCATTCCAGGCTGTGCTGATGACGGTATGGATCGCATTGACGATGGTTGTAACCGCTGTTTTGATAGCGTTCCAAACCGTAGAAATCACAGTCTTTACGGTATTGAAGATGGTCGATGTGGTGGTGCTTATCGCATTCCATGCCGTGGTGACTGCTGTCTTTATGGCATTCACAACGGTTTCCACAGCGGTTTTTATGGCGTTCCAGACTGTGGTAATGACGGTCTTGATCGCGTTCATCACCGTAGTCACCACAGTCTTTATGACATTCAGCACCGTTTCGATGATGGTCTTGTAGATATTGAAATAGGTCGTAACCACCGTCTTTATGACATTGAAAACAGTCTCGAATACCGTTTTTATCGCATTCCAGACTGTGGAGATCACCGTATGAATGGCATTCATCACTGTGCTGACTGTATTTTTAATGCCCTCCCATATTCCAGTAAAGAAATCTTTTATCCCATTCCATACAGTTTCTGCCGTTGACTTTATGGCTTCCCATGCAGCCTGGAAAAAGTCCTTTATTCCGTTCCATACCGTGACTGCGATCTCTTTTACCATCTCCCAGAGATTGATCCAGAACTCCCGGAAGCCCTCGCAGTTGTTCCAAAGGTAAATGAACGCCGCTACCAAAAGACCTATCGCCGTAATGATAAGACCGATGGGGTTCGCCGCCATCGTAGCGTTCAGCCCCGCCATAGCGGTCTTGACCGTACCCATCAGCGACACGATCTTCGGAATGATCGTCATGATCGTACCGACCGATGATATGACCTTGCCTACGATGATCAGCACGGGACCGATCGCCGCCACGACAAGCGCCACCGTTACAATGATCTTCTGCGTTCTCTCATCGAGGTTGTTCAGCCAGTCCACGAAACTCTGAATGTGGGAAACAATGGACTTGATATACGGCATCAGGATCTGACCGATGGAGATGGCAAGCCCCTCCAGGGCAGATTTCAAAAGTGTCAGCTGTCCCTGCAGGTTGTCAAGCTGTGTATCCGCCATCTGCTGCGCCGCGCCTGCGGAATTGGTGATGGAATCCTGCAAGTCATCCCATGTATCACCCGTGTTGGCGAGGAGCGCATTGACGGACGCAAGGTCTGTCTTATTGAAGATCTTGCTGATGATGTTGTTTTTCTCTTCAGCGGTCATGCCGTCCATCGCCGTGTTCATGTCACCGAGGATGTCGTTCAGAGAACGCATATTTCCTTCAGCGTCATAGACCTGGACGGACATATCGCCCACGGCAATAGCGCCGTTCTCACAGCCTTCCTGCAAAGAGAGGATGACATTACGGAGGTGTGTGCCGCCCTCGGCTCCCTTGATGCCGTTGTTGGCAAGGATGCCGAGCGCCGTATTCAGTTCCGCCGTACCGCCCTTTACGCTTCTTGCTGTCGCGCCAATCTTGAGGATGCCCTCGCCGAGCTGCTCTACGGAAGTATTGGTGCTGGACGCGGTCTTTGCCATCTGGTCGACCATGACGTCCGCATCGGAAGTCTCCATACCGAGCGCGGACATGGCGTCCGTTACCATATCCGATACTGTGGCAAGTTCCATACCGCCAGCCGCGGCAAGGTTCAGAACGGTGGGCAGCGTGTCCACCATTTCCTGCGTGTCATATCCGGCAAGCGCGAGGTAGTTTAACGCCTCGGCGCACTCCGTAGCGGAGAACGCCGTTGTTTCGCCCATCTCCTTGGCAAGTGCGGCAAGGGTATCCATCGTATTGACAGACTGACCGTCCACCTCGGACATGGAATCTTTGGTGATGCCCATCGTAGCCTGCACCTGCGACATGGACGATTCAAAGTTTGCCGCCGTAGTGACAGCCGCCGTTCCGAGCGCCGTGATGCCTGCGGTCACGGGCAGCATCTTCTTTCCCACGCCGGAAATCGTATCGCCCACAGACTGGAGTTTCTCTCCGGCGGCAGTCATTTTCGTCATTGCCGTGGAGGAATTATCCAGTTCCTTCTGCAGGTTCTTCAGTTCGTTCTCGGTTTCTACGATCTCCCTCTGCCAGGCGTCATACTGTTGCTGTGTGACCGTGCCGTTCTTCAAGCCCTCGTCCATCTGATCCTGCACGGATTTCAGCTGCGTCAGCTTGTCTTTCGTTTCGGAGATGGCGGTCTTGAGTAACTGCTGTTTCTGCTGAAGGAGCGTTGTATTCGTAGGATCAAGTTTCAGTAATTTATTGACGTCCTTGAGTTGCGTCTGTGTGGACTTTATCTCTTTGTTTACGCCGGACAGGGCTTTCGAGAGGCCGGTCGTATCGCCGCCGATCTCGACTGTTATGCCCTTAATTCTGTCAGCCATGCGTCCTGCCTCCCTTCGTTAAAATCTGTCCATCTGCTCCTGGGTAGCGACCTGCGCGTAGTCCCAGTCATCATTTGACATTTCCGCATACATATCGTTCACCGTCCCGATGGTGAGCAGATCGAGTTCCGAGATAGAAAGCCCGATCTGCACACACCGGAGCAGGAACAGCGGCGTCGTCATCTCCCTTTCCGTGGCGGGACGTTTTTTTTAGACTCGACCTGCTGCTGCGTGTTGATGCCCCACAGTTCGATGATCTGCGGCAGCACCTCGTAGATGGAAAAAGTGTTGAAGCCGTCCAGCCACTCTTCGGGAGAGTCGGGAACGGCGGAGTCGGCGTGCCTTGCCATGAGCCACGCGATGTTCTCGAAAAGTTCCAAAGAAAAAGTGTCGAGGTTGGATTCCCCGGCACTGTTCTCATTGATACCTTTCTGAAGTTCGTTCAGGTCACGATAGATGTCCCTGTGGAACTTGTTTCTGTAAAGCCGCGGGATGGCGGCGGACGCGCGGAAAGTCACGTCCTTGCCGTCAACGGCGATCGTTTTTGTTACTGCCATGATTTAAGCCCTCCTTACTCGCCGCTGCTTTCGGTCGAAATCTCATACACCGAGTTGTACCATGCGTCATAGACAGCCGCCGTGGTGTTCGTCCCGGTCTTGACCTTCACCAGTCCGCTCGGAAGAGGGGAAACGGTCAGCGAGAGTGTTTCCGTCTGCACCTCGGTAGAGTCCTCGCGGGTGTTGCCGGATACGGAAGGACGGCTCGCCGAGCAGTAATACATACAGTGGCGGATCTTCCTCTGGTCGCCCGTGAACTCAAAGAGCAGCGCAAAATGCTCCGGCTCCACGTCCTTGTTCTCATAGAGAACGCCGTTGCTGTCCTCGGTCTCGTGCATGATATCCGTAAGGAAACTCTCCGGGATGAGCGCAAGCTCCAGATCGCCGGAATAGCCGTTGTTGTCTGATACCATGTAGTACACGGAATCATCGGCGTAGAACGGCTCGTTTTCACCCTCCGCGTCAAGCGAAAGGGATACCGCACCCGGCATAGCTACGGGCGTTCCGAATGTGGCGGTACCGTCATCCGCAAGCGTGACCAGGGCGTAATGGCAGTTCTTCAGACCGAACTTGACTTTGTTCTTTTTCGTTGCCATAGTCAGTTACCTCCTAAAATTTCTGTTTGATAAAGCACTTCATACATCTTTTCCGATTCGATCCAGTACTCCGACTTCTCATAGGGGATCTCGTAGGAGTCCAGGATGTCCTCGATTGTTTCTTCCGTTTCCGGCGACTTCTCGTCCGTGTACAGTTCGATGTTCAGCTGGTTGATCTTCTGCCACACCTTATTGTCAGCGAACATATTGTCCGTCCCAGGAAAAAGAAAGATCAAAAAAGGCGGATCGGGACTTTCACCCTCCGCAAAATGGTCATAGGCAAGAGGAAGGTTGGCCTCCTCCAGCATGGTTACGATTTCTTCGTGTGTCATAGGCATCACCCTTTCAGCTTCTGCTCGATGGTCTTTACCAGCTTTTCGTTTCCTGCCTGTTCGGCGGGAGCGATATGCGGTCTTGCCGCGACCCGTCCTCCGCCGCGCTTGGCGTGGCCGTGTTCCAGAAGGTGCGCTATCTGATAGCGGTTTTTGGAATGCACCACCAGGTCGATGGTTTCCGAGGATTCCTTCACGGTCTTTACCGACCACGATTTCTTGTATTTTCCCGTGCGTGACGGAGCGGATGCCTGGATGTCCTTGCGTACCGACTGGGCCGTTTCCTTCACAGCGGCTTTCAATTCATCGGAGGCAAGGTCGGAGTACTTCGTCAGTTCCTCCATGATGGCGTCCGCCATGCCGTCCACGGATACCCGGCGGCTCATGATTTCGCCTCCAGTTCGCAGGAAAACTTGATGCTGTTATGCTTGAAGCCCATCGGATTCACGTAGATGATGTTGTAGGTCTTGCCCTCGCAGACGATCCTGTACTTCGTGGATTCCACGGCGGCAAGTTCGGAACACCACCTGCAGGTAAAGGAAAGGGACACTTCGGAGCGGATAACAACACCCGTGCTTTCAGAGCCGGTCCCCGTGCCGCTCACCGTATTGTTGGAGCCTGCGGTCGCCCAGCAGGAGAAATAATCCGCCCAGCCGTTCTTATGGTTACCGTACTTGTCTACGATGACCGCGTTTTTCTGGAAGGTGACACGCACACGCATAGCTGCTATATTCATGAGAACGCTCCTTCCCGTATTGCAAAGAGCAGGGAGCGCAGCGTCAATGTCAGCGCATGATGGTCAGCGTCCTCCCTGTGTTCAAAGAAATAGGCACAGGAATAAAGGATCGCTACTTTCATCGTCTCCCGGATGGCGGAAAGTTCCGACTCCGTGTAATCATCGGAGGACTCAGCATCCGAATCGATCACTTCCCATTGCTCATCGGTCAGCCTTGCAATATCGACACATAAACGGATGGCGGAGGCTAAGAGGATGCCGACCGTGGCATCCTCATCCGCAGAATCTACGCGCAGATAAGCCTTCGCGTCTTCAGTTGAAATCAGTGCCACGGTCGTTCACCTCCTCACCTTAAGAACCGGAAGTCGCCTTCATGTCGAGGATCTTGATGCCTTCCGCAAGGATCAGCTTGCCGTCCACACGCTCCGTGCAGGTAAAGCCGACCTGGCCGTTGGTAGCGTAAAGCTCGTTCAGACGCTTGATGGTGCGCCCCGCTCTGTCTGCGATCCAGTAGCAGGAGAAATCACCGAACGCGATGGCTCTCGCACCCGCCGCCATCGTAGGCACCTTCGGAGAGGTGTAGAGCGGATATCCGAGCAGTCTGTCAGGCTCGCCTGCGGTAAGGGCCGGCTGCCATACATAGACGCCGTTCAGGTCCTTGAGTTTCCTGATGGCCGCAACGGTGGCATCGTTCATGAGGAACTTTGCCTTCCCACGGTACGGAGCCTTGAGGGAATACACAAGGCTGATAAGTTCATCAGCGGTGATCGCCGTAGCAGAGGCAGCCGTCACGCCGGACGGAGCGCCGCCTGCGGCAGAAGGAATGAACAGTCCTGTCGGTCTGTCGATAGACGTCTGCCCGGTCTGGATCGCGCCGTTGATGAAGGCGTCCTCCTCGGCTTCACCGAAGGCACGTCCGAACTCCTCGGAGATGTAGCCCTCGATATCGAAGAAGCTGTCGGAAAGCAGCTCATCGGACACCTTGATTAGATCAGTCAGCTTGAAAGCGTCAATGCTGGTCTGCCCGAAGGTAGGATTGCTCTCGGTATAGGCGCCGTTCTCCGCCGTCCATGCCGCCTGCGTGTGGCCATTCGCCACGGGAATCTTGCGCTCATTCTGCGTGGTGATGATTTTGCAGCCGATGGTACGCATGATGTTGTTCTCGTTGAGTGCCTGCACAAGGGTATGCTCGAACTCGATCGGGACGAGATAGCCGCCGTTGGCATCGGTGCCCTCTTCCAGCACGTTGCGGACAGCCGGATTGCCGGGATGACGGATGTTATCCCAGAACGCCTTCTTGTAAGCGGCGGACGCTCTGCCGGTCTTTTCTTCCTTGTCCTCTGCGGCACCGGGCTTTGCGGTCAGCGGAGAGGAAGTCGGAGCGTTCATCATCTTCTCGATCTCCTCCTGGCGCTGAAGCCTCTCGATGTCGTGCGTGAGGTCGGTGACCTCTTTTTCCATCCTGTCGTAGGTAGCGGCATCCTCCGCAGACACATTGCCGCCGTTGTCGGAATGGCTGTCGAGGAAGTTCTTCGCCGCCTCCCATGCCTTTGCGCGCTTTTCCATAAGTTCCATAATCTTGGTCATGATAAATACCTCCATAAAATTAGTGTGAGAGAAGCGACAGACGCTTCTCAAGGTCGGTTACTTTGACTGTGTTCTTCGGTTTCTCCGGGCGTTTCGGGATCAGCTTTGAAAGCAGCGAATCCGTCACGGCCTTGCGTGAAAAGAGCATCTCCGTGCCGTCATCGGAAGTTTCATCTTCCTTCTTTCCGGCAAAGAGGATCTCATCGGCAAAACCCAGCTTCACGGCTTCCTTTGCGTTCATCCAAGTCTCGGCGTCCATGAGCTGCGAGATCTTGTGGCGGGACAACCCGGACTTGATCTCATAGGCGTTCATGATGCTTTCCTTGACCTCGGCGAGCATATCGATGGCTTTCTGCATCTCCTCGCTGTCGCCGATTGCGATGGTGGCGGGATTATGCACCATGATCATCGCCACGGGACTCATCAGCACCTTCGTGCCTGCCATAGCGATAACGGATGCCGCCGATGCCGCAAGTGCGTCGATCTTGACGGTCACGTCATGCGGATAGTCCATCAGCATATTGTAGATTTGCGCCGCCGCGAATACATCGCCGCCAGGTGAGTTGATCCAGAGCGTGATGTTGCCATCGCTGCTCTCCAGTTCCTGCTTGAAAAGCGAGGGAGTGACTTCATCGCCGTACCACGTCTCATCGGATATTTCCCCGTCGAGGTAGAGCGTTCGGTCGCTGCCGAATGAATCCGGCTCCTCGTTTTTCACCCAGTTCCAAAACTTTCTGTTCATAGGGGTTTCTGCCTCCTCTCTTGAAATTGGTCTGTTTTCGGTTCTTGTGTTTCTTCACTTGAAGGTTCCTCCGTTTCCTGTGTGGTCGCCGCATACGCCGCTCCCGCGGATACCAGCGGCACCATGTTCCCGTTCACGAGATACAGGTCGCCGCCGTCCTCCTTGGCAATGCGGTCGAGGTTCTCAAGTTCCCTGATGTCGTTTGCGGACATCCAGCCGTTCTGCCGTCCGACAGCGTAGCCGTTCATGCGGCTCTGATAGTCGCCACGGAGCAGGCCGTCCACATTGAACTTTAAGAAGTACAGTGTTTTCTCGTCAGGCTTTAAGAGCGCCCTCTGCATGGACTGTTCCCATCGACACACCCAGGGATCAAGCGTGTACTTCACAAACTCAAGCGACTGCTGCTCGATATTGGAAAACGAGGACTTCTCAAGGTCGCCAATCATGTGCGGCGGCACCCGGAATATCCTCGCTATTTCGTCTATCTGGAACTTTCTCGTTTCGAGGAACTGCGCCTGTTCCGGCGAGATGGAGATGGGCGTGTATTTCATGCCTTCCTCCAGAACCGCCACCTTGTTTGCATTGGCGCTTCCACCGAAGGCTGAGTTCCAGCTTTCCCTCACGCGCTCCGGGTCTTTTACCACACCGGGATGCTCCAGGATGCCGCCAGGCGTTGCGCCGTTTGCAAAGAACTTAGAGCCGTATTCCTCCGTAGCGATGGCAAGCCCGATGGCGTTCTTCGCCATAGCGATAGGACTGTATCCGACTAATCCGTCAAAGCCCAGACCGGGAACATGAAGCACCTCCCTCGGAGAGAGTCTTACCACGGAGCCTTTCATGGTATGGGCGTCGTCCTGCGTGGTGCGGTACTCGTAATAGAGCTGCCCCTGTTCATCACGGTCAACGGTCATGCGGTTCGGCATCAGCGGATACAGAGCCACGACCTCGCCCTTGCCGTTGCGGATGATCTGCGCATAGGCGTTGCCCCAAAGCAATAGATGCGACATGAGCGTTTCCCTGAAAACGAACGATGTCATTTCCGGGTTCGGCTCATCGTGGAGCAATGCATAAAGCGGATGGTCGAGCGCCTTCTCCTTGCTGCCGTCCTCACCGTATCGGTAGAGGTGCAGAGGAAGTCCGGCTATCGCCTCGGCAAGTATCCTCACGCAGGAATACACTGCCGTCATCTGCATGGCGGAGCGTTCCGTCACGGCCTTGCCGGAAGTCGTGCCGCCGAAAAAGAAACGGTACGAACTGCCCGCTGTGGCGTCCCGGGGAGCATCCCGTCCTCTGAACCATCTGTTGAAAATACCCATAGCTTTTTCTCCTCTCATATGAATAAAATGCCGCGGTTGTCATAGACCGAGGCAGTGTTGTCGTTTCCGCAGCGGATGGCACGGTCAATAGCCATGATCGTTGCGATCGCGCCGTCAATTTTCTCCGTGGACTTTTCCTTGTCCGCCTTGATGTTTCCCGCCGGGTCTTGACGGATGAAGATGTTGTCCATCATCCACCGCAGGACGGGATGTCCGCCGTGCGCCAGCTTCTTTTCGAGCGTCAGCTTCATCAGTTCCTTGGTAGGTGGACTCATGTCCTTGAAGCCCTGTCCGAACGGAACGACCGTGAAGCCCATGCCCTCAAGGTTCTGCACCATCTGCACGGCTCCCCATCGGTCGAAGGCGATCTCCCGGATGTTGAACCGTTCACCGAGGTTCTCGATGAATTTTTCGATGTATCCGTAGTGGATGACGTTGCCCTCGGTGGTTTCAAGATACCCTTGCCGCTCCCAGACATCGTAGGGAACATGGTCGCGCTTTACTCGCAGGTCGAGCGTCTCTTCCGGCACCCAGAAGTACGGCAGGATGCAGTACTTGTCATCCTCGTCCTGCGGAGGGAACACCAACACGAACGCCGTGATGTCCGTGGTGCTTGAAAGATCGAGTCCGCCGTAGCAGATGCGCCCTTCCAGGTCATCCTCATCGACTGGGAAAGCACAGCCGTCCCACTTGTCCATCGGCATCCATCTGACCGACTGCTTTACCCATTGGTTCAAGCGCAGCTGGCGGAAAGCATTCTCTTCGCCCGGATTCTGCTTTGCGGAGTCACAGGCGGCTTTTACCTTGTCGATACCGACCGTAATGCCGAGGGAGGGATTTGCTTTCTTCCAGACCTTGGGATCAGTCCAGTCCTCCGACTCGTCCGCACCGTAGATAACGGGATAAAAGGTCGGATCGATTTTCCTGCCGCTCATGATGTCCAGAGCCTTCTCGTGCTGTTCATAGCAGATAGAGTGTGTATCATTGCCCGCCGTGGTTATGAGGAAGAACAGCGGCTGCATCCTCGCATCGCCGGAACCCTTCGTCATAACGTCAAACAGCTTTCGGTTCGGCTGCGTGTGCAGCTCATCGAAGATAACGCCGTGGGTATTGAAGCCGTGCTTGTTTGCCACATCCGCTGAAAGCACTTGATAAAAGCTATGCGTAGGCAGATATTCAAGCCTTTTCTGTGATCCGAGTATCTTCACACGCTTGGAAAGCGCCGGGCAGAACCGCACCATATCCACAGCTACGTCAAAGACGATCTTTGCCTGGTTGCGGTCAGCGGCACAGCCGTAGACCTCGGCGCGTTCTTCGCCGTCGCCGCAGGTAAGGAGCAGTGCCACCGCCGCCGCAAGTTCTGACTTGCCCTGCTTTTTCGGTATCTCGATGTATGCCGTGTTGAACTGCCGGTATCCGTTATCCTTTATCACACCGAACAGGTCGCGGATAATCTGCTCCTGCCAGTCAATCAGTTCAAAGGGCTTTCCCGCCCACGTGCCTTTGGTATGGCAGAGCTGCTCAATGAACAGCACGGCATAGTCGGCGAGATCTTTATCGTAGTGAGAGGTATCCGCCATGAATTTGGTCGGCGTGTATTTCTTCAGCTTTCTTACTGCCAATGGCATCTCCTCCTTCCGAAAATGGCATAAAAAATAGCCGCATCTCTGCGACTTCAAAAAGTATCTGTATGAGAGACAGAGCCTTTCGGCTCGTCCCTTGGGTATGTTGTTACCGTGTTTTACTGCTGCATCGCCCAGGCGATCGCGTGGCCGTCATCCTCGAACTCGACCTCGCTTGCCGCGCGAAGGCCGACGGCGCTTTCGCAGTCGTGCCTGCCGTCCTCAAGGTACTCGTATACCGCTCCGAAGTAGGAAGGCTTGTTCTGCCCGTTGTAGTAATACCCGGCAAGCAGCACCTTGTTTCCAAAGTTCAGTACCTTGCTCCAGCGGCATTCCAGATCCTCCGGCGTGGTGGGATTCGGCAGTCTGTAGGTTCTCATTGCATCGTTGATCGTCATGGTGTTGTCCTCCGTTCGTTTTGGTATGTACATATATCACTCTGAAAGCACATAATAGCAAGTCTTTTCCGGGAATATATGTACCAGAGTATCGCGGTGGAAATTGTGTATATTACTCCTGCGTGTGACGGTGGATTGGCTCGATGATCTGTTCCTGCTCCTCGGCATCCACACCGATGGACTGGAGCGCCTGTCTTGTTCCGCAGTCCGGGCAGATGAGCGTTTTGTTGTCCGTTCTCGAAAGCGCAGGAGCGCCGTGGTAGGTTCTTCCGCACAGCGGGCAGACTGCCATCCTTATCACGTTATCCTTCATAGCCGCATACCTCCCTGCATTTATCGTAAGCATCGATCAGAATGTTCTTGTCGAAATAAAAGGTGTCGTATCCTTGCAGGCAAGTCCTCATGTAGAAATTGCTCGGAACACCGATGGGACGCTCCTCGTGCATGATGTAGGCGAACGCCGTCACCGTCCTGTGCTTTCCCGTGCGGATGCCTTTGTACTTCAGCTTGATGTCCTTCTTGTAGTAGAAGGTGGGGAATCCCTCGTAGCGGTCAAGCGCCGCCTCGTCCGATTCCGTCACTTCCCAGACCACCACGGGAACCGTGCCGCCCTCACATTCCTCAATCGTGAGGTAGGAGCCTGTTTTGCTCCCCTTGAAAAGCAGCTCCCAGCCCGTAAGGTTCGCCGTTCCGAGGATCGTGGCGTGAGGGCAGCGCATCCGCATCTGCGGAACATTGAGGTTGCTGCCGTAAGCGATGTAGTATCTCTTTGCCATAGTCGTTACCGTCCTTTCTGAAGGACTTAGGTTACTTGTCCTTCTACCACCTTAAGACCGCCGAAGCGGTCAGAAGGCAGGGCATTTAACCTAAATCCTTCAAGCGGCGGCTCTGCCGTGCCTGAATGCCGTGTCCCCGGAAAGGTTGCGGGTAAGGAAGTCCCTCGCCGTTGCGAACTCGTCCCCGATGAATCCGAGGCGGAGGAGCCATGTCCTCATGGCGTACTTCGGATTCTCGTTCTGCTGCGGTTTCGGGCTTGCCGTCCGCACATCCTTTGCCATCTGGCTGAGTGCGAGGCAAAGCTGAATGTAGCTTTTCAGCTGCCCTGCATGGATGCCGCCCCTGCGCTCCGCTGTCGGCTCATCGAACTGGAAAAGCCGGAACTCGATGGTGCCCTTCGTGAAGGTCGCATGGTAGTTGAGCATATGGTATCGGCTGTCGTTGTAGTGCTGCGTCCTGCCGTAGCTTGCTCCCTGCGAGGTGTACCAGATGTCCGCAAGCTGGCTCATGGTCTTCGGCTTCTTGCTGTTGACCGCCTGCAGGAAATTCGGATCCACCGTGCGGCAGTACCTGTCCATGCGGTAGCGGTCGAGCTTCAAAGCCTCTGCGATCAGGCTCTCGTGGCTTGCCATGATGTTTGCGAGGTTGCGGAGCGTCTGCGGCGTGTGGCCGTTCGCTCCGATGTGGATGTGGACTCCGCAGCCCCGGCTTGCATCGCTCTTTGCGCCCGCGTGTCTCAGCTGTCTGCAAAGCTCCTGCAGGGTTTCGATGTCGCTGTAGGTGAGGATCGGCGTGACCATCTCGCATTTCTCATCATCGGCTCCGTGTATGGAAACGTCCCTCTGGAATTTCCACTCCCTGCCGTCTGCGTCCCATGCGCTCCAAGTCATGTATCCGTTTCGGCTTGCCGTGTTCTCGTATCTGCCTGTTCCGAAGAAGTCGGCTGCAATTTTCGCTGCCTTGCTCCTCTTGATGCTGTTCATCTCGATCTCGACCCCGATGGTCTGTTCCTTCATCTCGGTAATCTGTCTCTCTGTCTTTGCGTTCATGGTGTGTGCCTCCTTGAAATCCTTTGTTTTCCGAGGGTTTCGTTCCCTTCGGTGTGTCTATATATCACTCTGAAGCACACTTATATCAAGTTATTTCTCGCCATAATGTACATGAATATCTGCCCGTAAAATCGGCATGAATTGTGTAGATTATGACTCGATTTTTCTTACGATATCCTCACCGTAGACCACGTTCAGTCCGCTGCCGTTGTCCCAATGCATGAGAAGCGATCCCGTATCATCCACGCCACCGACCGTTCCTTTCGTGCCGATTGGCGGAGCCTGGGCATCGTCCATCTTGACCAGCACCACTCGTGTGCCTATAGGGTACTCCCTGCGGATGCGGTCAACAGTCTCCTTATTCGGAAATCTCATGGTCAGCACCTCCGTTCTTGAAAGCCGAGGAGCCCGTGAGGTTCTTCAGTAGGATTTTTCGTTCCGTCTTGTACTCTGCGCCGATGAAGCCCAGTCTCAGAAGGAAGCAGCGAAATGCGTACTTCTCGTTGTTAACTTCCTTTTCCGTGGCGGTCACTCGCTTGGCGTTCCTCGCCATCTCACAGAGTGCGGAGACAAGGTGCGTGTATGCCCTTGCGGAATCACCGTCCATCTCTGTGAACCAGGGGAAGGATACCTTCTCTTCCGTCACTTCAATCGGAAGGCTGTCCGTGCCGATTGCCTTTTTCATGAGTGCCGCCTTGGAATCCACGATCCTCTGCAGGTTCTCAATAGCGAAATCCGAAAGGCTGTCCCTCGGAACCGCCACCGTAAGCCCCTCTGTGGCCGCCTGTGGCGCGTTTTCTTCGGATTCGGCTATTTCCTTGACCTCCGAGTCCCCGCCGTCCTGCGGCTCACACTCAAAGCCTGCGGCAGCGATGGCTTCAAGCACCTGCTCGACCTCCTCGCTGTCTGCCCGATCATCGAAGAGGAGCGTTCCCTCCTTCGTGACCGTGAAATAGTCGATCTCATAGTTGCAGGTCGGCATGAATTTGTATTCAGCCTTTGCGCCGGTGGTGTCGGCGATGATTTTGACCAGTTCCTTGCGCTTTGCGCCGGTTACGTTGTACCTGATTTCCATTTGTGAAAACCTCCTTTGTGTTTTTTGGTAGGTACATATATCACTCTGAAAGCCAGGAATATCAAGCGTTTTCAGCACATTTCTCTGTAGAATAACCGCCGGATCATTTGCCCTTAAACTGTGAGTAATACACAATGCCCGCAAGCACGAAATGGACGCACGGAAGTGCGACTCCGTTGCCCCACAGCTTATACTCCGCAGAGTCAGCGTGAGGGCTTTTCAGCCACTTGATGATCTGAGCGTCCGTTTTCGGCTTGGAAGATGTCCCCATGACCTTACGGTGCGTTTCAAACACCTCGCGCCAGAACGCCACATCCTCATCGGTAGGCTGCTCAGTTCCAAGGTCATCGCACCACCAGTCGGGAAAGCCCTGCAGCCTTGCGCATTCGGTCGGCGTGAGCCTGCGCACGATGTAGTAAGGCTCCTCCGATACTGTCGGCGGGTCCTTGTAATCCGTAGCAACCAGCGTATTCGCCACATCTTCCTCTGCATCGGTGTGGTAGGAGTTCTTGCTCGTGGTATAGACAGGATGGGCGACTGCGCCCGGTCCTTTTGCCACCATCGTAGGCTCGACTTCCTCCTCGACCGCAATGCCGAACCGTGCGTTCTGTCCCATGTTATAGGTAGCGCGGTCGATGCCGTATGCCACGCCGTGCTGTTCGGTGGCGTTCAGCGTAAAGCTGACGTCCTCCTCGGAATATCCGCAGCCTTTGTGGGACGGTCTTGCGCCGTTTCCTTCCAGAGCCACGACAGCCATGCCGCCCTGGTTGCAGGAGGGATTGCCGCCGTTGCCGTCAAGCGTCCGTGAGGTATCCGCCTCGTAAATCCCGCTGTGGGGATTGGAGGACTTCATAGCGTTGGAGTCCTTGGAGCAGATGCCGTAAACGGTCGGAACGAAAAGCGTCTGGTCGTTGTTGCATCCGAGCGTGGCAGACTTGTTGTCCTGGATGAGCGCACCCTTGCCGCCGCCTTCGCATCCGCAGCGTATCTTCAGCGTCTTTGGCGTTTCCACCACGAAGGGCTGATTGTTGCCGCCGGTGCCGTAAGTGGACATGACCGTGGGAGCGACATCGATGGGACCGGTGTAGCGTGTGTCCTGGCTGTGGTTTTCGTAAACAGCGGCAGGAACGGTACCCGCCCGGAGCGTTGGGGATGTCTCTTCCTCATATCCGATGGAACGGCTCTTTGCCGAATGCTCGGTGCAGAAACCCGCCGCTCCCATGACCACGGGAGGATGCCCATGATCCTGCGCCCGGAGCGTACCCGTCACATCCTCGGACACATCCATACGGTCGCCGCCTTGGTCGTTTAAGCAGACAGTGCCTGCCTCTCCAGAGCCTTCCGAAGAAGGATCGGTAGTTCCTTGCCACGAGCGGAAGCCCTGCGGAGTATACCCAGACAGGCCTTCGGACTCAAATAGTATTTTTCCGGCACATCCGCCTGCAAAATCTGCGACAAGGTAGATGCGTTTCCTGCGCTGGGGAACTCCCCAGTACTGAGCATCAAATACCCGCCATGCGACGGAGTAATCGTCTGCCATGATGCATCCTGCGTTTGGCCACTTCTTCGGTCGAGGAGTATCAGCTTCACTGTCCTTGACCCGGCAGATTTCATCGAGGACGGCTTTGAAGTCCTCGCCTTTGTTTGAACTGAAAGCGCCTGGGACGTTTTCCCAGACGATGTATCTCGGATATTTTCCATCGGTTGCACACCTCATTTCCTTTACGATTCGGACGGCTTCATAAAAAAGCCCGGAGCGGTTGCCGTCCAGACCTTCACGTTTGCCCGCGATGCTCATGTCCTGGCAAGGGCTGCCGAAGGTGATGATGTCCACGGGAGGGAGTTTTGCCCCATCAATGGCGGACACGTCACCGTAGTGTTTCATAAACGGCAGCCGTTTGGTGGTCACCCGGATAGGAAACGGCTCGATCTCCGATGCCCACAAGGGAGCGATGCCGGAAATCAAGCCGCCTAAAGGAAAACCGCCGGAGCCGTCAAAGAGGCTGCCGAGCGTTAATTTATTCTGTTCCATCGGGGGAGTTCCACCTCCTTCACAAGGTCGGCATAGGGTATCTGTTTCCCGTCCCGCTCCACAAAAATATCCTCCGGCGCGATACCGTTCTCCACGGCTCTGCGGAGGATGACCGATGCGTACTTTTCATCCAGTTCCATCATGTGGCAGATGCGGTTCGTCTGCTGACACGCCATCATGGTGGAGCCGCTCCCGCCGAAGGTGTCTATCACGATGGCGTTCTCCTGCGAGGAGTTGCTGATGGGATACCCCAGGAGGTCGAGCGGCTTTGAGGTCGGATGGTTGGCGTTGCGCTTTGGCTTGTCGTAATTCCAGATGGTGGTCTGCTTACGGTCGGAGTACCACGGATGCTTTCCGTTCTGCAAAAATCCGTACAGGACAGGTTCATGCTGCCATTGGTAGTCCGAGCGTCCAAGCACGAGGGAGTTTTTCACCCAGATGCACACACCCGCCAGATGGAACCCAGCGTCAATGAACGCCTTTCGGAAGTTCAAACCCTCGGTGTCCGCATGGAACACATAAGCCGCGCCGCCCTTTTCGAGCGAGTCAGCCATGCACTTGAATGCGGAGAGCAGGAAGGCATAGAACTCATCGTCCTTCATGGAATCGTTCTGAATGGTAAGACCGCTGGAACTCTTGAAGGACACGCCATACGGAGGATCGGTCACGATGAGATTGGCTTTCTTGCCGTCCATCAGCTTCGCAACGTCCTCTGCGGATGTGGCGTCGCCACACATGAGACGGTGCCTTCCGACCGTCCAGATATCCCCGCGTTCCACGAAGGATGCCTTCTCAAGCGCAGCGGTAAGGTCGAAATCATCGTCCTTCGCCCCGGAGTCATTTTCATCCTTGAACAGGTCGGTCAGTTCTTTCTCGTCAAAGCCCGTGAGCAATACATCAAAATCAGCGCCCTGCAGAGCCTCGATCTCCACGCGCAGAAGTTCCTCGTCCCATCCGGCATCCATCGCCATACGGTTGTCGGCAATGATGTAGGCTTTCTTTTGCGCCTCCGTCAGATGGTCAACGAACACACACGGCACTTCCGTGATGCCTTCCTCTCTCGCCGCAAGAATTCGACCGTGGCCGGCGATTACGCCATAGTCACGGTCGATGATAACGGGATTGATGAAGCCGAATTCACGGAGGGAGGATCGGAGTTTTGTGATCTGTTCCGGCGAGTGCGTCCTCGCATTATTTACATATGGGATCAGCCTGGCGATAGAGACAAGCTGCATATCTGTCGTTGTCTTCATCGTATCAGCCCCCATTCCGCAAATTTCTCAAAGCCACCGAGTTCCTTGATGTACTTTCTTGCCGTCTCCACGATCTCGGAATAAGGAACGCCGCCGACCTTCTCATCTCCGATGGAGCAGGAAAGTTCTACTGCCGTTCCCGTTTCCTTCGCTTTCAGCCATGCCCAGATGTTTACGGACACATCAGCCTTGGAGAGGTCTTTCCCATGCAGGCCGCCGCCGGTGACAGAATCGCCCATGTCGGATCCTAACTTCCGGTTCGTGGCTCCCGTGTCCACATCCGTGCCGCCCGTCCAGTCTCCGAGGGGATTGACCACGGCTTTCTTGTATGCTTTCTTCAGCTGCTGCGTATCCGCATTGCTCTGGCAGATAGTCAGATTTTCGCCGTCCAGGATATACTTGCCGTCAGCGTGATATGTGCTGTAAATGTCCGCGGCGATCCTTGTCAGCTTTTTCTGCTCATCCGTCACAGGCGCGCCCTTGAAGATGCCATTGTCTCCGCAGCGGAACCCTTCAGACTGGTTTTTGGAAAGGTGACCGTCCTGCGGCACTTCCTGGATACTGATCTTTACATTCCCGGCGATACGGCAGACGATCTCCGCGACCTCGCCCTTCGGAATATGTACCGAAGTCTCTGCGATAATGTGACACATTCCGTGACCGAGCAGGACTTCCACGGCGATCTTCGGATTTTCTTCTTTTCGGTATGCGGCATCCACAATGGCCCCGGCGATGCGGTCGGCGAGTTTGTCAGGATGCGCAGGATTTACTTTTTCAAACATCGTTCATTCCCTTTCTGGCTTTCAGCAGCCTTTCCATCACATCGTCCTGCGGATTCGCTCCGCCGAACTCGGTGGAACAGTTGTCCTTGACGATCTGGAAGATTTCATTCCACAGGCGGTTCGCCTGGTTCATGTAATTGATCCCAATATTGATAAACGGCGAGGTGATAGGCTTGCCCGTGGTCGGATGCTTTGAGAGGTATCCGAGTTTTGTGGTCATCTCCTCGCACTGGATCCAACGGGCAGAACACATGGCGTAGCGTTCCAAAAGCTGTGGCGATACGGCTTTTGCCACGCCGAGACCGTCCAGCCACTCCCATGTTTCCCTGTAGATATCCGCAGCGGAGAGCGTGGAGCCGTCATGCTGTCTTGCCGAGAGGAACTCGTGCGGCTCCGGCATATCCTCGCCCTGCGTATCCGGGATGTTCAAGACCTCCAGCTTTCTGCCGCCGGGGTTCCCGTTTTCATATTTCTCACGGACGGCGGTTTTCTTACGGCCTGCGCCCTGACGCTTGCCGCCTCTGCCGCCCGTGTTATTTGATTTTGTCGGCATCGTTCTCACCGCCTTCCCTTATTACCCTTTTGATTTCGCTTTTTTCGCACACGAAGCCCCGCGCCGTTTTCCGCAGAAGCCCCTCACAGAGATTTTGACCGCCCCTGGGGTTCAGCGGTCGCCGCGATCTTTGTGTATTTTCTCGTGACAGGAACGGCACAGGCTCATAAGGTTCGACTCCTCGTGCGTTCCGCCTTCCGACAGCGGCACGATGTGGTGGACTTCTTCGACCGCAACGTACCGACCTTCCTTCATGCACATCTCACAGAGAGGATGCTTGTTTGCGTACCGGTGACGGATGCGTGTCCAGGCTCTGCCGTAACGTTTGCCGGGAGAATACCCACGCTGGAACTTCTCGTAGTGCTGCTCCATCTGCTTTGCGTGTTCCTCACAATAAACGCCGTCCGTAAGGTTCGGACAGCCGGGAAAGCGGCACGGTCTTTTTGGTTTTCTTGGCATAGTTGCCGCCTCCTTCCGTGCATAAGAAAAGCCCCGGAAGGATCGCTCCTCCGAGGCTCGTCTTATTCTACTTTGCTATTATAATCATACCATAGGTCAAGTGTGCCATACTGTGCCAAACCGTGCCAACTTTCAATCCGGGACGGAAAAATTCTGGAGAGCCGACCCGTGTATGCGATGTACCGTGCGGAGCGATACGTTCAGCATCCGGGAAATCTCCTCCCAGGTACAGTCGTCAAGATAGCGGTAACGTAGTACCAGCTGTTCATCACGGTTTTCAAGCATATCGATCGCCGTGTTGATCTCTTCCTTGAGCCGTACAAGGTACGCCACTTTTTCCTCCACGCTCCGCTGAATCTCGTCTATCTTTTCAAGACACCTGACGAAGGGAGCTTCTGTCGGACGGTTGGGACTGTGTGGCATTCCATCAAATCTCGTGCCTGAGATGCTGCTTGATAGATCCCTCCAGTAGTCGATCTCTCGCAGGCGGCAGTTGATGAGTGCGTCCAGGTGCCGCGCCTGGTTCAGATATTCTTTTGCGGTCATGCGTCCACCTCCATTTGCAGGGAGCGGATCAGCATCTCGCCGTCAACACTCGTTAATACGGAGAACCATCCGGAACGGAAAAACCTCTCGATTTCTTCCTTATCCGCAAAAGCCGTTTTATTTCTCGGATTGACCTTAAGGCACTTAAGCGCCACACGGTAATCCTTCACGGCCTGCAGAATGATGGCATTTGCAAGGTTCTCGTAATTTGTGATGTCGCTCATATGCGATACCTCCCTTTGTCGGAATCAGGCATCGATGCAATGGAGCGATGTATCTTTGTATCAGTGCAGGGAGCCGTTTACCACGGTTCGCACCTCATCCACCGAGCGCACCACCAAGGCAGTGCCGCCGGCTGCGAGGATTTTTCGGATTGTCGCTTCCTGGAGCTTCGTAGGCTTGCCGCTATCGGTCTTTACCTCAAATCCGAAGAAGTGTCCTCCAATGCAGGCAATGATATCGGGAATGCCCGCCGTCCCGTACATACCGCCGTGTTCTTTCCAGCAGAAGCACCCCGGCACGGTCTTAAGGTACTTCATGATTGCTTTTACAATGTCCGCTTCTTTCATCTGTTCCTAAAACCTCCGTATTTTCAACGCTTGGAACACATGGAACACGAGAAATCCTATTTTCATATATTTTTTGTGGTGAAAAATAAGGTATATAAAAATATGTGTATTATATATGGGGAGATAGGATTTTGGTGTTCCTACGTGTTCTCGTGTTCCGAAGATGCTCGTGGAAAGGCTGCCGGAATTCATCATCCCAGCACCTCTCCGAGCCTTATCCCCGTTAAAATGCGTCTTTTCGCCATACGATCTATGTCCCGCGTCACATCGGGGAACGCCGCCGTGATCTGCTGCACGAAGTTCTTCTGCGAGTACGGTTTCAGACCGCATTCCTCGCAGTACCCCTTATATGCGTTGAACAGTTCCGTGGACCCGGCGCTATATTCGGCGTCCAGTTCGCAGTAGTCCTTGACGAACGACAGCACGGAATCCGACTCCTCACGGTACTGCTGCAGCTCGTCAGCATTGACCTGCGTTTCGGAGAACACATAGTGATTGTTCATCAGTCTGCGCAGCCCCTCCAATGCGAACAGGAATATGCCGTCCGCCTCCATGCGGAACTTCTCCAGAAGTTCGGGATCGCGCTTGTCCTGCGGCACGGTATGATTGAACCGTATTATGATGAGCCTGCGGTAAAAGCCCTCCGACTTATCTCCGTAGTTCTTCGGTATGCTGTTGCAGGAGAACAGAAGCCTTGCGCTCGACTGGAACGAGAACGGATTCTTGTTCTTTTTCTCCACGGTCAGATAGTCCTCGCCGACAAGAGCCTTGAAGATGCCGTTATCGTCAATGTTCTTCGTGGGCAGGTCGGCGAAAATGTTAGCCAGCTTGCCGAAAAGCTCCGCTGTCTTGAACCGCTCGTTCAGTGCCTGCCAGGATACATTGGACACGTTCTGCTTGCCGAGCAGCACATCGTTCAGCACACGGAGCAGTACGCTTTTCCCGGCAGACGCCACGCCCACGATAACAAAACACTTCTGTGCAGAGTTGACCGGGATGAGGAAATAGCCGAGCATCTCTTGAATCAGGCCGACCTGCTCCATATCACCGCCCATCGACTCCGCAAGGAACTTCTTAAACAACGGGCAGTCCGCCTTTTTGTCATAAGTCACGTTCAGCTGCACCGTAGAGTAATAATCTGGCGTGTGTTCCGTCAGCGTATCCTCCAGCACGTTATATAGGCCGTTGCGGACGTTGATGATATAGGGATTTGCGTTCAGTTCGCGGATGTCCCTCTGCACCAGGAGCCGCCATTGCTTCTCAGCGTCAATAATCTGCGACATCTTCGTCTCACGGATCAGCATCTTCTCCTGCACGAGCCGCTGCGCTTCCATCTCGGACATCTCGACATACACGCCGCCGCGGTAGCTGAAGTGCTGCTCCGCCGCATAGAACACCTGCTGCCCGTCAGACATATCCTTCGCAAGCACACCGGGCAGGAAACGCAGACCTTTATCGGTCGGCTCGTACCAGTCGGGGATCGCCGTACCCGCCTTGGCTCTCTTTGCGTTCTTGCTTGCCTGGTACGCCTTGCTTGCATCCTTGAACACCATGTTCAGCGATTTCAGGAACGACGCCTTCAGCTTGAAATGGTCGCGGATTTCGGAATTGATGATTACGTCTGCCGTCACCACGTCCTGGTTATACAGATAATCCGACACGAACTGTTTCGCTGCCTGCAGGTCTTTTATCGCTTCGCCGGTCACGGGGATGCCGTGCAGGATATCGAGAAGATCGTCAGCGGACAACGGCTGATAACACCACGCCGCAGGGGACTTTACCGGGCATTCGCCGGCTGCAAACTTCGGACACTTGAAGCCCTTTTCGCAGATAGTCTTGCAGGTGATGGGATTCGTTCCGCTCTCCAGGAAGTGATTGATCTTTTTCTGTGTGTTGCCCTCGCTATAACCGGGATAAGGAGCGGACAGGTCGTGGATCATCTTCGTGCCGCCCTCAAAGGGAGCGAGGTTCGTGATCATAGCGTACCAGTCATGCTCCGACAGGGACGCGGCGTCATCGCGGCAATGCTGCATGAAAACACACGAGCGCATGACCTGGTCGATGCCCTTTTCCGTGCCGCTCTTACGCTCCACGGGTACAAGTTCCACCTCCGGCAGCACATCCGACAGCTGATCCTGCGTGTATTTGCGTTCGGGATGGAAGCTGACGCAGGTCACCTCCACGGGAGTATCCTTCTTGCAGTGCATGAAACCGGGAAGGCGCATGACCCTCGACTCGTTCACGCATACCGGATCGCCGTCAAAGTGCTTTACAAGCTGTGTCTGTATCGTGCGGAAACGCTCCACTTTGGCAGTTGAATCCATGAACCAGTAGACATGGTAGGATTTCTGCGTTTTCATAATCATAGACGGAGGGAGCGGGAACGCATCGATTTTTTTCTGCTGGTCTTCAAAACTGTCGTTGTCCATCTCCACGAACTGCGCATTGATCCTCGTAATGGAATCATCGTCCTGGCCGCCGTAGTTGACCACGAAGAAGATGCCGCGGTTCATAGCGTTGTGGTTCTTGAGCGTCTCCTCGATACTCTTATACTTCCCACATTCGCAGGACAGCTTCGACCCCTGGAACACGCCGCCCTTCTTATCGTCAAAGACGCGGAAGCAGACGGTATCGGTCGGATTAAAGAGAGAACCGAGTACATCGGTCACCGTTACATTCATGCGCCCACCTCCTCAAAATATCTGATCTGTTTCTTCAGCCGCTTTGCCTCCTCGATCTCCTGTGCGACACCCGGCGATACGCTGCCGAACACCCACACCTCATCGCACATCCGAAGGAGCGCAAGCCCGAACAGCAGCCCAAGGTCCCGCTCGTTGGGATCGTTATCGTTAAGTATCTGCGGATACAGAAGATGACTCGCCACTGGCATATAGCCCTCGTCTATCACACGGCGGCAGTATGTGATCGCCGCCGTGACATTCGCATCCACATCGCCCGCATATTTGGAAGCCACATAGATCTTCCTGCGGTTCTTGTCGGCATAGCGTTTTTTCTGCTTCTGCCGGTATTCCTTCATTATCTGGCTCATCGCCGACCCTGCGGTCGGATCGGCGTAGCCCTCGCTGTTTTTGTACATAGTCAGTCCTCCAGTTCTTCCATCATTCCAAAGGTCGGTCCGGCAGATGCCTCCGCGATCAGCGGAAGGTCAAACTCCGGGAAGGGCTTCTCTTCCATGCAGGCACGGATAAAAGCCACCGCCTCCGACAGCCTGTCCTCCGGGATAATGAAAGTCAGTTCATCGTGTATCTGAAGGATGGGCTTGAGCCATTCACGCTCCGGCAGTCCGGCAAGTATCCTCGTAATGGCAAGTTTCAGGATGTCCGCAGCCGTTCCCTGGATAGGTGTGTTCAGCGAACATCTCTCCGCAAACGACTTCTGGCCCCAATTATCCGAGGTGATGCCGGGAAGGTACCTGCGCCTTCCGAGCCAGGTTTCCGAATACATACGCCTTGCGGCTTCTGCCTTCGTCTCTTCCTGCCAAGCGGTCAGACCCTTGTATCCGTGCTTAAGGTTGAAAAGAATCTCCTCACACTCACTCACGGATTTTTCAACCCCCGCCTTGAACTTCAGCGTTTTCTGGAGCCCGCGCGGGAACAGCCCATAGAAAGTGCCAAAGTTCACATTTTTGGCAATCGTCCTGTGTTCCTTGTAATTTTCCGAATGCTTGTCCTGGGCTTCTTCATAGCTCACGCCGAAAATGACGCTGGTCGTGGCGGCGTGGATATCGCCGTTTTTGCGGTAGGTATCCATCATCACTTCATCGCGACAGTAGAACGCGCCCACGCGCAGTTCGATCTGCGAAAAATCAAGCGACAGGATAAGGCAGCCATCCGGCGCTTTGATGAAGTTGCGGACGCCGATGGGATCGTTGGTCTTCCTGGGCATATTCTGCGCATTGGGGTTCCGGCAGTTCATCCTGCCCGTATCCGTGGATAGAGCGAACAGTTCCGGATGGATGCAGCCCGTCACGGGATTGAGGTATTTCAAGTACCCGTCGATATAGGTTGACTTGATCTTGCCCCACTTGCGGTACTCCTGCACCAGCGTGAAAAGACCCGACAGTTCGGGACGGTTCGTATCGCACCACTCCTTGAGGAGCGTCATGGTCATATCGTCCGCCGCCTCGCGGTTTGTTTCCGTGGTCTTTAAGATAGGCAGCCCCAGGTCTTTATACAGATAGTTCTTGAACGCGTGTGTGGAGCAGTTCGCGCCGATGTTCACATCTCCGATGATAAATTCGATCTCCTTGCGGATACGCTCCATCTCGGCCTCGGCTTCTGACTTTCGCTCCTGCATAAGCGGGAGGTTGACCGGGATACCATTCGTTTTCATGATGCCAAGGTACACGGCGGTCGGACTTTCGATCTCCTCCACGATGTGCCTGTGCTTCGGGAGGTAGCGGTCGAACCAGTCGTTGAACTTGTGATAGAGCCGCAGTGCAAAGTCAGAGTCGGCAGAGCCATAGCGGACGGTTTCCGCATCCTGTGCATCCAGTTCGTCAAAGTGCTTTCCGTCCGTAACGCTTGAAAATGACGGGAGCGGTTCTCCGAACAGTTCCTCCGCCAGCCGTTTCAGACCGCTCTCATTCAGCTTGCGGAAGTCGTATATACTTTTAAGGCTCATCTGTGACGCACAGATCGTGTCATACACGGGAGCCTGTATCACGATGCCCCTCGCATACGCCATTGAGGATTCAAAGGCGATGTTGTGGGCAATCTTTATGGTCGTTGTATTCATGAGGAACGCCGTCAGAAATGCGAAAAAGGCGTCCTTGTCTATATTTGTGCCAATACGATGGGCGATGGGGACATAGATGCCCGTGCCTTCCTTGACAGAGAAGGAGCATCCGACAATATGCGCCCTTGCGGGATCGAGAGCCGCCTTGTCCTCCTCGCGGTACGGATCGTCGGGAGCAGTCTCAAAATCGAACGCGACAATGCTGCTGCCGCCGATGTAGTCCCGTATCCCGTCCACCGTGGTCACACATTTATATTCTGTATTCATGCGCAATCACTCCTATGGGAAATACCCGGAGGAGCGTTGCACCCCTCCGGGCTTTCGTGTGCTTTACTTCAAAGGTTCAATGATTTCTCCCGTTTCGGGATCGACCAGCGGCTCATCGTCAATGAGGGACGCCGGAGTCAGGTTCGCGGCATACGCCTTTACCGTCTCGGACACACCAGCCACGGCGTTGCGCTCCTCGGCGGTAAGCATACGCTCGAACGAGAATACCGCCTGGGAGAATGCGATGCCGGATGCGTTGGTGGCCTTCTTCAGCGTGATCTTCGTGACCACCTGGTTCAGCTTGCGCCCGCGGGAAAGCTGGCTCTTCACATAATTCGTGAAGGATTTGAGCGACCCGGTCGGCAGGGAAAGCGTGATGGGAAACAGTTCTCCCTCGCGCAGGATATAGAGCATACGCTTGTTTTTGCACAGCTTGCTCTGACCCTCTCCGCTGCCGAACTTGTTATACGGGCAGTTCTGGCAGTTCCCGCCGGGAGTGCCGATGCCCGTCACGCCGTCAAAGCTGCCGCAGTCGGGAGGATTGTTCCCGCCCGTGTACTTGTCGTGGTAGTAGGCGTAAGCCGGATGGTTGTAAACGATAACGCCGGTGATGTCCTTCGCCATCTCGGACTCATCGCTCTCGGCGGAGGGAATCTCGAAAGCCGTGCCACCGCCCGCAGGCAGCTTCACGCGGTCAAAGGAAAACTCAAGTCCCTGGCAATCGTCCGCCATCGCCTCGTTCAATACGTCTCTGTTCGCAAGAGCAGCGAAACCCTCGTTCACTGCGATCTCAGTGTTCTTCTTATCTGACATGATCTATGTCCTCCTATGAAATGAAATAAGTTGTAGTTTTTGCGTTGGTGCAGTGAATCGGTGTTCCTACGACTTGCGGATTCCGACCGACACTTTTTCATAAGTGCTGATGGTATCGCCGAGCCATGCCGGGACATCCTCGCCCGTGGCTTCCCGCTGCTCCTTGATGAAGGATGCGAGCGTGTTTGCGTTGACCGTCTCCACGACCAGGCTGCCGTATCCGTTGTCCTTCAGAGCCTGCATCATCTCGTCCTTGCGGTCGGACGCCGGGGACGCGAACAGCCTGCTCTTCAAGTAGAACGTGCTGCCGTTACGGGAGAAGCGGTCAAGTTCGGCTTCTGTCATGGCATCGGAGAGCTGCTCGTCCAATTCGGCGATCTCCGCACCCAGAGCCTTGGTCTGCGCTTCGAGGTCCTTCTTCTGTTCCTGCAGAGTCTTGAGCCTGTCAGCCATTTCAAAGATTTGTGTGTTCTCCATCGGTGACTACCTCCTTTCACTTACTACTGAGGAATTCAACCCCCTGTGTGAAAGGTCAGTTCTTAAAGGGATTCCTGCCCTTGCGGTAATCGTCCACGAGCATTTTTGCGAGATTCATCTTCTGACGGAGAGCATATAGGACCTTGCGGTCGACCGTTCCCCGGCACACGAGATAGATGTAATGGCAGTTCTCTTTCTGTCCGGCTCTGTGGATACGAGCCTTTGCCTGCTCGAAATTGCTCATACTGTAGTCAAGTGAAAAAAAGACCATCGTTGATGCCGCCGTTAGCGTGATGCCCAATCCCGCCGCCGCGATCTGCCCCACGAACACACGGCACTTATCGTCATACTGGAAACGGTGGATCTCATTGTCGCGGTCTTTTACGCCGCCGCGCACCACGGCATAGCCGATCTTTTTCTTTTCGAGAAGTTCCTGGATATCATCCAGTTCCGGCACGAAACGAGCCATAATGACGAGTTTCTTATCCTCGGCCATAGCGGAGTCGATAATGTCGGAAAGAGCGTCCAGCTTAGCTCGGCTCACGGTATTGACCACGCCATCGTCATCGGTAAGGTGGCCGCCCGTGATCTGCGACAGGCGCAGAAGCCTTGTGAGAATGTTCGCCGTGGTCACCTCCGACTCGTCCAGTTCGGCATAGCTCTCGTCCTCGATGCTGTCGTACAGTTTTATGGCGTCCTTCTCCAAGTCCACGGTGCGGACTTCCTCGGTGATCGCCGGAAGGTCGAGGCACTCCGCTTTCGTCACGCGGTACGCAACGGAATGGAGCCGTTTCAAAAAATCGTCCGTCATCCATTTGCGGAAGATCGGCGTGTGGTTGCCATAGCCGCCCATGTCAAAATACTGGTTGCGGAAAGCGTAAAACGATGTGCCGAATATCTGCGGATTAAGGAATCGGTACTGCGAGAACACGTCCAGTTCGCGGTTCGTGATGACCGTACCCGTAAGGAGCAGTTTGTACCTCGCTTTATCGCCGATGTGGTGCATCCCCTTGCTCTGGGACGTGCGGTTCTCCTTCAGCTTGTGCGCCTCGTCCGCTATCACCAGGTCGGCGTTGTACGCCAGCAGTTCCTTTTCGAGCCGCCACGCCGATTCGTAATTTACGACCACGACCTGCAAGCCCCCGTCCGGCAGCTTTGTGAGCTGCTCCTTCTTCTTCGCCGCCGTACCCTTGAGGATGGTCATGGAATACGGGAAGTCGGCGAACTTCTCAAATTCCTCCTCCCATACGCCGAGTATGGAAAGCGGCGCGACCACCAGCACACGGTTGACCTTGCCGTATTGGTACATACAGCCGGCAACGGCGATGCTCACTATCGTTTTGCCCGTTCCCATTTCCATCAGAAGTGCCGTGCCGCGGCTCTTGAGACGCTCGTCAAATACGCCGAACTTGTCGCAGGCAAAGGCAAACGCCTTTTTCTGATGGTCATACGGAGCAGCCTTGATCGGCATCATCAGTTCGATGTTCTCATTCATTGCCGTCACCCCGCATTTCCTTGATCTCGATGCCCTGCACGGATTCACCCGGCGTCAGCACGAGAACCTCGCAGAATTCTCCGAAAAGAAAGGTGAGCAGCCTTTTCGGAATGCTCCTGTGTTCGCTCTGCAGGACTTCCTGCTTTTTACCGCTTTTGTCGGCGATATTGATTCGTACTTTGTGTTTTAATCTCATAGGTTTGTCCTCCTGTTCCTGATCTGCATTGCTGCGGAGGATGGATGTATTTCCTTCCTCACTCACTACCGGGAAATTCAACCCTCCGAAGAGGTGCGGCCGGGGAGGACTCCGACCGCCGTATCTGCCGCCGATCACGGCTCAGTCTTTCTTCGGGTACTTATGGCGCTTCATACGCTCTACCCCGAAAGACTTAGCCACCTTGTCGATAATCTTGTTTTTGCGGTTGGTCATTGCCGCAGAGGACGGCAGCTTGCCCGTCTGCTCGGCTTCAGCCTGGCGCATCTCCTCAAGCTGCGTACCCTCGCCGAAATGCTCGAAGAAGAAGTCCTGCTGGGACTCGGTGCATTCCTCGTCAATAACGCGGCGCACCTGCGCTACTTGGGGATTCTCCGGCTCCGGCTCTGCGAACATCGCATCTTCCGGGCTGCCGCTCTTGTCGGCAATCGTGTCCCAGGGATCGACCGCATCCTCGTTGTCGGGATCGGCCTTGTAGCTGTTGACCTTGGCATCAAACAGGGGATCGCGCAGTTCGCTCTCGTAGCGATCCTGCAGATCCATGTCGTGGTCAGACTCATCGAGCATGATGGTCAGTTCGACCGACAGGTCTTTGCCGACTTCAAGCCTCTGCGTGACCACGCACTTTGCGTCATCGTCCCAGCGTTCGTAGCAGTAATACTTGCCATCCGCCGTCAGATAACAGGTACGGTTGGGATTGAACCCGCTCTTGCGTTTCTTTGAATCGTTGCTCTTTGACATCTTCGTATCCTTTCTGCTTTGCGCAGAACGGTGGATACGAAGAAAGCCGATGCCCCGAAGAACACCGGCTGTAGCCCTGTGAAGGCATGACAACAAAACGGTGGACTTCGGATTTTTGAAAAGGGTATAGGTACCCCTTGTCCAAAACATCCTTTATTCGTCCACCGCTCTGCTTAACTCGAGTACTTTCACAAAGCGGTAAAATTTCGAGAGTTGTCTCCCGATATTCTCATTTTAGCCGCCAAAACATAGTAAGTAAATTTCTGAAATTATCCATTACTTTTCTGCGAAATTTCTTCGGGCGGCTTGTATTTCGACATTAAAAATGCTATAATTTTCATAAACACTTATTTTATACCTTACTAATTTAGGGTCAAAAAAAAATAAGACCTCATGTAAGAGGTCTTGGAGATAAAGGAGAAATATCCATATGGAACAAGAAAACTTCTATAGCCTCGGCAATGAGAATTTTGCCCTAACGGGTTATCAATGTAAGTTTGGAGTACAAACCAATGATGATGGTACATCGTCTCTTACTGTAGGACTTGATGCCTCTGAACAGTTGCATTATGCTTTCAATTCGGAAAAAGGATTATGTCTCACCACTCCATTTGGATCGGTACGCACACCTGACCTCTTGGGCAAAGTAGCATCCCTTCCGGATAATGATGCTAAAAAAACACTAACCTTCTTTGAAGAGAACGGCTTTTTGTTTCCTTTACCTCATGACAAAGATATAATTTTGGATTTGAAATCTTTTGTTGATATTCTATATCGTATAAAAGCCACAATGCTCCTTCAAAGCCTTCTTGGAGAAATCGATTCCGATTACGAAAAGATCCTCCATCTCACACTATACCTGCTTTTATCAGATAGAGTTACCTTATCAATTGGAGATAAAGCCTCATATACAACCTGTAATTATAGAATAAACGATTTGCTCAATGACACTGTGCTAACGGTAGTAAATAGCGATGATTCCGAAGAAGCCGCTCAAAAGAATAGTTATACAGTCACAGATAGCATATACCCGCCATCGTTTGAATTAAATGCAGAGGAATATGGAGACATCGTTAGTGCCGAACCATTTACATATAATTACCCTGGCATCAAAGATAATCGCTACAGAAAACTCACCTCGTTATACAAAAACTCTCATACGGAATCGCGGAACAATAGATTGATTATTGAATTTCTCTTTCACTACATGAACAATGTAGGAGTGATAGAGAAAGTTGATTACATAAATGGAATAAAGTACTACGGAGAACCCGCAATTGACAATTTTGATGAAAACCTAAAGAAGGCACTATTGAATGTTGCCCGCATCGTCCTAGCTCTTGAGATTAATTATAATGTCGGGAAGATGCGTCCATATTATAGCCCTGTCCAGTTAGAAGGCACCTGGAAAGCACCGAGCCTCCTTACTGCACTATATTTTTCTATTTTTTATCGTAATCCTGGAGTTAAGATTTATAGGAAATGTGCCAATCCTTCATGCCACAACTATTTTCTTGTCAGTGTTACTAACGAGAGAAAACGTTACTGTTGCGGAGAATGCCGAAATGCGAATAACCAAAGGACGCATCGACTGAAAGTAAAAAAATCCCGCTAACCTCCTTGGTCAGCGGGATACAATCAATTCTCATCTTCTGTTGTATCGGCGGGTAATTGTCCGCCGTTTTCTATTAATGCACGGTCAATTGTCTCTGCCATTTTCAATATCTTGCTGGTGTGTGATCCATAATAATTGTACATCAGAAAGCGAGTATCTATGACAATTCCTTGGACGCGTTCATACGGATGCTCGTTAACTTTCCAGTCACTGGTAGCTTCTCCAATGTTCGCAAAGAAATCGTTAGTTTCAAAGTCGTTGGACTCCCTGTTGAACGGCATCAGAAACGCATTAAAAACCGGAACATCATCGCCGTATTTATCTTTGAATCGTTGCTGAGTATATATGTACTCACCATAGGTGATCTGTTTGTTAATAGAAGTAGATTCCGGCAAATGTTTCGGCTTTCCAGTTATGCCATAGCGATAGTATTTTGCGTCCAGTACATAAATCTTATCGCCGTACAACATAATTGTATCCGGCTCAAGTGCATAATTATCGCGTTGATCGCCATGACGTAATGTCCACTTCGTCCTCGGAAAGTAGTCCGTTTTATCTGGAATGCCAAAAACCGTGTCGATTAATTTCTCCCATACATACTCAAAGCGGTCAGTTCCAAAGTAGAACTGTTTATCATTCGTCTGCTCATCCAGATACTCAATCATGGCAATCATAGACTGGAACAGCGCCTTGTCCTTATCGTTATGTGTGACCGCAAGTTTTCTCCGCAGAGTATAAAGAAACATTTCATGTTGTTCTTCAATATGCGGATCGGCAGGTAAGTGAGGCGTGAAAAGCCAACCGAGTTGCTTGAAGCTCTTGTAGACACAATATTTATGAATTTGTGTAATCAAATTCTTCTCATTAGGTGTAGAGCCGACTATTGTATAGTCATTAAAGAATGGCGTACCATCTTCCTGAAAGAATGCTACATTATTTTTCAATGATGCCGCCCAGTCTTTTCTTCCTCTGTCTCCACGCTTTCTGACAAGATCCTTTTCTTTATAGTAATCCTGTTGGTCGAGGTAATAACGTATTATATTCATATATGCATTCACAGGAAAATTGACAGACTGAGGTGCCTCGAATTTTTGCATATGAAGCACCTTGTCTTTTGATTCCGTGAATTCCGAAAGCACCGCAATCAGCTGCAGGATGTCCTGGCGAATATCCTCCTCGCTTTCGGGAAGTTGATACCCCATCGGAAAGTAGACCATGGCATTCTCGGAATCAGCCTTGATTCCGACAAACCTGTCACCATCGCCATTTTCGTTGATGTGGCACCGAAGTTTGAGATTTAAGCCAAGATCCATAGCGTCACCTTATTACTCCGATTCGGTATCAGCGTTGACTGTCACACCTTCGGTAGTTCCTTCCTGCATATTATTGCTGTTCTCAATTGGATATCGCTCTGCTGCATCCAATATTGCTTTTCGGAGATTTTCATTGTAAACCTTAAAACGATCATTGGCTCTTTCATTGCAGAAAGTCTCAATCACTAACTCTAAACTCGCATAGGCTTTGGTGTCGAAGGTCTCAGGATGCGCAAATTTGAATGCATCGTCCCACAAGTATTTCAAAACCTTCTCCGAAAAACGAGCATTGCTATGTCTTGCTATAATCCACTCTTTTGAGCCTTTCTCTACTTGGTCTTCCTCTTCATGCCATACCAAATCTGCAGCGGTAATAAAATAAGCACCCAGACGCTTATCTTCGGAAGAAGTAACATTGTTTCTTCGAAGGATTTCATCATTGATTGCAGAGCAAAAAGCTCTCCAACTAACAGTAGTATCAAGAATAGGTTTATTAGCAAACTTATGCCCATCAAATGTATTCGGAATCATTCTCATGATCCAGCGTCTCTGAAAAGCTGTGTCCAACGTAAATACATTCTGGTCAGATGTATTCATGGTACCAATGATAGAGAAGTTTGACGGAAGACGAACTTTTCTTTTCTCATCTCCATACACAATTTGAGCAATATTAGAGTTGGTTATAGCATACTCGCTTGTTCCTACAGGATACTCGCTTTCTTCATCATCAATTCTGTCCAGTAATTGAAACACCTCGCCGAATATAGCTGGAGCATTGCCTCTATTAATTTCTTCTACGATGAGATAGAAGTTTTTATCAGGGTTTTCATAAGCCTTCTTCAACAGCTTGGTAAACGGGCCCGGCGCAAATTCATATCTTACTTTGTCGTCCCGCACAACCGGAAGAATCTGACCTATAAAATCCGAATACATATAGTCAGGATGAAAAACCAACCGTTCCATTCTGTCCTCATCAGCACAGTATTCATGTTCAATAGTCCAACTCTTTCCAGAACCAGGAACTCCGTAAAGAATGATATTCGTCCCACCTTGAACACGTGTTACGACATCATATTCTCCGAACGGGCAAGCAAGCGAGTCAATAAAGGCAACATTGACTGTAGTCAGCTTAATAACTCCTCGGCGTTCGCCTTCAAACATTCTTTCAAGTCCAATACCAACAGGCCATTCAGTCGGCATCCCTGCAGAATTAATAAAACCTGCATAGTACTTCTTATGAGTCGTTCTAAGAATCATAATCACAAGGTTGTCAATGATTCCTTCGAAGTTGCCGTCAGAAGTATATTCTCCATCGGCATTTCGATTCGGCTCCGGGAAACCGTTCTCAAGACTCCATGCAGGATGTTTATACCTCATATTCTGCCTGCTAATGCGATAATTATTTCTGCCACCACGCGGAGCAAATTCAATGAACGCTTTCTCGGATGAGTTTCCGAGGACGTAAGCATTAAATGTATAGATAGAGCGTGTTTCATCTCTTAATGGACTGTCGGATATTTCCGCATACTCCAAAAAATCAACGATATCGTCATTGGGGATACCTGCCGCCTCCAAATATGTTTGTCCACCGCCGCCATCTGGTCTGTCTATATCATAAAGCTTTTTAAAGTCGGACGGGTTTATCTTTCTGTAAAAAATGCGATCAATGTATTCCATATTCCCACCTTACCTTTCTACTGAAATCAGATATTCTTTTAGTTTCGGCGGCAACTTACTATCGTTGCTTCTAAACCGATTATAATCAATTAGTTGAACTTCTACGGTTCCGAACTTACCAAAGCATTCCCTCAGTTGTTCAAGCGTAAAAAGTCCATCCTCACTATAACTAACCAAAAACTTATCGCAATGCATATCATTCATTATTTTTTCGAACGATTGAAGCCCGCGCGTTTTGGTGCAAAGTTTTGAATGCTGATCCCACCAATCACGCAATCCGCTTTTTCCGATAGCCTCTGGGAAATCGCCTCTCGCAATTGTTTCCAAAATATGATAGTTGGCTGCGTACTGCCTTTTCATATACGGCGGATCAATATAACACAGATCGGCCGTTATCAATCCTGCTAAGTTTTCCGCAAATCCAAGGCGAACAGTGTGTCCTGCTGCATTTTCGTTATATATTTCAGCAGGTCGCAGAACAATGGCATCGTTAGCGTTTTTCTTAAAGTCAGAAAGAAAGTATCCATAAGTACCGGAAATATTTGCAACCTCATTAACAGACATTATAAGCGTATGTTTAAGAAGGGATTCTTCGACAGGAGTAATCGCTTTTTCTTCAATCCACTCATTTATGGTTTCTCTGATTGCATCAATCTTAGCTGCATTTTCCGAGGTGAAATACTTCCTCGCCGGACAGCCATTTAAGGGTTTCCCATCGGGAGAAAACTCTCTATAAAAGAAACTTTGCTTTGCTTTGAGCCCATTTAAAAATGTTAGGACATCCTGGTAAGGATGTGCGCTGTCTGATGCTATTATCCCATCAGCAACAAGCCCAGGAAAGGTTGGATATTCTCCGATCTGTAAGTTGGTTACAAGGTGATGGTATGAATAAGTCATAACATCTGACGCAACCACAGTATACCCGCATTTCCTTAATTCCAGGGCCACTGAGCCTGTACCTGCCATTATATCTGCTACCGTTCCCGTATCTCCAATCATCTCATGGATGCGCTCGGTAATATAAGGTAAAAGCTTTGTTTTGTTTCCAATGTATCTATACAATCGCTTATGCCTCCATTTTCATATTATTTACAGCACTAAGGTCAGGAAGTCTGTTCATCTCGTTTACGACCAGCTTGCATTCTTCTTTTGTCAGCCCGTATTTTTTCATTATAAGTGCCTCAAGTTTGACATCCAAGTTATGGTCATAATGCTGCATTAGTTTTGTCGCTATCTCGATTATTTCCAGATCAATTTTGCTCCCGTTATATGGTCTAATTGGAAGAGTGAAAATGATCTGTTTCGTAAGATATGGATGCGATTTCCACTCATTTTCACCATAAACCTTTAGGTAATAGTAGTAAACCACCCGCGAATTAATCAGAGCCAAGTAGTATTCCAAAGGTGTCCGATTATTCCCATCCGCATATTTCAGGATATAAACGGTTTGACTTGTCATGCTCCCCGAATAATCTATAGCACTGTAAATTCCCAATCCAGTCTTTCTAATAAGCAATTTGGGAGGATTATATAATTCCCTGTTTTTGTAGTTGATCCCTTCTATGTCAGGTCTGATATAGCATTCTCCAGAAACGCCATATCTGCGAACATTCTCACCCACATAAATCAGAACGCTGTTCTCGTCCGGTTCTTGGGTAACAACATTCCGAACAGTTTGGGTCGTAACGGAAATTTCTCCTCCACAATTAGTACAAGTCTTTTTACCAGCCTCAAGCTGTTTTTTCTTGTATCCTTGAGCATAATTACAGTGCGGGCAATATACAACCTTCCCAGCTTTTGAAATTTCAACGCCTCTACCAAAAATGAACAGCTGTTCCCAATCTACGGTTTTTGCTGTAATTTTATCAATCAACGCTTCTTCGTTGCTATGCGTATCAATGTCGAAATTATATCCGCTGTTGCTCAAAAATCTCCTTTGATAAACAGTGTGCTTTTTTCTGTCGAAATACGTCAATAGTGTCCCTTGCCCAGCAAGATACTCTTTTCTGTCTTCGGTTGACAAGCGGAAACAAGTAGTTTCACTGTTTGCCTCTGGAAATGCCTTCTTGCAAATAATAACCGTTGCGGCTCTATTAACTTCCTCAAAGATTTTCTCTCCGAGTCTGGCAATCACCTTGATCTGAGTTTTTTCCAGCAAGAATTTGCGCAGGTTCTCATTCTGTGCATCGAACAATGAGTCCGGGATAATAAATGCCATCAACCCGCCATCGCGTAGAATGTTAAACGCCAACTCCATGAAAAGAACATAACTATCATACTGACCTGATACAAGCGAAAAACCCGCAGAAGTCAAATTTGCTCTCTCATATATTTTCTCAGAACTCCACGGAGGATTAGCGATTACGGCATCCACCACGGGTAATTTATCACGCCAGTAATCAGCCGTTTTCTTTTTCACGTTTTGCGGCATGATCGCATCGTTGTGAATAATACGAAACTTGTCCTTGGTGTTATGAACCGCTTCCTTATCAACATCTATCCCTATATATTCATCTTCGTCCCCGAAAACAGCCTTGACCGCACTCAACAAGGCGCATTCGCCACTTGCCGGATCAAGAATAACCTTAATCTGCTCATCACTTGAAGCTCGTTTTAGCAGCTCCGCCACAAAGTCTGACAAAGACTTCGGCGTATATACCACTCCATATTTTTGCTTAATCATCTGCGTTCTCCTTTGCCGAGCTTAGTATTCGTTGATGTCTACACCTGCAGCAAGAAGCCTTTCATATCTCTCATAAGAGAGTACCACCGCGATAGGTTTCCCATTTTTTAGAATAAAAGCCGTTTTATCTTTTTCAGACAGTCCTCTAATCAGCTTGGAGGACTGTCCTCTGTTAAATTCGCCTATATTGTAGTGTTCCATAGGAACTTTCCCTTTTTTATCCAAACCTACAGACCTCCTTGTACTCAACTGCTGGAATCATACAGTTTCAATTATAGCACAAAGAAGTTGTAATTACAATCCCTTTCGCAAATTTTTTCACAATTTATTTAAGGATTGTAAAAGTAATTACAATTAACAATTAGATTTTACTTCCAAACCGATGCTCAATGTAGCATTCGTGGCAGCAGTACTTCCGTTTACTGTCTCCATACGCCCGGAATTCTTTACCGCAGTTAGGGCAGGTGAAATCGTAGTAGGCTTTCCGATCTACCATGTACTTATGCTCCTTCCACCAGTGATTGCGGCAGGCATCGCAGCAGAACAGCTTTTTCTTACGCTTTGGCTCCTGCTTGATTTCCGTACCACAGTTCTTGCACAGCACATATTTGTATTTTTCGTCAGGGATTCCCGCCAGCGTTTTGCCCTCTCCCCGAAGACCGTGGCGGCGGCAGAAGGATTTAACCGTTTCCAACTTTATACCCGTCCGCTCGGCTACCTTCCCATAGCCCAATCCTTGCATTCTCAGTTCCCGGATCATTTCTTTTTCGTTATTTGTCATCATATTCGATTCCTTTCTTTGGACAGTATTTTGGCAAATGGGACATGGACTTTTTGCTGTCAAGCCACCTTATCTGTAATGTCCTGTCGGGCATTACAGTAATGCGTTGAAGAACCACCGCCAGATCATCCTCATCCGACAGCATCCCCCAAGCGCTTCTTTTTTGAAAAGTGCGTACCCACTGCTGCACTGTATTCTCTCTATCTTCGCCAATAATCTTAGTTACAATGTCCGCCACCGTCTGCGGAACACATCTTTTGATTGCGGCGGCTCTCGCGGCATCGTGAATAACGAAATGGAGCAACCTGTCATAGACATTGAGCGTAGGGCATTTGGGTCCCTTCTTTGTCCGATTGCGGCATTGCCATACCAGGTTGTTGTAACTGGTTGAATGCCACGGTCGCGGCGTGTACATGGAGCCGCATACTCCGCATTCGAGTTTGCTACTCAATACGGTCACGCCACTATAGCGTCCCGGAACATCACCTCGTTCCTTCAGCCGTTTCTGCACATAATCAAAAAGCCACGGGCTGATAATCGGCTCGTGGTCTTCTTTGACATAGTATTGAGGAAGTTCTCCCTCATTTTTCTTCAGCTTCCTTGTCAGGAAATCTACGGTAAATTCTTTCTGTAACAGAGCATCGCCTTTGTACTTCTCGTTTTGAAGGATGCTTTGAATCGTCCTCGCATACCACACATCGCATCCACACGGAGTAGGAACCCCCTCATCGGTCAATATCTTGGATATGGAGTGGGCAGTGTAGCCTTGCAAAAACATGAAGAATATCCTGCGGACAGTTATCGCCTGTTCCTCGTTCACGACCATCTCATATTTTTCCTTACCCTTGTCATATCCAAGAAAGCGGCTATATGCAAGACTGGTCTTTCCGTCAGCGAGACGTTTGCGCTGCCCCCATGTGACATTCTCGGAAATCGACCTCGATTCCTCCTGTGCAAGACTGCTCATGATAGTCAGCAGGAATTCGCCCTTGGAGTCCATCGTGTAGATATTCTCCTTCTCATAATAGACAGCTATGCCTCTCTCTTTCAGTTTTCTGATTGTTGAGACAGAATCAACCGTGTTTCGGGCAAACCTCGATATAGATTTTGTCAGCACTAAGTCAACGGCTCCGGCAAGGCAGTCCTCAATCATCCGATTGAATCCCTCCCTGCGCTCTGTCCGCAAGCCAGAGATTCCTTCATCCACATATACTTGGACAAACTGCCAGCCAGGATGTTCTGAAATCTTCTTCGTGTAATACTCAGTCTGTGCTGCGAGACTCGACTGCTGATCCTCATGGTCGGTGGAAACCCTGGCGTAAGCTGCCACACGCAGGATTGCCTTGGTTGTATCCTTGAAGGTCGCAGGCTTTGGCAATGGAGCGATTTCTGTAACGATTCTATCTTCCATCTACAGTCACCCCGTCTCCGATAGTTCCACCGACAACCTCAACCTCCAAGAATGGTGGTTTATAGTGTTCGGCTATTTTTTCCCAGGCTTTCTGCATCTCGCTTTCGCTGATGATGCTTTCCTGCAACATATTGGCGAGAATCCATTTCGCCAGTCGGTACTCAACTTCAGTTTCAAACAACTGCAATTCCTCCCTCCGAGTTGTAGTGTCCATACATCACTCTGAAAGGCAGAAAAGTCAAGGGGATTCGGCGATATTTGATACAATTGACAATCTGCACACCCTCATAACGAAGTATTCTGTCAATCGTTACGGGACAAGGCTTTTCGTTATGAGCGTATGCAAAATTTATAGGATGCACACCCTTTGATGCCGTTTCCATAGGCAGCACGGCAGTCTGCGGATAAAAAATAAAAACCCTCTGCACACCCCTCGGTGTCAGAAGGCAAGTAAAGACTTTGTTTTTGATACACCTTAACTGAGTGCCGAAAAGCACACCGTATCATTTACGCAACTGCATCATCCGCCATTTTTTCGCCGATTTTCGGCTGAATCATCTTTGACATAAAATCGGTTACAGCACGGGGTGTGTAAAATTCACCGGCAGAACCAGCGCTTTGCAGTTCTTTCAGAATGGATTCATAAATCTCGCCGAAAGCGTGGCTTTCCTCATAATCGCTGAGATCCAGTTCATCAATGACATTGATAACCTGACGGAGTAATACACCGTCTTTCATATAGTTGTTTGCGTCGGCAAAGGTGGTTTGCACAATAGCCTTTTTTATGGGAGTAGATGCGGTAACAGGCAGATTTTTGAGAGTCGGAAACAGCGTGTTGTTTACAAAATTAAGTAATGTATCTCCAGTCATGGCAGAGCCGGAACGGTCGTCTGCCGCCCAAGCTGACCAACGACATTCTTCGGGAATGATGGATACATAGTTTTCTTCATCCATATCCCAGTCCTGTTCTTTTGCGTCATATACTTTTAAAAAGAGCATCCATGCAATCTGCTCAATACGCTGGGCATCACCGTTGATACCTGCGTCATTGCGCATAATGTCACGAAGTCTTTTTACAAATCCCGATAGATTGCTCATTAAAATTAACCTGCCTTATATAGTTCTTCTTCCAATGCTTTTACAGCTTGAATGTAGCCTGCTTTTCCGCCAAAATAGGTGGCGATTTTTGAGGGCTTTCCGAATTTCTTAAACGGATCAAGCTGTAAAATCTCGGTTTTCTCAATTTCGTAAATACCTGTGTTCATATATTTATCGAGGAGGGCTTCCAGCACTTCTCTTGCAACACCGCTGTATTTGCTCAGAAAATCACGCTTTTTTACATTATTCGCACGCTCTTTGCGTGTAAGCGGCTTTTGATTAAAGGCGACATGGCAAATGAAGTCAAAATCATCCACATCGGTCATACCTTGCTCCGCTTTCATTTGCTCAAGGTCTATGCCTTGTTCTTTCAACAGTTCCCGAATAGCTTCTTTCTTTTCTTCGGAAGTCCACTTTGAAATAAAGTTGTCAAGAGAAGCATATTTGCCGAGAATATTAGACTTTGTATAGTCAACAATGCTTTCCTGACGGAGAAGCTTGCCCAGGGCGTCATAAACTTCCACCCGCTTTCCGATGATATGAACATCACATCCGTTTTCATCAACAACATATTTGTCAACAGTAGGGGGTGGCGAAACAGAATCACCGCCATTACCTGGTGTATCGGGTTTCGGTATCGGCTTGTGATTAGGGTCAAAGCCTTCTACAATCTCAATAGGGCCGTCCCAATCGGGATCGGAAAACAGTCTTGTCACATTGCGGAAGTCCATTACCACAAAATGATTTTTACCTTCCTTTTCACGCAGACGAGTGCCACGACCAATTATCTGCTTGAATTCTGTCATAGAGTTAATCATTTCATCGAGAACAATCAGCTTTGTCATCTTGCAATCCGCTCCTGTGGAAAGAAGCTTTGAGGTTGTTGCAATTACCGGATAGGGTGCAGATACGGAAATAAAGTAGTCAAGCTTGCTTTTGCCGTAAGTATCGGAGCCTGTGATACGGACAACATAGTCGGGATTTTCTTTGACCATATCGGCGTTGAGATTATTCAGCGCAATACGCATACGCTCTGCGTGATCTTCAGTAGCACAAAATACGATGGTTTTCTGCATTCTGTCGGTACTCTTGAGATATTCGGTTATCTCCCTTGCAACCTCGTATGTGCGGTCTTCAAGAATAATATTGTAATCAAAGTCGCTGTTAGTATAAATGCGATCTTCAATTTCATTTCCAAATTTATCAAGCTGTCCCTTGTAAGGCCGCCAGCCGTCTGAAATGTCGGTTGTTATATTTATAACCCTGAACGGAGCAAGAAAGCCGTCTTCAATACCCTCTCGCAAACTGTATGTATATACAGGCTCTCCAAAGTAATCAATGTTTGAAATATATTTGGTTTCCTTCGGAGTTGCAGTCATACCGATTTGTGTAGCAGAGGAGAAATAATCAAGAATTTTGCGCCAGTTGCTGTCTTTTTTTGCAGAACCTCGATGGCACTCATCAACAATAATTAGGTCAAAGAAATCCTGATTAAATAACTTTGCAAATCGAGCAACTGTTTCTTCACCGCTTTCTTCATCTTCGTTTTCTTCGTTGCCTGCAAGCTGTTGATAAAGAGAAAAATATACCTCGTGAGAAGTTATGGTAACGGGATCGTCTTTTGCAAAATTTATCTTATGTATTACTTTTTCAAGAGGAGAGAAATCCTGCTGAATCGACTGATCCACGAGAATATTGCGGTCAGCCAAATACAGAACTTTCTTTTTGAGTCCGCTTTTTAAAAGGCGGTAAACAATCTGAAATGCCGTATAGGTTTTGCCTGTACCCGTTGCCATAACGAGCAGTAAACGCTCTTGTCCGTTTGCGATTGCTTCAACGGTACGGTTAATAGCGTTACGCTGATAATATCTCGGATCATATGTGTTCTGGCTTGAGTAGTAAGGCTGATTGATTATTTTTCTTTCGTTATCAGATATGCCTTTGCCGCCGTTTGTTTCGCTTTCCCATCTGGCAGTAAGTTCATCCACAGTCGGAAATTCGTCCATAGACAGTGTGCGTTCCAAACCGGTCAGAAGGTCGTGTTCCTGAAATCCGTCACCGTTTGAACTGTATGCAAACGGAATATCCTGCATTTTGGCATAGGTAATCGCTTGCTGCAAACCGTAAGATATAAAATGATTATTATCTTTGGCTTCAACAATCGCAATAGGTTTATTTTTTGTTAAGTAAAGAACATAATCAGCCTTCTTTGGTTTTTCACGGGTTACAATATTTCCTTTCAGATTGATGCGACCGTCTGTTATTTTGGTTTCCATCGTAATACGGTCGAGTCCCCATTTTGCTTGTACTGCAGGAGTTATATATTGTAGCTTTATGTCTTCCTCAGTCATCTGCTTTTTATCTAAAATCATTGTCAGCCCTCCCTCGTATTACATTTTAAGCATTATATCACTTTGGCAAATATAATTATACTATTATAATATAACACATTTCGACATATAAATCAATGATTATTGGCGATTTATACTAAAAAGAACAGAAATATCACTAACATAATTTTAAAAAAAGGAGCTGTATGTCTTAACAACTCCGTACTAAAAATCTATAATTTGTTTTTTGTCCTGCAAATCACGATATGCCTTTTTTCGGGTAGCCAAAGAATTATATGTTTTACCGATAGTGCAAAACTGCATAAACCTTTTAACTCAACACTTGCTGTAAGGCAGGTGTTATTTTTTTTAATTCATTTTTGAGAAAATTTTTTTAGAACATGGGTTGAATTTCAGGCTCGCCCACTCCAAATAAGTAGAGGGATATATTTATTTGAATATCAAACGAAAACGGAAAATTCATTTTTTATAGCACAAAAAATAAAAAACTTTTCAAAAATACCCTGACAAAACGCCTGTGTTTGTCCAAATAAGTGAGAGGGTATTTTGAAATTTTTTGAAAATACACCCCCTCCAAAATACTGATTTTGTCCATACAAGTGAAGGGGATAAAGAAATATATTTTTAATTTTCTTTATCAAATTCGAGAAAATTCATTAACAAATTATTTTCTAAGGATGTGAATCTAAACAATGAAAAACGCTTATTTTCAATGTGTCAGTACTCGAAAGAGAGAAAGAAAAAGTAAACCAAGGAAACCTATGACAAATCTTAGCGAGCAGACTGTTTGTATCCACAAGCGGATAAAACAGTAAAAGCTCGTTAGTGGATACCCCTAAAACCCCGGAAAAAAATAAGAAAAGGAAGGTAACATATGAAATCCAAATTTATCAAACTGCCCAAGGCTCTCTTTGATGATGCATATATAGACTTGTCGTGCGGTGCAAAGCTGCTCTACTCGCTGTTGCTTGACCGCAGAATGCTTTCGGAGCAGAACAGTATGACTGACTCAAACGGCAGAGCCATTGTGTACTTCACAAACAATGAAGTCTGTCAAAAGCTGAAATGCAGTCATGACAAGGCTACGAAGCTTTTTCGTGAGCTTGAACGTTTCAAGCTTATACATAGGCTAAGGCAGGGCAAAGGCAAGCCTGACATTATTTATGTTGATAACTTTATTGACAGCGAAGAAGCCTCATTCAAGAGTGCGGAAAATACGCTTTGCAGAGTGCAAAAATTAAGTGTACCTGACTGCGGAAAATCAGCAGGAAATAAAACTGAAATTAATAATACCGATAGGAGTAATACCAATCTATCAATCGACTATGACGAGGTTGAGAATGAAATAAAATTCCAAATTGAATATGATGTACTGGCGGAGCGTGATTACGGCAGTGTGCTCGACGAAATTGTCAGACTTATGACAGACACTTACTGTTACGCAAGTGATACTGTTCGGATTAACAAACGGCAAATCCCCATACAGTCTGTTCGCAAACGACTGTCAATGGTAACCGCCGAGCATATCGAATATGTAATAAGCTCGCTTGAAAAGAATAAAAGCAAAATCAAAAATATGAGAGCCTATCTGCTTACGACTCTCTACAACTCAATTGACACTATGGAAACCGACTGCTTGTACGGTAATTAGGGAGGAAATCAAAATGGATGAAAAAATAAAATTTTTAGGCACAAAAGAGATTGCCGAGGCACTCGGATGCAGTTTGCCGACTGCCCGAAACATTATGATGAGGGCTGATTTTCCGTTGGTGAGAGTCGGCAAAAACTTCAAGGTCAGTGAGCAGGCTTTTATAGAATGGAGCAGCAAGCGCAGAGTATAAAATAAGGCGAAAATCTGTTGACGGCTTATCGCTTTTGGAGTATTATAAATACAGTCGGATAACGATAAGCTGTCTTTAGGTTTTGAAAGGACGGATTACAATAAACGCTAAAGACACAAAGAAAAAACAAACCTACGGCAACGGCTCAATATATTTTGTAGAAAGCCGTCATCGCTTTGCAGGTCAGGTTTATTTGACAATCGACGGTGAAAAGGAACGCCGCACCGTTTACGGAAAAACAAAGAAAATCGTCAAGGACAAAATGCGTGAGCTGCAAATTCAGGCTCTCGCAGGCAACCTCGAAAAGCGCAACCGTAACAAGGTTGAGATAAAAACAATTCATCAGCTTGCCGAAAAGATGATAGAGGAACAGCTTGCCCTGAATGAAATCAGGCAGTCAACCTATGACCGCAAAATGGAAACTCTGAAAATGCTTTCCGATATTTCTGATAAGCAGCTTACGGAAGTCACCGAGGACGATATAGTCGGTTTTTTCAAGGTAAAGCTTGATTATTCCCAGTCGAGCATAAATAAGATGTATCAGCTTTTGGGAGCAGTATTTGTAAAAGCAATCAGCAAAAAGCTCATTGAGAGCAATCCTTTGAGCGACATCAAGTGCCCGAAGTCGAGAAAAAAGCAAATCCCTGTCAGAGCCTTGACGGTTGACGAGCAGATAGGACTTTTGAATGTGCTGAAAACCGAGGACATACACTACGGTGACATAATGCTTTTGTCAATGTTCACGGGAATGCGAATCGGCGAGTGTTGTGCCCTTACGGCAGAGGATATTAACCTAACCGACAAAACAATAAATGTCAGTAAAACCGTATCAAGAGGCGAATTTGGAAACACCGTAATCAACGATACCAAAACCGCCGCAGGCACGAGAACGCTTTTTATCAGCGATGATGTTGCAGACTTTTTGAAAGAATGTTTAGGCGGCAGAAAAAGAGGTTTGCTGTTCACTTCAAGCAACGGCGGGCTTGTCACTTCAAACCAAGTCAACTATGTTTACTCAAATGTGATTAAGAATTACGACATTCTTGACAGCTCGGTGTACGGCAGGGTAGATTTACATTCACTCAGGCATACATACGCAACGAGGTGTATTGAAAGCGGAATGCCTGCAAAGGTGCTTCAAAAGCTTTTAGGACACACGGACATAAACATCACGCTGAATGTTTACTGCTCTGTATTTGAAAAGTTTAAAAACGAGCACCTTGCGATTGCTGACGAATATATGAAAGCAAACAACCTGCAAATCGCCTGAAAATGAAAAAATCGCTGTCAAAACCGCAGTCAATTGCGACTAAGTCAGCATTTAAGCCACTTATAAAGGTCACCTCGACCAAAAAAGGTGGTTTTTTAACCGCCTTTTATTTTTTGCCAAAATTACTTAAAATGCCTTAAAAGTGGCTTAAACACTGGGTTTTTG